>Ga0137394_10002282_pt1 | contig 14158 bp, 12 predicted proteins | sample czobulk116metaG_FD_108278 | JGI IMG/M metagenome (GOLD analysis project Ga0137394, IMG submission 108278) | Vadose zone soil microbial communities from Angelo Coast Range Reserve, California, USA - czobulk1.16 metaG | ecosystem: Environmental > Terrestrial > Soil > Vadose zone | place: USA...
CGTTCTCCACCACCACCACCACCACCACCACCACCACCACCTCTCGTCCAATCACCTCGGTGAGCGCCCAAGCGCACAATTTCCCCGACGCAAAGAGCACCAGCCGCAACGCGGCGCCCCCCCGCGCGCAGACAGATCCCTTGACGCCTGCTGCCGTCACCACTCCAGATCGGCACCTCAACCATGACCCGTGGCTGACGTCAAGGACGGCCTCATTGCCGCTCGCGAGCAGCACGACCACGGCATCGTCTTGGGCCCCATCCGCCCCCTCCGGCGGTGGCGGATTGCGGGGCCAACCCCACGCGCGCTGGCGGCTACTTTCTTCCTTCCTTTCGCGCGACGCAGAGGTGGCGAGGGACGCTGCCGTAGCTGCCGCCCTTGCCTCCGCGACAACCGATGTTGATGCTGATGCCGTGCCCGCGATGACCGCCACGCCACCCTCGTCGTTGCCTGGCGGTGGTCTCGACGGAGCATCGGCTGGGCCGACCGAGTCCTCGCGCCCTCGCAAGGGCGACGTCGTCTGCCTCAGTTATAGAACCCTAGACGACCGGGGCATGCGTCGGCTCGAGGGGCGCAGCGACCACCGGCCTGTGATTGGGGTGTACGCAATCCACGTTTGAGAGCCTGAGCTAGTTATTGGGCCGAACTGATTCTGTACATACGTACTGCACCACACCACATCATATCCGCAATCTTAATCTCGCTGCCTTCATATACATATACCTCCTTTGTTTTTCCCTTCACACATCGTGGACCATCGCATTTTTCTTATCGCATGCTGCAGCATCCTGTTTCTGTATACTTTGCGCATCAATCAAAGGCAGCAGTAATTCCGTCCATGCTCCCCGCGCCACAGGAGACATCGGGCCCAATCTGCACATATAGCTTCTGACGGGCCGCGACATGCTCGTGGTGGGGGTACAGGTGCCTTAAAAGGTGTCATACTTCATACTTTGATTGGAGACAACAAGCGATCGCCAAGTGCATGGAACAAAAACATAAAACATGGACGTTCTGCGAAGGCCCTAGTCTACTAAGCAGAGATAGTGACCTCGACCTCGACGCCAGGCTCCAGGCTGATACTCGTCTGGCGTGCGTATAAGACGACTTGCAGAAGGGAAGGTTGAAAGGAAAACATACAATCTGCTTGACAATCTCGCTCGAGGAGTGCAGATCAATGAGGCGCTTGTGGATTTTGAGTTCATAACGGTCCCAGGTCTTGGAACCCTCACCGCAAGGCTAGGGAAAGAGGGAGGAGTGTAAGAGACATGTGGGCGCGCAGGGATTGTAACATGACATACAGTCTTACGAGTGGTGATCTTGAGGACCTTGGTCGGGAGCCTGACGGGGCCCTTCACGCGGAGCTGCTTGTCTTTGGCGCGGTTGATGAGGTCATTCGAGACTGCCCAAATGTGTTCATACGTCAAGCACTGACTATACGACATTCGAGAAACAATACAAGAGGGACGAACATTTCTCAAGGTTCCGGACGTTGCTGCTAGTGAGGGTGATGCGGATTTTGTGGAGTTTCGCGGTGGGCACTGCGCCGGCGGCGTCATATTCTTTATCGCCCTTAGCGACGTAACTCATGGCGGAGACAGCGGTGACTGAAGAGTGATCAGAGAGAAAGCTAAAAGCGAAGCGGCTGAATACTGACCTTGAAGGGCTTTTGGTTTGGATGATGGCGCTACGATTAAAGTTCATGCAAGTTAAAGTCGCGATCGGAGAATGCCGCGATTACCTCAGCGCTCGCAAGTGCTCGTCCTCTTCCTAAGCCTCAGCTCACAGCATGCAAGGTCAGTCTCGCTCGTCGAATCGGTTCATTGTTTCCTCTAATCACCATACATGCCCAGGCTTCAATAAGTATTACCCGCCAGACTATGATGGCGCTAAGCATCAGAGTCTTAACGCGTACAGAGGTCTGGTCCCTCAACACTGCCCTTATCCCTAACGTTCTCGGTTCTGACCCATGAACAGGCAAGCATGCCCTAGGGGACAGGGCCCGAAAGCTCGATCAGGGTATTCTCATTACCCGCTTCGAGCTTCCCTTCAACATCTGGTGGTAAACCTCGACCCGTGCTCGCTTCTCAATCATGTCATCGCTCATGGATTGACACAGCGGAACGTGCGAAGCCCATATCGGAATGGGTGTTCGCTACAATGCGGAGAAGAAGAAGATTGGGATGTACTACTCTACCCCCATCTTTTCTTTTCGATGCAAGTGCCATCTTTGCAGTGGTTGGTTCGAGATCCAGACTGATCCTCAGGTTCGTCCACTTGCAAGCTTTGCCCAATGTGGGGAGTTCTTTAGCTCTGACTTGATATCTTGTGCAGAACACCCGCTACGTTGTTGTCTCCGGTGCACGAAGAAAGGAGGAAGACTGGGACCCGGCTGAGAACGGGGGGTTCGCCGTCCTAGGTCTGCGTCGTTCTGCCTTCCATATCTCATCCAAGCGCCTTACAACCCCCCTCCCCCCCCCTCCCCGTCCACAGATACAGAAAGCAAGACAGAGCCGGTCGACCCGCTCGCCGCACTAGAAAAGACCACCGACGCGCAGACGCACGCCACAAAAGTACAAGCGCCGCGCCTCGAACAACTTGAAGATCTGTCAGCGCACTACAACGAAGATCCATACACGCACTCCCAGCGCGTGCGCAAGCGTTTACGCGCCGAGAAGAAGGTGGAGCAAGCGCGCGCCGAGGCAGACAATAACCTCAAGGAGAAATACGGCCTCCCTGCCGAGCTCTCCCTGGAGCGCGCAGATGACGCCGGTGCCGTCGCCGAGGCGCGCAATGAATGGGCGCGGGGGCGCGCGGCGCGAGCGGGGGAAGACATCAGCAGGAAGCGCAAGCTGGCGCTGGAAGCTCCCGCGTTACCTGCGCCTCCACGGCGGGGGGCTTCGGCCTCTTTAGAACCCGCCGCATCGGCCCTGCGCGCACGGTTACTGTCAAACAGCGCACGGCGCACGGCGGCTGGTGGTGGCGTTGGTGGTGGCAAAGACGCGCTCTTTCCAGCTGTTTCCCGGAAAAGTACGGGTGGTCTGGCTGCCGGCATTGCCCTACGTAAGACCTGATGATACCTTTGCTATCGATGTGGTTTTCGCTTTCACCTCCCATTTTCGTTGTAGCCTTAGTAGTCGACTATGACTATCACGTCGTCGCCCAGCTAACCTGTATTGATATGAATCTCTTGAATACGCACTACGTTTTCCCTCTTCCCCCATCCCATTTCCCATTTCAGACCTGCGGACGACGTGCAGCTGATCTGATTGATGTGTAAGCTGATGACTTACTCAATTGGTCGCCTTTCGAGGGCCTGCAGCGTAAGCAACCCATTGTAAGGGGACGGAATGTGAGTGGAGCCGGAGTATGGGTCATGCCAGTCGAGGCTCACGCGGTAGATCACCTTGAAGTACGGCTGGAAATGTCTGAGGCGGAGGGCACGTGGAGAGCTCCGAGTCTGATCCGGAAAACAAGAGTGTTGCAGCGATCGCTATGATGTTGCCAGCCAAACTCAGGCTTACCCTACAAATCGCGTCAAATCACGCCATTCGGAACTTTTGGAGAAACGTGGAAGGTACTTTTGTCCGCGTTAAGATATTTTATCACAACATCGGCAAGGGATGCTCGGTATCGAAAGCAAGCCAAACAACATGTAGAAATACAGAGAGCAGCCAACAAGAGAGAGGAAAGAATCTCGAGGCGGGGAGCAGGTAACATGATATGTACGTGTGAAATTGAAGCGGGTGGGGGGATCTGGGGGATAGCATTTGAACCACAACAAATGAGCACATGGACGAAATCCAACTAAATCCACAAGGCGGGAAAGGGAGCAGTCGTACGATAATTGAGGAGGCGATAAACACGAGACGCGAAAAGGAAGAAGAGAAGAGAAGCAATTAATAGATAGGTACAAAACGGGAATGTCAGGGTGGGTGCGGACGGCTGCCTCCCCGTCTACCGTCTATGAAGTGGAGATAGCCCATGCTTGGTCCGGGGTCTCCATCTGGCCGTCCCATTTCCACCCTTGTGCTTGATGAAACATCGTGTCTCCACCTGCAATTTCTTTCCAGACGGTTGGGCGAAGCAATTCACGATCCGTCTTTGCATTGGAGATATGGGGAGAAGAACCTGCGCGGCCCGTGTGAGGGTGGTCCTGATCAGTCGCGGACTCTGGGCTGGGATTCGTAGACGAACCCGCAACGAGATCCGGAGTAGGGGTGTCGTCGAATGCCGAGTAATCGATAAAGTCTCCGAAAAAGTCTTGGCCGATTGGGTGTGAGGGTGATGCGGGCGGTAGATCCCCGAAGCTAAGGGATGGTGCCGCCGTTGGGTCATCAATGTCGGGTACTGTCGGGTAGATACGGAGGATCTCGTCCAAAGCGTTTGATGCGGCTTCAGCAGATTCTGGATTCTCATCAATCAACTTCGCTACATGCTCAAAGAGTGCCAGGGCCTGTTCATCAGTCTTCACGCTCTCGGCTTGTTCGTCACGTTTCCGGGCTTCTGCATTGGGTGGTCCTTCCCAGTCGGGTTTCACCCTCTTCGGCGAGGGCACAGATGGAACTCCCGGCGTGGGAGCGTCGGTGTCATCCTCACGAACTCTCTTCGAACTGCCTTTAGCCGCGTCCGCAGGTGTCGAAGAGGTAGGTGCAGCGAGAGCGGGAACTGGTGTTGGGGTTTCGAGGCTATTGGCCTTCGTCGATACTTTGCGACGAGAGCCAGGTTTTGGCTTCGCAGCGGCCTTCCCTTTGGGAGATTTCGGTGTCTGAGGTGACGGAGCAGTAATACCGGGTGTCGTTGCTTGTGGAGTAGGAGTAGAGGTTGTTGGGATGGGCGGTGGCGTCGGGGAAGATAAAGCTGCCTGGGTTTGGGATGGCTTCTTTCTGTGTGCTTGCTGCAAAGGAGGGGCATGTGGTTGTGGTGGGCGTGAAACAGCCGCGGGGGGCGGGGGACCAGCCGGAGGGACCGGAGGGGCGAACGGTGTAGTACTGACTGCGGAAGTAGGCGGCGGCAATGGCTGCGGTGCAGAAGGGACGCCACCGGAAGGCATCATGGAGACTTGCGTTCTAATACCAAGAACAGCCCTGAGGCCCTTATCCATATTATCTGCCTCTTGTATCATTCCCCGAATCGTATGCAGCTCGAGCACATATCGCGGATTGGGCTTCTCAAGTTCTTCCAGCTGAGCTCTGACAGAGGCCATCTATGCGGAGGCGGTAACATTAATTTTGATCCTGGCATAGATGATATAGTAACTGACCATTAAGAACATCTTTTGCACGACGTCCTCTTTCATCAGAACCGCAAACGCAATATGAATGTACTTCTCGACACTGCCAAGCACTTGATCGAGACGCGCTAAATTGCGGTGGTATTCTTGAATGTCACCCTCCGGAATTGTGGGATACGCAGCGACCCCATCAAAGTCTAGAGACAAAGGGAAACAGATAAAAAACGCGGAAGAATGCAGAAGACTAGACGAACTATTACTGAAAGCCTTTTTCCTCTGCTCGTCGACATATCGCTTTGCAGCCATTACTTCTTCTGCTGTCAGCTTCCGTATCTGCACAGGGCCCGCCGATTGAGGAAGGACTGAACCGGAAGCCACACTGTTCACGCCAGCTGGGTTCATCGGTACGGTCATGGCCCCACCCTGGTTCTGCGGTCCGCCGCTAGACGTATTCATCTGGGCCGCCATCGACGGGATACCAGACCCATTCGCTGACTGGGCTGTAGATGGTCGAATTGGAGGACCAACGGCAGTGTTAAATATCTGACTTGGCTGCAGCGGACTGGACTTCCCTTGCCCTTGGGCCAGAGCTTGCCGTTGTAACTGTTGTTGAAACTGCTGGTGACCGGGCATAAGCTGGGGAGGTCGGGCCATCGTTTGAAGAGTAGACCCCTGGTTGACCTGAGTACGGTTATCGAGTGGCGCATTTTTGGTGGATGTAAGACCAGCGCGGAACTCATTCTGTGTTTGCGCCGCACGTTGCAAATGCTCCCTATTCTGTTCAACAAATAGAATGACGTGCTGTGGGACACGATGCGCCTCTAGCTCAGCACCGGATGTATGCGAGAACCGAGGTAGGATGCTCATCGCCTCGGAGGTCATGATAGATGATTCCGATGGGATACTGGCCAAAAGTGCCTGGTAGTCCGCCTCCGTAGGTTGATGTGGCTGCGCCTGTGGTTGCGGAGGCTGCGAAGGTATTTGACCCGAAGCCCTCATCCGACTAAGGACGTTGCTAATGTACGCTTGGTCGAAAGGGCGTAAAACGTCATTGTATAACTGTTGTAGTCGGTGCGCTACGGCAGGCCCACACCGTGCTGGCTGACCAGCATCCCCACCTGAGAATGGGAAACCCAAAACGGCGCCGATAATGGCCCACTCGTCGTTCGCGTTTACCTAATACAAGCATTGGTCAGAGCCACGATCCATAACCCATTCCAAGACGTACTGAATCAAAGCCGTTCCGCAGGAACACCGCTTTATGCAGAGCCCAGAGGTTGATCGGTCGGCCTTCGATGAGGAGGTCACGTTCAGTGAGTCTGATTCCTGTAGCGTTAGTAAACTGCATAAAGACAGCCTTGAACCGCTCCTCTGCGAGTGGAGGTAGTTTGTGGGGAATGATAGGTTGCTGTGAAGGGGGATGTGTGATTTGCGGCGATTGCTGTGGTGGAGCGCCGGGCATCTGCGCGAGTGCGCCATTATGAGGCAAACCATTCGCGGGTACTTGCGACGGAATCTGTGTTAAATTTGACTGGGGTGTCGCGGAACGGACGAAATTCTGTTGCGGAGTAGGAATGCTTCGTGGAGGTGGCACTTGATTGACTGACGCCTGGTGTGAGGGGCTACTGTGCTGACCGGGTCTTTCCTGTGCAGGATAAAGTCCTGTAGGCCGTTGTCCTTGTCCTGGCCACGACGGACCATTGACAACTTGTTGTGCAGGAGACCCGCCACTAAAACGCACTCAGATAGTATCTACGGGGAGAGAAAAATAGTATTTACCTTGCCCTCGTCTTCGCATTGACGATTTCCTGCAATACAATCAAGCGCTGTTTGTAGAGCTCGAGTTTGGCGCGGAGCTGCTGCCGCTGAATGTCGCCTTCGCCACCAGTGGCACTGGAAGCTTGAAGGTTCTTCTCTCCCTCTATCACAAATCGCATCATCTGACCATGAAGGTGACGAAGTTGCTGTAATGACAGGTCGGCAAAATTACCAGCCTGTTGACCCGCAGATGGAGGAGCTTGCGATGCCGAAGGTGTCGACGAGGACTGAACATTCGCATGGGGGACAGAAGGGGAAGGTTGGACAAAACTTTGTTGGAGGGACGCCTGTCCCTGAGGGAGACCCACAGGAGGATTGAAGTTTTGACCCGGACGAGAGGCAAAGCCAGAGCCATTCTGCTGCTGCTGCGGTTGCTGCTGACCCTGTGCGAGGAGCATGCCGAATTGGCGAGCCTGTGAAGGATCTTGTCCCTGAAAGACGCGCTGGAGCATCTGATTGTTGATTGCAGCCTGAGGACGCTGGGGGAGTGAAGCAAGCTGCTGCTGAGCATTTCCACCTGGCACTCCTGCGGGGAAACCAGGTTGTAATTGCTGGGGAACACCCTGATCCGGGAATGCCTGGGCTTGAGAGGCCTGCACCATAGCAAGACGATCCCGTGCTTGTTGCAACGTAATGGCACCTTGACTGATTTGAGTGCGCAGGGCCTGTATGAACTGAGACTAGAAATGCGTGTGAGTGAAAGATTCGGGATAGGCGCGGTGAGAAAATATTCGAGATTATGGTCCGCCGCTGACTAAGCACATGATGTGTATGTCATAGCAAAAACGGTGTGAACCCACGAGCTGATGGAGGAGGGTACAAGAAAATGTATCAAAGAAAGATTGGCCCAACAAGACAGGGTAGAAATAAGAGTATAGACTTCTGTTACGCTATCTCCGACCGATACGATGAAGGGGATGGCTGACTGATGACAAGACACACCTGTTGTTGCTGTTGTAACGATAACTTCAAACCTCCATGCATCAGCTCTCCGCCAGAATGCTGTTGCTGCTGCTGCTGCTGCTGCTGCTGCTGCTGCTGCTGCTGCTGCTGCTGTTGTTGTTGTTGCGGTGGGGGTGGTTGCTGCTGCTGCTGCTGTGGTGGTGGTGGTGGTTGCGGTTGTTGCCGGTATTGCATTTGCTGCCACACCTCAGGCGTTCTAATCCCAACCAGCGCGGACTGAGAACCGACTAGCTGTGGCTGTTGTGGGGGACGGTGTTGAGCCTGTTGAGCGGGGATGCCTTGGGGAAAGTTGTTCGGAAAGGTAGAGTATGCATTAGGGAGCCGATCGGACATCGTTCATAGGGCGAAGGCTGAAATGGACAAGGATGGATTGGGTCCGAAGGAGAGAATACGATGGGGATAAGGAGAAAACAGCGAATGCAATGTGCCCGAAGCGAGCAGCAGGAAGGACGACGGAGGGAAAGACGGAGGGGATGGAGGGGATGGCGGTGGGAGGCAAGAGCTGTTGTCCTATTACTGTCCGGGGGGCGAGACGACACGGCTCTGCAAGGTCGTGCGGAGTTACAAATCGACACATATATTATTATTATTATTGTTCTTCTTCTTCTTGTCCATGTATTTATTTATCTTATTATATTATCACCGCCTCTCTCGCCCTCTATGTCGGGAACCCCTCCCTCAACCCCGCCCTGAACTTCTCCGCAGAATACCCAGCCCACTTTCAGTACCGGGACATCTCCCCTCCTCATGTTGCGATGTCGTGACCGCTGCGGGGAGGGGAAGAGGCATCGCCCCTTTAAGTCAATTTCATTCATCGGAATGTCCCGCTTTCTGTCCTCCAAAGCCCTCGGGTTGGGTTGGCCAGCCTCACCCGTTGATCATAGCACAGCTCATTTCCGTGCGTCATGATTTCTGGTTGTAAGGCTTCCCGCCACCCCTCTTGCCCTCCTCTCTTTCTCCTCTCTTCAAAACCAAACCCGTCTCTCCCCGTTGCGGGGACCTCGCTCCGTGCCTGTGCCCACAACCTACATGGCTCGGTAATTCTGGTGGAATTTCTTAGCGTGCAACGATCGCCGTGTCTCTACTGGCCGACGGCACGCCTTTCCACTCAGCTGATTCGACTCAAATAATCTTTTCCTTTTCTGCCAGCGCTCTATTCCCGCGCTTGCGGACATGCTTCTCCCGCACCTGACCGCCACGCCCCCTACCGTCATCATCTGATATAGCAATTCTCTCTCAAATAGTGAATTATTAAGCCCCAAAATCCAGAATATAGTGAATGATTCCATCTGAATCCCATGTTACATGTCGATAGTTGAATTCTAATAATATCAGCGACCGTGCCAAGACACTTAGACCACTACTTCTAACTACGTCGTCTAAACCCTACGTGCTCTCCGCATCTTGAGCTCGTGATCTCGTAAAGGTGTACCCTCTGGAAAGAGTGGTTTTTGCACCGGAACGAGGGTTATGCATGTAACATATTAAAAAGATGGAACAACTGGTACAGGCTGGCGCGCATATTACCCTCGGGTCACGTGATTAGTGATCTAATCACATGGAAAAAGAGATGGACATTGCAGCCCTTCCGCATGGTCACGGTATTTCTCCCGACTCTCCTGGTCTCTTCTACTCTCTATCGCACATAAAGGCGAGGCCATCACCTGCACTGTACGTTACTGTTCATGTTTAGTTCGGTATTATCTTCAGGTCGGTATGCCCTCTTTACCCCTAAAGAACCACAACATTCATCTTTTTCAAGCTTCAGCTTTCTTCCATCTTCCTATCGATGATGAACCTCACCTAAGCGAACCTTCAACATCTACTATCTCTCATTCCAACGCCAGATCACTCTCATGGACCAATGCAGCGGAGTCGTCTGCAGGCTACTCTGACGACACACCAACCCGTTCATTAAGCCCAGCATCCTCTCGAAGCCGGCATCGAAATCAGGAGATTTCGGACATACTCGAACAGAAGGACCTTTACAATATTCTTGGTTTGTCTCGCGCCGCAGCGTCTGATAAAATGGAGCTCAGACGAGCGTACCTGTCCCGAAGTCGAGCATGTCATCCAGAGTATGTCTTCATTCATTCGTTGGCTTTCTCCTTTCCGTCTTTGTGTTGTAACCTTGTCATTTTCATTCCATATGACAGTAAATTTCTCAATAATCCCGAAGCAACACATGCGTTTCAAAAGGTTTCCATCGCGTACAACGTTCTCTCCAATCCCGCCTCAAAACGTGCATATGATTTGCACCCTGCCGCACATGAGTTTTCTAGCAGTGGCCCCGGGGCTACTATGGGCGCCGAGGAGACGCTAAGAACTGTTGTTATTGGTATTTTCAACGATTTTTTGGACGGGGATTTAGAGGTGGTGCGCACGTTGCTCCGTGGGTCCTCCATCAGTGTTCGCTCGCAGAGACAATGATATCTTCTACCTGCCTAGACCGCGTAAATGACCTGAGCCCGTCACTGCGACTTGGCGACGAGGGTATTGATTCGATTCTTCTTACCCTTCAAGGACTGCGTGATCGCGTACTCAGTATATATATTATTTCCCAACCGTTCTTGACCATGTATTGACGGGCTTTCCCACTGCGCCGTCAGCTTGCCGCGCCCTCACCCACACGATAATCTCGACGCTTTCTCATCTGCTTGACACGCAAGCATCCCTTGCAAGACTTTCTTACTTTTCGCTCCGGCCTCGCGCACGCCTCTCGCTTCGCCTGGCACGAATCACCCTCACGCTCCCACTCGCACTTGAACAGGAATTACGGCACCAGCGCACGGTGCGCGCACGCAGTCGGGCACGGCGCCTGCGTGAGCACCGCGAGCGATTCAATGTCAAAGACACGGAATGCGAAGATGCTTTCGAACGAGACGGCGACGGGCGCGGCGGACGAATATACTTCCCAAGGCGCGTGGTGATCCTCCTTGAGGGCGTCGTGCTTAGCCTTGAGAAAATGGAAGGCATGCTGAAGTAGTTGATGTTGCACGTTGCGAGCTCTCGACCATCTTTGGATTTCAGCTGATCAGCTGCTCTAGTCATGGTTCCCGTTGGTTGGTAAGATGCGCACGCACGCACGCACAAGATGCAAAAGACAAGCAACCCCGCACTAATATCTGGTGGGGAGCCCTCCTATGACATCTCATTTGCCCTCTCACGCCACTATAGATTGGCGCCCCTACGACACACACCCCTCCCTCCTCTATGTACCCATCCAATCGCTCCGGAAGGCGAATACAGACGTCCATATCTTTCGACTTTTTATATTCGTGTCAGTATACTACAAGACATGTCGCATTACCTCGCCACGCGATACCTATTTTCCTCTTATCTATGTTTATGCCAACCCCCTTTCGCTCGAAGTGTACGTTTGTACTCGGTAGACGCTTCTATGAGGAACCTTTGGGTAATACATACTATCACTAACCCTGACATGGGACATGACTGGGCTTTCGGTCACTTCGCATCTTGCCGCCCTTTCTTGCTCAAATTCCTATAGTCTTGTATCAGCAACGTGTTGTGTCGTATGGTGAGCAGAGTCGGAGCTGTTTCTTATGCCTGCCGGCTGATGCCGCGTTTCAGTTAGAGTTAACTTACAACGCTACACAAGGATGGCAAGTCACGAATCCCCAAATCAGTGGTAATCGCCGTATGACGAGATAGAAACCTTGAATAATAACAGCACAGTATACTGGTTATGTTCCCTATAATTCCTAACCTTGGCTACGTTTCCCCGTCTGCTGGCATCTCATCCAATATATTTGTGCCCTCCTTGACACCTTTCATTGCACGTACGATATCTGTATCGACATCCATGAACACGATTTGAACTGATGGAGGACGAACGATGATATCACGGCATGGATCAGCTCTAGACCCCACTCACACCCTGTGGCCCTATGATACGCGCATAGAGTCCCAGGCTCAGCTGTACACACGCACACACAATCCGGTTATCGTACACATATATATTTCGCGACACGAGTGTTGACGCACCGTTTTGGATTTATCAGCAAGAAATTTAACGCAACTCGGACGCGTGGCGGCTCATAAAAGGTTTAATGGATTTCGGAATTCGAAAACACGAGCTCCGGGAAGCGATTTGCCCACACACACCCACCCCACCGGCCACGCCCCCCCCCTTCCTCCTCTCCTCCCCCCCTTTTTTCTTCTTTCTTTCTGGGCTCGATTGGAGGTCAAAGTGTGGCGTCGCACTCGCATACGCGCGCCAGAACTCTACAAAAGAGTGGCCCGACATTCGGGGGAAGAACACCCGGGCGCCACCGTCTACATAACGCCGTTCGCACCTAAAAAAAGTCATATGCAAAAGCCCGTCATGGCCATCTTTTCCCTCCCTCAAAGAAGGAAGGGGAAAATGCGCCGCATCATCATGCCAATCATTGACATTGAGAAGAGAGAAAAAAAAAAGGAGCGAGCGATCGCGGGTTCAGGCGCCTGAGGCGGGTCGGGTTCCACGGTTGATGCACGGGTCGCCAAATCGCGCCGGCGACCCATCGGGCACCCACCTACCCATCCGGAAACTTTCTTACCTGAACCTACTGTACCAAAACTTGTGTTTGCTGCGCGGATGTCTTTGTATAGTTTTTATTTTATTTTTTTGCCGCGGAGGATTCCGGGAGCCTTTAAGGGCAACTGCTGACAACCAAGGATGGGCTTCGCGCGATTACCGAGTGACAGCTCAAGCCTCGGAGGGGGCGGGGGCTGCGTTGCGACGTTTCCCACCTCAGTTCTTCCGTATTGGCCCTAAGCGTTGAGGTAGTGATGATGGTGGTGGTGGCGGCGGTGGTGGTGGTGGACGACACGTTAGTCGGTAACTAACGAGCGTACTAGTATCTAGTGGCGTTTTTGGCCTTTCAAGCTTCCGAGGTCTTTTACCCGCAACTGACAAGCACTTGTCCTTGGGGGGAGGGTATTTTATCGTTATCTACTGCCATGATCCGCGGGCAAGTCGTGCCAGCGGCTGATGGCGAGAATAGGAATTCCATGATCCGTTTTATATCTAGAAAGGGGGAAACAGGAAACATGGATCGAAAAGAACGCGCCATACGCAGTCGTTCAAGTTGTCCATCAGGATCAAGCGAGGCGTACCACCGACGATGGTGAATTTTTCTATTTGTTTCATGATACTCGTTGCCCTCCCTGATTCTGACTTTTTGAATCTCCGACGTACGGTGACAGCTGGCAGGACTTGTACTCAGTCCAGTTTGGAAGGATGTCTGTTTCTAGAATGATTCACGACCACGACCCGTGTGCCAGCGGTTGTTCAGTTGATCTGAGGTCGCGGCGAACGCAGCGACAGGGTTGACTGGGGAAACAACCATCATGCGGACTCTGTAGTTGCAAGTCATGCATGATGAGGCCACCACTTCATGTACCCCTAACTAACGACGAGATCACTACGAGCGCTTGGTTGGGGGTAAATTAACTGGTAATTAAGGTAATTACGGTAAATTACCCATCTTCTCTTCGGCGGTCGCGGGAGACAAACATGAACAGACTTCTAGCTTGTGTAGAGCCATGGTAACCCATCCTTTGTGACTTGTGGCTTGACCGGAAACTCGCTCTGGGAACGTAGAAAGTCATCACTAGCTCACCGACAGCCTGAGAAGGGACCGTGACATCGCTTCGCGCGCCTTTCCCCTGCAACACGTTCTCATTCGTTCGGAACGCTGCCACTGCTTCGCCCAAGATCTCCGAGTTGGACACTCATAGAACGAAACTCATTCGTCTCATCATCGCCCCAAGTCTCGCTTTCATTTCCACCCTTATTGATTAAAGCGACGCGTCTACTACAGTAGTACTCTCGGAGCCATTTTATATTTCCTAGAAGGTATATTAGTAACAGTATGTACTACCGTCGGTTCGCGTAACGCACTTTCATGAGCGGCTGCCAACTCGTCCTTCGAAGCTCAAGGGCACGCTCGGGAGCAAAAAGCCATTGTATGCGCGCCAAAGTTGGTCACTTGCCAAGCGTGCCCTCCGACTCGTGCCCACTGGTAAAATACACTGAAATTACGAGGGTTAGCTGGCCATCAACAATTAACTTGAAATGTGTGCTTATCATGTACCGCGCCGCCGAGAGCCAAGTGACGAGTCCTTGGCGGGGCGAGGCGA
>Ga0137394_10002283_pt1 | contig 14158 bp, 11 predicted proteins | sample czobulk116metaG_FD_108278 | JGI IMG/M metagenome (GOLD analysis project Ga0137394, IMG submission 108278) | Vadose zone soil microbial communities from Angelo Coast Range Reserve, California, USA - czobulk1.16 metaG | ecosystem: Environmental > Terrestrial > Soil > Vadose zone | place: USA...
CGACTGGGCGAAAATCGCCGGCAAGAAGGGCGAGCGCATCGTGTACGTCAAGCCCCTCATGGGCGAGACGAAAGAGAAGCTCCGAAGCGTCGAGAGGGTCGTCAACACGGGTCAGTACCTGTAGCGAGAGCCAAGGAGGACGACAGCCTGGACCAACGGGTGGAACCAGGGCCCCGGCAGTGTCGGCGAAGACTGGAGCCGGCGGCGGGACTTGAACCCGCGACCTGCTGATTACGAAGAGCCCTCGTGATCGAGAAGTTCCGGACTCTTCAAGCCGGCGCCCCGGCAAATCGTGGCAGAACACGGCAGGAGATACAACCTATCCGCAACCGCACTGCGACGACCCACGAGGCTACGGTGTCTCGGCTTGCTACGGTGAGCCTGGAAACTGGGCTGCAAAGTCCGTCGCCGGAGTCACCAACCGGTCGGGCCGGCACGCCTCACTACCTTGGATTGGAGGTTGGCGAGGCGCAGCACAAGCCCATTGATGACCTCGCGTACTCGCTCGCGCTTCCGCTCCGCTGACCAGCCGCTAAGGACGTTCCCGATCACGCCGCCGAGTCCCGGCACCAGGCTGGCGAATACGGCTGCGGCCTCGAGCGCCAGGTCCCCCCGTGTATCTTCTGGCACGATCTCCGGGTAGTCATCGTCGCGATCCTGCCGCGCGTCGTTCGCCATCATGCTTCTCTCAGGCCCTCGAGCCGCAGAAACCCTCCCCGCCTCCCCTGCCTCCTCCCACGTCGCGAACCCTTCGGCCCCTCGACTCGCGTGAACTCGCCAGTCTCGGGATCCCAGGTGACGAACTGCGGGACGAAGAGGTCGGTGTGGAGGTCGAAGTCGGGCGCGCGCCAAGTCATCGTGCCCCTCCGCCAGTCGCAGGAGGACCGGACCCGAGGGCAAGCGTGACGAGTTGGTCCAGCTCGCTCAGATTGAATGGCTTGTGCAGATAACCGACGGCCCCCGCGATCAACGCATCGGCCTCTGTCCCGGTGTCTGAACCTCCAGTCATCATGAGGACTGGCGCGTTCACGCCGTGGGCGCGAATTTGCTTGAGCAGGTCAAGGCCCTGTTTCCCAGGCGAGGAGCAGCCGGGCTCTGGGATGACCATGTCCAGCAGAATGAGATCGAACCGCTCCCGTAGCAGGAAAGCGAACCCCTCGGAAACGGAGTGCGCCGACGTGATCTCGTAAGCCCGCCCGTGCTGGAAAGAGGCGAAGCAATCCTGCAGTAGCGTGATCACGATTGGCTCGTCATCGACGATGAGGACTCGCTTCGTCATATCCGTTTCACCGCGATCCGCTCGTGCGCGCCCCAGCTCCGGAGCTCGGTGACGGCGGGCTCGCCGACTCGCTGGACGCGGACACGCGCGTTCTTGCCGCCCGCCGTCGTGTAGGGTCGACCGATGACTTCCCAGTCCCCGGTCTCGTTGGCGAGACGGTCGCCGATCTGAAGCTCCATCGGCAAGACGCGGCGTGTGGCAGGCGGTACGGGGTCAGACTTCTTCTCGGGGCGTGGCTTAGCCATCCAGACTACGCCAGCTCAAGAGAAGAGGGTTTCATTCGCACTTCTGCCCGCACTTGGTACACCAGACGGCCTGTTCACTCAGCCGACTCGGCCTTTCGAGGGCGTCGAGCAGATTAGCACCGCATCGACACGCGCCGACGGGCGTGGAACATTTCTGGCAGAACCGGACATTCGTCGAGTCGAAACACTTGAGGTGTACGAACGTCCCGCGAACATTTAATCCAAAAGGTCGGCCCAGAGTACATCACATCCCCCGCCTGGAATCACGAAGCGCCGCCCGCGCCGCGACCTGGACCGCTCGCCACCGGAGCCCTCATTTTCTCCTACGCTTGATCCTGGCACCGATGAGCCCCAAGAGCACGCCGACCGCGATGACCGCGGCCGCGAAACCGACCAGGGCGAGGCCGAGTCGCACAAGATCCGTCATCGAAGACCTCCCGGATCGATGAACAAGGCCGATCGGCCGCATGGGCACTTCAGTGGAGGACGGCTGCCGAGGAGTCTAGCCGAACGCCACGACGCGCACCAGCACAGCACCGCGCCCACACGTCATCTACACGGTGTCACAAACCCTACGCGAGTCTGGCTCCGTAAGTGCCCGTCACCGCGAGCGGTCGCGACGGATGCTACGGCCGGCGCAAAGGTGGTGCTTCGTGACACTGCCGAACCGGATGCCACTAGGAACGGAGATCCGTGAGACTGGTCTCATACGCCCACGGTGAGGCGGGTCGGGATTTCCTCGCCACCGTGGCTCTCAGGATCTCGCCCCGCGGGCACGGATCCGCTTGAACTCGGGCGTTCCGCCCGAATTGGCGCGTGCGAGATCGCCGGCGGCCGTCGGGCCCGACGGCACGAGACCTCACTGGGCGCGCAGTTTCGGGGTTCTCTCAGGAACTCGGGTATAGGTGGCACGGCATTCGCAGCCTGGCATCATCAGGATGAAGGTCTTCTGTGCCTGGTGCTGCCGCGACGGCCGGCCCGGCTACCTGGGTGAGCGCGAGCCGTTAGAAAACCCGGAGCCGACGCACGGCGTCTGCGCGCACCACAAGGCCCAGCTCCTGGAATCCTTGCCATCGCGATCGTTTCCCGATGCCGAACTGCTCATCGTCGTACGGCGAAACAACACAGTGCTCTATGAGCACCTTAAGCGGTCGTTCGCGGCCGTGTCTCGCGTGAAGGTGATCGTGGACCGTCGGGTGACTGACCGCCGAGCGGCACCGTGCCAGATATCGGACGAGCGCCGACACGTGAGAACTGGGCGGCGGATTCGCCAAGGCACGATCTCGTCCCTGGGCGGCTTCATGATCGTGCGGTTCACGCCGAAGGAGATCATTCCCCCATTGCCTGGGAGCCGGGGAACGCCAGCGTTACCAGTTGGGACGCACGCACCCGATTTGACTTGATCACCGGTTCTGCCTGATCATCGTCTCAGCGGCGACGCCCGATGCGCACTCTGTCTGGGAGGGGGACGTCTATGCTGAGGACGGGGATTCCGCGCGGCCGCGCGGCTACCTCCACTCGTCGCGGAGCCCACTCCCCCACTATCGGGTCGGCGGGAAGATCGTGGTCCGTGCCTCGGAGTTCGATCGCTGGATGCTTCGATTCCGCGTAGGCGGGCGTCCCAGCGCGCCGCGCGACGCGATCGATCAGCTCGTTCAGGAGGTCTGCGTCGACCTGGGGCAGTCGTTGACGGCGCGGCGCCGGCCCCCCACAATGCCGGCTCACACCTGATGGGCGTCCGGGTCCGGTTCCGGAAAGGCGCGTGGTGGGTCTTCGTCACCTACCACGGGGTCCGCAAGGCCAAGCGCGTCGGCGATCGCCGCGCAGCCGAAACCGTAGCCTCCACGCTCCGTGCGCGTCTACAGCTCGGCGATCTCTCCGTCCTCGAGTCTGCGCGCCCGCTCCTGACCGTCCAGGCCTACGCCGAGGGCTGGCTCGAGTCCTACGTGGTGCCGCACACGAAGCCGAGGACGCAGGAGATCTATCGCCTGCTCTGCCGGCTCCACCTCTTCCCCGCCCTGGGGACGACACCGCTGACCGAGATCACGCGAGAAAAGGCCCGGGCGCTCTTCGCCGAGAAGATCGCGAGCGGCATGAAGCGGACCACGGCGCTCAAGGTCGTTGCGCTGCTCCGGGAAATTCTCAATCACGCCGTCGACGACGGTCACATTCCGGCGAATCCCGCCACCAGGCTCAGCCGCTTCTACCGGGGCCACACCGAGGCGGAGGCGCGGCCTCAGATCCTTCCGCTGACCGAGGCCGAGTTGACGACCCTGCTAGTGGCGTGCCAGCGCTGGTACCCGCAGCATCTTGAGCTCATCGCCACGGCCGCCTGGACCGGTCTTCGCCAAGGCGAGATTCTCGGCCTTCAGTGGGAGGACGTCGACTTCCACGATCTGCGGCACACGTTCGCCTCTCTCCTAATCGGGCGTGGCGAGTCGCTGGCCTACGTGAAGGAGCAGCTCGGCCATTCGTCGATCCAGATCACGGTGGACCTCTACGGGCACCTCGTGCCTGGGGCGAACCGGAGCGCTGTCGACCGTCTCGCAGAGGCAACCGGCCGCAACCTCGCTGCAACCAGCGAGGAGGCTCGAGAGAGGGATCGCGACGTAACTCGCGATGAGGACTGGAGCCGGCGGCGGGACTTGAACCCGCGACCTGCTGATTACGAATCGAGGGCCGGTGCAAAGCCGGCCCTCTCGTCTTTCCGCGCACTTCCGTATAACGGCTCGACCAGTCAACACATTCGCCTGCTGATCGCTCGCGACATAGAGGTACTTTCGAGACAGACGCGGACGCGAGAGCACATCGCTTCACGGGGCGTTTAGCGCAAATCAACGCAAGCCTGGTCCACGCCCAGGCTTGGGATCTCGTCGGACACTCGGTCCACCCCGCCTGGCCGCGCGCGACGGTTTTCCTCGGTTATTAAGTAGCAGCGGTTGACGGGATCGCGCTCCGTGCCCGGGGTGCGTACGGTCCCCGGGGATCGACGTGTCCCCCAAGCGGATCGGGGAGGTGCGTGCCCTACGCGCCACCGCCTCGCTCGCTTCTCCGGCCATTTTGACGGCCAGTTGCCCAGCCCGTTGCTGCCGATATCTGGTGGGACGGAGTCTTGTTTCCATCGGCAGTCCTTTCTACCCTCTAAGCACCTCTCGCCCCGGACGTGCACGTCATCCAGACGCGATCGTCCTCAAGGCCGGTGTCCAGCTCGCCGCAGTATTCGTGCTCGCGAATGAAGGCCTCGAGGGTCGCGGGGTTGGTGATCCGGGCGATGAAGGCTGTCTGAAGCGCATCATGGCCGGCACCCAGGGCTTACGACCCTTCGTCCTGAGGCGGGTCCAGCCAGCGTGTCATCGCCATCGCCTTGAGCAACAGCCGGGCGATTTCGTGATGGCGCTCCGCCTCGGCGGGCCGGCACGCGCGCGTTTCCAGACGGCCGAGACCGAGGTGGCAGTGGGCGCGCAGCGGCTCCATCCCGAGCTCTTCGGCGATCGCCAGCGCGCACCGGTAGTTGTCCGCGATCTCTCGCTCGCTGGCCGGGCGCAGAGCCGAGAGCGCGTCTCCGGTCAGCCGGAGGCTCCAGCCCTCGTTGCCGCGCTCGCCGCGCTTGCGCGCCAGCTGGAGTGCGCGGCCGGCGCGGCCCAGCGCCTCCTCGACCTCGCCGAGCAACAGATAGCCCTCGCCGAGTAGCGTCAGCCAGAATGGATAGTAGTAGGTGAAGCGGGCGTCGTCGGTCATCCGCTCGGTGCGGCGAAGGAGCGTGGCCGCATCGGGATGGCCGACGAAGGCGTACGCGTAGGCCAGGAACCACTCGTGGAACGGGAAGACGACCAGGGCGCTGCCGGCCGCGTTGATCTCGCGCAGCTGCTCGAGGAGGGCGATCATCTCGTCGGCCCGGCCCTGGCGGAGGGCAACCGTCGCCATGGAGCAGGTCACGTGCACGGTGAGGAACGGATGGTGCACCGGGGCCGCTAGGCGCATAGCGTCGTCAGCGGCGGCGCGGGCCGCGGCGAAATCCCCGAGCTCAGCGAGGCTGCGGGCCAGGTGGCTCGTCCAGAAGACCGAGGGCGCGGTGACGCTGCCGTATGCGGTCGAGATCCCACCGCTGGCCGAGGTGGTCAGGGGCCGCAGCAACCGGACGGCGTCGCGATAGGAGCCGCGCGTCTCGTGCGAGACCGCCATGAAGTACGTCGCGGAGGCGCAGAGCGCTTCGTCCCCGAGCTCGACGCCGCTCCGGAGGCCGCGAGCGGCCAGCTCGCAGGCGCGGGCGTGCTCGCCCATCCACCAGTGGTAGCTGGCGACGAACACCGCGACCTGGGCCTGGCGCCGGCGGTCCCCGAGACGCTCGGCGAGGTCGGCCGCCCGGCCGAGTGCGTCGCGGATCCCGTCGGTCTCGCCCAGCGGGAGCAGCGCGTGACGGAGGGTGAGGAGCAGATCGACGCTCTGCTCCTGGACCGCGCGATCCTCCGGCAGCGCGCGCAGGGCCTCGAGCGCGCGCTCGAAGCAGGCCGCCGCCTCTCGCTGGGCTCCCTGGGCGAGCGCTCGGTCCCCGGCTCGCCGGAAGAACCCGGCGGCCCGTTCCCACGCCTCGCCCGCCAGGTAGTGGCTGCCGATGGCGGCGAGGTGATCGTCCAGTCGCTCGGCGTGGTGCGCCTCGAGCGACTCTGCGACACGCCGGTGAAGCATGCGCGCCCTCGGGCCTGGCAGCCCGGCGAGCGTCGCGCCGCGGACGTGCTCGTGCGCCACGTCCACGCCGCCCGGACGCTCGACCAGGACGCGCCGCTGCACCAGGTGCGCCGCCTCGTCCTCCGCCTCGGCGACGCTCATGCCCGCCGCCAGCGCCAGGAGGGGCAGCGACGCTTCCTTGCCAACCACGGCCGCGACGATCGCGAGGTGGCGGCTCCGCGCCGGCAGGCGATCGAGGCGTCTGGCCACGAGCAGTTGGAGGCGCTCGGGAAGGCGACGCAAGGCGGCGGCGTGGACCACTCCGTCCTCGGAGCGCGCTCTCACGATCTCGACGGCGAAGAACGGATTCCCCTCGCTCGCCGTCCAGGCCTCTTCGGCCAGCCCGGCGTCGGCGGCGGAGCGGCCGACGAGCGCGAGCACGAGCGCCGCGATATCGGCGCGGCCCAGCGGCGCCAGCCTGACGCGCGTCAGCCGGCGCTCGCCGTCGAGCTCGGTCAGCACCTGATCGAGCACCGGCGCGTCCCCGACCTCCTCCTCGCGCACGGTGACCACCAGCAGCAGACGCGCCGCCGGTAGCCGGCGGGTCAGGAACGCGAGCAGCCGAAGGCTCAGCTCGTCGGCCCAGTGACCGTCCTCGACGACGACCAGGAGCGGTCGCGTGGCCGCCACGCGTTCGAGGAGCTGCGTGAAGGCCTCGAACAGACGCGGGTGATTGGGGCGCGCCGACGACCGCGACCGCTCGCGGTCCGCCTCGGGGAGCAGCCGCGCCAGCTCCGCCCGCCACGCCGGCGGCATCGCCTCGACAATGTCGTCGGCCAGTAGGCCGCCCGTGCGGGCGGCGTCGAGCCAGGGGCCAAAGGGCAGGATCTGCTGCGTCTCGTAGCATCGCCCGATGGCGATATGCCCGCGACGGCGCATCGCCTCGGCGATCAGTTCCTCGACGAGCCGGCTCTTGCCGATGCCGGCCTCGCCGAGCACGACGACCACCTGCGCGCGGCGCGCCCACGCCGCATCGAGGGTCCTCGAGAGCGCGGCCCATTCCGCCGACCGGCCGATCAGCGGGAGCTCGGGGCGAGGCACCGGAGCGGTCGAGCCCCGGCGACGCCGGATGGCGTGATACAGGTCGCGGGTCTCGACGCCGGGCTCCAGGCCGAGCTCGCGCCGGAGGATGTCGCGATAGCTCTCGTATTGTCGCAGCGCCGCCGCGGTGTTGCCCTGCTCGGCGTGAAGCCGCATGACCGCGTGGTGCGCCGACTCGCACAAGGGATCGAGCGTCAGCAGCCGGACCGCGGTCTCCAGCGCGGGCTGCACGGTGCCCTGGGCCACCCGCTGCGCCAGCGAGTGCTGGAACATGCCAAGCGCCAGCGCGCGTAGCTCTTCCCGCCGGGGCGCCAGCCAGTCCTCGAAGCTCGGCTCGTCGAGCCTGAGTCCGGCGAGCAGGTCGCCGCCGTAGAGCGTCGCCGCCTGCTCGAGCGCCTCCGGGCTCTCGGCCCGGGCCAGCCGCTCGAACGTGACCACGTCGATGTCCATCGCGCCCCGATCGACGACGACCACATCGCCGTCGGCGCGGATCAGCTCGGGGGCGGCGGGGGCGAGCGCGTGACGGAGGACGAAGAGCGTCTGTCGCAGGCTGTTACGCGCCTGCTCTCTCGAGACGTCCGCCCAGAGGAGAGCCGTCAGCGTGTCACGAAGCTGGTTGTCGCTCGGCCCCACCGCGAGGTAGGCGAGCAGCGCCTGCGACTTCCGCTTGGGCAGCGGGATCGGGCCGCCCGGGACCAGGCGCGCCTCGAAGCCGCCCAGCAGCCGAAGCGAGACTCGCGGGCGGCTGCGTCCGAGCGACCGGGGCGAGGGTTGCCGTCCAGGCACGGACCGCATGGTACACCGCCACCGATGGTTCCTGGCCTCGGGAATAACGCCGACGGTAACGGCCGGCTAACGCAGCGCCCTGTAGGAAGGCGTCATGGGAGGCCCGACCATGGACACGCGCGCCGCCGGCCGTCACGACACCGCTCGATTCCACAGGTTTGCCCCGCTGCTCGTCCTGGCCGCCGTCGGCGGTCTCGTGCTCGGATCAACGGAGCCCGCCGCGCCCGCTGATCGAGCCCATCAGCAACACGACGGTCGAGAGCAGCACGGAGATGGGCCCGAGAGGGATGACGAGCACGCCCATCGGACACCGACGATCCGGTGGTCGCCGGGGCGCGTCGTGGAGGCTGTCGTTCGCGGTGGCAGCAAGGCCGTCGTGGTCTCGTTTTCCAGCACGCGGGACCTCACCGACGCGTCCGTTTCGGTTGGCCGGGAGCTCGCGCCCTACGTGAGTGCGTCCCCGTCGTTCTTTTCCTCGGTCGAGGCGGGGACGACGACCACGGTGACGCTGACGTTCCACGTGCCCGTCGATATCAGGGTCAGAGCGCTCGACGGGGCGCTGCGTGTGCGAGCGGGCGAGCGAGCGAGGAGAACCTTCCAGGAGCGGCTCCCGATCAGGGTCCGTGTCACTCGTAATCATCTTCCCATCGCCAATGCCGGCCCCGACCAGACCACCGGCGTCCTGGTCGGTCATGCGGTACTCCTGGACGGCAGCGGCTCAAGCGATCCCGATGGCCAGGCGCTGACGTATGCCTGGTCGCTAGCGGCCGTGCCCGCGGGCAGCGCGGCCGCGCTGTCCGATCCGGCCGTGGCCAAGCCGGCGTTCGTCGCTGACAGGCCCGGCACGTACGTCGCCCGGCTGACGGTGAGTGACGGAGTCGTCGCCAGCGCACCCGACGACGTCTCCATCACCGTGGTCGTGCCACCGCCGACCGTGAGCATCGCCAGGCCGGAAAATCTCAGCGTGGTGACGGCGAGCCCGGTGACCGTGACGGGAACGGTGGATGACCCGAACGCCACCATCACTGTCAATGGTGAGCCGGTCGCGAACAGCGGCGGCAACTACACGGCGGCCGTCGGCCTGGCCGAGGGCAGCAATACCGTGACCGTGATCGCCCAGAATGCGACGGGCAAGGGCAGCGCTCGCGTGGAGGTGATTCTCAATACGGGCGATAGTCCAGCGCTCAGCATCACGTCGCCGGCAGGCGGCTTCATTGTCGGCGAGGAATTCCCGATGGCCGCGGCGTTTCACGCGGCCCAAATCCCCGTCGGGGGTGTGATCAAGGTGAATACCACAATCCCCTTCCCCTTCATCCCGCCGACCCTCAATGCGCCGACCGTCACCGTCAACGGCGTACCGGCCGATGTGTCGCTGAATCTCTTTTTCAGCGAATGTGGGTTGCTCAATCTCTTCCAGTGCTGGAAATTCACGGCAACGATCCCGCTGGAACAAGGCATCCGCGAAATCACCGCTGTCGGCACCGACAGGTTAGGTCGAAGCACCACGGTCAGCATCGGCGGGACCGTCGATTACTGCAGGATCGGGCAGTACAACGCGCACGCGTCGACACCTGGCAAAGACCTCGGCGTGGTAGCGCTGGGGGGTATCAATCACGACATCCAGAGCAACCGCTGTCACGAGATCGACGGCTGCTCGGCGCCCCTCGTCTCTCAACGGTGCGCAGACGACCCCATGTCATGTCCCAACCCCTTTCTTGGGGTAGTCCCTGAACTCGTCAATGTGGCATCCACGGCGTTCGGGAAGGGTGCCACCCCGCCGGCGGAACATTTCGTCCACGGCCGGCAATCCGCGTTCGCCCTGCCGTGCAATCACCACGACGTGTGCTATCAGACGTGCGTGCGTGTGACCGGATCGTCCGATGCCGATCGCGAACAGACATGGAAAGAGGCATGGCACACGTGCAACCAGACGCAATATCGCGAGATGCTTGGCGTATGTAACCGGGCTTATCCGGCAACGTGCCCCTTCACCCTTTTCGGCACGAATATCCCCGACCCAGTCAAATGCGCCCGGTGGTTTCAGGAGAAGATCGCCTGTTCTGAGCTTGCCACAGCCTACTTCCTTGCCGTCGAAACAGACTCTGTTCTCGGCATAGAAACCCCGAATTCTGGTTTCGAGAGATTCAAAGAACGGCAAATGGACTACTGCGCTTTTGAGTAGAACCTCTACCTTTACCTTCAGATGGCGAAGGTTTACGACTTCGACGAGCAAGCGAACGAGGTGTACGAGAGCGCGAAAATGCCGGGTCTCTACATCGGCGAGGAGGCGGTGGCGGTGGGCGCCTGCGAGGCGCTGGGCCGCGACGATGTCATCACCGGCACCCATTCGTCGGTGGCAGACCGAACCTTTACGGAGGGGAAACATGCGTCGACTCGCAGCGATTGCAGCGGTGGTCTTCCTCGGCGTGGCGCAGAGCGCGCTCGCCGGGGGCAACGTCCAGCTCTCCGGCGTGGTCTACACGTTCAACACGCCGTTCCCAGTGGCGGGCGCGCGGGTGACGATCGCCGAGCACCCCGAGCTGTCCACCATCACTGACGCCGCCGGCCGCTACGCGCTGTCCATACCGGACAAGGAGGAGCTGACGCCGTTCGCGGAGATGCCGGGGTACCGGACCATGCACCTGCAGACGTTCGAGACCGACGGGGAGAGCATCCAGGACGCGCACTTCCAGTTCGTCCCTTTGCAGGTCTACGCCTTCTTGGCGTTCCTGGCGGGCATAGATCCCGCGTCGGCGCTGTGCCAGGTGGTAACCACCGTGGCGGTGAGGGAGCTGCGTGGACTGACCTTCGAGCAGCTGACCCAGTTTGGTCCCCAGGGCCTGCCGGGCGCCACGGTGCGCTCGCGGCCGGCGCTGCCTGGGCCGATCTACTTCAACGAGCACGTGATGCCGGATCCCGGCCGGACCTCGACGTCCCGCGACGGCGGGGTGGCGTTCACCAACGTCCCCGACGGCCGCTACCGCCTGATCGCCAGCCACCCCACCGCGCGGTTCTCGAAGATCAACGTCACCTGCGCGCCGGGACGCTTCGTCAACGCTAGCCCACCGTGGGGGCTGATCGAGAAGCGCGGCTCGGGCGACGACCAGGACTGAACGGCAGCGCCTGACTGATCAACATCGTGGACGCCGGGCAAAGACCCCGGCGTGGCGGCCTTGGCGGGCCTCAACCCGCTCGATCGAGGGCAATCGCTATCACAAGACCGACGGCTGCTCGGCGCCGGGCGCGATCCAGGTGTGTGCGGACGGTTTTCTGCGACGGGCGAGCGCCGAGATTTTCGGCGCTCGCCGTCCCGGCTCAGTGCTCCGTCGAGTCGTAGACTTGGCCGTCGTCGATCACGGGCAGTCGCGGTTTGAGGCTCTTCGGCACCCAGACGTCCACTGATCCGGTGCAGCTCTCGCCGCTGTCGTTCGTCGCCGTGAAGTGCAGCCGGTACACCCGACCGTTCCCCGAGCCCGAGCGCTCGGCACGCAGGAGCACCTTCGAACCTTGGATCACGGCATCGGGACCGGTGTCACCGCCGCCGAGGCCCGTGACCGGCTCGTCCTGGGTGACGCTTGTGACTGTGGTTGTCATCCGGTGCCACGGGCCCCAACGGTGGCCGGTGACCGTGACGGGCACCAGCTTGTGGTTGGGTGGCCAGAGCAGCGAGGGGTGGGCGCGAGCCCGGCCGCACGCGGGCGGGTCGTTGACGTTTTGCACGAGCACCGACACCTCGTCGATCGCGCTGAGACTGTCGGGCCGCCCGACGATTGTGGCGAACGTCACGGCAGGTGCGAGCCGCGTCATCGCGCTCTCGACACTCTCGGCCGTCAACCAGACACCGCCGGGGATGTTTGCACTGTACAGGAAGGCCGCGTACAGGGTCGGCTCCAACGCCACCCGAGAGTACGCCATCCCGTCGACAGAAGCCCGGCCAAGGCCCAGGGAGTATCGAGGAACTTCCGGAGGCCGCCGCACGTTGAAGCTCGGCGCTCGTGGCCAATGAGGAGGCCGCACCTGGACGGCTCGGGTTTCGTGGCCGCCAGTTCCGTCCAGTTGTTTGCCTAGTGGGCTACTGATCCCAGTTCCGTCCTCGGCATCGCGAAATCGACGCCCGGAGCATCGGTCGGGCCACTCGGCCGATACCTCGGCTACGCTTGCCAGTGTGACCCAGCGCGGCCCCGCGTCATCTGCCCTGGCTCCCTCGCATCGAGTCCGCCGGTCCAGCGGCTCACCCCTGGGGGCGTCTCGGGCGGAGCATCTCGCGCATCTCCCCGGAGTTGCAGGGCGATAACGAACACTCGGAATACGACGGAGAACTCGAGCAGCGCCCGCTGGGGCGGCGAGAATCGTGTAGTCGAAGACGTTGGCGGCTCGTGCCGATCCACCGGAACCTCCTGCACCACACCGTCGAGATGTACCTGAAGACCGTGCTGGTCGGGAAGAAGCGACCTCGCCGCACTAGTGGCCGGGGACTTTCCTCACGCGGGGGCGGTCTCGGCCACGACCGAGATCACGATTCTGGGGATGTGGACGCCGCCCACGAGCTGGAGGGCCGCGATGAGCTTCAGCGCGGTCTTGACGAGGGCGAAATCCGTCGCGATGTCCAGGGAGCACAGGAAGAAGGCGCCGTAGAACGCCGCCGGGTGTCGCTCCGACCACCCCAGGAGCCGCGGCACGAGCGCGCGCCCTCGGAGCATCTCGTTGATCAGGGGAACCGTCGCGAGCGCGATACCGGCGCCCGCCACGATATCCGTCGCCCAATGCCGCCCGAAGTACACGCGGGGGAGGCAGACGACGAAGAGGCCGTGCAGACCGGCGACGAGCCCGAGCGTCTTCGAAACCGACCAGAGCCCGATGGCGAGGCCGAACAGCACTGCCGCGTGGCCGCTCGGAAACGAGGTCGACTCGGCCGTCAGCGTCATGCCGTCTGGCAAGTACGGCATCTGAAACGTGCTGGTCGGATCCACCATCGGTCTGGCCCGGAAGGGGAGCACGACCCGGAGAACGAGGGTCAGGAGGATACACGCATACACGCCGACCAGCGACGAGAGAATCGCCGCCCGTGTCTGCCGACTCTCGCGTGTCTCGCCCTGCGAGAACCAGGCCCCCCAGACGAGTACCATCACGACGCCGCCCTGCACGACGGCCTGCGTCCACACCGACCAGATCAGCGTATCGATCGTCCACGATCGTCCGGCAAATCGGCTGAAGAATGCGAATACGCTCACGTCGAAGTGGACCGCCGCGTCGATCACACGAGGCGGCGTCGCCATGAGGACCAGGATCAGGAGAAAGCCGAGCACTCCCCCCGTGACCGTGAGGGGCAGGAGCGTCGCGCGCGACGTGAGCCGCCCGCTGTCACGCATACTATCTACTGTAAGACACTACACGCGATTTTATCAACTGACGGTAGCGCAGCGCGGCAGCCGCTCGATCGGGTCACGCTGCTCACTCCTGATCGGGCGTGGCGAGTCGCTGGCCTACGTGAAGGAGCACCTCGGCCATTCGTCGGTCCAAATCACCGTGGACCTGTACGGGCACCTCGTGCCTGGGGCGAACCGGAGCGCGGTCGACCGTCTCGCAGAGGCAACCGGCCGCAACCTCACTGCAACCGACGAGGGGGCTCGAGAGAGGGAGCACGATATAACCCGCGAGGAGGACTGGAGCCGGCGGCGGGACTTGAACCCGCGACCTGCTGATTACGAACCGGGGTCGCGCTGACCCAGGCGCACCCATGCTGAGCCAACCCCGCGTCATCTCGCGCGTTGCCGTGGGCCGGACCTCACCGTGAATCCGCGTCGATCAGCCGACAGCGGTAGCAGCGTGGTAGCGACGCCCCGGCCCCGGACACGACAGATCCGGGTGGCCTCGGTGAGCTGCTTCTGCGGCCAGACGCACACCTCGCTCACGTCAGCGCTCGCCTGCTCTGAGCGCCTACAAGGCGCTGGAAGCCCTCGGCCGGGCTACAACACGCAAACGCTGGGGGTGCGCTCTGCATCTCCGCGTCACGACAGCAGGTCGCAGGAGGAATTAAGCGGGAAGTCGAGGCTGATGGGACGCCGTCTGGCGCCGGTCGGAG
>Ga0137394_10002284_pt1 | contig 14154 bp, 15 predicted proteins | sample czobulk116metaG_FD_108278 | JGI IMG/M metagenome (GOLD analysis project Ga0137394, IMG submission 108278) | Vadose zone soil microbial communities from Angelo Coast Range Reserve, California, USA - czobulk1.16 metaG | ecosystem: Environmental > Terrestrial > Soil > Vadose zone | place: USA...
CCGTACAGCCACGCGATGAGCAGCTCGTGGACGTTCCGGGGCCCGACGATCAGGAGCGTCTCCGCGCGCGTGTCCCGGGGCGGCAGCGCGAGGGTCTGATAGTAGATCTCGGCCCGGCGCGTCGTCGTGATGACTTTCCGCTCGGTGACGCCCGCGTTGTAGTCGGCGACTTTCGCGTAGAAGGTGTCGCGCGGCAGGTCCTCGCGGATCTTCGCCACGGCGCGGACGTCGCGGAGCTGCATGACGCAGGAGACGAGATCGAAGATCCTCGGCTCCAGCAGGACGCGCCGGCCGAGCCGCGGAAAGACGCCGGCTGTCGCCGGGTGACGCAGGGCCGTGAGGAGCGAGCGCCAGGCGGTCATCGCCTCAAAAATCTCCCGCGGGGTCTTTGGGATAGGAGCCGCTCTTGGCGATGCCGGCGCTCCGGTACCGGACGAAGGGCGGCGCCGCCGCCGACGGATAGACGTGGAAGACGCAGACGTAGCGGACGCGGCCCGCCTCGGGGTATCCGCCCTTGTGCAGGATGTTGTTGCGGAAGGGCAGCAGAAGCCCGGCCTTCCCGCGGGGCTGCTCGACGCGCGCGCGGTGCGATCTCGAGATCTCGTCGAGGTAGAGCCCGCACTTGACGTCGCGCTCGTTCTCGCCGGATCGAATCCGTCGCTGGACCTCTCCGGAGCAGAGCTCCTTGCGATAGATCGCGAGCGAGGCGTCCCAGGGCAGACACTCCATCGCTCCGTCCTCCGTGCTCACGTCCTTCAGATAGAACATGACGTTGATGCACGTGCCCGGGCCCCCGTCGGTGTGCCAGAGCTGGGAGCCGGTCGGCGCGGCCGCGAGCCTCTCCGATTTGTAGAGGACCCCGAAGAAGATCTTGAAGTGGGCTCGGTACACCTCGGTCAGGAACGCCCCCAGCGTGCCCTGAAACAGCCGCTCGATCTCGGGAAAGCTCGTGTAGATCTCGTCGCGATACCGTCCGTCGGCGTCCCAGATGTCGGCACCGCTCGATTCCTCCCGGCGGATCTTCGCCAGCATCGCGTCGGCGAGCCGCTGGTTCTCGGCGGTCCAGAAGGACGTGAAGCCCTTGTCCCCGAATACGCGCGCCTGGCCGACGATCTCCGGGCTCGTCACCCGGTCGCCGCGAAACGCGGTCCGGCAGGCCTCGAGATACTCCGTGTAGCGAGGTGCGAGCCGGCGCCCGAGACGCGAGCGGTGCCGCTTGACCGCCTTGAGCTCGAGGCGCAGGCCGACGGAACGTCTCAGGCGCGCCAGGGTCAGCATGCGTCGGCCTCCTTGAACCGCGCCCCGGACACGACGTCCATTTCCTCTCCGTCGAGGAGGAAGTGGCGCGAATGCCGGGCCTCGATGCCCATGCCCGAGCGCTCCATGATCCGCAGCATGGCCTTGTTGGCCGTCATCGTCCCGGCGACGACCTTGCGCATGCCGCCGGCGCCCAGCAGCCAGTCGACGACCAGCGACCACGCGACCGACCCGAGCCCCTGGCCCCAGACCGCGCGCTCGCCGATCAGGATCGAGACCTCGGCCAGCCGGTTCCGCCCGTCGACGTACGCCGCGATGTTCCCGACGTGGCGACGGGGCGGCCCGCTCGCCACGATCGCCCAGAAGCAATGACCGCCGTCGCGCATCGACCTCAGATAGCGGCGGCACGACTGGCTGGTGTGACGGCGGTGGCGCAGCTCGCTGAACCGCACGACTTCCGGGTCGTTGAGCCACCCGACGTACCGGCTGGTGATGTGTTGCGGCGAGAACGGCACCAGGCGGACGGGCGGCCCGCTCAAGGTCGGCGTCCTCGGCGCGCGCGTGGACGTCTTCCGGGCCTTCATCCCCGCGGTCGCTCCGCCCCACCGATGAGCCGCGCGGTGATGCGCTCGATCGACGACGCGTGCACGCTCGAGCGAATTCCGGGCGCGCCGTCGCCCGGCGCCGCCGCGAGCCAGCGCTCCAGCGCCTCGACCGAGTGGAGCCGCGCGATTCCAAAGTCCTCGAACGGCAGACAGTAGTAGGCGGGGTCCGTCCCCGGCCACTGCAGGGAAGCGCTGGGCACGCCGCACGCGGCCATCTCGGAAAGGAGCATCGACGAGATGCCGACGGCGCGCGCGGTGTCCGCGATGCACGGCGTGAGCGGCATCGCGTCCAGCTCGACGGACTGGTCGCGCCACTGCCACGCCCAGCGCCGCCACTGCTCGATCGGGTCGGCGGGGTGCGTGCGGATGACGATGCGCGTCTTGATGCCCGCGGCCCGGGCCGTCGTCACCAGCCGCTCGGCCAGCGCGAACTCGTCGACCCGGCTGAGCGGGAACTTCGACGAGGCGGGCTCGGAGATGAACCGGATCGCGCCGTCGATCGAGCCCGATCCGCCGCGCAGCTCCGCGAGCTCCTGGAGAAGCGGGCTTCCAACGACCTCGATGGCGGGTCGTCGAGGCCACCGGATTGCGGCGATCTCGTCGCGCATACGCTCGTCGAGCACCCAGACGGTGTCCGGAACGCTCCACTGGCGCCCGTCGCGGAAGCGCTCCTCGTAAGCCCACCACATGTCGCAGAAGGCGAAGGTGCGAAGGCCCAGTCCGCGGGCGGCGCGAATCAGTCGCTTCTCCAGCAGGCTCACGCGGCTGGTCCCGCAGACCGCGACATCCCACTCGCGCCGGGCCAGTGACCGCTTCAGGTAGGCGTCGAGCTCATCCGCGTTCGCGCAGAGGTGCTCGGTCACGCCGGCGGCCCAGGGGGGAAACGCGAGGCCCGGGACGCGCGCGCTCATCTCGCGGCGGACGGCCGGGGTGCCGACAAAGGCGGCGGCAAATCGCGGGTCGCTCTGCCAGGCTCGCAGCAGAGGCGCCAGGAGGTTCAATCCGCCGTGGTCGTTTCCCGCCGCCAGCACGCGCACGCTCATCCGCGATACCCGTCGACGATGACCACCCGGGCGCCCCGGTTCCACGAATAGCCGAAGCGGCGCGTCTCGTAGTGCTCGATCCGGAATCCCGCCGCCGTGAGATAGCCGAAGTAGTTGTGCCACCACATGTACAGGTCCATGTGGCGCGACCGTGGCCGCGGGTCTCGGGTGTGGACGTTGCCGAACGTCACCGGGTCGGACACGATCAGTCGCCTGACGTCCCGCATCGCATCGAGATATCCCTGGAGCTCCCCGGGCGTGAAAACGCAGAAGGTCGAGGACGCGAACACCGCATCGGGCGCGATCCTTCCCTCGCGCAACAGATCGAGGGCATAGCTCGCGACGAAGCTCAGGTTGGGCAGCCGGTGCTTCGCGGCCGCGTTCTTGACGGAGAGATCGCAGCCCACGAATCGGACTACTGGGTAGCGCGCGGCCAGATGGGCGACGACGTCGCCGTTCCCGGTTCCGATCTCGAGGACGAGCTTGGGCCCATCGCGCTCGACGGCGGCGGCGACCAGGGGAATGACGAGCCCGCGCTGCTGGTCGACGAGCGCCTTGCCGTCGGTGCGCGTGAACTCGGCGTCGCCGTAGCCGTGCAGGCTGTCGTCGCCGTAATAGCGCCGGGCGATCGCGGACATGCGATCGACGTTCTTGTTCTCGGCGTAGATGTGATAGTTCTGCCCGAGCCGACCGGCGTGCCCGCTGCAGAAGGCGGCGGCCAGGCGCCCGAGGACGTTCGGCTTGTCCTGGGCCATCCGATAGAACCGGTCGCGGCCCACCACGCCCAGGAGGGCCGCCCCGGCGAGCACGATCACCCGCTGCTTCAGCTCACCCACGGCGCTCTCCCGCGGCGCTCGACGCGAGCTCGTGTCGATGCTCGTACACCTTCTCGAAGGCCCGGACCACGTCGCGCATGTCGTCGAGCGTCGCCGGCGGCCGCATGAACTCGGTCGCGATCATCCGGCGCTCCTCGATCTCCTCGGTGACCGGGCAGCGTCCCTTGCGATAGTCGACCGTGCCCGTGTAGTGCGGGCACCGGAACGGGCATCCGGAAGCGCCCACGGCGATCTGCTGCTGGTACATCGGCTGCAGGTACAGCGGCGTGACGTAGCCGGCTGACATCATCGGCCAGTCGCGGTCCTCGGCGGTGGGCAGCTCGGCGCAGACCGCGTCGACGAACCGTTCGCGGCTCACCCCGACCACCGCCGCGTCGAACAGGAAGGGCTGCACGTAGTACACGTGCGTGCAGCCCGTCCGCACGCTCGGCGCCGCGATACCGGGCAGGGCGCCGACGTGCTTGGAGAGATATTCCGCGTTCTCGACCCGGCGCTCGAGGAGGTGCGAGAGCTTCGAGAGCTGGGCGATGCCGATGGCCGCGGGAATCTCCGTGAGGCGGAGGTTGAACCCGAAGGCGTTGACCAGGTCGGTGATGCCCCGGTCGGCCACCACCGCCTCACCGTGATTCCGGATCAGCTGCAGGCGCTCGGCGTAGCGCTCGTCGCCGGTGGTGACGATGCCGCCCTCGCCGGTGTGGATGTGCTTGTGGTAGTTCAGGCTGAACACCGTCATGTCGCTGATCGACCCGATCCGCCGTCCGCGGTAGACGGCGCCGGGCGCCTGAGCCGCGTCCTCGATGACGACCAGCCCGCGCTCGCGGGCGAGCGCCATGATCGGATCGAGGTCGGCCGGGTGGCCGAAGAGATCGACGACGACGATCGCCTTCGTGCGCGGCGTGATGCGCTCGCGCAGGCTCCGCGGGTCGACGCAGAAGATATCGGGCTCGATGTCCGCGAAGACGGGCACCGCGTGGTACCCGATCGCCACCGTCGCCGAGGCCGACATGGTGTAGGGCGGCACCAGCACCTCGTCACCGGGTCCCACGCCGGCCGCGCCGATCGCGGCAAAGAGGCCCGACGTGTTGGAGTTGAACGAGACCGCGTGCCGGGCACCGACGAGCTCGGCCCACGCGCGCTCGAACACCTGCACCCGATCGCCGCCGTAGAAGTCGCGATGCCAGGCGCCGAGGAAGCGGGACAGGATGCCGCTGTCCAGGACCTCCATCACCGCCTTCTTCTCTTCCTCGCCGATCGGGTTGTGCGCCGGGAACGGCCGCGTGCGAAGGGGCGTGCCGCCGAGAATGGCCAGCGTCGTGCTCATCAGGCACTCCTCGCCACGGTCTGCCGCGTCTCGAGGCAGCGCAGCACCTCGGCGCTGAACGCCTGGCTGTCGATCTCCCGGCGCAGCAGCGTGCGCGTCGCGTCGGGATCGGCGATGGCGTCGGCGAGCGTCTCCATCAGCCGCACGAGGACCGGCTCGTGCTCCATCGGGAAGCGCTCGCGCGGCGTCAGCACCTGGAACGAGGAATAGAGCGGATGACCGTCGAGGCCGCTCAGCTCCAGCACCTCGGGGCTGCGCGAGAGCTCGATCTTCCCGCGCTCGCACCACACGTGCATCTCCCAGACGTAGTACCGGTCGGCGGCGACGTTGACGAACGAGACGGTCACGGCGTCGCGACCCCGCCCGAGCGTGACGAGCGCGACGTCACCGGTCCGGCTGACGAGCGTCGGCGTCCAGCCCGGGCCCCACCAGCTGTGGAACAGGTCGAGCATGTGAACGGCGGAGTGCGCGCCGCCGCCCGAGTAGGTGAGCGTGGCCGCGATCGGCTTCCCCAGCCGCCCGGCCGCGATGTGCCGCGCGACGGCCCCGACCCCGGAGTGCCAGCGCCGCGGAAAGTCCACGAGCACCGGGACGCCCAGCCGCTCCGCCTCCTCGAGGAGCCGCAGGCCCTCGGCCCCGTCGGTCGCGACCGGCTTCTCGACCACGATTCCCTTCGGCTTGCGGGCGAGCACGTCGCGCAGGTCCGTGCCGTGCTCGGCATCGGGCGTCGCGATGACCACGACGTCCCACGGCAGGCTCAGCCACTCCGCGCGCGCCCGCGGGCTCGGCGGGCAGCTCCACCGGCGCTCCGCGGCCTCGGCCCGCTCGGGGCGCTGGTCGAAGAAACCTCCGAGACTGAAGCCGCGCGACGCCTGGACCGCATGGGCCAGGCTGAGCACGTGCGGCGAGCCCGGATCGTCGAACCCCTGCGCCATCCGGCCGGCGCCGAGGATTCCGACCACGAGCCGATCGCTCAGCGCACCCATGCCGTCCTCGCCTCCCGGCATCGCGTCTCGAGCTCCGGGTGCGCGCGAATCCAGCGCACGATGTCGGCGGCCGCGTAGTGCGGGTCGGTCGACGCGAGATCCTCGTGGAGCCGCCGGATCAGGTCGTAGTCCTCCGGGAAGTCGAGCGTGGCCAGGAGCTCCTCCGCGCCCACGCACGCCGCGTGCCGGATGAACCGGGGCCGCCAGCGGTCGCCGCTCTCCGGGCGGTAGAAGCCGTACGAGACGTGCTCGCGATCCTCGGGGTCGTCCGTGGTCGCCTCGAGCTGAAACAGCGCCGAGGCGAAAAAGACCTGGACGTCCAGCCCGGCGGGGACGGCGCGATGGGGATCGGAGTTGCTGACATAGGGGTGCTCGGCCCGCGTCCGGAGGAATTCCGTCAGGGCCTCCCCGACGATGTCCGGATCGATCAGCGGACAATCGCCGGTGATCTCGACGCCGACGTCCGCGCCGCTCGACCGCAGGGCACCGCAGACGCGACCGAGCACGTCGTTCTCGCTCCCGCGGAACACTCCCACGCCGAGCTTCTCGCCGAGCGCGCTGATGGGGTCGTCGCCGGCGTTCACGGTCGTCGCGATCACCACGCCGTCCAGGCCCGGCGCGCGCCGGAGCCGCTCCACCAGGATCTCGAGCAGCGGGCGGCCCCCGGCCGGCAGCAGCACCTTGCCGGGAAGGCGGGACGACGTCATCCTTGCCTCCACGGTGGCCACGCATTTGAGGCCCGCGCGATCCGCCATCCTCCTAGGCCCCCCGCGTCGCGATCGGCGCCTTCAGCGCCGAGAGCTCGGGATGCGCCCGCGTGTAGGCGAGCAGCTCGCGATAGCCGACGGCGCGCTCGCCGACCCCCAGCGCGGAATAGAGCCGGCGCACGAGCTCGAGGTCGGCCTTCGTGTCCACGGTCCAGCGGAGATCGGAGTTATCCTCCCGATCGGTCACCGAGCCGATCGCGAAGAGATCCGGGCGCTCCTGATAGATGAAGGGCGTCACGTGCTCCCGCGCCGCGTCGGAGCGCGCCATGCGGTGGACGCGCTCGAGCGTGTCGGCGAACAGCGCCTCCGTGTCGAGGCCCCGGGGATAGGTCCGCGGCGCGACGTTCGAGACGTAGTCCCATCGCGCCGGCGCGCCGGACAGGGCGGCGATGACCCGGTCGCTCACGTCCGGATCGATCAGCGGGCAGTCGGCGGTGACCCGCACGACGAGGTCGGCTCTCGCCTCGCGGGCGGCGCCGACGTATCGCTCGAGGACGTCCGTCTCGCTGCCGCGAAACCAGCGCGCGCCCTCGCCGCGAGCGACCGCGACGACCCCGTCGTCCGTGGCGTTGACGGTGGTCGCGACGACGAGCTCGTCCGCCAGCCGGCAGCCGGCGAGCCGCCGCAGCTGCTGGGCCAGCATCGGCCGTCCCGCCAGGTCCTCCAGGACCTTGCCCGGCAGGCGGGTCGACGTCATGCGCGCCTGGACGACGATGACGCGCCTCATCCGCCGACCTTCTCGAACATCCAGAACGTGACGTCGTCCCACCCCTCGGCCTTCGAGAGGAACTGCTGCTTGCGCAGCGCGAGGCCGGGGAAGAGCTGCCGGTACAGGCCGCCGAAATCCCGCTTGAACAAGGCACCCGGCTGGCCGCGGTACGCGACCTCGGTGGGCTCCGGCGCGTAGTACTCCCCGCACATGACGAAGCGCCGGGAGCAGCGCACGATCTCCGCCATCACCGCCGGCAGCGCGGCGGGCGGCTGATGGATGAGCACGCCGACCGTGAAGACCAGGTCGAACGCGCGGTCGCCGAACGGCAGGGCGAGGGCGGCGGCGTTCACCGGCCGCGCCGCGGGCACCGCGCGGTGAAGCCGGCCGAGTGCCAGAAGGTTGACGTCGACGCCGCAGACCGCGCCGGGCGCGCCCTCCGGGGCGATCCAGCGGAGGTTCGCGCCGAGGTTACAGCCCACCTCCAGCACGCGCGAGGCCGGGAACTCGTCCAGCGTCGCGCGCCAGAAGCGCCGCCGCTCCTCTCCGGCCGCCGCGTTGCGCTCGGTATAGGCGTCGCCGAACTCGCCGGACCACAGGGCCTCGAGCCGCGCGGCATCCGGCGGCGTCCGGGCGTCGGCGCGATTCCCGACGCTCACAGGCGCACCGAAAAGCCGGCCTCGCGCAGGTACTGCTTGGCCGCGAGGGGCGTCTGCTCGGTGAAGTGGTACATGCTGGCCGCCGCCACCGCCGACGCCCGGCCCTCGCGGAGGACCTCGGCCATGTGCGCGTAGGTCCCGGCGCCTCCGGAGGCGATCACCGGGATCGACACAGCGTCGCTCACCAGGCGCGTGAGCTCGACGTCGTAGCCCTGCAGCGTGCCGTCCCGGTCGATGGAGGTCAGCAGCACCTCGCCCGCGCCCATCGCCTCCGCGTCCTTGGCGAGCACGGCCGGGTCCTTGCCGACCGGCCGCCGCCCCGCGTGCGTGTACGATTCGTACGTGCCGTCGGCCCGGCGCCGCGCGTCGATCGACACCACCACGCACTGCGACCCGAAGCGATCGGCGATCTCCCGGATCAGCGCCGGCTGCTCGACCGCCGCGGAATTGATGGCGACCTTGTCCGCCCCGACCTGGAGCAGCCGCCGCACGTGCTCGACCGTTCGGACGCCGCCGCCGACCGTCAGCGGCATGAAGCACTCGTCGGCGAGGTCGTCGACGGTCTCGAAGTCGGGCGGCCGTCCGTCGCTGGTCGCGGTGATGTCCAGGTAGACGAGCTCGTCCACCTCGCGCATGTTGTAGACCTTCACCGCCTGCATCGCGCTGCCCACCCGGCGCCACGAGTCGAACGCCACGCCCTTGACGAGTCCGACGTCCTTGAAGAGCAAGGTCGGCATCACGCGGATCTTCGGCATCGTGCTTCCTACAGCGCCAGGAAGTTCCTGAGAACCTGGAAGCCCAGCCGCTGGCTCTTCTCAGGATGGAACTGGACGCCGAGGATCCGTCCGCGCGCGATCGCCGAGACGAATCCGCCGCAATAGGGCGTCACCGCGAGCACGTCCTCCTTGTCGTGGCAGACCAGGTGGTAGCTGTGAACGAAGTAGAAATCGTGGCCGGTGTCGACACCGGCGAAGAGCGGCGAGGCACGCGTGAAGGCGACCTCGTTCCAGCCGATGTGCGGGATACGCTGATCCGCGCCGGCCGGCTCGAGGCGCCGGACCTCGCCCTCGATCCACCCGAGGCCGTCCGTGACGCCGCCTTCGTAGCCGCGCGTGCCGAGCAGCTGCATGCCCAGGCAGATGCCCAGGAACGGGATGCCCCCGACCACCGCGTGCTCCCTCAGGATCTCGTCGAGGCCTCGCGCGCGGAGGTTGCGGATACCGTCGCCGAACGCGCCGACGCCCGGCAGCACGATGTGCGTGGCGCTCTCGATCTCCGCGGCGCGGTCGGTCACGACCGGGCGGCCCCCGCATTCCTCGATGGCGCGCGCCACCGAGTCGAGGTTTCCCATTCCGTAGTCGACCACCGCCACCTGTTTCATGGATTGTCGTAGTTGATCTTGGTCAGGTTGCCGTCCCGGTCCTTGACCAGGTTGCCGCGCGCGTCGCACTCGAACAGCTTCTTGTTCGTGAACCGGTCGCAGATCCGGATGAACTCGTCCAGCGTCATGTCGATCGACTTCACGATCTCCTCGATCGGCGTGCCGAGGTACACCCACGGGAACTTGCCGTCGTGCATCCGCACCAGCTTGACGGCGTCGGCGCGGGGGAGCCGGCCCCGCCGGACGTGCAGGCACGCCAGGTCGGTGGCGCGCCCGAAGCCGTACTTGAGGAACTTGAAGTAGTCGTGGACGCCGGTCTGGGCGTTGTCGAGGTTCTCGTAGTTGACCAGCGCGCCCTCGACCGGCTGCGGGTACGTCTCGAAGCCGTGGGCCTGAGCGTAGAGCGCGTTCGAATAGCCGTCCCACGGCACGTAGTAGCCGAGGAAGAGGCCCGTCACGCCCACGCGACGCAGCGCCTCGTCGCTCGGATAGGTGTACTGGATCAGGTGCTTGGGCTCGAGCCCTTCCTTCCCCGCGAGGTCGGAGACGCGGAGGCCCAGGAGCCCCCCGAATTCCTCGAGCCAGCGCCGCGTCAGGACGTTGTCCTCGGCGGCGCCGGCGGGGCCGCCGTACTCGTTCTGCGGATTTTCGCCCCAGACGATGAGCGGGATGCCGAGCTGGACGGCGATGCGAACCGGAATCGTGAAGATCGTGACGTGCTCCGGCCACGAGATGTCGCCGACCTGCGTGAGCGCCAGCCGGTTGATCTTCCGGCGGACGACGGGATTGGTCGTCACCTCGATGTAGTCGACGCCCTGCCTCTTCAAGTTCTCGATGTTGCGCCGCCCGATGGCCGACAGGTGGTCGGTCGTGGCGGTGACCGCGAGCGGGTTCATCCCGAGCTCGAGCAGGCGAATGGTCTGGAAGTGGCTGTCCTTGCCGCCGCTCACCGGCACGACGCAGTCGTAGTTCTCGCCGTTCTTCGCGCGGTAGCGCTCGAGGATCGCCTGCAGCTCCTGCCGGCGCCGGTCCCAGTCGACGGCCCCGCGGCGCTCGTAGTTACGGCAGGCGCTGCAGACGCCGTCGCCGTCGATGAACAGATCGGGTTTGGTCTCCGGCATCACGCACCGCGCGCAGTACCTGACGGATCTCATCGCGGGGCCTCCAGGACCGCCATCACCGCCACGTCGAGGAACTCGTCTCCCTTTCGGACGTGCTGCCGCAGCACGCCCTCGGGCTGGAAGCCCACGCGCCGGTAGAGCCGGACCGCATCCTCGTTGCGCGCGAGCACGTGAAGATAGACGCGCCGCAGTCCGAGCGTCCCGAACGCGTACGCCAGCAGGAGGCGGCTCGCCTCGGCGGCGAGTCCCTTGCCGCGCGCATCCGGCTCGCCGATCAGGACGCCGTACTCCGCGCGCCGGTTCACCCGATCGATGTGGCTGAGTCCGATCGTCCCCACGCTCCGGCCGCTCGTGCGCTCCACGATCATGAATTCGTGCCGATCGCCGCGCGCTTCCACGTCGGCCAGCCATCGCAGGTGCTCCTCGATGGTCGGCGGCCGCCCGCTGAAAAGCTGCGCCTGCACCTCCGGGTCGGCGCGCATGCGCACGACGTCGGCCGCGTCCTCCCGGCTCATCCGTCTCAGCAGCACGCGCTCGCCCTCGATCACTTCAGGTCCTCCAGGCGGATCAGGGCTTCGGCGCCGATCGCGCGGACCGTCGTGCGGCCGATGACCCGCTCGAGCGCCTCCGGGGGCAGCCCGAAGCCGAGCTTGCCGCAGCGCAGGACCGCGACGTTGTCGCGCGTCAACGCCTCGCCCGGCCGGATGTCGCGCACGGCGAAGATGCTCCGCCGGGCGAAGGCGCGCAGCTCCTCCTCCTCGGGCAGCGTCTCCTTGCGGCCGTGGCCGAGCGCCTGCTCGGCCTCGCGCACGCGCTGGACGAGCGCCCGGAGCTCGTGCGGCTCGACGGCGAACTCGTGGTCGGGCCCGGGCAGGCGGTTCGACAGCGTGAAGTGCTTCTCGATGAGGCAGGCGCCGAGCGTGACCGCGACGACGGGGGCGACGAGGGGATCGCGCGAGTGGTCCGAGAGCCCGGTCGGCAGCCCGGTAGCCTCCCGCAACGAGACGAGCGCCCGCGCGTTGACGGCGTCGAGGGGCGTCGGATACTTCGCCGTGCACTGGAGCAGGACGATCTGATCGTTCCCTTCCGACCGGATGATCTCCACGGCGTGCAGGACCTCGTCGAGGACCGCGGCGCCGGTAGACACGATCATCGGCTTGCCCTTGCGCGCGATGTGCTTCAACAGCGGCGCGTGGGTCATCTCGTACGACGCCACCTTGAACGCCGGCACCCACGGATCGAGCAGGTCGGCCGACTCCTCGTCGAACGGCGAGGACAGAAACGCGAGCCCGCGGCGGCGGCAGTGTCCGGCGAGCTCCGGCACCCAGTCGTCGGGTGTCTCCATGTCGTGGATGATGTCGTAGATGGAGCGCGACGTGTTCAGGTAGTCGCTCGCGCCCGCCGACCGCGGGTAGAGCTTCGCGGCCTTGAACTGCTGGAACTTCACCGCGTCGGCCCGCGCGTCGGCCGCCGCGTCGATGAGCCGGAGCGCCTGCTCGAAGCTGCCGTTGTGATTGCTGCCGGCCTCCGCGACGATGTAGGCGGGCTCACCGTCGCCGACCCAGCGCTCGCCGATCTTCACCTTCGTCATGCGGCGACCCCGAGGGCGGCGATCTCGCGCGCGACCCGCCCGGCGCCGCGGCCGTCGACGAGCGTCTGCCCCTGGCCGCTCATCCGCGCCCGGCGCTCCGCATCGGCGGCGAGGTCCGCGAGCGCTCGGCCGATCCTGGCGCCGAGGTCGGCGTCGCCGGCATCGCCGACCCAGACGAGTGTCCCGGCCTCCGCGAGCGCGGTCAGATTCAGCGTCTGGTTGTCGGCGAGACGGATCGCGACCGCCGGCGTCCCGGTCGCCGCGAGCTCGTACGTCGTCTGGCCGCCGCCGCACAGCGCGACGTCGGCCGACAGCATGAGCGACGCGACGTCCTTGGGATCTTCGTGGATCGCCACGCGGCCGGGCGCGGCGTCGACCGCGACCCGCAGCGCCCGGCTCCGCGTCGTGAAGGGTCCGACGACGACGTCCTGCTCGACCGCGCCGAGGGCTTGCGCGGCCCAGCCGACCAGCCGCGACGTGAGATCGTCCGGGTCGCCGCCGCCGACGGTCACCAGCACCCGCCGCGCGCGCGCGGGGATGCCTCGCGCGCCCGCCTGCCTGAACGCCGGGCGCAGGAGCGCGTAGCTCGCTCCGAGCAGGAAGCGCGTGCGCGCCGCTCCGCGGTAGCGGAGCCGTCCCGCGCCCGCGCTCGGGTTGACGACGAGGTCCACCGGCAGCTCGTGGTCGGCGAGATCGTCGATGACCACGACGCGAAGGCCGGCGCCGGTGAGCCTCGTCAGATACCCGGCCTCACGCGCCGGCGTGTCCACCACGATCACCGGCACCTGCCGCGCGCGACAGTGCGCGAGCGTGCCGGCCAGATCGCGCGCGGGCTCGACCCGCAGGAGCTCGAAGTCCGACGCCTGGAGCCACTCGCGCGCGCGCCCCTCGCCCGCGAAGACGAACAGGCTCTCCACCCCCAGCTCGCGCAGCGCCCCCGCGAGGGTCAGGCAGCGCCGGGCGTGGCCCAGCCCGATGTCGGGCCCCGCGTCGGCACGGAAGACGACACGCGGCGTGGCCGTCATCGCCGGTAGTGGCCGAGCACCTTGTCCACGGCGTGGACGACGTCGTCGACGTCCGCGTCCGTCATCGCCGGGAAGATCGGAAGGCTGAGCATCCGCTCGTACGCATCCTCCGCCACGGGCCAGCCGCCGCGCCGGAAGCCGATCCGCTCGTAATAGGGGTGCCAGGGGACGGGGATGTAGTGGACGTTGACGCCGATGTTCTCGGCGCGTAGCGCGCGGAACACCTCGGTCCGGCCGACGCGGAGGCCTTCGAGCCGCAGGCGAACGACATAGAGATGCCACGCGGCTTCGCGGTCGCCGAACGTGACCGGCGGCTCGATCTCCGGCAGCGCGGCGAAGGCGCGCGCGTACCGTGCGGCGATTTCCCGGCGCCGGACGATCTGGTCCCCGAGCCGCCCGAGCTGAGAGAGCCCGAGCGCCGCCTGGATGTCGCTCAGCCGGTAGTTGTAGCCGAGCTCGGCCATCTCGTAGCGCCAGTCCTCGCGCTGCTGGTGCTCCCGCGTGATGCCGTGATTGCGAAACATGCGGACACGCGCCGCGAGCTTCGCGTCGTCCGTGGTGACGATGCCGCCCTCCCCGGTCGTGATGTGCTTGACCGGGTGCAGGCTGAACGTCGTCAACCGCGCGATGGATCCCACGGGACGGCCCCGGTACGCGGCGCCGAGGGCATGCGAGGCGTCCTCGATGAGGGTCAGCCCGCGGCGCGCGCAGAGCGCGTCCAGCTCGTCCAGATCCGACGGCTCGCCGGTGTAGTCGACCGTGATCACCGCCTTCGTTCTCGGCGTCACGCACGCCTCGACCCGGGCGGGATCCAGGTTGAGGGTGTCGGGCCGCACGTCGGCGAACACGACCG
>Ga0137394_10002285_pt1 | contig 14151 bp, 17 predicted proteins | sample czobulk116metaG_FD_108278 | JGI IMG/M metagenome (GOLD analysis project Ga0137394, IMG submission 108278) | Vadose zone soil microbial communities from Angelo Coast Range Reserve, California, USA - czobulk1.16 metaG | ecosystem: Environmental > Terrestrial > Soil > Vadose zone | place: USA...
GCCCGACGGGGTGGAGCAGCACGACGTGGACACGCTCACCGGCGGGCTCGCCACCGGCGGGTGCCCCTCCGAGCAGGTCTCGCGCGAGTGGTTCCTCTCCGGCGCCGTTCCGCAAGACTGTCCGATCCACGCCGGGGGCCTGGCGGGCTTCCTCGAGCGCACCTTCGGGAAGTGGTTCCGTTGAAGCGCGCAGCGCTCGTGCTGCTGCTCGCGGTCGCGGCCGCTTGCGCGCACGCTCCGCCCGGCCACGGCGGCGGCGCCAAGCCGCTCGCCGAAGGCGTTGCCTCGTACTACGGCGAGTCGCTGCGCGGGAACCGGACCGCCAGCGGCGAGAGCTTCGATCCCGATGCCTTCACCGCCGCCCACCGATCGCTCACCTTTGGCACCTGCCTGCGCGTCGAAAACGCCGCCAACGGCCGCTCGGTGCGCGTCCGAGTCAACGACCGCGGCCCCTTCGTGCAAGGCCGCATCCTCGACTTGTCCCAGGCCGCGGCCCGGGCGCTCGACTTCGTCCGGCAGGGCGTCGCCCGCGTGCGCTTGTTTCTCTGCGCCTAGGGCGGGCTCTGGAACGCGGAGCCGTTCGCCGCGGTCGGGTCGGCGGTGTGCACCGGCCCTTCCGGCCGGTACTCCTGCTGGTAGATTCGGATGAGCGAGAGCAGGACCGCGGTGGCGATCGGCCCGAGGATGATGCCGAGGATCCCGAACGCCTCGATGCCCCCGAAGATGGCGATGAAGACCAGCAGGTCGTTCATCCGGATCTTCGTGCCCACCAGCTTCGGGCGAAGAATGTAGTCGGCGACGAAGACCACCACCAGCCCGCTCCAGAGCAGGATGCCGATGCCTGCCGCCACGTGGCCCATGAGCATCTGAACGATCCCGACCGGCACCCAGATCAGCGCGGTCCCGACCGCCGGCAGGATCGAGGCGATGCCGGTCAGGGATGCCCACACGAGCGGGCTGTCCACACCGAACAGCCAGTAGCCGAGCCCTGCTGTGACCGCCTGATACAGCGACATCACGAACGTGCTGAACAGCATCGCCCGGGTCACGTCGCGCACGTCCCGGACGATCTGCCGGACCTGCACGTCGGGCAGCGGCACCATCTCGATCAGCCACCAGGTCCCTCCGGTCCCCTCCCGGAGCAGGTAGTACGAGGTGATTGCAGTGAAGATGAAGATGAACACGGCGCTGAAGACGCCGGCCAGGAGGCTGGTCGCTCCCTTGCCGAGCCAGGCGGCGAGGTCCCTGGCGCCCTCCGCGATCCGCTGGTTCAAGTCCCCGGCCTGGATGCCATGGCGCGCCAGGAAGGCGCTGAGGTCGTGCCCGAGAATGCCTTCGGCTCCGTTGCCCTCGTAGCGGGTGGCGAACTCCTGCGCCAGCCGGACCAGCCGGTGCCCGACGATGAAGACCAGGAAGGCGGTCAGGGCCAGGGCCAGGATCATCACCACCGTGGTGATCAAGGCCGCCGGCACGCCCGGGTTCTTTCCGCGCAGCCGGCGCACCAGCTTCTCGTGAATCGGATACACCCCGATCGCGATCACCAGGCCGAGGAAGACCGGCACCCAGATGGGCTCGATGGTCCGCCAGAAGGCGTACAGGGCCAGCAGGAACAGGACCAGGAAGGTCGTTCGCTGCAGACGGGTTCGTTCGCTCGTTTCAGACATCCCTCGACGCAGTTAGTCACGGAGCCTGAAATCCGGCAGCCCCCTCCACGTAGATCGGCCGCAGCCGATTTCGGGCGCCGCCATCCGCAAATCCAGTTATGAACGCGTTTTCGGAGGAGTTACTGAATGCTCGCAGCCGCCCTGGTCGCCGCAGCCGCCGCCCTCCCGCACATCCCGTTCGAGAAGTATCAGCTACCAAACGGATTGACGGTCCTCCTCTCCGAGGACCACCGCGCGCCGCTGGTCGGCGTCGACCTCTGGTACCACGTGGGCGCCGTCAATGAACGCCCGGGTCGCAGCGGATTCGCGCACCTCTTCGAGCACCTGATGTTCCAGGGCAGCAAGCACCTGAACGGGGACGAGCGCACTGTCTTCGCGATGCTGGAGCGCAACGGGGCCACCAACCTGAACGGCACCACCGAGTGGGATCGCACCAATTACTTCGAGACCATGCCGGCGGACCGGCTGGAGCTCGCGCTCTGGCTGGAGAGCGACCGGATGGGCTTTCTGCTCGACACTGTGGACCAGAAGAAGCTCGACACCCAGCGCGAGGTCGTGCGCAACGAGCGCCGGCAGAGCATCGAGAACGTCCCCTACGGCCGCGCCGAGGAGCGGCTCGTCCAACTCCTCTTCCCGGCACCCCACCCGTACTTCGGATACGTGATCGGCTCGCACGAAGATCTCATGGCCGCCTCGCTCGGCGACGTGCAGGACTTCTTCCGCACCTACTACGCGCCGAACAACGCCTCGCTCGCCATCGTGGGCGATTTCCGGATCGCGGACGTGAAGCCGCTGGTCGAGAAGTACTTCGGGCCGCTTCCGCGCGGGCCGAACCCGCCGCCGGTCACCGCCAGGACCGAACCGCGAACGAAGGAGGTCCGCGAGACGCAGCGCGACCAGGTTCAGCTCGCGAAGGTGCTGGTCGGCTTCATCGGGCCCAGGCCTCTCGAGGAGCTCGCCATGCCGATCCTGATGCGCGTCCTGGCCGGCGGGAAGTCGAGCCGCCTCTATCACGAGCTCGTGTACCAGAAGAAGATCGCGCAGGACGTGAGCGCGAGCTGGGATCCCTCCATGCAGCTCGGCGGGATCGTGGAGATCACCGCGACGGTGCAGGCGGGCCATGCGCCCGAGGAGGTGGAGGCCGCGCTGGCCGAACAGGTGAAGCGCCTGCGCGACGCGCCGCCTTCCGCCGACGAGCTCGAGCGGGCGAAGCGCAACCTCAAGTCCTCGCTGTTCGCGCAGCTGGAGAACGTGGGCGGATTCGGCGGCAAGGCCGACCAGCTCAACTATTACGAGATGTTCGCGCGCGACCCCGCGGCCTTCACCCGGATCCTGGAATCGACGCTGGCCGTCGGGCCTGACCAGGTCCAGAAGGCGGCGCGGCAGTATCTGGGCGATGCCCAGAGGGTGGTGATCACGGTCGTGCCGGAGCAGAAGCAGGCGGCAGCAGGAGGTGCGCGATGAACCGGCTCTGGGCGGCGGCCTTCCTCGTCTCCTGCGCCTCGGCGACCCCGAAGCCCGCGCCACAAGCGCAGCAGCCTGCGGCCACGGCAGCGGCTCCCGCGCCTGCGCCGCAGGCCGCGCCGGACTCGTCCTTCCGCGCCCAGCCGCCTTCGCCAGGGACGCCGGTGGAATTCCTCGCTCCCGTTCCCCTGGAGCTGACGCTGGGCAACGGCCTGCGCGTGTACCTGATCGAGCGCCACGACGTGCCGCTGGTCGCGGTCTCGCTGGCCGTCCGCTCCGGAGCGGACACGGAACCGGCCGGCAAGTCGGGGCTCTCCTCGCTGGCGCTCGATCTCCTGGATGAAGGCACGCCCTCGCGCGACGCCGCCGCCATCGCCCGCGCGTTCGAGGACCTGGGAGCGCGGTACACGACGGGGGCAGACGCGGATTCGTCCCGGCTCTCGGTCACGGCGCTCTCCGACACCCTGGCGCCGGTCCTGGAGATCTTCGCGGACGTCGCGCTCCATCCCGCTTTCCGAACCTCGGACGTGGAGCGCGTGCGCGTCGAGCGCCTGGGTCAGATCGCGCAGGCCTTGGACGACGCGGCCTCGGTGGGCCAGCACGTGCTCTCCCGCGTGATCTTCGGCGAGAAGCACCCATGGGGCTATCCGGGCGAGGGCACCGTGAAGTCCGTGAAGTCGCTCACCCGCAAGGATCTGGCGGCCTGGCACAAGGCCTGGTTCCGGCCGTCCAACGCGGCGCTGTTCGTAGTCGGCGACACGGATGCGGTCACCCTGGCGCCCCTGCTCGAGGCGCGCTTCGGCGGCTGGCGGGATTCGGCGGCGCCCAAGGTCGCGCGTCCTGCGCAGCCCAGGTCGGGCAAGCGCGTGGTGACGCTGGTGGACAAGCCCGACGCGCCGCAGTCCCAGATCTGGATCGGAGAGATCGGGATCGCCTCCACCGCGCCGGACGTCTTCCCGGTCCGGGTGATGAACAACATCCTGGGCGGCACCTTCAACTCGCGCCTGAACGGCAACCTCCGCACCGAGCACGCGTACTCGTACGGCGTGTTCAGCTTTTACGACACGCATCGCGAGGCCGGCCCGTTCGTGGCCGCGGGCGGGGTGGTCAGCGACAAGACCGCCGACGCCCTGGGCGAGTTCATGAAGGAGCTGACGCGGATGAAGTCCGGCGAGGTCAGCGAGGCGGAGTTGGCCGACGCGAAGGAGGGCCTGATCAGGGCCATCCCCGCGCTGTTCGCGAGCAACGAGCAGACGGCCGGCGCCTACGCGCGCGCCTGGTCGCACGGGCTCCCCGCCGACTACTACGCCAGGTACCAGGAGCGCGTGCAGGCCGTGACCCGGGAAGACGTGGCCAAGGCGGCGCGAGAGCGCCTCCATCCGGACGCCATGGCCATCGTGGTGGTGGGTCCCTCGCAGCAGATCGCTCCCAAGCTGGAGGCGCTGAATCTCGGCCCGCTCGAGCTGAGGGACGCGGAAGGCGAGGCGCGCAAGGCGACGGCGGCCGCGGCGGGAAGATAGCGCTACTTCTTCTCCCGCTGCTGCGCGCGCGCCAGCTCGGCCATCGTGCGGTCCACCAGGTCCAGGAATGCGAACAAGAGCGCCTGCAGCTTCGTGGGATCGCCGATCCCTTCGAACCGGTCTTCCTTGATCCGGTAGGCCAACCAATCCCGCCCGGTCGCGCCTTCGCGGTACGGCGCCAGCTTCAGTCCCGAGAGCGGCGTCCCCGCGAGGTCGATCTGCACCGTCCATCCCGGCTTCTCGCGCAGCGTCTCGATGCGGATGCCGTGCTCGAGGCTCCGGCCGCGCTCGAGCTGCGTCTTGTGCCAGGCCTGGATCCGCTCGAGGACCTCCATGGCTCGATGCTACGGCCGCCGGGAGCGCCCGAGCAACTTCGCCGCCTCGCTCGCCGCGCGCAGCCCGGTCTCGATGGCCCCGTGCACGGTTCCGCAGGCTCCGTCGAAGTGGGTCGCCTCGCCCGCGAAGAGCAGCGGGCCCACACGCCGGGCGAGCGCGCGCTGCGCGGGCATTGCGCCCACCGGCACCCAGCTGTACGCGCCGCCGGAGAGCTCGTCCCGTTCCCAGTCGACGAAAAGCGACCGGAGCGGCCGCTGCCGCTCGCCGGTGGCCTGCTCCAGCGAGCGCAGCCCCGCGGCGACCGGGTCCTTCCCGCGCAGCGCGTCGTGCTTGCGGCTCGCCGCCCATCCGATCAGCACCGGCGCGCGCGACGGCAGCGGCCGCCAGAACGTGGGCACTTCGGCCTGCGCCAGCAAGAAGCCGAGGTCGGGCGGCCAGAAGGCGCGCTTGAAGAGCAGGGCGACCTTGAGCACCGGGCCCATCGCGAGCGCGTCGATGGCCTCCTGCTTCCAGCGCGGCAGCGCCGGAGCGAATCGCAGCGAGCGGCCCTGCAGCGCCCCGAGCGCGACGGTGACGATGGCCGTCCGCGCTTCCCAGGTCCGGCGGTACGCCAGCACTCGGACGGACCCGCGCGTCCAGCGGATCTCGCGCACCTTCGAGTCCAGCTCGATGCGCAGCCCGCGCGCGAGCCTTCGCGGCACGATGTCATAACCGCCCGGGATCCGCGCGATGCGATCGCCCTGGATCTTCTCCGCGGCCGCGATCTGCTGCGCGATCGCCTTCAGGCTGGCGCGGTCCAGCCGCGCGGCGTTGAACCCTTCGAGATAGGCCGCCGCCAGCTGGCGCTCCGCCGGCGTGGTCTGCGCGCGCCAGCGGGGAGACTCCAGCGCGTCGCGCACCGACCGCTCGCGCCCCGCCAGAAGCCGGGAGACCTTCTCCAGCGTCGACTCCCACAGCTTGCCTTGCGGAACCAGCCGATCGCCGTACAGCTCCCCCTCCACTTCCCGCGCCTTCGCGAGCGCGCGCAGCGCCGGCGGCTTGCCGTGCACGAACTCGGCCCCGAGCTCGATGGGCACCGGCCAGCCGCGAGGACGCAGCGTGTGGATGCGGCCCCCGATTCGATCCCGGGCTTCCAGCACCACGGCGTCATGCCCGCGCCGTCGCAGCTCGCGAGCGGCCGCGAGACCCGAGACACCGGCCCCGATGACGATCACGTCCACGAGGTCTCGAGGGCTACCGCTTGGCTCGCCGCGCCCGCGCCTTGGTCTTCGGGCGGGGAGCGCGCCGGGCGGGCTTGCGCGCCGCCGTCTTGCGGGCCGCGGACTTCCGGGCTGCGGGCTTCTGCACCTTGCGCCCGGAGCTCTTCTGCGCCGCTCGGCCCGGCCGCTCGATCTTGCGGCCCCACGAAGTCTCGGGCGCCACCGGCGCCGGAGTCCTCTTCCCGCTCTTTGCGAAGTATCGGACCAGCGGCTTCAGGTAATGCTCCATCCAGCCCTTCGCGTACCGCTTGAGGTAGCTGGGCGGCAGGTCGCTGTGGCGCACCACCACGCGCGTCCCTCCGCGGGCCGGCTCGAACTCGACCACCACGCGCGAATCGCGCGACTCGGGCGGAAACTCGGCTGTTCGCCAGGTCTGCACGATGCGCCGTCCCTCGTCGACGCCGAGCAGGATGCCGTGGATGTATCCGTCCCAGGCGATGAACCGGCCGCCGGTCCAGGGCTCGACCACCGCCTCGCCGCCTCCGGTGAACGCCGCATGCTCGCGGCCGTCCATCCAAGCCGAGAACACCCGCCCGGGCTCGGCGGCGACGATCGTTTCGATCTCGAACGAGTCAGGCATTCCGATCCCTGGAGTCGAACTGTAACGAATCGGGATCACATCCATCCACTTTTCAATTGACGGCCGCACCCCGGCGGGGTCGCATGCGCCCGTGCCCGGCGCGCTGCAGAGGAGTTCGGGAACCTCCCTCGACGCCTTCTCCCATGCGAGCTATGTGCTTGTCCGGCCTCTGTTTTCCTGGACCAGGGTCTACCGCGTGTACGGCCCCGACGGCGGGCTCGTCGCGTTCGTCGAGCACCCGTTCTTTCGCCTGCGTACCGAGCTCGTCATGTACGCGGACGAATCGCAGCTCCAGCCGATCCTGGTGCTGAAGAACCGCCGCATCGCCGCGCTGAACATGGAGCACGATCTGTTCGACGCGCAGACCGGCCGCAGGCTGGGCGTGATCAGGACGCGCGGCTGGCGCTCGCTGTGGCGCAACTCCTGGGACATCCTCGACGCGGACGAGCGGCCGGCGGGGGAGATGCTGGAGGACGGCCCGTGGTTCTGGCGCCGCGTGTTCCGCTTCCTCCCCGGCCGCCACCACATCGAGCTGGGCGGGACCGAGGTGGCGCGGATCGTCCAGCGCTTCCATTTCTTCCGGCGGGAGTTCTCGATCGATCTGCTGCAGGTCGCGGATCCGATCGAGCCGCGCTTTGCCATCGCCTGCGCGCTGATCGCGATGATGGCCGATCTGCGCCGCGAAGACCGAATTTAGGAGGATCTGGTGGAGGTCAAAGGATTCGAAGTCACGGGCGACGAGCGGGTGGGCGAGGGCGGCCACCTCCGCTTGCGCCGCATGCGGATGCGCCTTTTGCTCTCGGACGGCTCGCGGACCGCCGAGGGAAGCTGGGACTACGTCGAGCGACCCATGGGCCTGGACGCGGTGGTGGTCGCCCTCTTCCGCCGGAAGGAGCGCGCCGTCGAGGTCCTGCTCCGCCACGGGATCCGCGTCCCGCTCCAGTTCGGCAGGATCGAGACGCCTCCGTCGCTGCTCCTCCCCGAGCTGGTCGCCGGGATCCTGGAACCCGGCGACGATCTGTTCCAGCGCGCCGCCGCGGAGGCGATGGAAGAGGCGGGCTTGGGCGTCGATCCGGGCGCCATCCGGGTGCTGGGCCCCGCGGTCTTCCCCACGCCGGGCATGTGCGCCGAGCTGTTCCACTTCGTCTCGTGCGAGGTGGCGGCCGACGCCGTCGCCCATCCTCCATCGGGAGACGGGTCTCCGTTCGAGGAGGGAGCGCGCCTCGAATGGCTGGACCTGCAGGAGGCGCTCGCCAGATGCGCGCGGGGCGAGATCCGCGACATGAAGACCGAGGTCGGGCTCCGGCGCCTGCGCGAGCTCCTCAGGGCTTGAGACGCGTGACCACGTTCACCTCGCTGGCCAGCGTCCGGTGGACCGGGCAGCGATCGGCGATCTCCAGCAGGCGCGCCTTCTGCGCCTCGTCCAGGGGCCCTTCCACCGCGATCTCCCTCTCCAGCCGATCGATGCGCCCCTCCTTCGTCTCGCAGTTCGCGCAGTCGGTGGCATGGATCTTCTGGTGGCGGACGGTGACGATGACGCGCTGCAGCGGCCAGCCCTTCCGACGCGCGTACATCAACAGGGTCATGGACGTGCACGATCCGAGCGCGGCCGCGAGCAGATCGTAGGGAGTAGGCCCCCGGCCGCTCCCTCCGAGCTCCACCGGCTCGTCGGAGACCAGCGCATGGCCACCGACCTGAATCTGCTGCACCAGGCCCGATCCGCTCGTGACGATGACGTCCATGTCCTTGACATAGCAGCGTCTCAAGGTCGTTGAAACTGCCGTGCGCGCTGCGTCACTACCGGCCGAAGTGCTTGGCGCCCGCGAGCGGGAGTCCGACGAGGAGCTGCTGTCGCGCGCGCGGGCGGGCGATCCGGAGGCGTTTCGCGTGATCTTCGATCGGGAAGCTCCAGGCGTGCGCAGGTTCCTGGGCGATCTGCTCCGCGACGACGCGGCCGCGGATGAAGGGACGCAGGAGACCTTCGTCCGGGTCCACCAGCGGCTGGGCACCCTGAGCGAGTCCGGCAAGCTCCAGGGCTGGCTGTTCGGCATCGCCCGCATGGTCTTCCTGGAGCAGATCCGCAGGAAGCGCCGGGACGCCGTTCCTCCCGAGCCGCCGGAGGAGAGCCTCGCGACGGACGCCGGGCCCAGTCCTGAGGCGGCGCTGCTCTCCGCGGAATCGGACCAGATGCTCGACGGAGCGCTGGCCGGACTGAGCGAGGAGCGCCGATCCGCGCTCTTGATGCGGATCGATCACGGCCTCGGCTACGGCGAGATCGCGTCCGCGATGGGCTGGAGCCTGCAGAAAGTGAAGAACGAGATCCACCGCGCGCGGCTGCAGCTCCGCACGCACCTCGCCGGATATCTCGAGGAGGGCGCCCGATGACCCACGTGCCCATCGAGGACATGGAGTCGATCGCCGCGGGCGAGCGCCCAGGCCAGTCGCCGGTAGAGATCGCGGCCCACATCGCCCAGTGCGCGGAGTGCGCGCGCGAGCTGGCCTGGCTGCGCGCCGAGAAGGCGCTGATGGCCCGGCGGCCCTCTCCGCCCACCGACCATCTCTGGCCGGCCATCGCCGCCCGGTTGCGCCATCCGCGCCGGCGGCCGCGTTGGGACGTCCGCGTCAGCCTCGCCGCGGGCGCCGCAGCCGCAGCCGCGGCAGTGCTGGTCGCCGTGTTTCGCCCGGGCCGTCCGCCGGTCCCCGCGCAGCCGCCGCAACGGGAGCAGCAGGCAGCGCGGCCGGTGCGGCCTCGGGCGGCCATCGATCCGAAGACGCTGGCGGCCCTGGACCGCGCGGAGGAGGACTACCGCAAGGCGGCCAAGGTGCTGGAGGGGGAGTACGAACGCCTGCGGCCGCAGCTCGATCCCGATCTGGCGCGCCGCTGGGACGAGACGCTGACGCGCGCCCGGGCGCAGCTCGGGGAGTCGCGCGCGGTGGCCGCCGATGACGTGAACGTGCGGATGCGGGTGCTGGACGGCTACGCCGGTTACCTGCGTTCGCTGCGGTACGTGGTGCAGGAGTCCGAGGAGGCAAATCCGTGATTCGAGGAGCGGTGGTTGCAGTGCTGCTGTTCGTGTCCGCCGCCGAGGCGAAGTCCGGGTCTTCGCGCGGGCCCCCTGCGGCACCCGTGCCTCCCGCGCCGCCGCAGCCGTTCGATCTGGACGTGCCCGACGTTCCGAACCTGCCCGACCTTCCGGACTTCCCGGAGCTGCGGAGCCGGCTTCCGAAGATGATCGCCGGCGCGAGCTCGCAACACCACGACCCCGACGAGGACGAGGAGGCCGACCAGGACAACGACGACGACGTCGAGGTGACCGACAAGGACGGCAACGTCAAGATTTACAAGATGAACCAGAAGCGCGTCTTCCGCACCCCGCACGTGCATCTGGGCGAGGACGACCGGGACTTCGACGAGCGCGAAGCCACGGCGCAGGCCAAGGGCCGCGGTAGCGCGACGTTATCCGTGAAGGGTCCGGTCACGTTCCAGGTCCGCGCCCAGGCCGGCGAAGTGGAAGTCGTGGCCACCGACAAGCGGCAGGTCTCGGTCAGCTTGACCGACGCGCCGCCGGACGAGATCGCGCTCTTCGCCTTCGGCGACCGCGTCGAGCCGTCGTTCCGCGGCCGCCGCACGCTGCGGCGGGGCAAGCTGCGCGTCGAGCTGCCGCGGGGAAGCCGACTGGATCTGGTCTCGATGTCGGGCGACGTGACCGCGCAGCGGATCGGGGACGTGCGCGTCCGCACCATGTCCGGCGACGTGAAGCTCTCGGGCATCGCCAAGGCGGACGTCCAGACCATCTCCGGCGACGCGCGGATCGACGATGCGACGGGTCCGGTCCGGCTGCAGACGGTTTCCGGACACGCGGTGATCTCGACCTCCGGGACGTCCCCGCAGGTCGAGTTCCACTCCGCGTCCGGCAGCCTGGATTGGGCCGGGACGTGCGGCAGGGACTGCCACCTCTCGGCGGAGACGGTCTCCGGGGACCTCCACCTCAATGTCGATCCGAGGAGCTCGTTCGAGCTCAGCTACACCTCGCACAGCGGCGAGATGCGCGACGAGGCGAACCTCACCGTCAAGCGGGCCCCCGGGAAAAAGCACGGAATGCGGAGCGGCTGGCTGGAGGCCACCTACGGGAAAGGCGAAGGGGTGATCGAGGCCGACGCCTTCTCCGGCTCTCTCGTGGTGAAGAAGAAGTAACCGGGCAACCCGACGGAGAACCGTGTTGGCGGGCGCTGGCCCGCCGCTCCGCTCCGTTGCCTGCGGACGCACCGGGTCCCCACCTTGGAGAAAAGGCATCCATCGGGGGTTCCCATGTCGAAGAAGCTTCTCGTCGCTCCGTTCGCGGCCCTCCTGGTGGCAGGGACGGCGAACGCCGGCACGCTCCAGACGCTCCGCCTGGCGGAGCGTCCGCAGACCGCGGACCAGCTCGCCGCCGAAGTGGTGGAGGTCCAGGCCCACCGCAGCCCCGGTCAGATCATCGTGACCGACGCGCTGTATGGCGGTCTGGCCGGTCTGGCCATCGGCGCGGGCGTCGCACTGATCAGCAGTGATCACGATTGGGGCAAGGACCTCGCCGTCGGCGCGGGCGCCGGCCTCCTCGTCGGCGGCATCTACGGCGCCATCGACGCGGCCGCCAACGCGGACCGCGCGCCCACGGGGTTCGGGCACTCGTATTCGCTGATGAAGGGCGGTTTCTAACCGCTCGGCCGGGCCGCCTCGGACCCTCGTTCCCTCGGGCAGGTATCGGAATTGACGCAATTCGGCACCTACTGTAGAGCCGCATCGTGCGCATCAGCCACGCTGCCCGGACCGACGTCGGGATGAAGCGGGACAACAACGAGGACAATTACCTCGTCTATCCCGAGCAGGGCTTGTTCGCTGTCTTCGACGGGATGGGCGGTCACGCCGCCGGCGAGGTGGCGAGCGGGATCGCCGTGCGCGAGATGAAGGAGTTCTTCGAGCTGACCGGCAAGGACCCGGAGGCGACCTGGCCGTTCAAGGACGACCGCTCGCGCAGCTACGACGAGAACCGGCTGGTCACCGCCATCAAGCTGTGCAACGCGCGGATCATGGAGACCAGCGAGCAGGACAGCTCCAAGAAGAACATGGGGACCACCTGCGTCTCGCTGCTCTTCGTCGACCGCGCCGGCGAGCCCAAGGCGTTCATCGCCCACGCCGGCGACAGCCGCGGCTACCTGCTCCGCGAGGGCAAGCTCAAGCGCATCACCATCGACCACTCGCTGGTGGAGGAGTACCTGCGCCTCGGCAAGATCAGCGAGGAGGAGGCGAAGAACTTCCCCCAGAAGAACATCATCCTGCGGGCGCTGGGGCAGCAGCGCCAGGTCGACGTCGAGATCAACGCGCACCAGCCGCGCCCGGGCGACCTGTTCATGCTCTGCTCGGACGGGCTCTCGGGCATGGTCGAGGACCGGATCCTCGAGTCGATCCTGCAGAAGCAGTCGGGCAATCTCGAAGCCTGCGCGAAGAAGCTGCTCGACACCGCCAACGCGAACGGCGGCGTGGACAACTCCACGGTCATCCTCGCGCGCTACGACGGTGCGTAGTGGCCAGGGCGCACTCCGAGAACGCATTCGGCAACCCGGAAGACCTCCAGGAGTACATCCGCAAGCTCGAGGAGCCGGAGCGCGACGTCTGGCAGAAGACGTCCGAGGTGCTGCGCGTGCTCGAGCTGCGTCCCGACCAGGTGGTGGGAGAGATCGGCGCGGGCTCGGGTTACTTCACGCTGCGAATGGCTCCCGCCGTCACCCACGTGTTCGCCGCCGACGCGGATGCCCGGCTGGTGGAGATCCTCCGCGAGCGAGTGGCCGCCGCGGCGTTCCGCAACGTCACGCCGGTCCTGGCGCTGGCCGACGATCCGTTCCTGCCCTCCGGTCGCTGCGACTTGATCCTGACCGTCAACGCCTACCACCACTTCCCCGAGCCTCCGGCGTACTTGCGCCGCGTCGCTCGGGCGCTGCGGCGCGGAGGCCGGATCGCGATCATCGATTACCAGGAGAAGACGGAGCGCGACCGGATGATCCGCGACGCGAAGGCGGCGGCGCTGCGCGTGGCTGCGGAGCACCTGTTCCTGCCGCAGCAGCATTTTCTCGTGTTCGCGTGACAGCGGACGGGCGTGCGCTCGCGCGTTGCCATCCGTGTGGGTCCATCCGCAGATTCCCGTAGATGGCGAGGCCGTTTCACCTCGAGGAACCCACGGCGGAGGCGGCCGTCGAGGAAGCCCACCGCCGCTGGGGACCCAAGGGCGCCGTCTCGGTCGCCGACGAGTTCCTCCAGTCGCGCATGCTGGTCGGTGAGCTTCGCGGCGGCCGATTCTGGGTCAGAGGGCGCGGGTCCACCTGGCAGGCCGCGTTTGCCGACGCGGATGCGCGGGCGATCCGGGCCTCCCGTCGCAAGGCCGAGCACTGATCGCGCGCCACCGAGCCTTTTCAATCCCGGCACCGGTTCGTCACGTGAGCCGTCTACGGTGCCGTTTCCATGGCCAAGGTGCTGATCGTCGAAGACGAAAAGGACATCGTCGATCTCCTCCGTTTCAACCTGAAGCAGGCCGGACACGATCCGGTCATTGCCATGACCGGGGAGGAGGCGCTGGCGCAGATCGTCCGCGTCCGTCCCGACCTGGTCCTGCTCGATCTGATGCTGCCCGATCTGCCCGGAACGGAGGTCTGCCGGCGCATCAAGGGCGACGCGCGTACGCGCCAGCTCCCGGTGATCATGGTCACCGCGCGCGGCGAGGAGGTGGACCGGCTGGTCGGGTTCGAGCTGGGCGCCGACGACTTCGTCACCAAGCCGTTCAGCGTGCGCGAGCTGTTGTTGCGGATCCGCGCGGTGCTGCGCCGCGGGGCGCCGGGCGAGCCGGAGCCGGCGCGCGAGCGGCTCGGGCCGCTGCGGATCGACGAGGCGGCGCACCGCGCTTACGTCGGCGATCGCGAGATCGATCTCACCGCCCTGGAGTTCAAGCTGCTCGCGACCCTGATGGCGCGTGCCGGACGCCTGCAGACGCGCGAGATGCTGCTGCGCGACGTGTGGCAGGTGAACGGCGAGCCGCAGACGCGCACCGTGGACACGCACGTGAAGCGGCTGCGGGAAAAGCTCGGGGAGGGCCGCGATCTGATCGAGACGGTACGGGGCGCGGGGTACCGCATGACCGATCCCGACGAGGTCTGAGGTGGCGCTGTTCTGGCGAAAACCGGGGCAAGCGGGCGAGGTTCCGGTGCCGGAGCTTCAAGCACCTCGTCCAGGCCCAGGGCGGGCAGGTGGGCGTGGAAAGCGGCCGTGGCGGCAGCCGTTTTTGGGTTCGGCTGCCCGTCGC
>Ga0137394_10002288_pt1 | contig 14147 bp, 8 predicted proteins | sample czobulk116metaG_FD_108278 | JGI IMG/M metagenome (GOLD analysis project Ga0137394, IMG submission 108278) | Vadose zone soil microbial communities from Angelo Coast Range Reserve, California, USA - czobulk1.16 metaG | ecosystem: Environmental > Terrestrial > Soil > Vadose zone | place: USA...
CCGATCCTCGGCAGACAGAGCCCCATCCAGGAACATCGACAACCCTCTATGCATGTCTTCGCAGTGAATCATGACTTCTATACCCTGCATCGCGCCTGTCCGTTCAACAGGGAGCGAAAATTTCTACGGGCAGCCCCCCGACGCCGGTACTCCCGGCTTCCCGGCAGGGACCGAGAGGGTGTAGCTCCCCGCCGCCCCGCCGACGGTCGACCGGACCAGGTAGAAATACGCGTCCCCGAGGGGGGGGCGTGACGAGTCCGGCAGGCTGGCCGTGTCGGTGTCGGTGAGATCGTTGGCCAGACAGGTCACGGGACCGAGGTTGTTGGACGTCGGCCCCTGGACGACGAGCCGGAGCTGACCGCGGATGACGTCGTAGGTCGCCCCCGCGACGACACCCCAGGTGAAGACAGAGGCGGTCTGGCCGATGAAATTCGTCGAGTTCAAGGGGTCGCCGGCGACGGTCATGTTCACCAGGACGGTTACGGTGTCGTTGAAGTTGTCGGCGATCGCGAGGTCCGGCTTCCCGTCCCCGTTGCAATCGCCGGCGCCGATCGCCACCGGGAGATCGCGTGTGCCGTAGTCACCCGCCTTGGTGAAATGCCCCTGGCCATCCCCCAGGAGAAGGGAGACGTTGTTGGCGTTGGAGTTGACCGCCGCGACGTCGAGCTTCCCGTCGAGGTTGAAATCGGCCAGGGCCAGGGCCGTGGGGGCCTGGCCGGCGGGACTGTCGATCGATGGAAAGGAGAACACACCGCCGCCATCTCCGAGGAGGGCGCTCACCGTGTTCGAGTCGCTGTTGGCGACGACCAGGTCGAGGAAGCCGTCCCCGTTCAGGTCGCCCCGCACGATGCCACGCGGTCCCAGGCCCACATAGAAGGTCCCCGGGATATCGACGATGCCGCCGGCTCCGTCGGACCTCGCGATCGCGATGACGTCGGTCGGATCGCGGGACGGACTCGGGCTGGAGGTCAGCGCATAATCGTCGAAAGCATCGAGGTTGAACCCGCCGATCGCCAACCCCTCGGGTATCTGCGTCGCTCCAGGGGTGCAGACGGCGGCGCCGAACGTCGCCCCCGAGACCCCGGTGCCGCGGCGCGAGCACAGGTCGCCGGAGGTCTCGCAGGCGATGGCGAAGTCGCGGTTGCCGTCCCCGTTCACGTCCCCGGTCGCGATCGCGATCGGATCGAGACAGCCGACCTGGTTCCCATTGGTCGTCGTGAAGTTGCCCGCGCAGTTCCCCTGAAGGTACGAGTAGGTGCCGTCGCCGTTGTTGGCCGTCACCAGGTCGAAGCAATTGTCGCGGTTGAAGTCAGCCGTCACCATGGCGATGGGGGTGATCCCGGTATTATTGGCCGAGTTCACAGTGGTGAAGCCGCAAGCCCCGTCCCCCGTGACCAGGCTGATATTGTTCAGAAACTCGTTGGCGACGGCGATGTCGCGCTTGCCGTCGATGTTGAAATCGGCCACCCCGATCGCCGCCGGAAACGACCCGACCGGGAGCGGGATCCGCCCGGGAGCCAGGAAGGTGGCCGTGCCGATGCTCTGCGAGATCGACACCGTGTTCCCGGTGTTGCTCGACGTGGCCACGTCGGGATTCCCGTCCCGGTTGAAGTCCCCCACCGCCGCCGCGTTCGCGGCCGGTCCCACGAAGAGGGTGTTCAGGAGCGTGAATCCGCCCGTGCCGTTCCCGGTCATCAGGGCCAGCTGACCCTCCTGCGATACCTTGCCCAGGGTGACGAGCAGGTCGAGCTTGCCATCCTTGTTGATGTCCGCCGCCGCCAGACCGCGCGGCCCGAACCCGGGGGAGAGTGTCGTGGCAGCGTTGAAGCCCCCGGTGGTGTTGCCGAGAAAGAGCGAGACGGTGTCGGCCACCGAGTTGGCGGTGGCCAGATCCAGGCGGGTGTCGGCGTTGAAATCGGCCGCGATGAGCGACAGCGGACCCGAGCCGGTCGTGAGCGTGCTGGAAAGAGAGAACAGGCCGGTCCCGTCGCCGCGGAAGATCTGCACCGTGCTCGGCGTGTTGTTGACCACCGCCAGGTCCAGCTTCCCGTCCTTGTTCCAGTCACCGGCGATGACCTGCTTCGACGCAGCCCCGACGGCGAAGGTCTGCCGGGTGGTCGGGAAGCGCCCGGACAGGTCGCCGAGGAGGATCACCAGGTTCCCCTGCGCCCCGTTCAGGACCGCGACGTCCGGTTTGAGATCGCCGTTCCAGTCGCCGACCGCCACGCCGTTCGGTGTCCCGACGACCAGCGTCGAAAGCCGCGCTCCGAAGCCGCCGGTGCCGTTGCCGAGATGCACCGACACGTCCTGGCTGGTAAGGCTGGACACCACGATGTCCGGGATGCCGTCGTTGTTGACGTCGCTGTAGACCATGCTCGTCGGCAGGATCCCCGTGAGGAAAGAGGACACCTTCCGGAACGTTCCGTCTCCGAAGCCCTTGACCAGGGCGATGTCCCCCCTCCCCGCGGTCTGCTGGTTCACCGTGATCAAGTCGAGGAAACCGTCTCCGTCATAGTCCGTCGTGACGACACCCACGGGATGGTCCCCGACGATGTAGTCCCGGCGCGATTTGAGCGACGACTGCGCCAGAACGGGGGATGCCATGAGCACCATGAGAAGGGCACCGGACAGGACGAGCGGACTCCGGCGGGTCCGGATGCAACGATTGGCTGACATGCGCGGCGCCTCAGAAAAGAAACCCCGGTCCCGCTCCTTGCGGGGCGGGACCGGGGTGCATGGGACAGTTAAGACTTACTGTCTGACAGCCGGCCCGCAGACCTGGACGTTCCCGTTGACCCGCAGCATCTCGACGAAGATGTTGTGGCCGCTCTTGTGCTTCGGGACCGGCTGACTGTAGAGGTTGCCGACACCCGTGACGCACTCGAAGCAACGGATGAGGGAGGGGTTGAGCTGTGTCCTGTTCCCCTTCGAATCGAGCTCGACGATGTTGAAGCCGATCAGATCGATCTCGCGGGTCGTGTCCCAGAAGACGGTGCCGGACCCCTTGCCGAGCGGGCTCGAGAAGGAGATCGCCACGTTCTCGCAGACTTGCGCGCAGACCTGCGGGTTCTGGTCGCAGTTCGGGATCGTCGGGCAGTTGTCGCAGACGTCGCCCTGACAGTCGAGATCCATGTTTTCCTGGCCTGGATTCGGAATGCCCGCGCAGTTGTCGCAGGCATCTCCGATCCCGTCATGATCGGTGTCGGCCTGGTTGGTGTTCGAGACGTTCCTGCAGTTGTCGCAGACATCGCCCACTCCGTCGGTGTCGACATCCTCCTGGAACGGATTGGAGCTCTGGGGGCAGTTGTCGCAGGCATCCCCCTTGGTGTCGCCGTCCGTGTCCGTCTGCAGATCGTTGCCGACGCCCGGGCAGTTGTCGCAGGCGTCGCCGAACATGTCGCCGTCGGCGTTCGCCTGGTTGGCGTTCTGGACCGTCGCGCAGTTGTCGCAGGCATCGCCCACGCCGTCCAGGTCCCCGTCCTTCTGGTCCTGGTTCGAGACTGTGCGGCAGTTGTCGCAGGCGTCGCCGACATGATCGCCGTCGGTGTCGAGCTGGTTCGGGTTCGAGACGCACCTGCAGTTGTCGAACGTGTCCGGAACGCCGTCACTGTCACAATCGCCGCCCGCCACCTTGGCCGGAGCAGAGACCGTCTGCACCACCTGCCCGCCGATGACGAGACCGATGGCCAGGTAGGAGCAGTTGATTCCGGCCGGGTCGACCGGCAGGACCTTGACGCTGGCGTTGAGCGGGCCGATGGCCGGCACGTTGGCCACCATGGTCCCCCAGCTGGTCGTAGCCATGTCGGGTGCCGTGCCGCAGAGTCCGTCCAGACGGTAGATGTTGTAGCTCTCGAGCCTCGGACGCGTGGACCCCGCGGGACAGGTCGCGAATACCGCCTGCGAGTTGGGGTTGCAATCGTCGAAGGTCGGGCCGGCCGACGGCGGGAACCAGGAGATCGCCGCCTGGGCCGTGCCGTCGGCGTTCGGCGTGAGCCCCGTGATCGTGGGGCTGGGGATCGGCGTCAGCGCCAGCGGGCTGGGGGTGAACCCGTTCAGGGGGTGGGCCAGGTCGAACGCGAACCCGCCCAGGTCGAAGCTGTTGCCCACGGTCAGAGAGATGTAAGAGCTTACCCCGGCCGGGGACACCGACGTGACGAACAGCACGTTCGGAGCATCGCCATCATGCAGGTCGCCCGAAACCAGACTCAGGGGACAGCCCACGTTCCCCGGGAATTGCCAGTCGCCACTGATGGTGATGTTTCCGTCCCCAGCGCTCCCGGCTTCGTTGAGACAGAATTTACCCGTCGTGGGGTCGGTGCCGGCGGCCTTGCAGATAATGGAGGCCGTGCCGCTGTTGATCTCCGGGTGTCCCATCACGAACGCCCGTGCGTTGACCGTATCCTCGTTGACGCCGATCAGGAAGCCGCCAAGATAATACTGATACGGAATCGAATTGGCGGGACAGTCCGCATAGGCGGCCGGCGCCACCAGCAGAACGGCGAGCACTGCCGCAACAACCAGCAACGAATTAAGGAATGTTTTCATCCCTCTCCCCCTTGGAAGGCTCATGACCGAGTTCGCCAACAGCAACCCGGGCCAGGTTGCCGATCGGCGTCTCCTTGTACCCTGACGTGTGATTTGATGGCAGATACTCCTACCCGCACTGTCCCTACATACCGCGAAATAACCCAATGTCAACGGTAAATTTGCCCTCCGCCGGTGCAATCCCCGTCCTGCAGATGTTTCCGGATCCTACCATTTGGTTCTAATACCCGGAAAACAGCGCACGCGTTCAACACTATTTGGGATTGACCGAGTCCCGGAGCTTGCGGCGCGCCAGCATGCAGTGCCGCCTGACGGTGATCCGGGACAGTCCGAGGATTCGCCCGATGTCTTCGGTGGGGACCTGCTGCAAGTCTCTCAGGACAAAAACGATTCTCTCCCGCCGGCTGAGGCGGTCGAGAGCCGACAGGGCCTTGCGGAGGAGGTCGGCCGACTGGACCCGCTGCTCGATCGGCACGCCCGGCTCGCGCACCCCCTCGGTGCGCTCCCGGCCGGCGTCCTCCATCGAGACCGTCCATTTCGGGCGCATCAGGCGGAGGTGGTCGTACACCGTGTTGACGGCGATACGGTAGAGCCAGCGGTAGAACGATTCGCCGGAACGGAACCGATGGATGTATCGGAACACCTTCACGAAGGTGTCCTGGCAGGCGTCCAGGGCCTCGTCGGCGGGCAGCCCCATCTGGACGCCGATGGAGATGACGCGGCGCTCGTACAGACGCATCAGGTCGTCGAAGGCGGCGGCCTCTCCCCCCTTGGCGCGCTCGACGAGGGCCGCGATCTGGGGCGACTCACCTTCGGCCTGCGTCGTCGCGACGCCTTCCGTGAACGTCCTTGGCTTCGTGCTGTCCACGACCGACACGTAGCTCCTAAAAGGGGCTCAGGTTGCCCCGGTTGTCCACGGCGATGACTGAGTAGTACTGCTTACCGCTCGGCAGGGTCAAATTTACCGTCAAGCCCCGTACGTTGTCCACGAGTAATGTGGACGGACCGATCGATCCGCGCGAGAACGGCAGGGAGGAGGCGTGGATCTGATAGTGATCGATGATGGTCGCGAGCCCCGAAACGTCGGTCGTGACGGCCGGCCAGGCGAGACTTATCATCCCCGCGGACCGGGTTACGGCCAGTGTCTCGATGCCGTTCGGCAGCTCCCGACCCGCGCCCGACACGAGGCCGCTGAGATCGGTGGCGGTCACCACGTAGTAGAAGTTAGTCGGTCCCGGTGCCCCCGCCCCGGCGTCGGTATACGTGATGATCGACCCATCGTTGATGACGGCCAGGGGTGTGGACAGGAACGGCATGAAGCCGGGTGCCGTGCCGCGGTAGACGGTGTACTTGACCACCGTGGTCGAACGGCCGTAGATGTCGACCAGCGGCCGGCTCCAGGTCAGGATGAGATTGCTGCCCGACCGGCTCAGAACGAGGTCGGTGATCTCACGCGGCGGAGCGATCCCCTCGAACAGGAGCGGCACCGCGGAGACCTCTCCCGACGGGGCGCTCTCGTGCCCCGAGGTATTGGTCGCGCTCAGTGCCAGGTAATACCGGACCCCGTTCGTCAAACCTGAAAGGAGAGCGCTTGAGGCTGCCTCCCCGAAGGCAATCTTGCCGGGATATTGCCCTGACTGAATACCATAGTAGAGCGTGTATCCTTTTATATCGCTCTCCGGATTGGCCAGCCACGCCACGTTCAGCCTTCCGCCGGACCCGGGGTCGGTCGCGGTCAGCCCTGTCGGAACCGACGGAGGGTTCGGGTTCAGAGGACGTGCGCTCACACAGTCCGGTCCCGTGTCGCAATCGCTGTTGAAGTTCGAGGCCCTCCCCTCGAACCCCTGCGTGTCAAATGAGACAAGGTAGTAATAGTAGGTCGTGGCGTTGGCGACCGTTCGATCGACGCACGAGGCGCCGGTGATCGGATCGCAGGCGACAGCACCGTACGGCCCCGCGGCCGAGGTGGAGCGGTAGACGCGGTAGCCGGCGGCCGGGGGCGCCGGCGCTGTCCAGCCGAGCTGCACGGTGGCGTTCCCCGCCGACGCGACCAGGCTCGTGGGCGGGGGCGGCGCGGGGGTCGCCAGGAGCGTGGCCGGATCTCCGAGAAGGGTGTAGCTCTGCAGATCCGGAAGATCCCCCTTCGCCCAGAGTCCAGCGCGCAGATCGTCCGCGACGACGCCGACGAGCCTCTCCTCCCTGTTCCCGAACAGGGGATCGAAAAAGGAGTCGAGCAGAGGTGTCGCGACCAGGACGCTCGAGAGACCGGAAGGAGCCAGCGAGGCGATCGTTCCTCCGACCGGATTGTTCGTCATCCCCTCGCCAACCGATCCTTCCGGGAGGAAGAAATGGAAGCCTCCCGTGAGGCAGTTCACGGTGACCATGAAAGGAAGCGGGCCGCCGTTGGTCAGCCGGCTCGCATCCTGGGTGGTGAACAGGGGGAAGCGCGCCCCCCAGGTATTGAAGTCCCCATGACCGACGTAGGTCACGATCGCCGCCCCGCCCGAGAGCGCGGTAGTGAAATCGCGCTTGAATCCGGCTGCATCGGTGCCGTTGTAGGGCGGCTCCGCGAAATAGAGCGGCGGGCTGGGTGTGCTGTACGGAGCGGTCGAGAAGAACCTCGAGGCGATCTGATTGTCGACCCCCTCGAATTCCGCCGTCTCGGGGTCATCGTTTCCGTCGCTGGCGAGTAGGAGCGCGCGTCCCTTCCAGAGACCGGGCGGGGGGGAGGCCTCGTACTGCCGGATCTTGTCGAACACGGCCGCCGAGTCGATCGCGGTGCGGGTCGAGATCCGGCCCAGGTGGATATCGGGCAGCGGGTCGCCGCCCCGGAACGCCGCCAGCCAGTTGTCGCTGCTGTAGTAGCCGAGAATGGCGTTGCTGAGGAACATCATCGGAGTCGGGACCTGGTCCACCCATCCGGGCATCGCCGTGAGCGTGTGCTTGTAGTCCGGCGTCGCGTCCCCCACCAGCAGGACGAAGGAGGGGGGCGGCTCGACTCCGCTCGTTCCCTTCCAGTTGTCGAAGGCGTATGCGAGGAAGGACCGGATGGCGTTCGCGTCCCTCAGGCCGTAGCTGAACTCGTCGTAGATCTGACTCATGTACACGACCCTGGAGGTCAGCTCCTGGTGCTGCAGCCGGTAGTCGAGGAGCGCCTGCAGCGAACCTGTCGGCGAGGCGTCGATCGTCTCCGGCGTGCCGATGACCAGGATGTCGGCGGAGTTCGTGGGATCCTTGAGAACGGGGGCGGGGGCGGTTTGTATCGACAGGGGATGCAGGAACCCCTGCGGTCCAACCACGATGAACGCCCGCGTGGCCGGTGCGCCCGGGCTCGCATCGCGCGGCAACTCGAAGGTGCACGTGACCGGGGGCGCGCCGCTCACCGAGGCGTTGGTGATGCGGACGGGGCTGGCCTCGGCCGAGCCGGACAGCGACCGGGTCACTTCATAGACGGCCGGGGGAGGGCCGCTGAATCCGCGTACGTTGAACCGGACGTCCTGGTTCGGGTAATTGAACGGCAGCGCATCCGCGACGGAGTCGAAGGAGCGGCGGTACTTGATGGTGATGCTGTCGAGATACTGCTGATCGACGCTCACGCCCGCCTGCACCTGCGCCGCCACGTGGATCGTCGTCGGATTGGTCAGGATCGACGGCGAGACCGGGAAGTTCGTGCTGAAGATGGTCTCTCCGTCCCAGAGAAAATAGCGCGCGCCGCCGAGGTCACCGTTGAGCCAGAAGCGGGTGTCGTGGTCGAAGGGCACGCCCGCCACGCTCGTTCCGCCGCGGACCCTCAGGGTCACCAAAGGTGCCAGGGTCGTCGTCGCCAGCCCCGGCAGGGGCAGCGTCAGGTCGCGCTGGGCCTGGGCTCCGCCGGCGATGAGCGAAGGCATCGAGAAGAACGGGTCGGCCGCATCGAGCGGGATGTAGATGTTGTTCTCGTCCCACACCCCCGCCTGCTCGAAATCGGTCGCCGCCGTGTAACCGGCGAGCGGCGCCCCGCTCGTCTCGGTAATCCTCAGATGCGATCCGGCCGTTCCTCCCGCGCTGAGCCAGTAGACCTGCGTGTCGGTGAAATCGTTCGCCTCGTAGACCGTGGGGAAGCCGGCCTGCAGAAAGTTCACGGACGTCGGCGGCCCCCCCTTGGGCCGTCCGTAGAAATCGACGGTGTCTCCCGGATCGAAGTGCCCGTCGGCCTCCCCCGGCCCGCCCGAGGAGGAACGGATCGAGATCGGAACCTCGACCCCTTCGGCGCTGAGGACCCAGGTCCCCGGATCGGGGTAGAGGGCGAGGAGATCGGGCGCGCTCGATTGCAGATCGCTGTAGGAGAGGCGGTAGATCCCCTCGCTGGACGCGCTGATCTTGTAGCGCGGCGCTCCCGGAGCGGCGGCGGCCGCGAGGAGGTCCTGCGCCGGGGTCGCCAGGGATTGGACGGCGACGTCCCCGCTCCGCGTTGTCGCGCGGAACAGCTTCCCCTGCTCGTAGTTCACCAGGGCCCGCTTGTAGGTTTCCTCGAAATAGGGGTCCGGCCTGAAGCGGCGGAGCGGTTCGGCGGACAGCGTCCCGGGCCCCTCCTTGAAGACGATTTCGGCGCGCACCTCGGGGTAGTAGCGGACCTGGCGGGTGACCGGGTTGTACTGCAGCGGCGCCTGGATGACCTCGACGAAGCGCTGCTCGCGCAGGTAGCCTATCGAGCCGAGCCGCACCGCCTCGCCGGGAAAGTCGGCGTCCCGGCCGAAGACGCGCGCGTCTTCCGAGTACACCGCGTCGCGCCTTTCGTCCTCGGCCCGGCCCGTGCGCTTCTGGACATGCGCGCGCGGCACCGGGGCCAGCCGCAGCCGTCCGACTTCGTGGCGGAGGACCGAAGTGACGCGGAGCTCGGGGACGCTCCCCTCGGGGATCGCCACCCGGACGATTTTCAGCGGCAGCATCGGCTCGCCCGGCCGCGCGGACGCCCCGAACCCCTCGATCGAGGGGACGAGCATCTCCTGTCCCTCGAGCGGGGTGAATCGCGGTTCCGCGGCCTCGAGGACGAGGGAGGTCGAGCCGACAACACCCGGAGGGGCGCCTTTGCCCGGGGAGGCCAGGGCGGCGAGCGACAGCAGGAAAGGGGTCAGCCTTCGGAGGATCCGGAACTTCATAGGCGGCCGGTACGGGACCCGGCCATCACCTCTCGTCACATGCTGCACTTGCTCAGGATGCCCCCCTCATCCTCGAGCGTTTCCCCCGTTTTCGCCTTGTGGGCCTCGTAAGCCTTCATCCTGAACTCGGCGTTCTTCGCCGCCTGCGGGTAGTACGTCAACGGGTCGCCGGTCTGCAGATCGGCCACACCGAGACAGAAGTTGCAGAACCCGCCGGACTGCCCCGACTGCTGCATCGTCCGGAGCTTGTCCGCCATCTCGACGGCGGCGCGCCGCACGTCGATCAGGACCGGCGAGCTGTGCCAGATCTCCTTCAGCGAGGCGACCTCCTTGATGTTGGCGACCTTGCGCCGCCACTGCACGCAGGGATAGATGTTGCCGTACGGATCGATGGCGAACGAGGAGCGACCGGTGCCGCACACCGCCTCGCCCGGCTGCTCCTTGCGCGGGATCGGCACAGGATCGATCCGCGCCGCGGCGTAGGCCGGGTCCGACCAGAAGCGCCTCAGGAAATCGTCCGTCGCCATCAGGCTGAGAGGGTCCTTGTCGCCGTCGTCGCGAGGCGTGATGACCGGGTCGAAGATGATCATCACTCCCAGCTCCGTCGCCAGGCGGCGCATGTCGAGCACCTCCTCCTGGTTGTCGCGGGTGATGGGACATTTCAGGTTGACCTTGATCCCCTGGGCGCGCAGGTGCTTGACCGCGTTGATCACGCGCTGCAGGGAGCCGGGCACGCAGGTCAGCTTCTCGTGCGTCTCCGGACGCGCGCCGTGGATGCTGATCTCGATCTCGATCGGATTGGCGATCTCGCGGATCCTCTTCGCCATCGGCTCGTCGATGAGGAAGGCGTTCGTGTAGATCCGCAGGGCGAACCCGAGATCGCGCGCCTTCCTGGCGATCTCGAAGAAGTCGCGGCGCACCAGCGGCTCGCCGCCGGTCAGCGTCAGATAGAGGATGTTGAAGTCGGCCAGCTTCTGCAGCGCCTCGAACACTTCCTGTGTCGTCATCTCCTTCTGGCCGGTCGGGCTGTTGTAGCAGAAGGAACAGGCGTGGTTGCAGACGAAGGTCAGCTCGAGCAGGGCCGACATCGGCACGGCCCGGCTCCAGTTGCGGACGGTCAGATCCTCCAGGGCGTTGGCCATTCAGATCACCATCCCGTGAGCGCGCAGCGATTGAAGGAACTCGAGGACGTCGCGGCGCGCCACTTCGGGCGTGGTGTCGCACTGTTCCACCACCTCGTCGATGAGCTGCGCCACGGTGCGGGTGCCGTCGATGTGGTCCCACACCAGACTGCCGATCTCGTTGAGGACGTTCACCTCGGCCTGCTCCGGCAGGACGATCGTCGCCTGTCCGTCGTAGATCCGGTAGGCCGAGTTCGGGTTCTTCCGTGGAACCATCGCGAGGTCGGTCATCGCGCCGTCCCCTCGATGACCGTCCAAAACGACGGGTCCTTGCGGAACCACAGGCGGTACGCCGGAACGGTCGCGAGCAGCCGATCGATCACCTCCAGCGCCCGGCCGGACTGCCGCGTCTCCTGCATCACGAACGGAAGGCTCGCCGACACCTCGGCCAGTGCGCGCGCACCGGTGAGAGGCTCGCGCTTCACCTCGAGGCTCTGGACCAGACTGTTGAGCGAGGCGATCGGGAACGAGTCGCGGCTGTCGGGCACCCGGTGGTGGGCCATCCCGAACGGAATCCCGGCCGCTTCGAAGCCGCCGCCGTTCCTGACGATAAGCGACAGGTCGTCGCTCAGGACGACGTCCTCGGGGGACAGATGGGTCACGGTCGTCTTGCCACGCCCCGAAGGGCCGAAGAAAAGATGGGCCGCGCCATCCCGCACGACACCCGAAGCATGCAGCAGCAGTCCGCCGCGCTCGAGGATGTAGAAGGCGGTCACGACGCGCAGGAAATTCTCCAGGCCTCGATCGAACTGCGCGCCGCGCTCTTCGACGAGCGCCAGAATCGCGCGCCCCTCCGAGGGATCGAGCCGTCCGGCGAACTCGTACGCCCACAGCGCGAGGCTCTCGCCGGTCCGCCGGGTCTCCAGACGGTAGGTCTCGTCCGACCCGTCGCGCCGCGTATTCAGAAAACGATCCACGCCGGCCGGATACAGGACGATGTGGACGTCCGGCCGCGCGGCGGTTTCGACGACGAAGGGCCTGAAGCGCCGGGCGAGATCGTCCGCCTGGCGCTCGGACAGCCCGTCGAGAGACATCTCCAACGGACCGAACCCGAGCGCGACCGAGGAGGAGCCGAACGACCGCCTCAGCCGGCTGAAGTACCGGTCATCGGGAGCGAAATCGGTCTGGACGCCAGTCTGCTCCCCCGCTGTCTCTGTAGATAGCACGATGCCGCCTGCCCCCTGTCTGAGCTCTGTCCGGAGTGTCGCAAAGGCTTTGAGGACGCGCAAAATATACCGTGATCGGGGCAGCCTGTCCAAACCTATCTTCATGTCGCAATGGCGAAAAGCCTGCAGGAATACTGGCCTTTCGGAGGAGTCCTCGGGGGATACGGTTATGAAATCGCGCCCGTATCATTATTATACAGGGATGTGGCGGGCAGGACTCCTCAACGCTCCAGAACCTGAAGCCCCTTCTTGGCCGGCGGCTTTGCTCCGCCATTCTTCGGCAGGTTCGTGGTGAAGAACCGGACGATCGCCTGGTCGTAGGTCTTCTTGTCCTCGGCGTACAGCCCTGTCACCACGGAGGCCTTCAGCTCGAGGAGGCTCTTCCCACCTTGCGGACCCTCCGGCAGGGCCGCATACAGGGCCTTCTCCTCGTTGTAGCGTTCGGGCGAATCGATCGCGACGATGAGCAGGACGTTCCTTCCGCTCAGGGCGCCGAGCGATGTCGAAAGCGATGTGTTGCCGGGGGGGCGCAGAGCCAGATACGGCCTGTAGATCTGGTGCAGCACCGGCATGACGAAGGAGAGGGGCGGAGGGATCCGGGCCCGCACCAGCCGCTCCAGCTGGGACGTCACGTCGGGATACAGGGAGTCGAGGGCCAGCGCCACGATCTCCGGACTGTCGATCGCCGCGAGCGTCCCGGCGTAAGCCCCCATGCCGATCCCCCACAGACCCACCCTGGACCCATCGACGTCGGAGCGTGACTTGAGAAACGCGATCGCCCCCAGGATGTCGCTCTTCTCGTCCACACCGAGGTACCCGCCCGAACCCATGCTCAAACCGTGGCCGCGAAAATCGAACACCAGGAGCGCGTAGCCGGCGCGATTCAACGATACGGCCGAGTTGAGCAGCGCCGAGCGCGACCCCCCGAGGTCGTGGCACAGGACGATGACCGGGGCGCGCGGCGTTCCCTTGACCAGCCAGCCCGACAGCAGCACCCCGTCCGCGGCGTGGAAGGTCACGTCCTCGGCGCGCAGGAGGAGGTCCGCCGGATCGAGCTGCGTTTTCTCCCGGGGCGGATGCGTGACACCGTAGAGCAGGGCGTACGCGCCGCCGACAAGAAGAGCGATGACGAGGAGGAGTCCGAGGAGGGTCTTGACGGCACCGTTCTTTGCCATCGTCGGCGACTATATCACAGGCGACAGGCGCGTCTTGATCCTGTCCGCGAGTTCGCGGCCGACTTCCTCGGCGAGCGCCTCGAGCGGCGCCTCCCTGATCCCCTGCACCGAACCGAAACGGCGCAGGAGGAGGCGGGAGCGCCGCGGGCCGACCCCCTCGATCTCCTGGAGCTCGCTGGTCAGGGTGCGCCTGGAGCGCACCTTGCGATGGTAGGTCACGGCGAACCGGTGCGCCTCGTCGCGGATTCTCTGGATCAGGTGCAGGATGGGAGAGTCGTGCGGGATGCGGACCGACTCCCTCCTGCCGTCCAGAAAGACCTCCTCCTCGCGCTTGGCTATCGCGGCGACCTGCACGTGGCCGACCCCCAGCCGGTCGAGGACCGCGACGGCCGACGACAGCTGCCCCTTGCCGCCGTCGATCAGCACCAGATCGGGCAGCGGCTTCCCCTCCTTCAGGAGGCGAGTGTAGCGCCGGCCGACGACCTCGGCCATGGCGGCGAAGTCGTCGCTCCCCTCGAGGGTCTTGATCCTGAAGCGCCGGAAATCGGTCCGTTTCGGACGACCCGCCTCCCAGACGACCAGCGACGCCACCTGGTCGCTCCCCTGGATGTGCGAGATGTCGAAGCACTCGATGCGGTGCGGTGGCTCGTCCAGTCCCAGCGCCTCCTGGAGCCCTTCGAGGATCTCGACGCCGTGCGTGTGCGGAGCGCGGAACATCGCCTCGAACGAGATACGGGCGTTTTTCGCCGCCGTCTCCAGGAGCCTGCGTCGCGGGCCGCGCTGCGGGACGAGGACGGCGACCTTCGAGCCTTTCCTCTCGGACAGCCACTCCTCGAGGACATCGCGCGACGCGGGTGCCATCGGCACGCAGATGGTCTCGGGGATGAAGTCGACGCTCTCGTAGTAGCGCGTCAGGCAGGAGCCCAGGAACTCGGCGTCCTC
>Ga0137394_10002289_pt1 | contig 14141 bp, 10 predicted proteins | sample czobulk116metaG_FD_108278 | JGI IMG/M metagenome (GOLD analysis project Ga0137394, IMG submission 108278) | Vadose zone soil microbial communities from Angelo Coast Range Reserve, California, USA - czobulk1.16 metaG | ecosystem: Environmental > Terrestrial > Soil > Vadose zone | place: USA...
GCGGTAAATCCAGCGTAACGCCCGAACACCTCCAGAATCATGAATCGCTCATGCGAGCCCGCAGACGTTCGCAAACTGTTTACTAACTGAATCGTTCGCGTAACGCACGTGCTGAATCCGATGCAGTAATCCGTTCCCGGAACGTCGTTATCCATCGTCTTCGGGATGCCAATAACCTTGAATCCTTCTTTGTGGAGCCGCACTCCGTAGCTGAGCGTATCGTCTCCGCCGATGGGCACCAGCGTTTCAACCCCCAGCCATTCCAAATTCTTCAGAACTTCCGACGTCAAATCGTTTTTTTCCCCGTTGAACTTATCCTTCAAATGCGCGGGCACGCCGGCCTTGCTTACGCGCCCGGGATTCGTCCGCGAGGAATGCAGAAACGTTCCGCCCGTGCGTCCGGCGCGATCCACAATCTCTTCCGTCAAGTGCACGAAGTTTTCGGAATTGTCATAGCTTTTATCGCGCACCATTTCCACAAGCCCGGCCCAGCCGTGCCGGATGCCGATGACTTCATAGCCTTCGTGTAGCGCGCGCAGCGTTACGCCGCGAATCGCGGGGTTGAGGCCCGGCACGTCTCCACCTCCCGTGAGAATGCCAATGATTCCTTTTTTTGTCGCCATTTCTGAGAGCCCTTTTCGTGGATTTGGAACCCTAAATTTTACACGCCTCAAGCCCGAAACCATCAAGAAACTGAACACCGAATTGAGGTGGCTAAATTAGATCGGACGGCGAATCCCGAGCTTGCGTATGCGCGCCTGCAGGGTAGTGCGTTTCATTCCGAGCAGAATTGCGGCTCCTCGCGGTCCTGCGATGCGCCACTGCGTCTGCCGCAAAGCGCGTAGAATGTGTTGGCGCTCGGCTTCTTCAAGAGTGCCCACTGGGGTTGTAACCGTGCTCGTCGAACTGACGACGTTCGCCGGTGCAGTCTCTCCGGAACTAGTCGAAAAATTCGATTTCAGTTCCGAAAGTGGAATCCGGAGCTCTTTGCCTGGCGAAAGCAGCACCGCTCGCTCTAGCAAATTTTCCAATTCACGCACATTGCCCGGCCAAGCGTAATTCGTCAACGCGTCCATGGCATCGGTCGGCACGTACAACACCGTCTTGTTGAACCGCTGGCTGAATTTCTGCACGAAATAGCGCACAAGCAGAGGAATATCCTCGCGGCGCTCGCGTAGCGCCGGAATTTGAATCGGAAAGACGTTCAAACGGTAGAACAAATCGCTTCGAAATATTTTGTCGGCAACCAGACGGCTTAAGTCCGCGTTCGTAGCCGCCACCACGCGTACGTCCACGCGCTGCGTGTGATTGCTGCCCAATCGTTCAAACTCCTGTTCTTGAAGCACACGCAGCAGCTTTGGCTGCAACTCCAAAGGAATATCGCCGACTTCGTCCAGAAAAATCGAGCCTCGGTCCGCAAGCTCGAACCTGCCCACCTTTTGAGCAATTGCTCCGGTAAACGCGCCGCGTTCATGACCAAACAACTCCGATTCGAGCAACCCAGCCGGAATCGCGGCGCAATTCACTTTCACAAACGTCCGGTCTTGCCGCGGACTCAAATTATGAATCGCGCGCGCGAATAACTCCTTGCCTGTTCCCGTTTCTCCGCGCAGCAAAACGGTTGTAGTCGCGGGCGCCGCCAGTTCCACTTGTCCTAACGCTCGACGCAGCGCGGGGCTTTCGCCAATAATTTCCTCAAAATTGAATTCGTTTCGAATCTCTTCTTCCAAATAGAGCTTTTCGACGGCCAGCTTGTCCTTAAGCGCATCAATCTCTTTGAATGCCAAAGCATTGTTTACGGCGATGGCAACTTGCGCGCCTACTTGGCCGAGCAGTTCTACTTCCTGCGGCGCAAACGCGTCCAAACGCCGGCTCGCAAGGTTCAGCGACCCAAACGCCTCTCCCTTGCTGATGAGTGGTACGCAACAAACCGATGTCAATCCTTCGGCTCTCAGCTTCTTCACGATTTCCGCCGGAAACTGGTCCAATTCGCTCCCGCGAAAAACGCCGGGACTTTTCGTCAGGATACATCTGCCTGCTGGAGAATTTTCCAGCGCGACGCTGAGTTCTTTTTCCGTAATCGGTGCGTGCATACCGGAGAAATCAAGAGACTTGATCTTCAGCAGATTCGTGTTCGGGTCAAGCAAAGCGAGGCTCGTGTAGTCGTGATGAATCACGCGAGTCAATGTCGTCACGATACCGCTAAAAAGTTCCGGCAGCGCTCGGCTCGTCACCAGCACATTGTTGATGTCAAGCAGCACCTGTAGCCGGTCTCGCTCTTGCGACAGTTGTCTTTGGTATGCCTGCGAAGTTTCAAAATTCAGAGCGTTATCCACCGCTACCGCCACCTGAACGGCTACGCGCTGCATGAATTCCACCTCGGCCGGAGTTAATCGCTCGGGAACGAGCCGCCCAAACCCCATCGCGCCCAGCCGTCTTTGCGCGGTCGTCAGCGGCACGATCGCGATGGAACGCGCTCCAACTTCTCGCAACCGCTTTGAAAAATTCGGATATCGATCGTCGGCCTGCGCGTCGGGAACAACGAATGGCTGCTGCGTTTGCCACACCATCCCCGAGGGATGCTCTTCAAGAGTGAATTCAGCATCGGTAAGTGGTTGGTTTTCCCCGCGCGTTTCCAAAACATGCAGCCGCATCGTGTTTTTCACGGGGTCATGCAAAATGAGAGTCAAAAAATCGAAATCAACCACATTGTGCAAGCGTATGGCGAGTTCGTGAAAGAGCGCTGGCAACTCGCGGTGCTGTGCAATCGCCTCGCTGATTTCCAGCAAGGCTTCCAGTTGCCGCCGAAAATGATCCGCGGAGTTCTGGGGCATGGTTGCCAGCGGAGTGTTGTCTTCTTCCGTCATGCTCGGAGGATAGCACCCGCGTTTGCGCTCTCTCAACTTGGCCGCAACTGGTAGCCAAGCCATCGCGCGCCGGCATGTGCTCGGAAAGCCCCGCATGCTACAATTTCTCTACTTTAGGCCCGTAGCTCAGTTGGTTAGAGCGCTACCTTGACACGGTAGAGGTCTGGGGTTCGAGTCCCCACGGGCCTACCATTTTCCTCTCCCAAGAGTCTGATGGCGCAAAGAATGGGTTGAGCTACGGCCTGAAAACGCCGTTGCAGCGAACGGTACGGTGCACAAACACTTCTTGAAATGAAAAAGGTCTGGTTTCCAGCGGCCGCAAGCCCGAGAATTTCCTTGTGACCTAGCAACCCCTACAGGATAATCTCGCGTTCGGCGCGCCCGCGCACCTAGCTCAGCTATGAATTGTCCGTCCTGCGATCGTGAAAATCCGGACACCGCTGTTCGCTGCCTTCATTGCGGCGTGCCGTTGATTTCTGCCGTCGATGATCGCACCATGGATTCGCCGGATCGCGGGACCATCATCGGCGGCCCCGATTCTTCACCCTCCGGACAACCTGCCAAATCCGCTTCAGCCGCTAGGTCCGCCGCCGCGGCCGCCAAAACACCTCCCGGGCGGACACCGAGCGGCACGTCTTCACAAAGCCGCTCCACCGGTAGCCGTTCGAATCGTTTCGGCCTGTTCGAACCCGGCGAGGAACTCGGACCTCGCTTTGTTATCGAAGCACTCCTCGGAGAAGGCGGCATGGGCCGCGTTTACAAAGCCTACGACCGCGAACTGGACCGCTTCGTCGCACTTAAAGTCTTGCAACCGGAATTGGCCAATGATCCTCTGATCATTCAGCGCTTTAAACACGAGCTTCTTCTGGCCAGCAGGATTTCTCACAAAAACATTCTCCGCATACATGATTTGAGCGAAGCCGACGGCGTGAAGTTCATCACCATGGCTTTTGTGGATGGAGAGGATCTTCACAACATCTTAAAGACGGAACACCCTCTTCCGTTGGACCGCAGCTTAAAATTCGCCCGCCAGCTTTGCGAAGCGCTGGATGCTGCTCATGCGGAAGGCGTGGTCCATCGCGATTTCAAGCCACACAACGTTCTCGTTGGAAAAGCCGATCAAGTTTTTGTCTCGGACTTCGGTCTCGCGACTTCCTTTGAAACCGCAAAGATGGGCATGACGCGGAGTGGAGCCTTCGTCGGCACACCTCGCTACATGTCTCCGGAACAAGTCGAAGGCGGAAATATAGACCACCGCAGCGATCTCTATTCACTTGGCCTCGTCCTCTACGAGATGGTCACGGGCGATCTGCCTTTTTCTGGCGAATCCACCTGGCAGGTGATGTACCAGAGGGTTAAGGAAAAGCCAAAGGATCCGAAGCTTGTCAAAGCGGACCTGCCCGACTGGGTCACGCGAATCGTGATGCACTGTCTGGAGCGCGATCCGGCACTTCGCTATCAAACGGCGCGCGAAATTCTCGCGGATATTGACGCCAATCGCAGTCCGTCTCTTCCTCAAGGCGTTCGCATCTCGATTCCTTCCGGCGTAAGCCGCTGGCTGATTGCCGGAGGAGCGGGTCTTGTGTTGGGAGCCGCGATTTTTCTGGCAGTTCCTGCCACGCGCCATTTGATATTCAAAGGCCCCGTCGAAACCGTCAGTCCTGGTTTGCCCCCTCTTTCCGAAGGAAAATTTATTGCCGTTCTTCCATTCCGCGTCCTGGGCTCGGAAAATTCCTTGAATTACGTGGCCGACGGACTCGGTGAAGCTCTTTCCGCCAAGCTTTTCCAACTCTCAGACGTTCGCATCGCCTCCGCTTCCGCCGCTTCCAAGGCCAACGACCAAAAAACCCCATTGCCGCGCATCGCAAAAGATTTAGGCGTGAATTACATCATTCATGGCCTTGTGCAAGGCGCGGGAGAAAAACTTCGGATCGTCGTAAATCTGGAAAACATGGTGGACAACCGGCTCCAATGGAGCCAGGAATTCTCGGGCGTGACAGGAGACCTCCTTACCCTCGAGGATCAGATCTACGCCAAGCTGACAGATGTTCTCCAGTCCAAGGCGCCAAACAACTCGGCGGCCACAGCCCATCCAACCGAGAACGTTGCCGCGTACGATATCTATCTTCGCGGAAGAAATGCTCTTCGAAGCAGGCAGGATCCTAAGAAGATTCAGGCCGCTGTTGATCTTTTTGACGAAGCCATCAAGAAGGATCCGAGCTTCGCTCTCGCGTACACGGGCATGGCGGATGCAAGCCTTTTGATGTATCGCGAGAAAAAGGATCGCTTTTGGTCGGAGAAGGCTATCGCTTCGGCACAGCAGGCCGAGCGCCTGAACGACAAGCTGCCCGAGGTTCATTTTTCCCTTGGCACCGCCTACGCTGCCACGGGCCAAACGTCACAGGCAATAGCCGAACTAAAGCGCGGTCTAGAGATCGCGCCAAATTCTGACGAGGCTTACCGGCGCTTGGGCACGGCGTATCAAACGATTGGCCAAAAGGATGATGCGATCAAAGCTCTTCAGAAAGCTGTTGAAATCAACCCTTACTACTGGACCAACCAAAGCGCCCTGGGGGCAGCCTATTTCGAGTACGGCAACTATGAAGGTGCTCTAAAACAATTCCAGCTCGTTACCCAGCTTGAACCACAAAACGCCGCCGGCTACGACAATGTTGGTTCCGTGTACTCGCGGATGGGTCGCTATCAGGAAAGCATCGAAGCCTTTCAAAAAGCGTTGCAGATTCAACCGTACGCCGCCACCTATACCAACCTCGGCACTTCTTTTTTCTATCTGAAGCGCTATTCCGAAGCAGTTCCCATGTTCCAAAAAGCTGTCGAAATGAGCCCTGGTGATGAAACCTATGTGGGCAATCTTGCCGACGCATACCGCTGGGCTGGCGACAAAACCAAAGCGAGCGCCACGTACGACCAAGCCATCTCTCTTGCTTATAAACAGCTTCAAGTGAATCCCAGAGATTCCAACGCGCTGGGCCACATGGCGCTTTATCACGCGAAAAAGGGCGACACGGCGCAAGCAAACGACTTCATCGGACGCGCCCGGACGATAGACTCATCGGACGTCTACCTAATCTATACGTCGGCCATAGTGGCCACAATCGCAAACGATCCTAAGGCGGCGACTGAGGCACTCCGTTTGGCGCTCCAAAAGGGGTTCGCCACGGCCGACATCGAGGCCGATCCTGAATTCACTTCGCTGCACGGACGGCCTGAATATGAGAGCCTGCTGAAGGAATTTGCTCCGAAAAAGCGTTAAGCCGATCCGCAGATGCTCCAAAAACACTTCGAGCCTTGCTTTCGCAAGGCCCGAGTTAGGAATATTCTCTGTTACTTCTACTTAGTTCTGAAGGCTGGCGCGGCGCTTACGAAACGCGGCGAGCCCGAGAAAACCGGTAGAAAGTAGAAGCAAAGTTGCCGGCTCAGGCGCTGACACCGTAGCTACCCCGGTCACGAAGGCCCCCGCAGGAATGCCATCGAATGCGATCCCATAAATCGGGCCTACGCAATCGTCAGCGTCCATATCGCTATCCAGGTTACAGACAGAGGGCAACAGTCCCAAGTGTGTAGCGTCAAGCCCAAAAAACGTCAAAGTAGTGGACCCATCTTCATTTACAGTCTTCGTCGCGCTGAGGAACGGGAATTCATTGGGCAGTTCCAATTCTGGATCTGGAACTTGATCCCCCGGGCTAAAGTCCAACGACGGAATTCCAAACAAAGTGAGCGAAATCGAGGTCAGAACCAGTCCGGTATTATTTTGAAACGACGCGACGGGAAGTAGTGCCGTAGCGAAAACGCCAAAGCTTCCAAAGGGATCCGTAACTGACGTGGGAGGAGGTGGATCCACCTGCCGAATGACCACTGTCGGGTCAATTGCGTCAGCCATTGCAGCTGTTGCCGACAGGCCAACCAGCGCTAACAAAAGAAGAAGTCTAGAGAATTTCAAGGGCACTCTCCCCTTACCGAATTAGGACATGCTATCAAGTGCAACTGAAAGGCCAACTCCGGAGATTTGCACTCGAAATAAGGCTCGTGTTTTGTTTCTTCTACGGCCGCTTAAGAAACGCTAAGATAGCCATGCATGCAGCGGATTGCCCACAAGTGCCATGAAGACGGAATCTTTCGTGACTACGGTCCGCCAATAGGTTGTAGAACTATCAGTACTACTTTCGCTCTTTTCGACTTCCCATTACAACGAAACCCCTTCCTTCCGGTAGACTGCGCATGGGCTTCTTTTCCTTGAGGCGGTCTTAGGAGGTTGCAAGATGCTCGTGGACACAAGGATTCTTGCTCGCTTGGTGGTCGTGTCCGTGCTTCTTTGTTTCACTTTGCGTGCCGACGACAAAACCGCGGCATCCTATCGCCAGAAATGTGCGGCCTGCCATGGCGCCGACGGCAAGGGCCAGACTCCGGCGGCAAAAAGCCTTGGCGTGCGCAGCTTCGCCAGCCCGGAAGTTGCGAAAATGTCTGACGCAGAGCTTTCCTCGGCGATCGAAAATGGAAAGGGAAAAATGCCATCCTACGGAAAGAGTACGAAGCCCGAAGAGATCAAGGCAATGGTCGGGTACATTCGCACTCTCGCCAACTAATTTCCTCCTTAGTACGAGTCACGCGCGCCGCATTTCGATGACGACAGTCACAATTGATCCTCAACTGAAAGCAAAATGTCCCCGAGTTGCCTTGGGCTGTCTTACGGCCGACGTGGAAGCGAGAGAAACTTCGCCGGCGCTGGAAGAAGAGTTGCGCGTTTGCGAAGAAAAAATTCTCAAGCTACCGGAGCCACGGGCCGTTCTCGAATCTTCCGCAATTCTCGCCACGCGTTCCGGCTACAAGGCATTGGGAAAAGACCCCGCGCGCTATCGAGGGTCCGCCGAAGCGCTGATCCGCCGAATTCTTGCGGGCAAAGGTTTGCCGAAAATTCACGCGGTCGTGGACATCATAAACATTGTGAGCGTGGAGAGCCGTTTGCCCATTGGCCTTTACGATCCAGCTCACGTTCGCGGCGACATTACGTTTCGTGCCGGACGCGCGGCTGAAACCTACAAAGGAATCGGAAAGTACGATTTGAATCTTGAGAGTTTGCCACTCTTCGCCGATGAACTCGGCCCGCACGGCAGCGCAACGAGCGACTCCGAGCGCACCATGGTCACTCCTGCAACTGAACGCGTCCTCGCCATTTTCGTTTCCTTCGGTGGCCCGGAAAATCTGGAACGATTTGCGGAAAGAATGAAATCGCTGATTTCCATACACGCTGCTGGTTCGAACAATCAATTCACAATCGTCTAAATTTCCTATCAGGACATTCCTTCCCTTTAGTACGATGCTGGCCAAGCGAGACGGCGCTTCAATCTCCCATGCCCAGCATTTACGGACTAAAACCAAAATTTCAGGGCCTCCTTCGACCCATAGTGAATTGGTTGGCGCACATCGGCGTCACGGCAAATCAAGTGACGATCGCGGCTCTGCTCCTCTCCCTTACCGTGGGCCATGTGATCGCCTGGAAGCAGGGTGGGCGCTCATTGCTTCTACTGCCCGCGGCCCTATTCGTGCGCATGGCTCTGAACGCAATGGACGGCATGCTGGCGCGCGAACACAATCAAAAAACCGCGCTGGGCGCGATCTTGAACGAGCTTGGCGACGTCGTCGCGGACATCGGTTTGTACTTTCCTCTGTCACTCGTTCCGGGATTCGATCCGCGTCTTGTGGCGGCAGTTGTATTGCTATCGGTCCTTACGGAAATGACGGGGGTAATTGGCGTTCAGATTGGCGCCTCGCGGCGATATGACGGTCCGCTTGGCAAAAGCGATCGCGCGTTCGTATTTGGCCTGCTGGGCCTCCTAGTGGGATTCGGCGCGAAGCTGGACCGCATTGTTTTTTATGTCCTGTTCGCAATGGTTCTCCTATTGGTGGCGACGATTTTCAATCGCGCATGGCACGCACTGCGCGAAGTAAAGTCTTCGGCCCCGACAAAATGAGCACCAGCATTCATCCCTTCGCGCGCCTCATTGCCGCGTTCGCGCGCGGCCTGAGCGGCGTTCAAGTCCGCTGGCAAGGATGCGCGCCGGAATTGCGCCAGCGAGTCTACTTTGCAAATCACACAAGCCATCTGGACTTTGTAGTGTTGTGGTCAGCGCTTCCCAAGGAGTTGCGCGCGCGAACGCGACCCGTTGCCGCGAAAGATTACTGGCAATCTGGCTTTCGCTCTTATCTGGCGCAGCGCGTCTTCCGAGCGGTCCTCGTGGAACGTGGCGCGGCAGCACGAACTGCACATGAAGAACATCTGCACTCATCCGGATTCGCTGTGATTGACCAAATGGCGGAAGCGATGGGCGAACGCGACTCCCTGATTTTCTTTCCGGAAGGAACGCGCGGTACCGGAGAAACCGTCGGGGAATTCAAAAGCGGCCTGTACCATCTCGCGAAGCGAAGGCCCGACGTCGAATTGATTCCGGCGTATCTCGAGAATCTGAATCGTATTTTGCCCAAAGGAGAAATTGTGCCTGTGCCTCTGGTTAGCGAATTGACATTCGGGCCGCCGGTTCAGCTTGCAGAAAGCGAGAACAAGCATGAATTTCTCGAACGTGCCCGCGATGCGGTATGCGCATTGCGGCGGAAAGGAAGCGAATAGTGGAAACAAGCTCCAAGTTCGTTTGGAATGCGAAAGATCCGAATTTGTTGCTCCTCTTCGGCGGGGTGCTCGCTCTCCTTGTTGTTGCCAGTGTGATTGGCGCCATTTTGAAACGAACGGCGAAGACGGAATCCACCGAGCGCGTTGTCGCGAATTTGAATTCCCGAACACGGGCGTGGTGGAAGATGAGCGCAGTTTTCGCATTCACGCTGCTTGTTGGCAAAACAGGCTCTCTCATCTTATTTACGTTGCTTTCGTTTCTTGCGCTGCGGGAATACATCACGCTGGTCCCCACGCGGCGCGGCGATCATCGCACTTTGTTCTGGACATTCTTCATCATCACACCTCTGCAGTACTACCTCATCGGAATCAATTGGTATGGCTTCTTTGCGGTTCTGATTCCAGCGTTCGCGTTTGTCTTCATTCCCGCACGAATCGCGCTAGCGGGCGACACGGAACACTTCCTAGAACGCGCCGCGAAAATTCAGTTTGGCCTGATGATCTGCGCGTACTGCTTAAGCCATGCTCCGGCACTTCTCATCTTGAGAATTCCCAACTACGAAGGCCACGGCGCTGTTCTGTTGCTCTACCTCGTGCTCGTAGACCAGATCAGTGATGTCCTGCAATACGTCTGGGGCAAGCTGCTAGGCCGTCACAAGATTGCTCCAAACGTAAGTCCAAATAAAACGTGGGAGGGATTTGTAGGCGGAGTGGCGACCGCGACTCTGCTCGGCGCATTGCTCTCCTGGGCGACGCCTTTCACACGCTGGCAATCCGCCGGGATGTCGTTCGCAATCACGCTGATGGGTTTTCTCGGCGGCCTGGTCATGAGCGCCATCAAACGCGATGCTGGCGTCAAGGATTTCGGTGCGATCATCGAAGGCCATGGCGGCATTCTCGACCGCATCGATTCGCTCTGCTTCGCCGCACCCGTTTTCTTCCACCTAGTGCGCTACTTCTTTGTACGGTAGATGCACCCGCCCGGGTTGCTACCGTGCGACCGGCTCGGCCACGGATGGTTTGGCTACGCCGCGGTAATGCAAGAATCCTCGTGAAGCCAATAACTCCGCGTTGAGCACCGCGGCCCCAGCCGCACCTCGCACTAAATTGTGCGAAAGCAGCGTCAGCTTCACATCAAGTAGGGAACATTCGCGAATGCGTCCCACAACAGCAGCCATGCCGTGCCCGGCATCTACGTCGCGTCGCGGCTGCGGACGATTCTCCTCATCCACGACCACGATCGGATTCCGAACCGCCGTCGGCAGTGAAGCCATTTCATCGTCCACAGCAAAATCGCGCAACACTTCCGCAACTTCGTGAATGCTGGCGATTTTCTTCAAGCTCAACGAAACGCACTCCGTATGCCCATCGCGAACCGGCACGCGGTTGCAATGCGCGCTGATCCCCAGCCCTGCCTCGATAAATCGCGCGCCGTCCCATTTCCCCAGCAATTTCTGCGGCTCGGCTTCCATCTTTTCTTCTTCGCCGCTGATGAACGGCACCACATTCCCCAAAATGTCGAGCGAAGCCACACCCGGATACCCTGCGCCGGAGACCGCCTGCATCGTGACCACAAAAATCTTTTCGAGGCCGAACGCATCCGCCAGCGGCTTCAGCACGAGGACCAATCCAGCCGTCGAACAGTTCGGGTTCGTCACAATAAATCCACCCTCATATCCGCGATTTTTCTGTTGAACGGGAATCGCATCCAAATGTGACGCGTTCACTTCCGGAATGAGCAGCGGAACATCCGCTTCCATGCGGTGATTCTTGGAATTGCTCAGTACTGGATACCCGGCGCGCGCAAATTCCTCCTCCGCCGTTCCCGCCACGCTCGAATCCAACGCCGAAAAAACAAAATCGCAATCCAGATTCGGTGCAAGATCCTTCACGACCAATTCCCGTGCAACTTCCGGAACCGGCGAATCGAGATGCCACTTCACCACATCGCTGTATCTTTTCCCCGACGACCGCTCCGACGCCGCGAGATCCGCCAGCTCAAACCACGGATGATTCTCGAGCATGCGCACGAAGCGCTGGCCCACCATCCCCGTCGCACCGAGCACACCCGCGCGAAACTTCTTTTCAAAACGCTTGCCTGGGCCGCTCATGCCTCACCTCGTTGCAAATTTTCCTGCGCCACAGCGGGACCGATCCGCGTACCACGAAATTCTGGGTTGAATGTGTTTCTTACCCACACCACCATTTTCGTTTCCGCCGCGAGAGGCAACACCTCTGCATGCAAAACTTTGGCTCCCGCTGCAGCCAGTGCGTGTGCTTCCTCGTAGGATAGCTGGTGCAACAACCGCGCTTCACTTGATTCATTTGGATTTGCCGTGTAAACGCCATCCACGTCCGTCCAGATGACGAGTTCGTCCGCGTCCATCACGTGCGCAATGATTGCGCCAGAATAATCCGAACTGTTTCGTCCAAGAGTTGTCACGCGCCCATCGCGTGTCGCTCCCACAAATCCAGTCACAACCGGCACGAGTCCGCTCTCCAGTAGCGGTTGCAAAACATCCCGCCCGCGACGTCGAGTCTCCGCCATCTCCGGCTTCGCGTCGCGGAACGTATCGCACGTCAGCACAAATTCAGACGAAGTCACGGGAACCGCCGGCACGCCGCAGGCATCCAGCGCCGCAGCAAAAAGCCGCGCGCTAAATCGTTCGCCAAACGACGCGAGCGTATCATGCAGCGCCTCGCTGCTCGCGCGCGCCCTGGTGTTCTCACGTAAATGCCCGGAAGCTTCATGCAGCAAATCGCGCCCCAGCAATCGAAAGTCGTGCCACACACGCTGGTGATCCAGCTCATTCAGTTGCAGTTCGGAAAGCACATCCGCGTGCAGCCGCAGCAATGCATCCGCTTTGCGTTTTGCCTCCGCAAGATTTCCGGAATCCACCAGCGTCGCGAGCGCCAATAGTTGATCCGTCACTCCTTTCATGGCGGAGACCACCACTACGACGCGCGAAGTTCGCGACGCTTCGCGCACCAATCCCGACGCATGCAGCATGCGCTCGGCGCCAAGCAGCGAGCTGCCGCCAAACTTGAATGCGACAACTCTTTGTCTGGATTCAGCTGCGAGTTCCGCGCATGCTCCCGCCAGCTCGTGGCTGTATTGCGCTTCTTCTTGAACGTTCTCCGGACTCATGACAAACCGCTCCTTAGTTTGTGGTTTCCAAGGGCGACCGCTTTTGAGCTTTTCTGGAGGGGGTAAAACAAAAACCCACCGCCAGGTTCGCTTCTGGCGGTGGGTTTGGAAACTTTGGCTAGTTGCTTAGCTGTTTCTCCCCTCACCAGAAGCGCCGATAGTCTTAATCGTAGTGGTCTTAATAATAGTGGTCGCCGTCGTCATGGACTTAGACGACGTGCCGCGCTTCGAAATGGCGAGAGACAACATACCTCATTCAAACTAGCACACGACTCCAAATTTTCAAACCAAAATCTAGTACAAGTGCCCCGGGACCCAGGTAAAAAACTGTCGTCTTCCGGAAATCCGCCTTCCCGCCGAAACTTCACTCACCTCAGGGGGTTCTATGACCACGGGGATGTGGGACGCGAGGGCACGTCCCGGTGTCTGTAATCAGAAACCAATTAGAAAGGTAAGAGAATCATGAACCCCAAGAAGTGGTTAAACGGAATACTCTTTTGCGCGCTTGCGGCCCTAGTGGCCCTTGTCGTGGGCTGCAGCGGCGGCTCGGCAAGTACACCAGTATCCCAGCAGCAAACCGGCACGATGTTCGTTACCGGAACCGATGCGCCTTTGCCAAGCGTTGTCTCCTTTCAAGTGGACATCACCGGCATGACCGTTTCCGACGGTATGAATCCTCCCGTTTCAGTTTTGAACGGAACGCAAACCGTGGACTTTGCTCGCCTCAACGGCTTGCGCACTCTGCTGGACATCAACACGATTCCTGCCGGCACGTACACACAAGTGAACGTCACGCTGGCAAATCCGCAAATCGGCTATTTGAATGTCGCGAACCCCCAAACAAATCCGCCGACTCACCCGACCATCAGCACCTTGAGCAGCACAACGTCGCCGGCAGTCACTCTGACGCAGTCGAGCGTGACCATCACTCTCGCACAGCCGCTTGTCGTGAACGCAAACGACATCATCGGATTGAAGTTTGAATTCGACCTGCGCAAATCCATCGCCGTGGACGGCACTGGTCAAATCACCGGCTCTGTCACTCCAAATCTTGACCTGAAAGCCATCACGCCCGCCGACGCCGATGCCTACATTGACGACTTCGTTTCAGGCGTCGTCAGCGTCGCAGGAAACTCCTTCGTCGTCCAGGGGCCGCATGGCCATCAGTTCACAGTGAACGTCAACGGTGAAACCGAATTCGAAGGCGGCGAAACCCTTGCAGACATCACCGTCAATTCCATCGTGGAAGTCTCGGGAACGCTGGACCGTTTGTCCCACGCGATTCTTGCCGATTCCGTCGGCATCGTGTCGCAGGACAAATTCTGGGCCGGCGGACTCATTACCTTCGTCGATCCCCCCACCGGAACCGCGACGGATTTCGATCTTTACATCCGCAGCGTGCTTCCGGCGAATACCGGTTTCAATTCCGGCCAGATCTCTACGATTAATCTGACCGGCAACGAAAAATATTTCATCTACTGGA
>Ga0137394_10002290_pt1 | contig 14139 bp, 14 predicted proteins | sample czobulk116metaG_FD_108278 | JGI IMG/M metagenome (GOLD analysis project Ga0137394, IMG submission 108278) | Vadose zone soil microbial communities from Angelo Coast Range Reserve, California, USA - czobulk1.16 metaG | ecosystem: Environmental > Terrestrial > Soil > Vadose zone | place: USA...
CCTGCCGGCACCAGCGGCAACTTCAGCATGGGCGGCCACGATCCCGGCGAGAAACGCGAATACATCATGTATTTCTTTTCCGGCGGCGGCTACGGCGGCTGGTGGGAGACCGACGGGCTGACCAATGGCTGCTCGACGGTCGGCATTTCCAAGACCCAGCCGGTCGAGATCCTGGAACAGCACTATTCGCTGGTGTTCGAGGAATATGCCTTGCGCGAGGGCTCGTCGGGTGCCGGGCGCCACCGCGGCGGCTACGGCGTCAGCTATCGCGTGCGCCTGCTGCGCGGCACCGCCACCGCGTCCTTCCTGATGGACCATGGGCGCGAAGGCCCGCCCGGCCTGCAGGGCGGCGTGCCGGGCGCGACCAACGAGCTGATCGTCTGCCAGGACGGCACGACCTCGGTGCCGGAGCACATTTCCAAGGGCGAAGGCTATGAACTGAGGCCGGGCGACTGGGTCCAGGTCCGCACGCCGGGCGGCGGCGGCTATGGCGATCCGCGCCAGCGCGACCCGGCCCTCGTCCGCCGCGACGTCGACCGCGGCTACATCACCGAGGCTGAAGCCGAGCGCTGGTATCCGTTCGCCAGCGCGGCCGACTGATCGGGCAATCCGGGGGAACAGGAAGGGAGCTAATCATGGGAAACAAGCGCTTATTCGGACGCCGCAAGGTAATGGCGGGCGCCGCCGCCACGGCGGGACTGACCATCTGGTCGCAGCGTCTTTCCGCCCAGTCGGGCGAAATCGCGGTGGGCGCGATGGTGCCGATCACCGGCCCGTTCAACGTCTCGGGCCAGCAGTATCACTTCTCGCTGCAGATGGCGCAGGACGAGATCAACGCCAAGGGCGGCGTGGCCGGCAAGAAGCTCAAGATCGTCTTCGAGGACGTGAAGGATTCCAACAGCGTCGCGGTCAACGCCTACCTCAAGGTGGTGCGCGACATCAATCCGCCGCTGGTCTTCCTGTCGAGCTACACGACCCAGAACCTCGCCACCGAACCTGAGGTCACCAAGGCGCAGATTCCCGGGTTCTACGCCGGCGGTGGCGACGCCATGCACATGAAGAAGAACCCCTGGCTGTTCCGCATCCGGCCGGCCGATGGGCTGCAGGCGCTGGCGCTCGCCAGGTACGCCACCGAGGGCCTCGGCAAGAAGAAGATCGGCATCATCTACGTGCAGAACGACTTCGGCCAGCCGGGTGCGGTCGCGGCGGAGAAGATCGTCAAGGCCAACGGCGCCGAGGTCGTCGGCATGGAAGCCTACGCCTTCACCGACAACGACATGTCGGCACAGCTGCAGAAGATCAAGAATGCCGGCGCCGACTGCCTGATCTGCATCAGCTACGGCAAGGACGGCGCGCTGGTGCTGAAGCTCCTGAAGGAGATGAAGATCGATTTTCCGGTCGTCGTTTCGTCCGGCGTCATGGTGCCGGCGGCGCGCAATCTGATCGCCCCCGACGAGCTCGCGCGGGTCACCGGCGTGATGGACGCCTATCTGGCGCCCGAGCGCGGACCGGAGGTCGCGGCCTACATCAAGAACTTCAAGGACCGCTTCAAGCTCGAGCCCGATCCCTTCGGCTCGTGCTACTACGACGCCGCCTGGATCCTCAAGCAGGTGCTGGACAAGGTCGGCCCCGACCGCGCCAAGATCCGCGACGCACTCAAGACCGTGAAGGACTACAAGGGCGTCACCAACGTCTTCACCACCGACGAGCTGGGCAACATGGTCCATTCGCTGGCGGTCTTCTCGATCAAGCCCGGCACGCGCGACCCGGTCTTCATCCGCACCATCAGCGCGTGATGTGCTCGACGCACGCCGTTCAAAGTCCCTCTCCGCCGCTCTTGGGCCCTCTCCCCCTCCGCGCCTTCACAGGCGCGTACGCGGCGGAGAGGGACTTTGATACGGTCCTGCAGGAATAATTGTTGTCGCAGCAATTGATCCAGCTCCTGGTGAGCGGGCTGGCTGTCGGCGCGGTCTACGCGCTGGTCGGGCTGGCCTTCATCATGGTGAACGAGGCGACCGGTGTGGTGAATTTTGCCACCGGCCAGATGGTGGCGATCGGCTGCTTCCTGTCGGTCTCCACCGGCGTGCAGATGGAACTGCCCCTGGGACCGGCCTATGCCCTGGCGCTGGTCGCCATGGCCTTGTTCGGCATGGTCTTCTACGCCGTCGTCTTCCGGCCGTTGCAGGATCGGCCCGTGGTCACCGTCATCATCGGCACGGTGATGATCGGCATCGTCATCCAGAACGCCGCCCTCATGACCTGGGGCTCGGTTCCTTTCCGCCCGCGCTCGCCGTTCGGGCGGCAGGTGATCGACGTGTTCGGCGCCGCCATCTCGGCCCATGCCCTGTTCGTCATTGCCGTCGCCTTCCTGATGATCGCGCTCCTCTATCTCTTCATCTACCGCACCGCCATCGGCGCCAGGATGCGGGCGGTGGCGCAGGATCGCGACGCGGCGCGGCTGATGGGCATCGGCGTCGACCGCATGTTCGTGCTGACCTGGATCATCGCCGGCCTGCTCACCGGTGCCGCCGGCATTCTGGTCGGACCGATGTGGTTCGCCGACGTGAACATGGGCGATCCGATCGCGCTAAAAGCCTTCGCGGCCATCATCATCGGCGGATTCTCCAGCGTCCCGGGCGCCATCGTCGGCGGCATCCTGGTCGGCCTGGCCGAGATGCTGGGCGCGGCTTATATCTCGTCCGCCTACAAGGACGGCCTCGTCTTCCTGGTGATGATCCTGTTCCTGCTGGTCCGCCCGCAAGGCATCTTCGGCGAACGCATCGGCCAACGTGCATGAAAAACCCACGCATGAGGGATCGCCGGTCGCGCACCGCCCTGCTCGCCGCCGGCGCCGTCTTCGTCGCGGCACTCGTGCTGCCCGCCTTCATCAGCGGCTACGGCATCCGCATCCTCAACCTGGCGCTGATCTCGGCCATCGCCGTCATCGGGCTGAACTTCGCCTTCGGCTATGCCGGCCTCATCACGCTCGCACAGGCGGGCTTCGTCGGCTGCGGCGCCTATATCACCGCCATCCTGTCGACCACGGCCGGGCTCAGCCCATGGCTGTCCATTCCGATCGCCGTCGTCGCCACCGGGCTGATCGCGGTCGTCATCGGCCTGCCGATGCTGCGCCTCAAGGGCCACTACCTCGCGCTGGCGACGCTGGGCTTCAACGTCTCCTTCGTCATCGTCGCCACCAACTGGAAGTCGGTGATGGGCGGCACCGACGGCATCTCCGGCATTCCCTCGCTCGCCTTGCCCGGCCTGCCGATCGCCAACGATCACCGCTACTACTATGTGCTGTGGGTGGCGCTTGCCGTGGCGACCTGGTGCGCCTGGCGCATCCGCAATTCCCATATCGGTCTCGCCATGATCGCGGTGCGCGACGACGAGATCGCGACCGGTGCCGCCTCGGTCGGCGTCACCCGCATCAAGGTGCAGGCCTTCGCCCTTTCCGCTGTCTACGCCGGGCTGGCCGGCGCGCTGTTCGCGCACATGGCCAACTTCGTGGCGCCCGACGATTTCGCGCTCAGCCATTCCATCATCTATCTCGCCATGCTGATCATCGGCGGCGAAGGTTCGATCCTGGGCGGCATCGCCGGCGCCGTCATCGTCACCTTCATGCCCGAGCTGATGCGCGATCTCGGCACCGCCTACCTGATCGTGTTCGGCGGCCTGATGCTGCTGATCCTGATCTTCCTGCCCAAGGGGCTGCTGAGCTTGACCGGCATCGTCGGCCGTCACCTGAAAGGGCTCGGCCAATGATGATTTTATCTTCCGCCCGCTACGCGGGCACCTCCGCACGTAAGACGCGGGGAGGCCGGGTCCGATGACTCCGACGATCCTCGCCATCGACGGCCTGTCGAAGAACTTCGGCGGCGTGCACGCCGTCCGCTCGGTGTCGCTGGAAATCCCGGCCGGCCTCATCTTCTCGGTCATCGGGCCGAACGGTGCCGGCAAGACGACCCTGATCAATATGCTGACCGGCATCCTGCCGGCCTCCGGCGGCAAGGTGAGGTTTGACGGCCAGGACATCACCGATGCACCGTCCCATGTCGTGGCCGCCGCCGGCATGGTCCGCACCTTCCAGAACGGCCGTCTCTTCCACCGGCTGACGGTGATGGAGAATGTCCTGGTCGGTGCCCATCACCTGCTGCCGCAATCGGTCTGGTCGGCGATTCTGGGCGGCGTCGCCGCCCGCCGCATGGACGAAATCCGCGTACGAGCCAGCGACCTGCTGGCGACGCTGGGCCTCGCGGAAGATGCCGACCGTCTGGTCGGCGCCCTGCCCTATGGCCGCCAGCGCATGGTCGAGATCGCCCGCGCCTTGGTCTCCAAGCCGATTCTGCTGCTGCTCGACGAGCCGGCAGCCGGCCTCAATTCCAGCGAAGTCGAACGCTTGCGCGGCATCCTCGAGGGATTGCGCACGCAGGGCCTCACCCTGGTGCTTGTCGAGCACAATATGGGACTGGTCATGCGCGTCGCCGACCGCATCGCCGTGATCAGCTTCGGCGAGAAGATCGCCGAGGGCAGTCCGGCCGACGTCCGCGCCGATCCGAAGGTGTTGGAAGCCTATCTGGGACATGGATACCGGCATGCTGACGATTGACGGGCTGGCCGTTGCCTACGGCGCGATCGATGCGCTGCACGGCATTTCGCTGGCGGTCGGCCAGGGCGAGGTGGTGGCGCTGCTGGGCGCCAATGGCGCGGGCAAGACCACCCTGCTGCGCACCATCTCGGGCCTGCTGCGGCCCAAGGCCGGCGCGATCCGCTTCGAGGGCGAGCCGCTCGCCAACAGTTCGGCCGAAAGCCGTGTTAAGCGCGGTATCGCGCACGTGCCCGAAGGGCGGCGCATTTTCGCCGGTCTCACCGTGCGCGAGAACCTCGGCGTCGCCACCACGGTGTGGCGCCGCCGCGGCATGAGCGCGGCGGGCGACCTCGACAACGTCTTCGCGCTCTTTCCCCGGCTGAAGGAGCGCTCGGCCCAGCTCGGCTGGTCGCTGTCGGGCGGCGAGCAGCAGATGCTCGCGATTGGCCGCGCGCTGATGGCGCGGCCCAAGATGTTGCTGCTCGATGAGCCGTCGTTGGGGCTGGCCCCTCGTTTGTCGGCCGAAGTCTACGAGCGCATCGCCGACATCAACGCCAAGGGCGTGACCGTGCTTCTGGTCGAGCAGAACACGGTGCTGGCCTTGGAGGTGGCACAGCGGGCCTACGTGATCGAGAATGGCCACATCGTGCTGGACGGACCGGCGCGCGATCTGGCACGCCATCCGCGGGTGCGCGAAGCGTACCTGGGAGCGTAAGACACGTGCCGATTGCACGAACTCATGTCGAATGGACTGATGGTCTGTCGTCCTGAGCGTAGCGAAGGATCTCGTGCCGGCGGCAAGCGGCGATGATGTCCTTCGCTTCGCTCAGGACGACAGTTACTCCAGAATCGCCGCCTCGCCGGGCTGCGTTGGCGCGCTTCAGCAGGAAGATCAGCGGCAGCGCCACCAGCGCCACCACCATCATCAACTTGAAGTCGTTGGCATAGGCCACGGCGCTTGCCTGCTTGGTCACCTCGGCATTGAGCGCGGCTCGGCCGAGCGTCGGCGCCATGTTCCAGAGGTGCGATGGCGCGAGGGCGCTCAGCTCATCGTTGAACGGCGTGACATGGCCCGCCAGGTCGGCGTGCACGATCTGGGTGTTGCGCGCGTCAGCAGGAAGATCACCAGCGAGATGCCGATGCCCGAGCCGATGTTGCGCGTACAACGCCGCGAACATTTTGAATGGCGGCGCCTGCTTCTCGTCGGGTTCAGTCGCCGGAACAATCTACTCCCGCAAGCCATTCGCGATTCAACAGCTCGAGATGGAATGCTATGCTCGCCCAAAGCGCCGGAGGGAACATGCTGCTCGGCCTCGACCCGTTGCTCAGCTCCGACCTGCTGCACGCGCTGGCCAACTATCCTGCCAGACGTGGGCGCCGCTTCTACGGCGATATCCTGCCCACCAAGGGCGTTGTTCCGCCGGAGCAACGGGCATGACCGGCTACAGCCCTCATGGCCCCCTCGGCGCTGGCAGCGCGCCCTTGGGCAATCTCGGCACGGTAGTACCAGAAGGGGCCGCTATCGCCTGCTTGCAGGCAGCCTGGGACGCGGGCATTCGCCACTACGATACCGCGCCGCATTACGGCGCAGGACTGGCGGAACACCGGCTGGGCAATGCGCTGCGTGGCCAACCGCGCGACGCCTACACGCTCTCCACCAAGGTCGGCCGGCTGCTGCATGCCGCGCCGGACACACTGGAGATCAGCCAGGGCTTTGTGCACGCCCTGCCCTTCCGCCGGACCTTCGACTACACCGCGGCCGGCACGATCCGCTCCCTGGAGGACAGCCACCAGCGCATGGGGCTCAGCCGCTTCGACATCGTTTATATCCACGACTGCGCGGAGGACTGGCACGGCCCCGCCTGGAGAGACCGCTTCGCCGAAGCGATGACCGGCGCGGCGCAGGTCCTCACTGCCCTGCGCGAGCGCGGCGAGATTCGCGCATGGGGCATGGGGCTGAACCTGGTGGAGCCGGCGCTGGCCTGCCTCGACGCAGCCCGGCCGGACATCTTCCTGATCGCCGGGCGCTACACGTTGCTCGACCACACCGCGCTGGAGCGGCTGTTCGCCGCCTGTGCGGCCAGGGGCGTCAAGGTCGTGCTTGGCGGGCCCTACAATTCCGGCCTGCTGGCTGGCGGCACGACCTTCAACTACCAGCCGGCGAAAGCCGACATGGTGGCCCGCGCCAACGCCATTCGCGCCATCTGCGAACGGCACGGCGCCGACATCAAGGCTGCGGCGCTGCAGTTTTGCGCCGCCCACCCGGTCGTGGCCGCCGTCATTCCCGGCCCCCGCACATCAGCCGAAGTGCAACAGAACGCCGCCCTCATGCAGGTAGCGATCCCTGGCGCCCTCTGGGGAGAGTTGCGCCGTGTCGGCCTGCTGCCGGAGAGCGCACCTACGCCGGAAAAATGAGTCGGGTCGACGCCCACCATCATGTCTGGACCATCGCGCGCGGCGACTACGGCTGGATGTCGCCCGAACTGTCGATCGCCCGCGACTATGGGCTGGACGATCTGCGTCCCCTGTTAGGCGACATCACCGCGACGGTACTGGTGCAGGCGGCGGACACCGAGGCCGAGACGGCCTTCATGCTGGATGTCGCGCGCAGCTCGGCAGGGCTGGTGCGCGGCGTGGTCGGCTGGACGTACCTCGCCTCGCCCAGCGCACCGGCTCGCATCGCCGAGCTTGCCGGCGATCCCCTGCTCAAGGGCCTGCGCCCGATGCTGCAGGATATCGAAGACACCACCTGGATTCTGCTTCCCGCCGTGCAGCCGGGGCTCGCGGCGATGGCGCGGCACGGCCTGCGCTTCGATGCATTGCTCAAGCCGCGCCACCTTCCCGTCATCGGCGAGCTTGCCCAGCGCCACCCCGACTTGGCCGTGGTGATCGACCACGCCGCCAAGCCGGACATCGCCAACGGCAGCTTCCAGCCCTGGGCGAGCCACATGGCGCGGCTGGCCCGCGAAACGCCGTGGTGCTGCAAGGTGTCGGGCCTCGTCACCGAAGCGCGCGCGGACTGGCAGATCGACGATCTACATCCCTACATCGATCACCTGCTCGCGACGTTCGGGCCGGATCGACTGATGTGGGGCAGCGACTGGCCGGTCGTCACGCTGGCCAGCAATTACCGGCGTTGGCACGATACAGCGGCAACGCTGCTGCCGGCGGACACGCATGACGCTGTTTTCGGCAGGACTGCCTTACAATTCTACGGCCTATAGGGAACGCCGGGGAGCGCCCCATGCTGAAATCGATCGATCCACTGCTCAACGCGGACGTCCTCTATGCCCTGCGGGCGATGGGCCATGGTGACGATCTTGTGCTCTGCGACGCGAATTTCCCCGCCGATTCGGTGGCCCGGCAGACCGCGCTCGGCCGGCTGCTGCACATCGATGGCGTCACCGCTGGCCGTGCCGCCCGCGCAATCCTTTCGGTATTGCCGCTCGATTCCTTCGTCGAACAGCCTGCGCTGAGGATGGAGATCGTCGACAAGCCCGCCGAGGTGCCCGCGGTCCAGGCTGAGGTCCAGGCCGAAATAGACGCCGCCCAGGGCAAACCTTCGCCGATGGGCTCGATCGAGCGGTTTGCCTTCTACGATCTCGCGCGGAAATCCTATTGCGTGATCCAGACCGGGGAGCGGCGTTTCTATGGCTGCTTCGTCTTCAAGAAGGGTGTCATCCCCCCTCCTACTTGATGGCGCCCGCGGTCAGTCCCTTCACGATGTAGCGCTCGAGGAAAATGCCGATCAGCACCAGCGGCGCGATCGCCGCGGTCGAGAGCGCCGCCATCGACCACCAGTCGATCCCTTGCGACCCTGTCTGGCTCGCCACCATGACGGGCAGCGTCTTGGCGTCAGTACTCGTCAGCAAGGCGGCAAAGAAATACTCGTTCCAGCACAGCACGACCGAGAGGATGAACGCCGCGACCATTCCCGGCAACGCGATCGGCAGCACGATGCGCGTGAACGCGCCCCACACCGAGGCGCCGTCGACCAGCGCCGCCTGTTCGAGTTCGTTGGGAATGGCGTTGAACTGATCGCGCATGATCCAGATGACGATCGGCAGCACCATCAGCGTATAGACCACGATGAGACCGAGCTTGGTGTCCAGCATCGCCAGGCTCTTGTAGAGAACGAGGAAAGGCAGAGCGAGGACCACCGGCGGCAGGATCAGTTGCGACAGGAAGAAGAACGAGATGTCGTCGTTGCGCCACGGCCCCAGCTTGTACTTAAAGCGGCTGAGGCCGTAGGCCGCCGGCGCGCCGATTGCGATGGCCAGCAGCGAGGCGCCGACCGATGCCGTGATGCTGTTGGCGAAGCGCTGCAGGAATTCCTGGCGCGCCGTCGAGACCTCGCCGATCCTGTCGGGCGACAGGCCGAGCGAACGCCATCCTCTCCAATCCGGTTCGAAATCGACCCACGGGATCAGATGGCCCTGCGTGACGTCGACCGCGACCTTGAACGACGTCGTGACCGTCCAATAGATGGGAAACAGTGAAATGAAGGCCCACAGCAGCAACGCGGCGTAGATCAGCGTGCGGCTCGACACGAGCTGGCCGCGATGCGGGCGGGACCGGTTCATGTGAATCTCCGCATCCAGCGGTTCGCAAGTGCGAGCAGGCCCGACACGAAGACGATGATGATCACCAGGTAGAACTCCGCCAGCATGGTGCCGTATCCGACGTTCGAGCGGTCGCGATACTCGCGATAGATGAAGCTCGATATCGTGTCGGTCGCACCGCCGGGACCGCCCGCCGTCACGTTGATGACGATGTCGGCGAGCTTCAGCTCGAAGATGATCCTCAGGATGACGGCGGTAAGGCTCACCGGCAGCATGAGGGGGAAGGTGATCTTCCAGAACGTCTGCCACGGGCTAGCACCGTCGACCTTCGCGGCCTCCGCCACTTCGTGCGGCAGCGCCTGCAGCCCGGCGAGCAGCAGGATCATGACGAACGGGATCGAGACCCAGGCATCCATCGCCATGATGCTCGAGCGGGCGAGCCACGGGGAAGAAAAGAAGGCGGGGTTGTCCCAGCCCAGCAGCCGCGCCAGCGTGGCGGCCGGGCCAAAGCGATATTCCATGATCGACTTGCCGATCATCCAGCTCACGGCGACCGGGCTCAGCATGAAGGGCAGCAGGAAGGCGATCCGGAAAAATTTGCGTCCCCTTATCTCCGCGTTGAGCAGCAAGGCAAGCGCGAAGGCGATCGCATACTGCACGAGCACGGCCAGCACGTACCAGACCATGTTGCCGAGCGCGTTCCAGAAGAACGCGTCGCGCATGAGCGTTCGGATATTATCGAGGCCGTTGAACGTGCGGCCGCTCACCGAGCTCAAGTTCCAGTCGGTGAAGGCGATGTAGAGCCCGAAGAATGTCGGGAAGATCACCACCGCGACCGTGAAGAGGAGCGCCGGCAGCAGGAACAAGAGCTGATGGCCGCGCTCGCCCTTGGTCATCACGAGGCCGCAGCCCAACGCGATGCTCCAGGCGAGGTAGGCATAGAGCGTGGGACGCCAGGTGTCGAAGCCGGGCTCGATGATCCCAGCCCCGCGCAGTGCCTGGGCGACAACGACGAGCCCGAAGGCGCAGGAGCTGATAACGATCAGCCAGCGCCCGGCATTCCTGCGTCCGGGCGAGGCGCGGCGCGTTACCCGGACGTGCGGTTCGACCGTCAGCGGCGACGAAAGCTCGGTGGCCGCCATCTTCCCTCGATCTCGGCGTTCGCTCGCGACGTCGTCGGCAATGGCGCCTACGACCCGAGCGACGCTTTGTAGAGCGCGATCTGGTTGGCGCGGCCCAGCCTGTCGGTGATGGCCTCCCAGGCGGCCGCGATGTTGTCGGCCCCCTTCTTGGCATCGAGCCTGCCGGCGAACACCTTCGCCAGCTCGTCTTCGGCGACGCTGTAGTACTGGAAGATGCCGGGGATGCGCGGCTCGACCGCCCGGTTCGGATGATTGTAAGAGCCGAACTGGGACTTCAGGTACGAGCTGATGTATTCCCGCGGGTAGCCGGCGGCGACCCACTCGTCGACGTTGGAATGGCTGGTGCGATGGACCTGGAATCCGGAGGGATACATCACGGTCCACAGCGAGAGGTCCTTGCCGCCGAGATGCGCCGCCGCGCTCCACGCAGCCTTGTGCTTCTTGGTGTCTGCGTTGACTCGCGCCATCACGTACATGCCCCAGCCGAGATAGGCGCAGTTGGGCGCGTAGTTGGGGCCGCTCGCGAGCTTCTCCCAGGCTCCCGTCTTGGCGTTGTAGACGTCGTCCGAGCCGGGAAGGATGTCGAAGGCGATGATCTTGCCGACGACCGAGGTATCGCTGGTGCGGGCCACCGATCCGATGTCCCCCCACCAGGAAAGCATCGACCCCGTGCCGGCCAGGAACTCCTGGAAGCCGGCCGTCCCGGGATCGGCGTTGAGCTGGTCGGGCGGTTCGGAGGGCAGCGCGTCGACCACGTCCTGGATGGCGCGAACCCAGGCCGGGTTGTTGATGCGCGGCTTCATCGTGTCGACGTCGAACAGCCACGCCTTGTCGTTGGGATGCTTGGCATAGGCGGTGGCGCGGCTGCCGAGGAAATAGAAGCCGAATCCGCCCCACGGCTTGGGCGCATCGAGATAGCCCCAGGCGTCCTTGCCGCCGATTTTCTTGCCCTTAAGGAACTTGGTCACCGCCTGGACCTGCTGCCAGGTCTTCGGCACAGCCCATTCGCCCTGGCCGCCCGCCGCCTTCCACGCCTTGGCAAGCTCGGCATTGGAGAAATAGTCTGTGCGGTAGTTGAAGTTGTGGCAGTCGCCGTCGATGGTGACGCGATAGGTCTTGCCGTTCCAGGTGCCGACCGGCGGCTTCAGGTAGTCGACATAGTCGTTGACGTCGACCTGCTTCTTCACCCAGTCCGGCATTTCCGACGCCAGCCCCTTGCCGCAGACATCGCCTTCGAAGGGCGCGCCCATCTCGAGCACGTCGAAGTCGACCGTGCCCGTCGCGATCGCCTGCTGCAGGCGCGGGTTGTAGTCGGCCTGCGCCAGATCGATCCACGAGATCTTCGCGCCGGTATAGGTCTCCCACGGCTTCAGGAAGCCGCGGAACAAGAGGTTGTGCAGGTTCTGATTGTTGAGCCCCATGAACGTGAGCTCGACGCCCTTGAACTCGCCCGGCGTGACGCTGGCCTTCGTTGCGCCGAGGCACAGCTCGCCCACCTTCTGCCAATCCGCGTCGGTCGGCGATCCCTTGTCGACGCCCGGGATCTTCAGGATCTCCTTGCGCAGGTCGGTCTGTGCGATCGCCGGTCGGGCAAAGGAACCCACCGTCGCGGTCGCAGCGCCGAAGGCGGCGACACTGCCCGCGTGCTCGAGGAAGCGACGCCGGCTCACCGGCCGTGGGCGATGTCCGTTCTCACGCTTGGATGCCATTGGACCCTCCCGTATCAGAGACGTCTCATCCCGGATCGTTTTTGGATCGAGCAGCGCTGCGCATCTGCGGCGCGAAATCAAGAGCGATAATGGCTTTCCTTGAGTATGAAGCCATCCGCACGCGTGTCAATTAGTCGCCGCGCGGTTGGCAACTCGTGGGTATTCACGGACTACGCCCGGGGGTGCCGCTGCCCCTGTCATCATCGCCACCGCGTCGGCTATTGAAGTGGCTTTCGGATCGGTGACGGCGAGGCGTTTACCGAGACGGCCGATGTGGACCCGCAATTATTTTGCCGCGAGCAGATACGGCTACTCCAAGATCGCCGTGTCCCCCGGCAGCGCCTTGGCGCGCTTCAGCAGGAAGATCAGCGGCAGCGCCACCAACGCCACGATCATCATCAGCTTGAAGTCGTTGGCGTAGGCCACGACGCTCGCCTGCTTGGTCACCTCGGCATTGAGCGCGGCGCGGCCCAGCGTCGTCGCCATGTTCCAGAAATGCGACGGCGCGACGGCGCTGAGCGCATCGTTGAACGGCGTGACGTGGCCCGCCAGCTCGGCATGCACGATCTGGGTGTTGCGCGTCAGCAGGAAGATCACCAGCGAGATGCCGATACTCGAGCCGATGTTGCGCATCAGGCTGTAGAGCGCGGTGCCCTGGGTGCGCAGCGTCCCCGGCAGGGTGGCGAAGGTGATGGTCGAGAGCGGCACGAACATGAACCCCAGCCCCATCCCCTGCAGGATGCCGGTGCGCACAAGGGTCCATTGCGAGACATCGGGCGTGAAGGCCGTCATCTCCCACAGCACCTCGGCCGTCATCAGCAGGCCCAGCAGCAGCAGGATCCGCGGATCGACGCGGTTGATGATGCGGCCGACGATGATCATCGCCACCATGGTGCCGATGCCGCGCGGCGCCAGCACCATGCCGGCGGTGATCACCGGATAGCCCATGAGGTTCTGCAGGTAGGGCGTGATCAGCGCCAGCGAGGCCAGCAGGATGATGCCGACGACGAAGATGAAGCAGAGCCCGATCGTGAAGTTGCGGTCCTTGAAGATCGCCGGATCGATGAACGGCTGCTTGACCGTGAAGGTCTGCACAAGGAACAGATAGAACGCCAGCGCGGCCACCACCGCCTCGACCAATATCTCGGTCGAGGAGAACCAGTCGAGCTGCTCGCCGCGGTCGAGCATCATCTGGAACGAGCCGATGGCGATCGAGAGCATGGCGAAGCCGAACCAGTCGAAGCCGGCCTTCGAGGTCTTGGTCTCGCCGAGGCAGGCCGACAGGCCCGCGAAGGTCAGAATGCCGATCGGCACGTTGATGTAGAACACCCAGCGCCAGTTGTAGACTTCAGTGAGGTAACCGCCGAGGGTCGGGCCGAGGATCGGGCCGACCATGACGCCTACGCCCCACATTGCCATCGCCGAGCCGTGCTTTTCCTTGGGATAGGAATCGAGCAGCACCGCCTGCGACAGCGGCACCAGCGAGGCGCCGAACAGGCCCTGGATCAGGCGGAACACCACCATCTCGGGCAGACTCATGGCGATGCCGCACAACACCGATGCCGCGGTAAAACCTGCGACGGCGATCAGGAACAGCCGTTTGCGGCCGAGCCGCGCCTCGAGGAAGCCGGTCACCGGCGTGGCGATGGCGGCGGCCACGATATAGGAGGTCAGCACCCAGTTGATCTGGTCAGTGGTCGCCGACAGCGAGCCCTGCATGTAGGGCAGCGCCACGTTGGCGATGGTCGTGTCCAGCGCCTGCATGATGGTGGCGAGCATGACGCACGCCGTCAGCAGGGCGAGGTTGGGAGCGCGGACCTCCAGGTCCGCATCATGATCATGAGCGGACCTGGAGGTCCGCGCTCCGGATGAGCGAGACATCGTCACATCCCGACGAACTGCCGCGCCGAGTCCAAAAGGTCGGCGAGGTGGCGGTGATGGCCGGTGTCGATCTCGACGTTTGCGCTCATGCCGGTACGCAGCGGCGGCGCATCGGCCGGCACCTGCACGGCGAGGCGGATCGGCACGCGCTGCACCACCTTCACCCAGTTGCCGGTCGCGTTCTGCGCCGGCAGCACGGAGAATTCCGTGCCCGTCGCCGGGCTGAGGCTGGTCACGGTCGCCTTCCACTCGCGGCC
>Ga0137394_10002291_pt1 | contig 14138 bp, 8 predicted proteins | sample czobulk116metaG_FD_108278 | JGI IMG/M metagenome (GOLD analysis project Ga0137394, IMG submission 108278) | Vadose zone soil microbial communities from Angelo Coast Range Reserve, California, USA - czobulk1.16 metaG | ecosystem: Environmental > Terrestrial > Soil > Vadose zone | place: USA...
CTCGGCTGCCATCAACGCACTTAGCCAGGCAGGAAACACGATTCACAGGAGCGCAGCAGAATGATCAGTGCACCCTCTCGCACCATCCTCCGTCGCAGTCGTTCGCGATTTTTCTCGTTCGCCGCATTACTGGCGATTTTCGTCATCGCTCCGAAACTCCGCGCCGACGAACCCTATGCGCGAAGCCGCGACTACGATCTGCAGCATTCCAAGATTGTCCTGCGCTTCGATGTCGAGCAGAGGAAAGTCCTTGGCGACGTCACACACTCGCTGGCCATTCTTCGCGATGGTACGGCCAAAATCGCCTTTGACTCTGTGGGCCTGACCATCCAAAGTGTCGCCGTCAACAAATCTCCCGCCAGATTCGAAACGCCGTGGGGCAAACTTATCATTCCTCTTCCCACTCCAGCGAAAGCCGGAGACAAATTCGACGTTGCCATTCGTTACGAAGGCCACCCCGCCAAAGGTCTGTACTTTATCCTCCCGGATAAGGACTATCCGGACCGCCCCAAACAAATCTGGACGCAGGGCGAATCCGAGGACACGCGTTACTACCTCCCGACGTACGACTATCCAAATGATCGCCTGACCACTGAAACGATCCTCACCGTCCCCGCCTCCTGGATCACCGTTTCGAACGGCAAGCTCGTGAATGTCACCGACGCCGGCAAGGGCCTCAAAACCTGGTATTGGAAAGAGTCCCTCCCCAGCTCCACTTACCTGATCACCGTCGTCGCCGGCGAATTCGACGAAGTGAAAGACACCTGGCACGGAATTCCCGTCACGTATTACGCGCCCAAGGGCCGCGGCGATCGCCTGCCCATCAACTACGGCCGCACTCCGGCGATGCTGGAACTCTTCAGCAAAAAATTTGGCGTCGACTACCCGTGGGAAAAATACGCGCAGGTCATGGTCGATGATTTCGTCGCCGGCGGCATGGAAAACTCCAGCGCCACCACCAACACCAGCAGCTCACTCGTTCATCCAAGGCTTGCGCCCGAATACTTCACCGGAGAAGACGGCCTGATCTCCCACGAACTCGGCCACCAGTGGTTTGGCGACCTGGTCACCTGCAAGGATTGGGGAAACATCTGGCTCAACGAAGGATTCGCCACGTTCCTGGAATCTGTTTGGAGCGAATCGCGTTACGGCAAGGATCAAGCCGACTATGAGCGCTGGCAAGCCACGCGCGAGTGGTTTGGGAGCAATACTCTCTGGAACAAACCAATTGTCCGGCACGATTTCGACGATTCCAGCGAATTTGACGAAAACGCGTATGGCAAAGGCGGCTGGGTTCTCTATATGCTGCGCCACCAGCTCGGCGATGACGCGTTCTATCGGGCCATGAAGCACTATCTCGAGGCGAACCGCGGGAAAAACGTCGTCACTTCGGATTTAGTCAAAGCCATCGAAGAAGCTACTCATACCAACGTCGATCAATTCTTCAGCCAATGGATCTATGGCGCAGGCGCTCCCAAGTTTGACCTGAGCTACACCTACGACAAAGAGAAGCACCAGGTTGCACTGACCGTCAAGCAAACGCAAACGATCGAAGGCCGCGTGGGAATTTTCCGTGTGCCGCTTGAGGTGGAAATTACAACCACCGCTGGATCAAGTCTCTACCCCATCACGGTTTCGAAAGCCACTCAGATCTTCACCTTGCCTGCGGATTCTGCCCCGCTCCTTGTGCTGTTCGATAAGGGCGGCCACGTGCTCAAATCCGCTGAATTTCAGAAAGAAACGAAAGAATGGCTCTATCAGTTGAAGAACGCCACGGATCTTTCCGATCGCGCCGACGCCGCCATTGCGCTCGGCAAGATCAAGAAGGACGAGGAAGTCGTCGCCGCTCTCGGTGACGCGTTGCGCAAGGACAAAGCCTGGGGCGTTCGCGCCACCGCTGCAGACGCGCTCGGCGAGCTCGGCGGTCCCAACGCTGCGAAGCTGCTGCTCGAGGCCGCCAATTCGAACGATAGCCCGTGGGTTCGCAGCCGGGTGGTCACGGCGCTTGGCAATTTCAAAGACGACGCGGCCGTTGCCGCAAAGCTTAACTCCATTGCGAAAGAAGACAGCTCGTATCGCGCTCGGGCTTCCGCCCTGCAGGCGTTGAGCCGCCTGGGAGCTCCGAACGCCCTCGCCACGCTCGAAGCTGCCGTCGCCGGGGATTCACCCGACGGCTTTCTTCGCAACGCGGCTCTTCGCGCGTTCAGCACGCTCGGCGATGACAAAGCCGTTCCACTCCTTCTTGAATGGTCCGCGCTCGGAAAACCCGTCGAATCGCGCACCGCCGCGATTTACAGCCTGGCTCGCCTCCAGAAGGACAACCAGGAAATCACCAGGCAGATTGCTTCCTATCTCTCCGAAGCCCACCATCCCGTTCGCATGGCCAGCATCTACGCGCTTGGCACTCGTGGCGACGCTTCCGCCATCCCCGCGCTCGAAGCTATCTTGAAAACGGACGATCTCAGCATCATTATGGCTCCCATGATCAAGGGGCAAATCGCGCGTCTGAAGAAGGCTGCGGAAGGAAAACCCGGGGCTCATCCCGGTGGCGAAGAGGGCGAGGAATCTGCCGGAGGTGGCGCGGGAGAAAAGGCCTCCACCGATCGGCGCCTCGAAAAACTCGAACGCCTCCTCCAGGAAATGAGCGAGCGCCTCAAGTCCATCGAGTCGCGCCTCCCGCCGCCGAAAGGCTAAGCGGTACAATGCTGCCCGGGTGGCGCGAATGGAATTCGGTCCGAGGCGCTCGGAAATCAGAAATCTCTTTTTCTTCTCTGTGAACTCTGTGTCTCTGTGATCTCTGTGCTAACTCTTTTTCCTCTAAGGTTCGGCAATTAAGATCCGCAAGTCGCGCAGATTATTTCCCGTCGGTCCGGTGACGATGACTTCGTCCAATCGCGCAAACAATGTGAAGGTGTCGCTTCGGCGGAACGCCTCGGCCGGATCGAGTCCAATCGCGCGCGCCATTTCCAGCGTTTCGCCATCCGCCACCGCTCCCGCTGCCGGACTGTTTCCATCAATTCCATCCGTCCCCGCGCTGAGCACGGCAATCTTCTTCCCCGCGATCTTCTCCACGCAAGCCAGCACAAACGCCGAATTTCTTCCCCCAATTCCATCTCCCGTGACGGGAGAACTCACCTCTCCATCCGCAATCAACGCCACGCGCCGTCCCGGATTGTCCCTCCTGAGATTTTCCAGTTGCTCGAGCAGGAATTCCGCAGCCAGATCCACCGGCCAATCATCCGTAAAGTTGTCGCAGCGCGTCACACACCCTTTTGCTTCCGCCGCGTGATGCGCCGGATGAAACAGATCGTCCATTCCCAGCAAAAGCAGGAAATGAGCGTTCGTAAAACAAGGATGGTCGAACTTTGGAGTTTCCAGCATCTTCCCGTTCTCGATCCATTGCCGAAGCCGGGAAGGGAACTTCTTTGGTAGTTCGTACTTTTCGAGAATGGCGTCCACGTACGCGACGCTGGTTGGATCCGGCAGCGTGGGTCCGGACGCCAGCGCCGATTCATTTCCCGCGGGAACATCGGTAACCGCCAGCGAGAGTTTCGTCGCGCGCCCCGCCGCCACCGCCAGCCGCCCGCCTTTCACCGCGGAGACATGCTTCCGCAAAGCATTCATCTCCTCGATGGACGCACCGCATGTCACCAGCGTTCGATTCATCTGCCGCACGTCTTCCAGCGTCAGCGACCGTTCGAGAGGCACTTCCATCAGCGCCGATCCGCCGCCGGAGAGCAGGAAAAATACCAGCGTTTTTTCATCGCTGTTCTTCAGCAGCGCAAGAACCGCCTCCGCCGCTTGCCAGCTCGATTCATTGGGAATCGGATGCCCACCCAGAAAATACTTCATTCCGGGCAGCGGCTTACGCGGAGCTGTCGGCGCGGAGACTACGCCTTCGAATCGTAGGAAAGGCGCAAGCGCCAGCGCGAGCCCTTCCACCATCGCATGCGCCGCTTTTCCGATGGCCACCACACGCAGCTTATCGAACCCGCGCAAATCAAAAATCTTGCCGTCACAAAGCAGACGCGTTCCGTCGCGCCGCAGCTTGCGCTGCATCGTCAGAGGAATATCGATCGCAGCCAGCGTTTCGTGGAAAATCTGGCGGGCGAGTTGCTTCAGATCCGCCATGATAGGTTTGCCGAAAGACTCCTCAAGATTCCCGCAGCACTTCCGGATTGAGCATATTTGGCGGCCGCTGCCCGGTGAAGAGCGCCACCACGTTCTGCGCCGCCATGCACGCCATCTTCGTCCGCGTTTCGAGCGAGGCGGACGCCAGATGTGGCGCAAGCACCACGTTCGCGCGTTTCAGTCCCGGGTGGATGAACGGCTCATTTTCATAGACATCCAGCCCCGCGCCCGCAATCTTTCCGGCTTCCAGCGCCGCGACCAGGGCGGCTTCATCCACCACCGGCCCGCGCGAAGTGTTGATCAAAAATGCTGTCGGCTTCATGCGGTAGAATTTCGGCGCATCAAAGAGGTCGCGCGTCTCGGGGAGCAGCGGCACGTGCACGCTCACGAAATCAGATTCTGCCAGCAGCGCATTCATGTCGCGGAACTCCGCCTTCAATTCTTTTTCCACTGCCTCCGACGCCGGCACAGCGTCAGTGTAAATCACTTTCATCTGAAAACCGCTTGCCCGCCGCGCCATCGCCCGTCCAATTCGTCCGAATCCCACGATCCCCAGTGTCTTTCCCCACACGTCGGTTCCCACAAGCTGGTCCAGGTTCCAGCCTTGCCAAATCCCTGATCGTGCCAGCGCCTCGCCCTCGCCCAGCCGCCGTGCTGCGGCCATCATCAGAGTCCAGGCAAAATCCGCGGTGGTTTCATCCAGCACCCCAGGGGTATTCGTCGCAACGACGCCCCGCTTCGTGCATGCCGCCACATCGATATTGTCGAATCCCACCGCCACATTCGCCGCAATCCGCAGTTTCGGCGCACCCCGCAAAAGCTCTTCGCTCACTTTTTCTGTCAGCAAACAGACCAATCCCTCTTTGTCCTTCACCCGCTGCATCAATTCCGGCCGTGGCGGACGCTCAGCTTGCGCCCAGTATTCCACGTCGCAGCCTTCTTCCAGGATTTTCCGCGCCGGCTCAAACAGCCCATGCGTCGCAAACACTTTCGGTTTCGCCATTAGCCCCTCTTCGCAATTTTGGGAAAATTACACTAACACACCCGCGCGCTCCGGGCCTATCTTAGCGTTGCGCCTGCTCCCCAACTCTCACTATAGTGCCAAGTGCGGCCAGCAACTGCGCTTCCCATGAATCCAGGCCTCGTTCACGAGTTAACTAAGCTTCTTGGCGAAGACTCCGTCCTTCACAAGCTGGAAGATCTGTTTCTGTACGAATACGACGGCTCGGTCGAAAAAGGCCTCCCCGAAATCGTCGTTTTCCCCGCAACCGCCGAGCACGTCTCACAAATCGTCAAGCTCGCAGTCAAATACCATGCCCCCGTCGTCGGCCGAGGCGCCGGCACCGGCCTCTCCGGCGGCGCGCTCGCCCGCACCGGCGGCGTGATGCTCGTCTTCGCGCGGATGAACCGCATCCTGGAAATTGACCCCGAAAATCAACGGGCCGTCGTGCAACCCGGCGTCGTCAATTATGAACTCACGTGCGCCGCCGAACCGCATGGGCTCTATTTTGCTCCCGATCCTTCCAGTTGGAAGTCCTGCACCATCGGCGGCAACGTCGCCGAAAACGCCGGCGGCCCGCACACCCTTGCCTACGGCGTCACCACCAATCATGTCAGTGCACTTGAACTCGTCCTCCCCGATGGCGAACTCGTCCGCGTTGGCAGCAAACACGGCGACTCGCCCGGTTATGACCTCGCCGGCCTGTTCGTTGGCTCCGAGTGCACACTCGCCCTCGTCACGGAAATCACCGTCAAACTCTCGCGCAAACCGGAAGCCGTAAAAACACTGCTTGCCATTTTCGATGCTGTCGATGATGCCGCAGAGTCCGTCGTGGACCTCACCGCCCGCGGCATCACTCCCGCCGCCTGCGAAATGCTCGATGGCTGGACGCTCCGCACCGTCGAAGACTACATCCATGCTGGATTTCCCATGGATAGCGCGGCGGTCTTGCTCATCGAAGTGGAAGGCCTCACCGAAGCCGTCGCCGCGCAAGCCGCCGCAGTCGCCGAAGTTTGTAACGAACATCAGGCCCGCGAAGTCCGCCTCGCGCGCGACGATGCTGAGCGTGACCTTTTCTGGAAAGGCCGCAAGAACGCTTTCGGCGCGCTCGGCCGTCTCGCTCCCAGCAACTACGTCCTCGATGGCGTGATTCCTCGTTCGAAGCTTCCGCAAACCCTCCGCCGCATCCAAGAAATCGGGACGCAATTCGGTTTTCAAATTGGCAATATTTTCCACGCCGGTGACGGGAATCTGCATCCCATCGTGCTCTACGATCCCCGCGATACCGCCCAGTTCGAACGCGCCATGCAAGCCTCGGCCGAGATTATCCGCTACTGCCTCGAAGTCGGCGGCGCGCTCACCGGCGAACACGGCGTCGGCATGGAAAAGTCCGAGCTCATGCCGCTCGTTTTCTCCGACGCCGACTTCAACCTCATGCGCCGCGTCCACGACGCCTTCAATCCCGATTGTTCGCTCAATCCCGGCAAAATCTTTCCCCTCAACAAAGGCTGCGGCGAAATCCGTGTCCGCAAACAGCCTGTCGAAGCCGCCTCTCTCCCATGACCGCCAGCTCAACGAACTTCGCCGCTCGCGTTGAATCTCTGATCGGCCCCTCTCGCATCTCGACCGACGCAGCCGCGCGTGCCTGCTATGCCGTCGATGAAATCCTACCGACCGTCGTTGCAAAACCCGCCTCCGCCGAAGAAGTCGCCGAGATTGTCCGCTTCGCCGCCCTTGAAAAGCTCGCTCTCATTCCCTGCGGCAACCGCACCAAGCTCGCCATCGGCATGCCCCCATCGCGCTACGACATCGCACTGGACATGACTGCCCTTGACCAAATCCCCCATTACGATCCCGGCGACCTCACTCTCAGCGCCGACGCCGGCGCACCCCTCGCGAAATTGAACGCACTTCTGTTCGAACACGAACAATTCCTCCCCCTTCTCGTTCCCTGGTATTCGCTTAGCACCATTGGCGGCACCGTCGCTTCCGGCATCGACTCGCCCCTCCGTCAGTTTTACGGCACCGCGCGCGATTTCCTCATCGGCGCCGAATTCGTCGACGGCACCGGCCATCTCTGCAAGTCCGGGGGCCGCGTCGTGAAAAATGTCACCGGCTACGATCTCCACAAACTCCTCATCGGCTCGCTCGGCTCCCTCGCCGTCATCACCCGGCTGAATTTCCGCACTTTCCCATCGCCGGTTGCAAGCCACGGCTTCGTCGCGTCTTTTCCCATGGCGGAAGGCGCGTTGGCCCTTCGTCGCGCCATCGCTAGTTCTTCGCTGACTCCGCTCACTCTCGACATCATCAGCCCCGAACTGGCCCAAATCTTCGGCGCGCGAACTCCAGCCACGCCGGAAACCGTTGTCTTCGCCGGAGAAAACCGCGCTGTGAATCAACCGTCCCTCCAGCCTATCGGCGACTGGTTTGACCCGCGCGAGTGGCAACTCTGCACTGCCTTCGCGGGCACAACCGAAGTCCGCGATCGCTATGCGCGCGAACTCACTCTGCTCGCCGAAAAATCTCGCGCCGCTTCCACCGCCATCCTTGGTGACACGACGCGCCCCGCCGTCTGGGGGCGCCTCCGCGAAAGCCTCTCGATGCTTCTCGAAGCCTCGCCCACAACCGTCATTCTCAAGATCAGCGTACTTCCCAGTCACCATGCTGCGCTCTTCACAAATCTTCGGCACATCGCCGATCGCGCCGTACTCCCCAGCGCGCTAGTCGCCCGCGCTGGCGGCACAATCTATTTCGCGTTACTCCTGACGTCGGCAAACGAAGACACCACCGCGCGCTTCTCACAATCCATCTCCCAAATCTTCGATCTTGTTTTCGCCGCCGGCGGTCACGCATCGCTTCTCTTCGCCCCGCGTGCATTGAAGGAGCGAAAGGACCCCCGGAGCGAGCAACTTCTAGCGCCCGCTTCCAGCCGGCTCCCGGCAAACTCGGGCGCCGAACTCACTTCTGGCGTCGCCCCGATGCGGCGCCTCAAGTCCGCCTTCGACCCGCAAAACATCCTCGCCCCCGGCCGCTTCGTCTAACCTAGATTCCGCTTTCAGTCACCTTATAACTACCAGGACTGGGCGTCGGGACCGGTACTTGTTCCGCAGCCACGGTCCCGCCGATTCCTACTCTGGATACGTGCTCCTACTCTGGCCGGGGAATCTCGCCTCCGCGGACTGGCACGAAGCCTTGCTAGTTCTCTCGCTTCGGGGGTGGCTTCACATGCTCCGCTTTGTAAGCCTTCCACGCTGCGTCAATCACATAAGCGTGAAGCGCGTCCGCATCGGCCACCGTCATCTTGTCGCTTGGAAACGCAAACTTCGGCGGATTCGCAAACCCCGGCATGCCCTGATCCCAATGCGATCCGCCCAGCACAATCTGATACCAATCCTTGTGCGCGTCCGGCGGCATATACCGCAAGTCTGGCACCGCACCGTCCAACACCCAGGCGCCGCTGCCGTCGAGTCCCGGCGAATGGCAGCCATCGCACACAAACGTACCGTAAAGTTTCTCGCCTTTTCGAATCATCTGCTCGCTCACTCTTTGTTCCGGAGGCTTCGGCACTGGCGGGACGACCACCTTGGGGTAAGGAAACGGCGTCTTCGCGCCTAGCTTGAACGCATAGAGCCGCACGGGCCCGCGCTTCGACTCCGGCGTCGCCATCGTCCGCGCCGGCGCAAACAGCCTCGACCCTGATCCCCATCCTACCGCCGTGATCACGTACTGCTCGCCGTTCAGCGCAAACGTGACAGGAACCGAATCGATCGCCGATCCCGTCTTGATGGACCAAACTTTCTTCCCGCTGTCTGCCGCATACGCCGCAAATTCCCCGGCACCTTGCCCCTGAAAAACCAGATTGCCCGCCGTCGAAAGCACACCTCCGTTGACGGCGATCTCCTCTTCCACCGACCACCGCGCCGACTGGCTCACCGGATCCCAGGCAATCAGCCGTCCAAAAAGTCCTTCCGCGCCCTCGCCCGCTTCGGCCGGGCCCTTCGCATTCGCGCGCCGGTCCGTCGTCGGGATGTATACCAACCCCGTCAGCGAGCTGTAGCTCATCGGCCACCAGTTGTGCACGGTCCACTGTCTGCCGCGGCCTTCGCTTCGCGGGATCACCACCGCGCGCCCCGTTTGCAAATCAATCGCGCTCGCCCACACCAAATTCGTCAGCGGCTTCGCGGAAAGCAGCTTTCCCGTCTTCGCATCCAGCACAAAAAAGAAACCATTCTTCGGCACGGTCATCGCCACATGCCGCTTCTCTCCATCGATCATGAGATCGGCCATCACGATGTGATTATTTTCCGAGTGCACGCCTTCCGTCCCCGTCTGGTAGTGCCACACGTACTCTCCCGTGTCGGCATTCACCGCAATAATGCATTCGCCAAACAGCCGGTCGCCCGTCGCCTTGATCATTCGAAACTCTCCGTAGTCCACGCCCACGCCCGCGGTCCCGAAAATCACCAGCCCCGTCGCGTCGTCGTAAGTAATCGCGGTCCACACGTCGCCGCCGCCAACCTTCCACCAATCCTTGCCGCCCCAGGTCTTCGCCGCCATCTCGAGCGCTTTCGTTTCGAACGGCTTCGAAGGATCTCCGGGCACCGTCCAGAACTTCCATGCTTCCTTCCCGGTTTCCGCATCGTAGGCAACCAGCGCCCCGCGCACGCCATCGTCCGATCCGTTATAACCCATCAAAATCTTTCCCTTCGCCACGTGCGGCGCTCCGGTGATCCCGGTTTGTGCAGGCTCGCAGACCGTCGCCTCCCACACCTGCTTCGCCGTCGCCGCATCGATGGCCAGCAGCCGGCAATCACCTGTCCCCACATAAACTTTCCCGTTCCATACCGCCACGCCCGCATTCGTGCGCGCCGAGTAGGACCCGTTGATCGCCCGATTCAGCCGGATCTTCGGATCAAACTTCCACAGCACTTTCCCCGTAGCCGCATCCACCGCGTACACAATCGAAAGCGGCGCGCTCACATAAGTCACCCCATCCACCACGATCGGCTCCGACACCACGCCCATCCCGCCGGGAATATCCAGGGACCACGCCAATCCCAGGCCCCCGGCATTCTTGTCTGTGATCTGTGTCAGCGGACTGAAATGCTTCGCGTCAAACGTTCGCCCATTCAACAGCCAGTTGTCCCCGTCAGCTGCCTCCGCCGCCACTCTCGCCTCCGTTACGTCCCCGGGCCTCGCCGGCTGATCCGCCAAAATCTGCAGCGCAAGCGCTGTGCCGATTGCAAGACCCGCTATTGTCAAACCAACGATTCGCCACGTCTTCATCCCAAACCGCCTCTCTCCGCAATCTTCCAGCGTCTTGCTGTGAGCTCATCTGGCACTGTCGATGCGCCTCTACTGCCCGAATATCTTTGGGTGGGGAATCTCGCCCTCATGTTAGTTGTGCCGCCAAAAGAATGTCAACGCGGGCTGCGTCGAGTTTCAGAGCCTTTTTGTGTCCGGGCTCCCAGCAGAATCCTGTACGTTTGCGGGAAGTTGCGACGCGGTCTTGCGACCGCGGAAAGAATCGATGCTGAATCGTGAAGAACGCCACTTAGGAAAGAACTGTGGACCAGCTTGGAGCGGGCTGCGAAACAGGTCTACTGCCTCGCAGCGTTGCGCCAGGAGTCTGCCGGCAATATTCTTTGCCGCTTCCTCGCGTAGAGCCCCGAATCTGCTTCACACAACAGTCTCTCAATCGTCTCCCCGTCTTGGGGGTAGACCGCAACGCCCACGCTGACGGAAAGCTTTGGTCCCTTTTCGTCATTGGCAAGACTTTCACAGATTCGGCGGGCTACCCCGTTCGCGGCCTTGGCGGCGGTTTCCGGTAACACCAGCGCAAACTCGTCCCCTCCGAAGCGCGCGGAAGTATCGATGTCCCGGCAACACGAGGACAATACATCGGCCAGCCGGCAAAGAGCTTGGCTTCCCGCCATATGTCCGTGGCGATCGTTAATCAATTTCAATCCGTCCACGTCAAAGAGCAACAAGGCGAACTCTCGGCTGGTGCGCTTGCTCCGCTTGATCTCTGAATCCAGTACATCCACAAGGTGGCGATAGCTGGCCAGGCCGGTCAAGGGGTCGCTGGCCGCCTGCCGCCGCAGGTGATCCTCCAGCTCTCGCTGCCGCGTCACGTCTTCGGCGATGACCTCGTATGCTTCTAGCACCCCATGCTCGTCCAGGACCTCCCGCCCGCTGAGCCGCACCTTTACGACGGTATGGTCCTTCCGCTTCCATTCGATCTCGACGGGTTCAGCGGGAGCGTCCGTGCTCGATTGACCCAGCAGTTTTGCTCGTCTCCCGGCATCTTGAATAATGTCTCGCGCAAGGTTTTGCGCCAAGAGTTCCCCCCTCGAGCCATACCCAAGCATCCTCATCATCGCCTCATTTACTTCCAGAAATCTTCCGTCCCGGCTGCAGCGGCAAACCCCATAGCTGCGATTCCCCACCAGCGCGCGGTAGCGGGCCTCCGAACGCCGCAGATCCTTTTCGGCGCGGTCGCGTTGATCGCGCAACACCTTCTCTTCCAAAGCTCTCGGTACCGCCACTGGCAGGCGCCCGATGCCATCCATCTCAATGCAATCGGCCGCCCCTTTCAGGATAAGCTCCGCCGCAATTTCGCGTTTCAAGCCGTGAACCAGAAAGACTAGCGGGATGTCCTTCTTCATCTCGCGCAGGATGTCCAGCGCTTGCGTTTCTTGCCAGTTTGAGCTGGGATACTCGGCTATGATCGTGTCGTAGATCTCAGCATGGAGTCGTTCGGCGAACTGCTCGGGAGTCAGCACTACATCGGAGCTGACCGTATACCGCAACCTCTTCAGTTCATACAGGCAGCGCTCCACGTCTGCTAGGCAACGATGAATAAACAGGATTCGCACGAGGTTTTGCCTGCGCCCGGGTGCGGCGTGCGCGCAAGGCCGTGCCACTGGATCGAAGCTGGGTTGAGGTTGTGAAGACATGTCAAGCTTGGACATAATCCCGGGGTGTAGTTCCCTTCCGCGCCCAAACTGCATCCCGGGTTTAGTCGGATTTAACTCGCCGAAAGAATACCGTTCCCCGTTGTGTTCTACTGTCCATTATCGAACATATAGTACTGGCTTGGTACCCGTGGCGGCCGCTCTCCCGACTGTTTCAATGTGAAACGGCAGCGCCTTGCTCCGCCGGGTGACTCCTACTCCTCAATACCTCTGTCGGCTTCGCGGCCGGAAGATGCCTTTCTTATCAATTAGGGTGCGATATGAAACATCTATCGAGCAGTAGGAAGCGCATTGTCAAGCTTGCCGCGAATCTGAATCTGGATATCTCGGAATGGGAGGAACACATCTTGCGTAACATCAATCGATACTTCAGCTTGTTGCTTTTGGGCGCCGCTCTTGCCGCACCGGCGGTAACCATGGCTGGCCCTAAGCCTCAAGAAGCCAGTGTGCAAGTCCGGGTCTAGGATCGGAATCACCGTGACTACCACAACTGGGACGACCGCGAAGACCACGCCTACAGGCGTTATCTCGTGGTTCAGCACAGGTCCCATCGCGGGTAGGACCGACAGAACTCCAGGGCTCAGCGGAATTACTGGAAGTGGCGCCACCATCATCCGGACAACGATTAAAAAAGAAAGACTATCTTGAGGACCGCGTCTCTCAAGATAGTCTTTCTGTAAAATCAGTGCCCGTCGCGCTCTTCGGTCTCTTCAAGCACTCCGGCTGCATCTTGCTGCAAGACCATACCTCCGAAAGCCTTTTAGAATCAAAACTTACAAAAATAGGGGGGGGCATTGGTGAGAGCCTTTCTTGCCCCTCACTCCCTCGCGTGTAGTCGAACGGCCACGAACTCCCGTAGAATCGTCCTACGCCAATAACCGAACCATGTCTGCGCCCGCCATTCCCGGTCCGGCTCCCGTCTATGAAGACTACTCTCGTTGCATCCACTGCGGTCTTTGTCTCAACGCCTGCCCTACCTACCGCCTCTGGAATCTTGAAGCCGATTCCCCGCGCGGCCGCATCCACCAGATGATTCACGTCGAGCTCGGCAATTTTCCCGTCACCGATTCGTTCGTCGATCACATTGACAAATGTCTCGACTGCCGCGCCTGTGAAACCGCCTGCCCCTCCGGCGTCGAGTACGGAAGGCTCGTCGAGCACGCCCGCGCCCGCATTGAGCAGGACCACGAGCGTTCCTGGATCTCTCGCGTCGCGCGTGACTACGTCTTCCGCCAATTGCTCCCCAATCCCCATCTCATCGTCGATCTCGCCCGCGCCCTCCGCCTTTATCAGCGCTCCGGCCTGCAAGCCATCGCCCGCGGCATCGGCGTCCTGAAACTCCTCGGTCTCGCCGAACGTGAGCGCTTCCTCCCGCGCATCGATGATGACTTTTTCTATGGCCGCTTCGGCTGGACCTACGCCGCCGCGGGTCCGCGCCGTGCCCGCGTCGCCTTCTTTGCCGGCTGCGTCGCCAACGTCACATTCTCAAAACTGAATGAATCCACCATCCGCGTCCTCACCGCCAACGGCTGTGAAGTCGTCGTACCCAAAGGACAGCTTTGCTGCGGTGCGCTTTCCGCACACGCCGGCGTCCGCGATACCGCCCGCGAGCTCGCCAAGAAAAACCTCGCCGTCTTCCTTCGTAAAGACTTCGACGCGATTGTCACCAACGCCGCCGGTTGTGGCTCAACGCTCAAGGAATACGGCCACTTTTTCTCGCCGGACGAGGAAGAGCACCTTCAGGCTCGCGAATTCTCTCTCAAAGTCCGCGACGTCACCGAATTCCTCGCCTCGCTCGGCCTTACCGCAAAACTGAAGCCGCTTCCCCTGCGCGTCACCTATCAGGATTCGTGCCATCTTCTCCACGGGCAAAAAATCCGCGAAGCCCCGCGCACGCTTCTGCGCGCCATCCCCGGTCTCGAATTTGTGGAATTGCCGGCCTCGGAAATCTGCTGCGGCTCGGCAGGAATCTACAACATCACGCAAACGGAAACATCTCTCGAATTGCTCGCAGAAAAAATGCAGCACGC
>Ga0137394_10002292_pt1 | contig 14138 bp, 12 predicted proteins | sample czobulk116metaG_FD_108278 | JGI IMG/M metagenome (GOLD analysis project Ga0137394, IMG submission 108278) | Vadose zone soil microbial communities from Angelo Coast Range Reserve, California, USA - czobulk1.16 metaG | ecosystem: Environmental > Terrestrial > Soil > Vadose zone | place: USA...
CAGGTTCGACGCGAAGAACGCCGTGACACCGTTGATCAACCGGATGCGATTTAACCGGCTCGCTACCTTTCCATAGAGTGGGACGAGCACGAGAAGAGTCAGCGCTCCGCCCGCGCCGGCATAGGTTTTGATTTCGGGACCGGCGCCTCCGAGAATGAGCGCGTCTCGGACAGGCTTGATGATGTAGTAGGCCGTCATCAGCAGGAATAAATTCGTCATCAATAACAAAGCAGTCGGTCCTTCGCCGGCCTCGACGGGCGCAAAAGCCGACAGCACTCGATCTAAACCCGTTCGCATCTTCATCCGTCGACCTTGCACGTTTGGTCGCAGTTGCAATGCCAATTCAATGCGCGGACGGATCCGCCGAAACCCGCGGCTGCCGGGCTTTTTCACATAGCGGGTATTTCTGTCCCAGTTGAACGCCAGATTTGTGGACACTATGCTCTTCCGTGTCGTTTTCCGCGGCCAGCACGTTATGTTTTGATTTTGTCCACCACTCCGACAACTAAAATCGGATAGAATGTGTCCCACTTAGAACACGAAGATTGAGGTTGTTTCATTCGGATCAAATCTCGCCAAAACCTTTTTACATCCCATCGCGCTTCTGAATTCCAGCTCAGTTAGAAGGCCTGGCCGCGTGTCAACTCAGTAAATCTTGTGCGCTTGTTCCCTTGGGGGCGGCGCGAGTGAAAGGAAAATAGTCCAGTGAGTATGTTTTTCCAGAAATTTGTCTCTGTTTGCATATTAATTGTGTGTCTCGCCGGTGCCGCATTTGCGCAGTCTTTTGCGGGCACTACGATCGTTCCTCTTACCGTCGACAAAGGCTTTCCGTTGCAGGTACGTCTGACGAAGAAATTCCGCTTCGAAGAGAACGGATCGGTGCATGCGACAATTGTCGAACCGGTATATGCGTTCGATCGCGAGGTTATTCCTTCGGGAACGGAGGTCGAAGGCAAGGTTACCGGTTTCCAAAAAGCCGGCCGATGGAAACGTATATCCGCCATGCTTGGTGGAGACTTCACGCCTTTGCGTGAGCCTCAGATCACCCTTCATACTCTCGTTTTGCCCGGCGGAACTCGAATTCCGATCGAGGCATATGCCCTTCCCGGAAGTGAAAAGGTTGTCGGACCCGGCGACAACCGCCAATCGGGACAGGGTCTAACGGCCTCCCCGGTTTCAACAGTCAAAGAGCCCGCGAAACAACGGTTGAAGAACTTGCTCTGGGGCCTCGCGCCGCTGCACCCGAAATACCTGCCGGTAGGCACGCCTCTGAGCGCAGTGCTCATGGCGCCGCTGGACTTCGGTGTCGCGGTTTTGGGAAAGGGCGCACTGGATGAACTTGGATCGGAGCCGCCTGCGGATAGTATCGTTACCGTTCGTCTGGTCACTCCTTTGGATTCCCGCACCACACCGGCGGGAGCGCCAGTTGAAGCTCTGCTCACTCGCCCCCTATTCTCTTCCGGTCATCGACTGATTTTCCCCGTGGGCACGATGCTCCATGGGGAGGTTACAAGAGTGAATCCGGCGAGCGCTCTTCATCACAACGGGCAGCTTGATTTCAATCTCACAACAATTGAGCCGCCGGATTTATTGTCGTCCGTCACCTTGCACGCGCGGGAAGTGGAGGGGAGTCTCGTCATCGTCCACGTTAGTCGCGATATGGAAGACCTCCGGATCACTCAGAACGGCACTGCGCGGATCGTCGAATCGAAGAAGCGGTTTATCGGGCCCGCCTGGGCCGCTATTAAGGCCGACCGGGCGCTGAGTGCCAGTGCAGACTCGTTCGGTAAGGCCCTGCTTGGGGCTTACGGCGGCAAGTTCATGAAACAGATTACAGGTGGCGACGCCGGTTTCGGTCTTCCAGCCAGTATTTCAGGCGCGATGATCCCGCCCGTCGCGATCGGTTTGGTTTTCTACGGCCTGGGTCGTTCCGTATACTCCAACTTTCTCGGGCGAGGAAGGGACATCAACCTGCCGGAAAATACTGCGATGGAAATTCGACTGGAGGAGCGACCAGGAAGTTTTCGCTAGTAGAACTCCCCTCCTGACTTCGGGGGGAGTTCGATACCTCTGCTGAAGCCCACGTCCAGCGCGGCTTTGATCCGGTTCGCTCTTGACGTTTTCAGCGGTGCGGCGTCTATTTGCTTTCTGTTTGTTGTGTTCAACTTTTATATCTCGAAAGGAATTCAGGAAATGTATATCTACCCAACGCGATTGCGTAACTTCGGGGTGATCGTGACGATCGCCCTGCTGCTTGCGGCTTCGGCATCCGCAGAGACGAATAGCAGCGTCAGCCTGGCGAAGATCCGGATCAGGAACTTCGGGCGCACGAATCAGAATTACTACCGTGGAGCCCAACCCGACAGCCGCGACTATCCCCAGTTGGCTGCTGTTGGCGTCAGGACCGTGATTGACCTGACGCGCGACGGCCGTGCTGATGAGCCGGCCTTTGTCCAGCGTGCCGGCATGAAGTTCTTTCGAATTCCTCTAACGACGTCGGACAGGCCTTCCGAAACTGCGGTGACGCAGTTTTTGAAGCTCGTGAACGACCCCGCCAACTGGCCTGTGTTTGTGCACTGCCAGGGAGGCCGTCATCGTACGGGCGCGATGACGGCTGTATATAGAATGACTCAGGATGGCTGGACTGCTGACCGCGCCTATCAGGAAATGAAGCAGTACGGCTTCGAAGGCTTCCCCGGGCATCCGGTCCTCAAGAGATTCGTTTACGATTACTATACAAGCCTGGATCAGACACGCCAGGCCAAGGCATTGCAAAGGGAGGAAGCTGCCGGAATCTCGAAGTAACAGTCAACAGACGGCCGCGACGGCCCGAAAAAAGAAACGGTGGATTACGGACTTCTCCGAATATCGGCATTTGTTTCCGGTTCTTTATGCTCGGCATTACGACTGCTTTGGAAAGGAAGGACGCAATGCCAAAACTCTTCATTGGAAACATACCGCATGCTTCATCGGAGTTGGAACTTCAACAGTGGGTCGAGTCCCATGGATTTCGGGTCGAATCGGTCGAGGTCATCTATGACCGAGCCACGGGGAAACCGCGTGGATTCGGATTCGTCAGTCTTGGCGACGACGCCGACGTCCAGGCAGCAATCACTTTGCTGAACGGACGGCGGATGGAGGGGCGCGTACTCACGGTTAACAAAGCGACGCCTTTATCCGTGAGGTCGGAATACTTCGGCGCGGATGGGAAGCCAAAGGTTCTGTAAAATCCCACCTGACTTCGGTGCCTCAGGAATAGCGCCTGAACGACGTGCCTTATTCGTTCGTTCGGGCGCAACCGGCCCGGCTCGATCATCGGGATAAGTTCGAGTACCCGGAAAGAACTTTACGAGACGTCCCTTTACCGGTTGCCGATCTGCACATCCTTTTTCGTGCTATCCCGCAACGGCAAATCCTATCCGCTTGGCGCCACCTACGACGGGTCCGGCGTGAACTTCTCGCTGTTCTCCAGCATCGCGGACCGCGTCGAGCTTTGTCTCTTCGATGATTTCGGGCGAGAGACCCGGCATGACCTGCCGGAAATGACCGCGCTGTGTTGGCACGGATATTTTCCTGGTCTTCGACCGGGTCAAAAATATGGATTCCGATTACACGGGCCGTGGGCGCCGGCTGCCGGTCTGCGCTGTAATCCGTCAAAACTTCTCCTGGATCCATACGCCAGATGCATTCAGGGACAAGTCGAATGGGATGAAGCTGTCTTCTGCCACTACTTCATGGGACCGGATGGCGTTCGCAACGATTTCGATTCGGCGCCGTACATGCCGCGATCCGTCGTCACCCATGCGAGTTTTGATTGGGGCAATGACCAGCCCCTTCGCACGCCATGGGATACGACGGTGATCTACGAAGCTCACGTGAAGGGTTTTACAATGAAGCATCCCAACGTTCCCCCTGAGCTTCGCGGTACCTACCTGGGACTGGCGCATCCGGCCATCATCAGGTACCTCAAGATCCTGGGTGTCACGGCTATTGAACTGATGCCGGTGCACCAATTCGTGCACGATATGTACCTGCTCGAGCGTGGATTGAGTAACTACTGGGGTTACAGCACGATCGGCTTTTTTGCTCCTCACAACGGGTACTCGACGAATACGGACGACGTGACCGGGCACGTCCAGGAGTTCAAGCTCATGGTGAAGACCCTGCACAAAGCCGGATTGGAGGTGATCCTCGATGTCGTGTACGGACATACGGCAGAAGGCAATCATCTCGGACCGGTTCTTTCATTTAAAGGGATCGACAACGCCGCGTACTATCGTCTGGACGAGTACAATCCTTTTTACTATAGGGATTACACCGGCACCGGGAACAGCCTGAACATGCGTAACCCGCATGTTTTACAGTTGCTGATGGACTCTCTCCGCTATTGGGTGACGGAGATGCACGTTGATGGATTCCGGTTCGATCTGGCATCGACTCTGGCCCGGGGAGTTCATGACGTTGATCGGTGTTCCGCTTTTTTTGACGTCATCCAGCAGGACCCGGTGGTGAGTCAGGTCAAGCTCATCGCGGAACCATGGGACGTAAGCCAGGATGGTTATCAGGTTGGAAATTTTCCTCCACTGTGGTCGGAGTGGAACGGCAAGTTCCGGGACTCTGTGCGCGACTATTGGCGCGGCATTGACGACACTTTAACCGAATTCTGCTTTCGAGTGACGGGAAGTCCGGACCTCTACCAAATGAATCGACGCCGCCCGTCGGCCAGCATTAATTTCGTCACGTGCCACGATGGGTTTACCCTGGCTGACCTCGTCTCCTACAATGAGAAACACAATGCTGCCAATGGTGAATCGAACTCCGATGGAGAAAACAGGAATCGATCCTGGAACTGCGGCGCCGAGGGAACGACCTCTGATATCGCCATAAATGCGCTCCGCGCCCGGCAGAGCCGCAATCTGCTGGCGACTGTCATGCTTTCGCAAGGCGTTCCCATGTTACTGGGGGGTGACGAGATCGGCCGGACTCAAGGTGGCAACAATAACGCCTATTGCCAGGACAATGAAGTCTCCTGGGTGGATTGGGAACATGGGGACTACGATGCCTTTGCTTTTGTTGAGAAGCTAATTGCACTGCGGCGCGAGCACGCGGTCTTTCGCAAGCGGCATTTCATGGGTAACGAAGTCGGCTGGTATCGAAACGATGGAGAGCGAATGACAGAGGATGACTGGAATACGCCCTGGGCCAAAACAGTCGGGATGTTTCTCGATGGTTCAGGCGCAGGCGATCCACAGGAAGACTTCTATATTGCATTCAACGCTCATGATGCGCCAGTCGAGTTCACAGTTCCCCGCGAACTCGACGGTCGATGGCGAGTTGTCGTCTACACAAACGGCGCTCCAGTTCAGGCCGTTCCGTGCCCAAAACGAATTGCTTTTAACGTCGACGCGTATTCACTCCTTGTCGTCGCTCGTATGCCGGATTCGTGACGTGTGCCGACCGCCTAAACCAGATTGATTCGGATTGCATAACGGATCAGTTCCGCAGTGTTTTTCAGGCCGAGATTCCGCATAATGTCGTACTTGTGAGACTCGGTAGTTCTCGTCGTTATGTTCAAGAGCTGTCCGATTTCCTTCATCGTCCGCCCCTCCGCCAACAACCGCAAGACTTCGAGTTGACGTGACGTGAGTGTCGCCTCACGATGTTTTTGCTGCGGTCCCGCCGTGAGCAAGATAGAGATCAAGTCTCCCAGGAAGGGTGTGACATATGTGCCGCCTCGAGAGATACATTGAATCGCTTTTACAAGTTCGTCCGTGCCGCCTGCCTTCAGCACGTAGCCGGATGCGCCAGTCCGGAACGCCTCCTCCACAAGTGGCAGGTCGGCATACATACTCAGAAACAGAATTTTGGGGGGGTTCGCTTCCTTCCGAAGAATCCGGGCTGCGTCAATGCCGTTGAGTTGAGGCATTGAGATGTCCAGCACAACGATATCCGGGTGAAGACGTCCGGCCATTTCCAGCATGGCGCTGCCATCCCGAGCGACTCCGACAACGTCAAACTCCTGTCCAAGCAGACTGACTAGTGCATCCAGCAACATCAGATGGTCATCCGCCAGAAGAATGCGTGTCCGTTTCATGTGTTTTTCCTCAGCCCAGCGTGACTCAAATCAGAGACAAACGAATCAGACAAAATTCGTATTGCCATGTAGGATTTCGAGAGGTCGAGTCCGTGTTCGAGAAAGTGGCCCGGAAATCCACGAGCCGCTGCTAAGGAGATCAGCGGAATTGGCGTGCTCCACGCGCTGGCATCGGGTTACCGACGTTTCGACGTCGGGAAGTGTCGTTTTGGCGTGATCGATTGGCGACGCTCTTATCCCCTCCTTCGAGGAGGGGTCGCTGCGCCCGTTAAACAAAATGTCACGCTACCTTAGAATAGGGCGGCCCTGGTACGCTTGCTGTGCAGACGCGATTTTTCGATGGAGTTGCTGGTTTCTCTGCACCACACCAGTAGAAATACGGGTAGGTCGGGGACATCTTGCTACCGCAGTTCTTATAAGAAATTCCCTGTACGGTCCGGGAACTCTGATCCTGCTTTGTGCCGTCCAACGCCCATCTTTTAGGATGCCGCTATTGATAACGTGGCGACACTTCCCGGAGCCTGTCTCACCATCGAACGCACCGTGTTGGCTATCTCGTCGATTTCGTACGGCTTCTGAAACACGGGATGGCCGGAAAGCCATGGCGCTTTCTTTCGCGCAAGGGCCGAATCCGCGCAGGTCATCACAAATGAGCAATCGGGAAACCGGTCCAGCAGACCCAGTGCAATTGCGGCCGACCGGTCGTAAGGCGGATCGAGATCGAACACAACAACGCTCGGGCTGCCGGACGCGATCAAGTCTTCTATTTTCTCTAAGCCCTGAGATGGTTCAAGACCACACGATTTCAGATTGCGGCGAAGCAGCACCAAAGACACCAGTTCAATGACATCCGTGTTCCAGAGAATCAGCGCGACGTCTATGAGTGTTTTCATGGTGCTCGATAGTGCACCTGCGCTGAACAGAAATCTATCCGCAAAATTTCGGATCTTTGGAGTGAATCGCTCGTAGTTGCAACTTGCGCTCAGAACTTCGGAAGGGTTTTGCTAGTGTGGTGTCCCGCATAATATCTGACAATGGTTCGGCTGTAGGGGCGGTCTATGACCGCCCACATTCCTTCAATTGCAAGATCGCGGGCGGTCATAGACCGCCCCTACAGTGGAAACAATTTCGCGGGACACCACACTAGACAAGCTTGATCCGAACTGCATATCGAATCAACCCCGCCGTTGTCTGGACGCCAAGCTGGCGCATGATTTCATATTTATGCGATTCGGCGGTTCGGGTTGAGATTCCCAGCTCGGCTGCGACTTCCTTCATTGTTTTCCCTTCGGCAAGCAACTGCAGCACCTCACGCTGGCGCAAGGTGAGTGTGGTTTCGCGAGACGTCTGTCTCGTTCCTGTTGTCAGGAGAGTGGAAATCAAGTCGCCGGCGAGTAGCGGCGTGATGTAGGTGATGCCCCTGGCGACGCATTGAATCGCCTTCAGAAATTCATCCGCGCCGCAAAGCTTGAGGATGTAGCCCGAAGCGCCGGCCCGGAAGGCTTCTTCGACCAGCGGCAGATCCGCATGCATACTCAAGAAGAGAAGCCGGGCGGAATTTGCCTCTTTCACAAGAATGCGGGCCGCATCGATGCCGTTGAGGTGCGGCATCGAGATATCCGTCACGATCACGTCGGGGCGGCGTTGTCTCGCCAACTCCAGCATCGAGCGTCCATCGCGCGCAATTCCAACAATCTCGAATTCCTGACGGATGAGGGGAACAAGACCATCCATCAACATGACGTGATCGTCTGCCAGCAATACGGATGTCCGATTCATATTTCTCCTTATCAGCTTTTGAACTCCTGGAACCTTTATCAGTTCTTAACGTCCTCCAAAATGCAACCGAAAACAATAGGGTGAATCATGTATTTTCCGCTTAAGGGTTCCATTGTAGGGGCGCGATAATACGGTGGCTGGACGAATGAGTCCGAAGGATTCGCGTTCAAAGGGGAATAGCGAGTTGACCCATACTTTCGAACTGAGCTTGCGCCACTAAACAGTTTTTGGCTTTCCACTCGAATGAGTCGTGTACTGTTTTCGCGGCCGAACCGTCTGGTGGGATGAAAAAACCGTCAAAACTTCGCCGACAATCTCACTTCGTCAAACGCAAGGTATAGCTCCCGCGCTGGTGAAGACTCAATACACGTTTTTGTAGCTCGATGAGAATATTTGTGGTGGACAATCACGACGTCCTCCGCCGGGGACTCCGGATCTTGTTGTCTGGGCACCCAGGCTGGGTTGTATGTGGCGATGCAAAGACTGGCACGGAGGCCGTCAGACTTACTTTGGAGCTGCATCCAGAGCTCGTGACAATCGATCTGGACTTGCCGGACCTCAATGGTATCGAAGTAACCCGCCGGATAAAAGAGGCGCTGCCTGCAACCGAGGTCTTGTTCTTCACCACGCATGAGGAGGACCATGTCATCGCGGAGGCCCTCAAGGCTGGCGCTCGCGCTTACGTTCTGAAGTCGGACAGTGAGGACAAGCTGATCGAAGGCGTCGAGGCCCTCGCCAGCCATTTACCTTTCTTCAGCACCAGGGCTTCTGAAATGCTGCTGAATCACCTCTTGACCAACGGTGTGGAATCGGATCAAGTCCGCATTTTGACCGAGCGTGAACGGGAAATAGTTCAACTCCTTGCGGGCGGAAAGTCGAACAAGGACGCTGCTTCTCGCCTTCGAATAAGCGTGAAAACGGTCGAGACACACAGGGCCGCAGTCATGCGGAAGCTCGGATTCAAGTCGATCACGGATTTGGTCCGCTACGCGATACGGAACAAACTCATTGAACCCTGACCATGGACACGCGTTCCTGGCGCGGGATCGTCAAGCGAATTTCAGTCCCAGCGCCCGGCGCACTATCCACCGTCAGGCGTCCCCCAATACACAGCGCCCGAGCTTCCATGCTCAGAAGGCCGAGTCCGCCCTTCCTGATCGCCTCGGATCGAATAAACCCCCGCCCGGTATCCGACACTGTCAACCGCACCTGGCTAGGCGTACGGTCGAGGACAACAGTCACCGTATCGGCGCCGGAATGTTTGACTACATTCTGCAAAGATTCTTGTGTAATTCGGAAAATACAAAGTGCCACTTCATCCGGAAGGCGCCGTAATTCCGCCACAACCATAAGATTCATGTGGATACCGTGCGTTGTTTCGAACTTTTCATGGAGCCCTCTCAGGGCAGCCTTGATTCCGAGGTGCCGCAGCACCGGCGGGTGCAGGCCATGTGAGAGGTCGCGCAAGGCGCTTGAAAGTTCCGTTATCTGGTCAAGGATCTTATGGTGTTCCTGCGTGATCGAACTGGAGTTGCCCGAGCCTTGTTTGAAGATCTGGCGGATCGACAATGCCATTAATGCGATCCTGTTGCCCACGTCATCATGTATTTCCCGTGAAATTCTCTGCCGTTCTTCCTCCTGCGCATTGATTGAGTGCCGCGCAAACTGCTGCAGGAGTTGGAAGCTTTTCGACTCTGAAAGCTGCAGGTCGCTTACTTCGGTATGAGCAATCACAACTCGAGCGTCCGCGTAGGTAATCGGTGTGACGGCCATGTGGAAGGCAGCCGGGCCCGACGGGGTATGGCACGGATAATCCATGGCAAAGGACGAAGCCCTTTGTTTCAGTACTGCGTAAATTCCATTCAGGGCTGTACGCGAATCGGCGGATGAGTCGTCTGCCCGGCGGCACACTTCAAAATAGTTCGCTCCCGGACCGACGCGGTTCAAGGCCGTGCCGGTCTTTTCGGCAAGAGCGATCCAGTCTTTATTGACCGCAACAATGTTGCCTTGCGAATCGATCAACGCCAGCCGATTGGGGACATGAAGAACAGACTCAGAAGTTCCCGCATATGCAAAAGGCGAGGGAACGGGATTGTCATACGGACTTAGTTTCGGACGTGTTTTTGTTGTTAGAGTTTTCATATGCCAACTCAGAGACTCCGGCCTGATCAGCCGAGTGTGTTTTGTTCGAACTTGCTTTCGATGTCATCGATTGTTCCGGCTGCTACTAAGACGAGTCCTGCGTCGATCAGCGTACAAAACTATTTTCTTGTTGTTTTCGACGCTTAGTATAATGCAAGACTCACAGTAAATGATCTGTAGAAGTTCCGCCTCTGCGCGTTATTTTTCCCAGCCCCGCCCGAACGATAATTTTCATGTGTTACAAAAATGTAAGAGCTGGCTACAAGCTCTGCTAACCGGCACTGCACGCCAGTGTCCTGCGCACGTTGGTGGAGAAGAACCCGTAAAGTTTGGCGGAGATTCCGGTAGATCCTGTAGAGACTAGACAACCAATTTCATTCGCACAGCGTATTGAACCAACTCTGCACTGCGCTGGGCGTGCAGCATCCTCATCATTCTGTATTTGTGCCATTCGACGGTTCGGGTGGACAGGTTGGTGATTGAGGCGATTTCCTTCATTGTTTTTCCTTCGGCAAATAACTGAAGGATTTCGCGCTGGCGCGATGTCAGTTGCTCGACTTCGGGACCGGCGACGGCCGGTTCTGTCGCCACCTCTATCACTCCCGCAGCAATGTCAGGTGAAAGATACTGCTGGTTCGACATTACAGCGTCAATGGCCACGACGAGTTCATCGAAGCTGGACTCCTTGGTCACAAAAGCCGAACCGCCGCAGTTGAAGCATTCCCGCGCCAGCTCGACATCGGCGTGCATGGTGAGGAAGACGATTCTGGGCACGTAAAAATCCTTGCGTAGCGATCGTATGCTATCCAGTCCGCTCATGTGCGGCATCGTTACATCGGCAACGATGACATCCGGTTTATGCGCCCGCGCGGAAGCCTGCAGCGCTCTTCCGTCTCCGACGATGTCAACCACGTCGTATCGTTGGGCCAGCAGTTGAGCTACTGCCTGGGCGAATAAAGCATGATCGTCCGCCAGCAGCACTCGGGTCTTCATAGTTTCCTCCTACGGTTTACGCCACTCACATCATTCAGCGGCAGCGGCCAAAATAGCAATCCGGCAAATTCCCGGTGTTTCCCGAAAAATTACAATGGATGCCACGGACTTGTCCTGATACCGGCACGCCTTCGTTATTCGTAAATTAAGGCAGATGAAAAGGCGAATCGAAATCGAAAGCCTCACCCGGCGAGAAATTCAGCGCGTCGCCGAGGACCTCTATATTTATGGATACCCGCTCCTTTTGATGGACATTATTAAACGGACGCAAACCGCCACTCCTCATCCCATGTTGCACAGGGCGCCCTTGAATCAATTTGCACACGGACGGTTTCTTCCAAGGCCTCACGACAAATATATAGTCCATCCGAACGCAGACGGTCTTTGCTCGTATGCATGGGTGGACCTCAGGAAAGAACCGGTTCTGCTCAGCATTCCTCGAACTGATAAATACCATATCTTGTCTTTTTTCAGCGGCTGGTACGAAATATTCGAAACCAGCAGTCCTCGAAACGGAGGAACGCAGGGAGGACACGTTGGGTTCGTTGCTCCGCATTGGTGCGGCAAGCTGCCGGTGGATGTGAAGCCGATTGTCGCGCCGACGGAAACAGTCTGGATTCACGGCTGGTTTGAGGTTGGCGGCCCTGAAGACATCGAGATCGTTCACCACCTGCAGGATCAGTTCCGGCTTTCACCTCTGAGCGAGTGGGGCAGTCCACGGATACCGCATGGCGTTCCGTTCCGCCTGGATGTTGATCAGAAGACCACGCCACAAGAACAGGTGGCCAACTTCGACGCGCGCGGCTTCTACACACGGCTATCGAGATTGATGCAGAGGAATCCCGCGCAGGCATGCGATGCTGAAATAGTTTCAGAGTTCGCGCGGCTCGGATTCTTTCCGCGTGACGACTTCGCCTTCCAAACGTTACCTGCCAATGCTGCAAAAGCCATGCACCAGGCAGTGCCTGGCGCGCAACTAAGGATTGCCAACGCCGAGAAGAGTGCCGGACGGGGCAAAACCGTCAATAATTGGTCACTGCACGTCCATCCCGGACGCTACGAGATGAACTATCTCGATCGCGCCGTTGCTGCGCGGACCGGCGTTGTCGCCGGCCTGGCTGAGGATGTCCTGTGTTTTCACACCGCAGTCGATCTCACGGGCGAACCGCTTAAAGGCGCACACAGATACGTAATCAACTTGTCCCAGGACTCTATTCCGCCGGTCAATGCTTTCTGGTCGATCACTCTGTATGACTCGGGGCAGCATCTTGTTTCGAACAGCATTCTCCGCAATGCCATTGGCGACCGGGATCGACTAAGACTCAATGCAGACAATTCACTTTCCATCCACATCCAGCACGAGTGGCCGGGAGCGACCAGAGATTCCAATTGGCTGCCTGCGCCCAGAGGTGCATTTGGTCTCGCTTTGAGGATGTATTGGCCCAAGCCTGATGCTTTCGGCGGAAGTTGGCGGCCGCCTGCGGTGATGCGAGCGAATTGAGGTTTAGCTATGGTGTCCACAAGAAACCATCTGGGTATTGAATTGCCGCTCGACAGGATCCCAGTTCCTTTCATGGAACTCGACGGAAAGGCGCGGATCCTCAGGACAAACGAGGAATGCGCGGAGATGCTCAACGGATCCGCAACGCCGTTGGTTGGAAAATCATTGTTCACCTTTGTAACCGGATCAGACACCAAGCGGCTTCGGGAGCATCTGGCCACAGCCCGGCAAACCAACAAGCCGTGCGTCGTCCATCTTTCCATCGTCCAGAGAGGAAGATATTGTCCAGTCGAACTGCGGGTTCGACGACAGCTCGTCGGGGGCGAGGTCGGGTATGCAGCTGTGGTCGACGGTGCAGATCGGTTGCGAGACGCGAATGCAGTCACAGGCCTGAAAGGGAAAGCAAATCCTCCGTCGATGCATGAACTGCTCCTTAGTCTCAGCCGCGCACAGACTCTGAGGTCCATGGCCGATACCGTGGGAAACTACTGTGGCAAAGCTTTTCGCAGCCCCGCGGGAATGATCTTTGTCGAGCGGAACGGCGATCTGCAGCTGGTTTCGCAGTGGCGCTCCAGGCAAATTTCAAAGAAGTACCTGGCTGAGGAAATTATCAAAAAAGGTCCGGTTGCCCGTGCGTTTCGGACTGGCAAACCTACTTTCTGGCGCCAGGAGCGCTTGCCTCATTCGACTGTCGCCCGTTATTTATGCCGCCTGCTCCGGCGTTGCCAGGGCCAAAGCTTCGCATTCCTGCCGATCAGCGCGCCGGAGCAACGGCCCCTCGGCGTTCTGGCCATAGTTCTTCCGCATGGGGGCGAATTCGCTCCCGTGGTGTGTGACGACCTGGTTCGACTGGGACAGATTGTCTCAGGATGCATCGTACGGACTCGCGCTTACGACGAGGCGCTCGCCGGCCGGATCAGGGCCGAAAACACCATCCAAAGTCAAGACGAGTTTCTTTCGGTGCTTTCGCATGAGTTAAGAAATCCCATGATGCCCATATTAAGCTGGGCCGTCGCGCTCAGCAGCGGAACTCTGCCGGCCGACAAGCAGAACCTCGCCATTGAAGGAATCGTTCGAAATGTCAGAGCGCTGAATTACCTGATTGAAGATATGTTCGATGCGGCGCGCATCGCGTCAGGCAAGCTCCATCTGGAGCCTGCCGAGATTCGAATACAGGACGTTGCGCGCGAAGCCTTGATGGCCATTCAACACACCGTCGAAAGCAAAAAGTTACGTATCTCAACCGACATATCGGAAGGAATACCGCCATTCATTGCGGATTCCCGCCGTCTACACCAGGTTCTGATGAACCTCTTGAATAACGCGGTGAAATTCACGCCTGGAGGAGGTTCCATTGCACTGCAGGTTCGCAGGCGCGACGACAGCGTGGAATGCATTGTCTCCGACTCCGGGAAGGGTATCGAGCGCAAGTTCCTGCCTTTTGTGTTCGAGAGATTCCGGCAGGAGAATCATTCCTCGAAAGTTCATACGGCAGGCCTGGGGCTCGGTCTAGCAATCGTGCGGGAAATAGTGGAGCTTCACGGCGGTTCGATTGAAGCGTTTAGCGAGGGAACAGACAAAGGCTCTACCTTCATCGTCCGATTGCCGATGCGCAGAAGGCACAGGCCG
>Ga0137394_10002293_pt1 | contig 14136 bp, 17 predicted proteins | sample czobulk116metaG_FD_108278 | JGI IMG/M metagenome (GOLD analysis project Ga0137394, IMG submission 108278) | Vadose zone soil microbial communities from Angelo Coast Range Reserve, California, USA - czobulk1.16 metaG | ecosystem: Environmental > Terrestrial > Soil > Vadose zone | place: USA...
CGGTGACGATCGGGAACGATGGGGGGCGGCTGTTTGCGGGCCGCTACACCTACCCTCGTGGCTTGCGGATACCCGTCCTCGCGGACGGTTGCTAACGTCAGAATGTTATGCGCCTGTAACACGTCGAGAATGAACCGTTCAGTTTCCGGCTGCATACGGACTTTCCTCCCAGAGATACCAAGGAGAGCATGCCGAGCGTGAGGGGTCAGCCATGCCCTCGTCCTCTATCCAGCGGTATATTGACATCCGCAAGCCTGTCTCTATCATAGCGCCGATTGGCGCGTTCTCTGTAACCTATGCTTTCTGTTGCTGCCGATGCCGTCGGAGAGAAAGGGTCTGCCCTAACTTCTGACCCGTGCCTAGCCCCTCCCCGTAGGGAGGGACATTTCCGGAGCCTTCGCTGTTTGGCGTTTCTCACTTTCAGCGACCTCGACAGAGGTGGGAGCCTGGATGCATCAAGTAAGGCGATGTGGCGTAACCCCTCGATCGGGCGGCATGCGTCCATCTCTCACATCCCGCCTGACCGCATCTGCCCAGCGAAATGGGACAAAACGATGCCTATCCCACTGCATACGTCAGCAGTCGTGACACGGGTTGCCCGTGGTTTCAGCGCTCTCCTTGTTGGGCAGATGGCCGAGGAGCACAAAAATGTGCGCCTCTGGGGCGGCATCCACTTCAGAAACTCCCTAGAAGTCGGCGAAGACATGGGCCGGAAGATCGCCGCTTACCTGATCGACAACGCGCTTACGCCAGCACGTTGATGGAGCTGCGAGCGCGGTGCCCATGGTGGCCGGATGGTCCATCGTGGAGTTGATTTTGACGGCCAACGTCTAGAACGCCAACGAAACGTGGGCTCGCGTCGAGGCTGAAGTGGCGAAGGTTGCCGGACCAGAGTAGCCTACCGACCTGGCTCACCCGCAGGCTGCACCGCAGCATGAACAAAAACAGGGTGCGATCCCGCAGAGCGTCAATGCCACGAAAAAAGGCGAGACGCTCCGCTTCAGCTATGGTCTTCCCCCACCATTGAAAGCCACGCCCGCCCCATTTCGGACAACTGGGGGAGAGGCGCGACCCAGCGCCGCTGAGACAGCAGGGTGGAACAGGCGAGACCGTTCCAGAACGGAACAAGGTGTTTGAAGACGAAACACGAGGCCAGATGTCAGCGGGCTCTTGCCGATCCGCGCGAGAAGCTATCTGGCGCTGAGGTGGGCTTCGGGGTACCCTGCACGCCCTTGCTCGATAGCCTGGAAAGACCCGGCATACCCTGCCGGAGGCCCTGACAGCCTGCTGATGCCGTTCGACTATTTCCGTTACTCCCTCCTTTGCCGCTCTCCCCCACAGCCTCTCACGACTCCTGTCTGATTCCCGTAACCCATTGATTGCATATGAGCTATCTACCATACCCATGGATGACGCCCGGGGTGGCACGGGAGTTGCTCTCAATCAGGTGTCAGCGTCTCAGCTCCGCTACCTATCAGGCTGCCGCACATGCAGTCCGCGGCGGACGCGCTACCGGCATCCGTAGGTCACGCGCAGCGCTGAGGCGTGTCCCGTCAGCCAGGGCCGGACCTGACTCATGGGGTCGCCCCTGACCGACACCGGAGGTGCCTCACAGTGCATGTCGAGAGGGAAACCTGGCGCTGACGGGCGTGAGGACCACGTATGTATGCGTGCGAGCAAATGGAAGGACCGCGGGTGGGAATCGCCGCCGTGGTCCCTGATGATAGGTGCCTTGCGGGTATGACTCGCCCTCCGGGGCGGTGGAGCCGCTGCGGCGCCAAGAAAAGGAGAGAGTCACATGCGACGGAAGCAAATACAGGGCGTACTGATGGGTTTCGGGCTCGCGGCCTTGCTCACGGTCGGCGTGGGCACGTGGGGGGTGGCGAACGCCACCCCACAGGGCCAAGCCCAGGCGTATACAGGGCAGGTCAGGGAGATCAAGATCGACCAATGTGGCCTTGAGCCGGGAACATGTGCCGGCTCCCTGGTGTTAGCGCAAGCCAGGGGACAGGAGGTCGATCTAGCCATTCCGGCGGGGACCACGCTTCAGCGCGGGAATCAACGCGTGCACCTTGAGGAGTTAGGCGTCGGCAATTATGTCATGGTCCAGGCCGCACCTCTCTCACCCGCACAGCAAGGAAACGGCAGGGATTGGACCTGGGACAAAATCGACGCGTACGAGCGGAGCCCAATCGACAGCGGCACCCAAGGAGATTGAGCTAGTTTTGCACCCCGCCGACGGCCTTGACCTCGCCGGGGGCCCACCGCGGCTCCCGACGGTCCCATTGAGGCCGTCTTCATCCAGATCACTCGCCTCACAAGCCTGTTGACTGTGGGTTTTCAGCGGCGCTGCCCGCTTTGCCGTGGTGGCGATGCGCGACTGCTGATCGAGGAGACGACCATGTGGGCTCCTCATGCCTGGCGGCGATGCCGCCGCGTGCCCACCACCATAGAAGGAAGATCATGTTGACACGTCGAACGCTCGTTGGATGGATGTTTGCGTTAATCTGGCTCATGGCTCTACCCGCCTGGGCCGTTGAATACCGTCTCCAGGTCACTAATGTCGGCTTCCTCAACTTCTCCTCGTACATGGGGAAGGCGACCCCGTGGTGGGCTCAGAATGAACCCATGGGGCGTCTGGAGGCCCGCTTGGATACGCAGCAATTTTCTCCGGCGGCGGTCCTCCCAGGTCGCGAGGTCCAGCTCCTGGAGGACCCCGCCTATGGGGGCACTGTGCCGGCACGCATCTCCCTGCTCCCGGCCACGAGACAGCAGGCCTGGACCACGTACGTCTTCGACGGAAAGCCGGGGGACACCGTCGCCTTCGTGGTCAGAAGCGACATGGCCGCCTGGCAGGAGGTCTGGTTCGTGGCAGCGAACCCTGGAGGCACGCTGCGGCGGTTGTCCATGGCAGGACCCGGGATTTTCGGGCGCTTCTGGCAGGAGGTCCCCGAGGTCTCGCAGGACTTTCTCGCCAATGCCGTCGATCGTGGGACGTTTCCGCAGTATGTGGCGCAGCGCGCCAAAGCGGTCGATGGCATGTCGCTCTTGGTGGGTGAAGGGCATGACACGTTTTACGACGCGGACCGGGTCTATGTGCTCCTCAAACTGCCGCCCGAACCCCACACGTTCAAAGTGGTGGTCGGGTGGAGGGATCACGACAACCGGGGGAATGATGATTGAAAGACGCTACTACCGACCTCACGGTCGGTAGTACGACGTGCAGTGGGCGACACAAGGGAGGTAGGAGGCGTGTCGCCACCGCGATGGCTCGCGAGGCCTCTACGCTAGCCGGTCACCATCAATTGTCGATACCTCTAGCTCCCCGCTAGAACGCCAGAGATGTTTTGAGGATAGAGCTGCGAATCACTTGGGCGGTACAGCACCACGACAGCGCAGTGGCAACCGCCAACAGTATTTTGCTGGTGACCTTCGCGAACGAGCAGCGTCAGGAAGGGCATGATGCAATCAATGCGGCGCTGTCAGCGGGGTTTACACGCGAGCGTCCTGTGCTGATGACCGCCCTGGCGATGATCATCGGCATGCTACTGACGGCCTTGCGCCTTGGCAAGGGCGGCGAACAGAACGCGCCGCTGGGGCGAGCGGTCATCGGTGGTTTATCAATGGCCACCTTGGCTACGCTGTTCTTCGTGCCGGTAGTGTATAGCCGTCTACGCCATAAGCCATCGCACGTGTCTGCCGAGGCAGGTGTTGCTTTGCCGGAGCAGCACGTCGTCTCAACGATAACCTCCCGACCATCCCAAAAGGAGTAACGGATATGTCGGACACGGCCACACAATCCCAATCCACGCGTCCTTCCGAAGTGCTGGCTGATGAGCTCAGGCTGCCGCGCAGAGGCCGCCTCGGCTTGATGCTGTTAGGAGTGGGCGGCGTGCTCGTGGGACTCCTGACTGTGGGAGCGGTGCCTCGCCTCCAACGACAAGCGCAATTAGCCGAGACGGTGAGTGTTGCACACATCAGTGCCCCAGCAGTCAGTGTCGTCAGCCCACGCTTGACCGCTGTTGCCACCGACGTGGTGCTGCCCGGCAATATTCAGGCTATCGAAGAAACCCCCATTTATGCCAGGGCCAACGGGTATTTGCGGCGGCGGCTCGTGGACATCGGCGACCGGGTCCGTGCCGGCCAGTTGCTGGCGGAGATCGAAACACCAGAACTCGATCAGCAATTCATGCAGGCGCGCGCCAGCTTGCAGCAAGCGCGTGCCAATCTGGTGCAGACTCGAGCGACCATGGAGTTAGCCCGCGTCACCGCCAACCGTTGGGATGAGCTCGAACGCCGCGAACTCGTGGCCCGCCAGGAGGCCGATCAACAGCGATCGGCCTTTGCCGTCAGCCAAGCTACCTTCAATACGGCGCAGGCAAATGTCGAGGCCCAGCAGGCCAATGTTCGACAGTTAGAGGCGTTGCAGTCATTTCGCAGAGTCACAGCCCCTTTCGACGGTATCATCACGGCCCGCAATGTTGAGGTGGGAGCCCTGATCACCGCCGGGAGTCGCACCACCACGCCGCAACTCTTGCGAATCGCGCGCATTGACACCTTGCGCATCTATGCGAATGTGCCGCAGTCGTTTGTGCCATCGATTCGACCAGGGCAGACTGCACAGGTTCTGCTCCAGGAGTTCCCCCAACAATCATTTACCGGTCAGGTGGTGCGCACAGCTAATGCCCTCGATCCCGCCTCGCGCACCTTAGTGACGGAGGTGCAGCTGAGCAATCGCGACGGCACACTGCTGCCTGGCATGTACGCGCAAGTGAAATTCGTTATCACCCGTGCCAATCCACCTTGGCTGATCCCCACGAACAGCCTGCTGATTCGCCCCGATGGCCCGCAGGTCGCCATCGTAGGAGAAGACCACAAGGTGCACTATCAAAAGGTTGTCGTCGGCCGGGACTATGGCACGGAGATCGAGATCACCTCGGGTCTTGCGGGCGTGGAAGCGCTCATCAGCAATCTCACGGACAATATCGCAGAGGCGACCCCTGTGCAAGTCGTTGGTAGCCAGCAGTAGAGGCCGGAGTCCCTCGGCGGGACCCATCTCCCTGGAGGGGACAGTTGTTCACGCCAATCCCCCAGCAGCAATTCAACCGGACCGACGACCGTAAGACCGGGGTGCAAAGCCTCGGCGTCACGTCCTTCGATTGCCACGTCAACGTCTTGAGCGGTGTGGTAAGATACATGTGTTGATGAGTGTCGACCGAGTGGTGATACGAGCTCAGGCTGATTTTCATCTAGATTGCTGAGCTCTTTTTGCCGGGGGATTGTTTTGCAGACCCGCTGGATACAGGGCGTGCAGCGCTGGACGATCACCAGCCTCCAAATGAAGGCGACCCTCCTGGTCATTGCCATTGTTGCCGGCGTCCTCGGCCTTTCGACCTTTCTCAATATCAGGGTCTCGGAACACGCCCTAGAGCAGGACCTCCGGGACAATGCCATCGCTTTGGCGCGGCAGTTTGCGGCTGCTATAGGCTCGTGGGAGGAGCTAAATAATCCGACAACGCTCCAGGTCGACATTGGGCAAGTCATGGAAGACCGTCCTAGTATTGTAGGGGTGGAGGTCTATGCCATGGCTCATGGTGTGCCGCACCTCATCACCTCTCTCGATGAGGAAGTCGAAACCGACCCAGCTCCAGAGGTTTTCCAAGTGGCCCAGGAGAATAAGCCAATGGCGCTGCAGCGGCAGGGGAGAACAGGCCGCCAATGGGATGCTGCAGTGCCCGTGCAGGTTGATGGAATCTTAGCAGGAGTGGTTCGCCTCCAGGTCAGCCTTCGAGAGGCCGATCGCCTCGCTGGTCGAGAGCGGCGTCAGGCCGTGCTCATCATGGCGGCCTCGACGATAGCCATTGTCCTCTTGGTGAGCGTCTTTCTCCGGCAGACGTTGCACCGCCGCCTCCAGAGCCTCATCACTACCATGGCGAGGGCTGAAGCAGGGGATCTAGCCGGAGAGGCGAGCGTCCATGCCGAGGATGAGCTCGGACGATTAGCTGAGAGCTTCAATCGAATGCTCCGCCGGATTCGCAACTTCAACGGTGAGCTCCAAGAAAAAGTGGCCCAGGCCACGGCCGAATTGCGCGATTTGAATGGGAAGCTCTTCGAGACTCGGCGGGAGATGAGCCGCCTCGAGCGGCTCGCCGCCGTGGGGGAGGTGGCCGCGATGGTCGCGCATGAGGTCGGGACCCCGTTGACCTCGGTCTCAGGACACCTCCAACTGCTGGCCGAGGAGGTGCAGGAGCCGCGTGTCAAGGAACGTCTAAGTGTGATCGATCTACACATTGGACGCGCTATCGCGACGATTCAGGGATTCCTGGACTCGGCGCGCTTCCCATCCCCGAACCGCCGTCCGATCCAGATGAACGCCTTGATTCAAGAAGTGTTGGCTCTGGCCTCTCCGGGGATTGGGCGCCAGGGTGGGATTCAGGTGGTGACGGAGCTGAGCCCAGAGCTTACGGAGGTCTTTGCTGATGGCAATCAGCTCCGTGGGGTGTTGCTAAACATCGTGACTAACGCCCTTGACGCCATGCCAGAGGGTGGGCAGGTCTCTCTCCGCACACGGCCTGTGTTCGCTGCGGAGGGGGCGGTATCCGTCCAGGTGCAGATCGCCGATACAGGGCTGGGCATTTCACCTGAAGACCTGCGCAAGATCTTCGACCCCTTCTTCACAACCAAGGGGCCGGGACAAGGTACGGGCCTGGGGCTTGCCATTTGCCAGCGCATCGTTAAAGCCCACAAGGGGTCTATTGAGGTGCAGAGCGAGAAGGGACAAGGGACCACCTTTCTCGTGACTCTGCCCGGACGGGATTGACCATGTCTTCCCACGTACATGTCCTCCTCATCGATGACGATCAAGCGACCATGGATCTCCTCAAAGAGGTCTTGCAGAAGGAAGGGTACACGGTCGACGAGGCCAAAACCGGCCAGGAGGCCCTGGCCCAGGCCCGAGCCTTCGCGTTCGATGTCGTCTTGGCCGATCTCCGGCTGCCAGATTTGGACGGAATCGAGATCCTCCGGACACTGCTCGCGCTCGATTCCGACCTCCCAGTGATCGTCATGACAGCTTTCGGCAGCATGGAGACGGCCGTGGAGGCCATTCGGGATGGCGCCTATGATTATATTAGCAAGCCGTTCAACCTGACAGAAGTACGTCTGACCGTCCGGCGAGCCTGTGAGCGGCGCCACCTCCTGCAAGACAATCGTCGGTTCCAGCAGGCCCTCCAGGAGAAATATCGGTTCGAAAACATGGTGGGGACGAGCCCGAAGATGGTGGGAGTGTATCGGACCGTAGCCCGTGTCGCTTCAACCAAGAGCACCATCTTGCTCATTGGCGAGAGCGGGACCGGCAAGGAGCTCATGGCTCGAGCCATCCACTACAACAGCCTGAGAGGGCGGGTGCCTTTCGTCGCCGTGGATTGTGGGGCACTCCCTGAAAGCCTCCTTGAGAGCGAGCTGTTCGGGCATGAAAAAGGGGCGTTTACGGGGGCCCACGCCCTAAAGAAGGGGCTCTTTGAGGTCGCCCATGGAGGCACCATCTTCTTGGATGAGGTCGGAGACATCGTCCCAACCCTGCAGGCCAAACTTCTGCGGGTTCTCCAGGAGCACGAGATCCGTCGCGTCGGTGGGATCGGACCGATCCAGATAGATATCCGCGTCATTGCGGCCACCCGTCAGGACCTGGAGGCGCTCGTGAAGAGCGGGAAATTTCGGGAAGACCTCTTCTATCGGTTAAGCGTGGTGACGATCACCCTACCGCGACTCAGCGAGCGCAAGGAGGATATCCCTCTGTTGGCTCTACATTTTCTGGAAAAATATGCCTCTGAGACCGGTAAGGGACTTAGCCATATCGCTCCCGAAGCCATGGCCCTACTGTGCCAATACAACTGGCCGGGGAACGTCCGCGAACTGGAGCACGTGATCGAGCGGGCGGTGGCCCTCACGGCCGATCCCATCCTCCGGGTTGAGGACCTTCCGACCAGGCTGCAGGGGCTGGCGCCGACATCTGACATCTTTCCTTCTCTCGATGAGATGGAGAAGCGCCACCTCCAGCTGGCCCTCGAAAAGACCGCAGGCAACCGCAGGCAGGCCGCCATGCTCCTGGGTGTGAGTCGCCGCACCCTGTACCGGATGGCCAAGCGCCATGGCCTGCTGCTGGATAACGTACATGACTGAGCCAAAAAGGAGAACGGCAGATTCTGGGGGGCACAGGGTTGAGTCTATGCCACGTCTCCGGTAAGCTTTTCCCATGCACACCCCTGACATGTCCGCCAGAATCTCCCGCTCTCCACAAATGATTATTCACTAAAGGAAATATTGTCTGGCGCACAAAATTTCTCCAATGTACCGGGGAAACCGTTTGTGCTCTCAGAGACTGGTCCGAAATGGGTTCGACCACATCTTATTGCGGTTTTGGTCCTTTTGTTTAATTTGACCGGATCTGCAGCTAGAAGAGGAGCCCCTCGCGGCCTGACCCCCAGCTTTTTGATGGTCTCCGGGATCAACGATGGATTATGGCTTATTTATATAGAATATTATTAATTTGCTGATATATTTATCTCATCATGTGACCGGCGCCGATGGGAAACCCTGGCCGGCAGGGCTCAAAGAACCCACTCGCCTCCGTTGGTGTCCGGCTCTTCTGTGTAGGACCCCGTGACGCCGTACCACAGCAGAAGCTTGCAAACCGTCGCGTTGATTATTGAAGAGGCCAACGGGCTGCAAGCGGGGCTCAAGACGTCATTTATTAGAGAAGGGGGAAATGATGAAAACACCGCAGCTCGCAATTGCCTCCCTGTTCATGATATGCTTGTTTGCTTTCCCTTCACTCTATTCTGGCGTTGAGGCAAATGATCCTACCTCTGGATTAATTGCTTATTATCCATTTGATGGGAATGCTCATGATGAGAGCGGATATGGTAACCATGGAATTATCCATGGACCAACGTTAGTCCCCGATAGATGCGGTAATCCAGACAGTGCTTATTTTTTTAATCGTGTTAACTCCGACTGGATTGAGATACCACACAGTGCTATTCAGAATACACCCGTCAATATGGGATTGAGCCTATCGCTTTGGATTAATCTTTATGACACTGCTGGCCAAGGAATTCTGGGAAAACAACCGTCAGGTTCTTGTTCATCATCTCACAGTCCAACAACTTCCAATCATGGTGGTTTGTTTGACCTAGGAGTCGCTTCAGCCTCCCCCTACTTTGCGAGTCAATTTGCGGACTTCTGTAGTACCGAAGGATACGTTAGCCAAACACAGCCACTCCAAGTGCAGGTATGGCAACATTTAGTGATCACAGTGGATGTGACCGATTCAACGAAGGAAATTGTAAAGTTTTATATTAATGGGGAGCTAGCTGATAACCATGTTTATGATGTATACTCCTCTCCAATACTTAGCCAAGCGTCCACAGAACCTATCAGGATAGGAAAGAGAAAAGATTCTGACTTTGGCCCCCCTGGCCCTGCCAACTTTTGGGGGGCTATGGATGATGTCAGGCTCTATAACAGGCCATTAACTGCTGCTGAAGTTCTGGCACTCTATCAAGTGAATGCATGTCAGACGCCTAGTATAATAGAGGCGTTAGTGAAGGGTGTCGAGCTGCGAGGGGCCTCGTGTGTCAACCTTACCACCGGCCAGTTCATCAGGATAGCCCTCAAGCCGGGCTAGGCCAATGTGAACTGCACGCAGTCGGGTCTTGAGGTCGCCCCTGGCGACAAGATCAGCATTCTGCTGCGGGGGCTAGCCCCCGAGACGAACTAAATCCGCCACGGGAGATTCACACACGTGGATTCCGGTTCATCCACTGTTGGGTTCGCCCCACTGACCTGCTAACCCACCGTACACGGCCTAAATATAGAGAAGCCGTCATACGGGCTTTCCCGGTGAAAACGCGAAATTTTTGGCGGTAGCACCACTAACAAAGCATCTCAATCACCGCCCGGAGTGCATAGTCCATAGCAGTTGAGTGAACAGCCGCCTTATTTCGGGATTCTATGACAGCTTGCTCTACGGCATCCGTAAACGACCTATCAGAGTTCGGGTGGAGGGCGCGATGCGCGTGAGCGGTCCGCGTCCCCGCCAAGTCTATGGTGCGGGCGCACCAGCTTAGAAACTCGTATAATCCGGCGGCGGAGTTGCCACGTACGCAGAGAGTAGGACTCGGCATCGAATAGTGGGACTGCATGGCGTTGATAGTCGTCCGCAGAGCTTCGTATGAGCGGAATGCCACGCCCGCTGTCCGAGTAAAGTCGGTCCGCCGCTGCGAGACGCCCATGCTCAGATGTTCCAGCTGCGACGCGGAGGCCGAGCATTTCCCTCCTTTAAGCCGCAGCCAGCGGACTAACCGGACGACGAGAGGATATCCTGCACCCGGTTCTCGCCAGCCCTGACTCCAGGCAACCGTATGTGGCAATAGGCGTGCGAACCAGTCATGCGCGGCCTCGGCATCCCATATGGTTGTATGCTTCCGAGAAGCGAGCTCAGGCCAGCGATCATGTAATGGTCGCGGGTCCCAGCAAATGCTGATGTCCCAATTATCCGGTTCAGCATGAAAGAGGGCAACCGGATGCCCCCCGTCGCGCGGAAAGATGGCGAACCCATTTCTGTTGGTCGAGAACACGTGCCACTCCGAGTCGCCCATTCCGTACTCGTGAGCCTCGGCAAATGCGAGAACCGTGGACCATAGCCACGGTGGAATCTGATATAATGGGTACCCCCGTTGTGCATACGGAAATCGGATGCTTCGGAGCACATATCGTTCAAGATCGTCAGCCACCGTCACGTAGCACTCTGCCAAGCAATCGACGACCTCACAGAGCTCTTCCGTGTGCTGCGGTGTGAGTTCGATACGAACGTTCGAGAGCTGAATCCACCATCCCCTATTCTCGCTTGATTCCCCAACGAGGAAAGGGCGCTCGCCAGCGGCGCGGCCGATTTTGGCACCCGGAAGGAGTTGGGTTAGAATACCCTAATGACCGAAAGTGATGCGCGCGTCCCGGACCTTGAAACTCTTGAACATGACGAGCGCGGTGCCGCTCATGTCTGGTAGCCTTGGAAGGTAACAACCTTGATATACGCCAGGGCGAGAAAAGAGGGCGTGAGAAAAGAGGGCCTGCGTCTCATCGCACTCATTCCGCACAGAGAATTCCGGTTCCTCCTCTGACAGGAGCTCGTACGGGGGATCCTGGGTGCGTAGTTCCGGAGGCTTCTGGCTTTTCAGCGTGAGCAGTTTTTCCTCCCAGACAATCCGTCGCTGCATACGCTCGATGGCAGCGCAGTTCTGGTGAGCGAGTACTAGGGCGTGTTTGCAAACTCTGGGCATGCTCAGTATACTCTGACGTATGAACAGAGGAAATTTGACCAATACGCAGTGGGAGCGGCTGCAACCGCTGCTCCCCCCACAAAAACCGAAGACTGGACGGCCGGCCGTGGACCATCGCCGCATCCTCAACGGCATCTTGTGGATTCTGCGCACCGGGGCCCCCTGGCGCGATTTGCCCGAACGCTATGGCCCGTGGCGCACCGTGGCCAGTCGCTTTTACCGCTGGCAGCGGGCTGGGATCTGGGGGCGGCTCTTGGCGGCGGTGCAAGCGTAAGCCGACGCCGATGGCCAGATTATGGGGACGTTCATGATGTCGATGGCACCATGATCCGAGCCCATCAGCACGCGGCTGGGGCAAAAAAAGGGACCCAGGGACCGAAGCCCTAGGCCGTAGCCGGGGCGGCTTCAGTACCAAAGTCCCCTGGCGGGCCGAAGGGGGCGGCCAGCTGATGACCTTGGTGCTCACACTTGGGCAGCGACACGAGGCGGTGATTTTCGCACAGCTCATGGAGGCTGGTGCCGTCAAGCGGCGTGGGCCAGGCCGCCCCAAGCGCTGCCCCCAGCGCGTGGTGGGCGATCAAGGGTACAGCAGCGGGAAGATTCGACCGTATGCTCGCCAGCATGGGATCCGGATCACGATCCCGCGCAAGCAGAATGCATGTCGCCAGGGGCCGTTCAATCGAGCCCTCTACCGCCTGCGTCACCGCATCGAGCGGCTCGTCAATCGGTGTCAGCAGTTCCGACGCTTGGCCACCCGCTTTGAGAAGCGTGCCGCAAACTACCAGGCGATGTGGCTTATCGCCGCGACGGTTCTATGGTTAAACTTTGCAAACACGCCCTAGTCCATGTGCAATCAATGCTTGGACTGGCCAGGCATGCGCGTTCTGGCGGTCCTCGTAGGGGCGATGCCGCACCTACGGCTGTGCATATCGCAGGACTATTTCGTCTGGCTGAGTTTTGTCGAGCTTTAGAGCATTGAAGGCCTGGGTGGTCGGAACCAAATTTCCCCGGTTACCCCTGATCTGAAAGTCAGAGGGCAAGCCAAAGGCCGCGAGGGCTTGCTGGCGCTCGTCATCGTCGTCTGCTAAACGCTCGGGGAGTACGTGGTCAATGACGACATGCTCCGGACCTGCGATACGCTCACCCGTATATGCACAGCGACCCTCATAGACGTACCACAGGGCCATGCGGAGATGCCCATTCAGTCGTTCCTTCGACGGCTTGGCCCTTCGCCTGCTGCTCCCCTGCTTGGAGCGATGTTCCGACATAATCGTCCCATGGTGGCATGGCCACCAACTCTTCTACCATTTCTCCCGAAACTCTTGGAGCACCTCCTCCGGCGAGAGGTTGAGGTAGATCTCCGTAGTGGTCAGCCGATCGTGGCCCAGGAGCCGCTGCAGGGCCGGCAGCGAGATGCCTTTTTGAATTGCCGTCACCGAGAAGGTGTGGCGCAGCACGTGGGGGGTGACCGGGCGGCGGATATAGGCGCGGTTGGTCACGTTCTTGACCAGACGCTGCATGGTACGGGGTGTCATCCCGAAGGTATCGCAGAGCGGGAAGCGCCCCTCGAGGAGCGGTTGCACGCTCGGTGAGAGCGGAATCAGGCCGCACTTGGAGCGCGAGCCATATGGCCCGCCCTTGCCGTAGACCATGAGCCGGTGATTCTGCCAGTCGAGATCGTCCTTCCTGAGGTTGGCCAGTTCGGAGACCCGCAGGCCGGTATCCAGCAGCGTCCAGACGACGAGCTATTCCTCGTGGGTCCGGCAGGCATTCGCCAGGCGAGTGGCCTCATCAGGGGTTGAGGGTTCGCGTTGGTATTGGTAGGGCATAGCCCCATCATAGCGGATTGTCGCATTTTTGCAAGATTGCGACAGCATGTCGTAACCTATAAACATAAGTATATTGAAAATCAATGTCTTAGAACAGACAAAGGCAGGAGCGTGTCGCGATTTAGGACGGCAAGCGATAGGTAGCCGATGCGTAGATTCACACGCAGGGAGGGGGGCTGATAGGAAACGTTAAGTCTGCTAGGATGGTGTAGGATTCCCCTCGGCGCAATGCTTTTATTGACATGGGGTCGCACCCAACAAAGCCTGGACTACACTCGAACCACACGCAGGAGTCGCCTATGAATCGCCTCTGGGAAAGTGCCCGCAGAGGGCTTGTGTGTCACGATCAGACCCGTCTACGGGTGTGGAGGGGAATGATCGTCGGCACCATCATCTTCGTGGTGGCGTCGTTACGCGTTGGCACCGCCATGGCCAATGAGCGGCAGGCGATCCTCACGGTGCTGCAGGCCTATATGGCCGCGGTCTATGCACGGGATTATGCGACCGCCTATCAGTGGATCTCTGAGGCCGATCGACGGCTGAAGAGCCTCGCGCACTACGAACAGGACAACCAACCGTTCATAGGAGCCTCGCTGATACTCGCGCAACGCCTCGCGAGAGAGATGGTCATCCAGGAGGCTGTCGTGGAACGCCAGGGAGACCGTGCCACCGTGCGGACCACCCTGAGCCTCCCCCATGGGAACGCCGAGGAAGTGAGCCGCCTGCTCCTCGCCCCAGGCGGTTTTGAAGAAGCCCCGAGGGATGAGCTCGAGGAGACGATGGCCAAGCTCGATGCCCTCATTGCGAGCGGGCAACTCCCGCGCCTGGAGGTAGAAGAGACCTGGACCCTCGTGCGGGACCCCGCGGGGTGGCGGATCCGGTTCGGAGGAGAGACACCATGAACCATCCCTCGCCGGATCCCCTCGCGCGTCCAGCAGCTCAGCCTGCGCTCACACGTGATTGGA
>Ga0137394_10002297_pt1 | contig 14118 bp, 27 predicted proteins | sample czobulk116metaG_FD_108278 | JGI IMG/M metagenome (GOLD analysis project Ga0137394, IMG submission 108278) | Vadose zone soil microbial communities from Angelo Coast Range Reserve, California, USA - czobulk1.16 metaG | ecosystem: Environmental > Terrestrial > Soil > Vadose zone | place: USA...
ACTATTCACATAAATATTGTTGTGATTTTACAGAATTTATTCATCATGTTATGTTTGTTTTCTGAAAGTGACCAGCTTAAGCTGCCGCAACACTACTTTAGATACAGATCTGGCATAGCCAGATCACATAAATGGCTCTATCTGTACAATTGCGCTGCGCTACGAAGGAACCTAGATATGCACATGTGAATTCTCTCTCCGCAGATCAGATAAGTTCATTCAAGTCATTTTTTTGGTTCGATAATTTCAAACTCGATCAATTGATTGCATAACTAATTGACATAAACTCATAAAATTCGATCACAATCTACCCCAATTCACGCATTTCCCACTGGGTATGAACTCTGGAACGGGAGAGGAATGTGTGGTTTTTTATTGACTATATCCTACTAGGGTGACCACTTTTGTTGGCAAGTAAATGCCGTGAAGGTGGTGGTTACCGTAAAAGGAAGTCCGATGCCTTCCCTTTGCGTTTACGTATACGCCGTGGGTGAGAAGCATTTTTGCGAGGTTGTAGTCTGAAAACATGATGAATTGTGATGCGTTACGCAATGGTGAGTTTCCTGAACCGTCGAGGTCATGTATGTTCTCACTGTCGTGGAAGTGGAACGTCCAATGTTCTGAAGCTTCATGGAGCGGAGTGAAGTTGTCCTTGCCATCGACATACAAATACATGATCTATTGCCATAGCTTGCTGCAAGCCTGCAACGTCCAGTTTGCGTTGCCAAGACCGGGACAGGTTATCCCCGTGCCAGTGAGACTTCTATATTTCCGAACCCGTTCCGAAGGTCGAAGGCGAAGTTGAGGGACCCGGTCTGACCAAGTATGTACCATACAATCATGAATCCCAAGCGTACATAGATCGTACAGTCTAAAGAGGCCACAGAGTTACAATATTAAATTCTAATGCTTAAAGGCGTGCGTTCTTGGGCATGGCGCGCATGGCTTGCCGAACGCCGAGATCACCCAGTACGTCCTCCGCTATAGATAACTTGCATCAGAAAACAACAAGGCATGGGACAGCATAGACGGCTTTACCTCCTCCTAGAATCGCATCGAACGTGATCGTCCGGTGATACTAAGCGTAACAAAGATAGATCAGTAACGAGTCTAACAAACGGACAAACAATCAAGAAACGACTCCTCACATGTTCGACGAAACGTCCCATTCCTGTCTGCGTTATACCCCGCCCACCAAAGAGCTGCACCGCATCCCTCGCCGTATCCTGCGCGCATCGAGTACTGTACATTTTCAGAAACGCGATCTGGCCCGCGAGTTTCGTTGCCTGCTCCTTGTACGACTGAAATAAATCGCCATTCATGTGATCTAGACCATGACGATCGACTCATATGAGTGGTGAAAGATCTCCGCACCATATTGCACATCTGGTATGTGACGTTCTCAAGCCATGATTGCACGGCTTCTGCGCGTGAGATCATCTCTGCCAGCTTGGCCCGGACGACCGCCTGCGAGCTCAGCGGCTTCCCAAACGCCTTGCGCTGCGAGACCCATTTCAGACATTCCTCGACTATCACACGCTGAGAGCGAGCGGATGCGCAAATCATGACCCAACGCTCGTGGTTGAAATTGCTCAGGATAACGAAGATCCCGCCACCCTCCGGGCCGAGAGTGTTTTCGACTGGCACGCGGACGTTATCGAAAGTGACATAGGCTGTGCCCGCAGTCGAAGAGTAGGACGTCTTGATGGGCTTGGTCGTGACGCCTTCTTGACGGGGAACGAAGATGACTGTCAGGCCATTCTATCCCAGCGTTATCCAGCTGCGTCTACCATGAAAATGGAGATAATAAGGGCCCACCTCGGTTCTGCACCCAGTTGTGAAGCTGTTATTTGTGAGCATGCCATATTCAGAGTAGAGTATATACCCGCTCCTACTAGTCTGCGAAGCTGTAGAGTAAAGGTATGGCCCATGTACCTCGTGTGGCTCGAGATCTAGGAATAATCACGTACTGTCCGTTTGTGATCCATTTCTTCTCGCCGTTGATGATCCAGTATTTGCCATCCTCGCTTTTAACAGCGGTGGTCTTCATGCCGAGCACATCGCTCCCTGCGTGTGCCTCCGAAATTGCGAGACAGATAAACTTCTTGGCCGCGAACACTTCCGGTACGACCTAGGAAAGTCAGCAATAAACTTGGGTTAGGAAACTAAGTTACCTTGGCCTTTATTTCCGGACTGCTGAAGTTGAGAACTGGTGGCAATCCGATAACCTTACCGCCAAGAAGGCCTGAAACCCAAACCAGTGAGGGGAAGGACTGAGAACAGAGGGAACCGATCGCTACCATCAGAATAGCCCCGGGCTCCAGTTCGTATCATCTCTTGGGTGATGATGAGCTACCCATTCGGGCTGAGAATATAGCCAGCAATGTCCAGAAAGACCCACGCACCTCGTGAAAGTAGTCGAACTGGTGGCGAACGCGCTATGCTGAGCCGAGATCCGTATCTGGGTAGAAAGGTTGAAACTTACCTCTTCGGGCTTGACCAAACCATGAAAGAGCGAGAGGCCTTTGAGGTGTTTCCCCGGTCCCAGCCGCATGGCGTGAAGATTTACTTCGCTACAAATTCGAGTAAGATTTCAAAGCAGCGGATAGGCGATGCCGGGCATACGCCATCTTGTCAAGAACGTCCTGGCTGGGTCGCTTCCCATCAAGCTCGCGCTCCTGCGCGTCAGGGTACACCACCTCGTCAAAGAACTTCCTGACGACCTTCTGGAACGCCTTGTGATTCTGATAGATACACCCGCCGGACGATATACGATTGAGCGCCCCAACGGGCCAATGGGCGAACAACAAGATCCGGCACAGACGCACCTCGGTGTAATACGGGCTGTGGAAACCCTTGGAGAGGTAGGTCGGCTCGGCATACGGCACGCTGCTGAGTCCGCCGACGAGGCGGCCCGTGATGACGCTCTGCTCGCCGCGGAGGACGCCGATCTGGAGACGCGCGTACTGCGGTCGCTCGAGGACCTCGTGTCTGTGGAGGCCGTAGAACGCCTCGGTCGCGTCTTGGCCCGCGACGGCGCTGTCGACGAGGACGGCGCGCCCGCCGGGGTGCAGGTTGGCGAAACGGGATAGGTCGTAGACCTTTGCGTCTACGATGACCCACTGTGAAGCGTGTGAGAAGCGTTTATGATACGGTGGGGTCACGAAGGTTGGGTACTGTTTGGTACTGACCAGGTCTCCGTCCTTGTTGTGCTGTGCAGTACCATGCGTCAGCAAACGACCCTACATCCATGAGACGAAATCGTACCCGCTGTACCTCCTCTCTTGTGAACTCCTTGACATTCTTCGACATGATGGCGGTTTGCTGTAAGAACGAGGGCGCCTGAGATCTGTCAAGTCCGAGAACTGAGAACCGAGAGCCGTCAAGTGATCGGCGTGTGCTTTGGTTATCACATGGGGCGAACGGAATAGGCGTGTTCACCCCCCACAACAACGTGTGCACCACATCAACTCCGTAAAGGCAGCGACTGTATTTAGAGCATCGGCAGTACTTGCGTCTCGGGTGTAAAGTAACCTTCTACTACTTTCACAGCATTATTTACCCGTACATCGAAATACCCAGAAACTAAGAACGTCTAATATCACACTTCCCAATAGGTGAGGCAGGGGGCTCCGGTTGTGCCATGAGCTATCGACGATGGTATCAGACGGACCCCCCACGCGGGGGTAGAGGAAGTATGTGTTACTCACAGCTATCGTCTGGCCGGTCGTATACAGGGCTGCGACAACACCGAAAATGCCAAGGGCGATGTCCGCGGCCTTCTGCTTCCAAGTACGCGCACATGCCTTGTAATGGAGCATCGCCGGGTAAACGTAACATAATGGCACGCTACGATAACAAGGGTCAGGGGAGAGTCAGCCGCGGTTAACCATTGTCGCCGGTAGCGCGACCACCTACCATGCGAAACTCCCCACGAGCGCGACGAACTTGTCAAGGTCCTTCGCGCCAGCCCAGCTGATGATCGTGCAGCCTATGACAACAAAGAACCTGAACACGTTCTTTTGCCACTTGACGTTCCAGTCCAACTTCCCGCTTCGAGTGAAGAAACCATTCTCCATGATCCGCACGGCGGGGAACAGCTGAAGTGGCACGGAAAGCAGAATCGCGAGCGAATAAAGGAATTGAACTGCTTGCGTGAGGCGTGACGAGGAGTCAAGGTTCTTGATCACGACCGTTTTGATCTCGGATCCGAAGGTAAGATAGGAAAGGGCGCCGGCACCGCCAAAGAGGACTTTGAAAGGACGTTTGAGAGGTAATCCTCAGCAAAGTTCTAACAAATTAAACTCACAAAGGAGGAAGATCATGACGCCAGAAAGTACCATGGGGAACTTGTGCGGCTCACGCATCGAATCGGTGATCGGAACGACCTTCAAAACAGATCAAACTTTGACGTTAGGAAGGTGGCATCTATCCTTACCAAACCTATGCCTTCGAAGGAGAAGACAGCAGTGCTATCAACGCGTCAGGCCACATACGCCTACTGACAGCAAGCCACATACCCAATCAGCAGTGGGAAGTCCTTTGGGTTGAACAGCTCTACTTTCGCGATGCCACGTTGGGCGATGATTCCGAATTCACTCCCAAAGATGTAAATGAGACCTGCAAGGATGAACACGTCGGCGACGAGCGCCGTCGTGCTAAGCTTCGCCAGATTCCGGATAAGCGCCATGGGTAGGAAGATGACCAGTTGGATGACAATGAGATATTGAACCGGGATGAACGATGTGCACCCCGACGCAGCGTAGACAAAGCCTTGCAAGTTCTCCGCGACGAATATCGTGTATGCCGAGACAAAGCCGATTTGCGAGATGGCGATGGACGAGAGAATCGAGTAGCGCATCCATGGGCCATAAAGCGTCCCGCCGAGATCTGGAAACAGTCAAACATTACAACATGGTCACCACTGGAGGACACGGATATACCTCCGAAACTCCCTGAGACCACAAACTTGGTCTTGACGAGAAGTAAAAAGGAGTATAGTGAGATGAGTGCGATGCCCGAGATCATCAGAGAAGAAAACAACAGGCCCCCGTTGAAGAATCTGATGTGAATGATCAAGCAACGGATGGGCGGCGGGTACTGCAGTAGTACTCACGCTTTCCCCAAAAACAAAACCCCAGTCCCAACGAATGACTTCAAGAGCTACGCAAAAAAAAAAAAGGTGAGCACGCGACCCAGTGTGTTAAACTGGCAAAATCATGACGTACCATCAACACTGCTTGCCCGACGGTCGCGTCCCCATGGCTGACGCTTCCTCTGCGTCGCCTTATGCGCGAGCGCTGAACCGACGAAGAGCGCGGGAGGAGTGGGGACGTCTCGGTGACGGCCGACTTTGGCTGCTGCGCTTGTTGCAGGATCCGTGCCAAAGAGTTCTGTGCGGCTTCTGAATCCGCTTGCAGCGCGGACGTGTCCTCGGATCCAGAGGGCTGGCCCAATAGTCGTTCGGCTTCATCGGGCAGCTGTTCCTCGTCTTCCTCTTCAATCTCTTCGAGGTCTTCTCCCGCCTGGTGGATGTTAATAAGACACCGAGATGAAGCGGGCCACTCACAAAGTGGCCGAAGAGGTAGAGAAAGTCGATAAAGTTGTTCAATATGCGAGGCTGTTCGGTTTCCTCGCCGACGGCCCCTTGAAGTAGCACGTAGTTCCGGCGGAATCCACCAGGCTCGTGAATATGCTCGAACGCGGGGTCCGGTGTCATTCCGGTAGAACCAGAAAACGACACTGAGCGTAGACGCGTCGGTCGACCCTGTCCCTGCTGCCACTTGTAGATACCGTGCCTAAGAATGGGGCAGCAACCTCAGAATGGAAAACGCGACGCCAACATCGAATAAAAAACCCCAAGTTAACGTACGTGATGTCTGCTCCTGGGGTGTGATATGGCACCGGGAATGCTTCAGGGTCTTCACGGAATTCGAGGGCGAGATTCGCAGTCGAGGATCTTCGCGAGGGAACGCCTTCCGAGTCATTGTTATTGCCTTGCCGCTCCTCGCGCGAGACAAGGTGCTTGCGAAGCACTTTCACCTTGTCCTCCTCGTAAGTGCTCTCGACGTCGGTGGTAGGATCCGGCTGTGGGACGTCGTCGATACCGAGCCCGATGACGGCGGGGCGCCAGGCGCTAATGCCACTTATGGAGGGCACAGGGCGCGGGGTTCCAACACCGGTGACCTCGAGGGGTTCTGTGGACGTGGAGGCGCCACGGGGTGTGCTCGTCCCCGTTCGTGGAGGGATATTCGGAAGAGGAGGGGTGCCGAAGTATTGAGCGCGAAGACTGCGTAGGTCGGGGGTGCCATTGCCAGAGTATGGAGTTCCAGCGGGACTTCCGCGTGACCCTGCGCCCCTGCGACTGCCAGGGGTGCCGAGGCCAGCAACTGCTGGCGAAAAGCGAGGGCTGACGATGTTGACAGGTCGAGTTGGGCTGGTCATTGTTTGGTTCTGGGTGAGGGTTTGGATGGTTGTTTGGAGATCCGGGGAAATGTTTTCGCTCGGCGGCTGCCCTCTGACGTCGGAGGCGCTCGTTGCTGACGTTCCCGTTCGAGGCAACCTCTGACGCCATCCCCGGTCGAGACCTCGCCTTATATCCAAACTCAACTCAATGTCGCTCTACCCAAAGCCCTCATCGTCAACCCCCTTCGCTACAGAATTCGATATCCTCAAGGCTTCCCACAAGTTCCTACGCGATGACGACGCCGCGTCCGAGGCGCAAAACGCCTCCTGGAACGACCAACTCGCTCAAAAATACTACGACAGCCTCTTCCGCGAGTTTGCTGTTTGCGATCTCAAGCACTACAAGTCCGGAAATGTACGCGATCCTCCGCAGCTCGACATCTCATTCAACTGACGTCGTTACGTGTCGCACAGTTTGCCCTTCGTTGGCGGACCGAGGCGGAAGTGCTATCGGGAGCTGGAGAGAACACATGCGGCAACTCTCGCTGCAAACATCATGACAACCGGGATGAGGCCGTTCATCTAAATACATTGGAGCTTCCCTTTGCCTACGAGGAACACGGGAAACACAAAAGTGCACTAGTGAAGGTCGTGCTCTGTCCCCGATGTCTGAAGAAACTCATGTGGAAACGCAACAAAGAGAAGGAGGCGGGCCAACCTGCCATATCATTGGATGGGCCGGTGGAGCACGGCGATGACGAAGGCGTGGAAGACGAAGCAGATGATATGAGGCGATTGCGTCGCTCGAAGGGGAGAGTGGCCGATAAGCGTGAGAGTATGACGATGGAGGCTGGCCCATCCACCCGCCCGCGCAGTTCACGATCTCGCTCGCCGAGACATAGAGACGATAACCACCGTTCCAGCCGTCGGCGATCACCGTCGCCCAAAGCGTAGACCTTGTTGGTCTTACACTTTTTATTTCCTCCATCAGCTCGCTAACTCTGGTAATAGATTACACACACTCATGATGGATGCAGGAACGTCTGTAACTGTAGATTCGAGTCAGCAATTTCGAGCTTCGATTCAAATCCCCACACTCACGTATTCGTCATAAACGTGTAAGACTTCTCGCAGTTGCCTCCTTGATATTTCCGCCCGAAACAGTATCTCGTCGTCCGTACACTTGCCGTCAAAGTATTGGTTGATCCTTCGAACCATTTTATCAGCGCCGCATCACCTATATAACTGCAGCGAGTAACGAACTGGTCGAATCGCCGCGCAACAAGCTCGTCCTTCCCCTCCGACATGGCCTGCAACCACCGGCGCTGAACGGAGGTCGCACGCCTGGGATCCGCCAGGATCGACGTCTCGTGGTCGTCGTCTTCGTCATCCTCCTCATCGCTCTCCCTGTGACTCGCCGCGTCCGTGTCCGTATCGTCATCCTCCAGTTCTTCGTCGAACTCAATCCCCTCTTCGGGGATCGGCGGCTCCATGACCTCGCCCATGCTGGCACCACTGTTCTGTAAGCCCGGGCCGCGGCGAGGAAACCACGGCGCATCAAACAGCCCAAGGTCCCCCTCGCTTCCTCCACTGTCTGCGCGTGATTTGTGCCTACGCGTGTGGAATTCATCCTCTTCCCCTGAATGCCATCCACTTTCACGCAGTTCTTGCCTCCAGTGGCGGACCCTGGCTTTCAGTTGAGCGGGTACCACAATACGCACGCGTAGACGTAAGGTGACGAGCAGATCTCGTTGTAGCATCCATCGGACGACCTCGTGAAACATCGGGATCTTGTCCTTCGACTTTACTACCGTCGCGTAAAAATGATTTGACGAAGCTCCGGAGATTGTAGCGAGGAGCTGTGGTAGTTGAGGGATGGAGGGGTCTGGGAAAGCCTGTCGGAATTCCTTTGCCAAGTCTCTGAGCCTAGATGGGTTCTATAGGGATGTGCTGCGCAGTTAAGAGACAAGGACGTACGGAGCTTCGATCTTGATGGGTAATGTAAAGACCGTCTTGAGTCCCCGGTGAACCATATCAACGATTTTAGCACGTCGGTGATGTACAAGCCATCGCACAATAGGGTACACTTGTGTTTCGAGGTCCCAATCCAAAAGACTCGCAACATCCACCAGTCTAGACCCCAAAGATATTTAGCGTCCCATGTCAAGCAGCAGGACAAAAGCGGACATACGACAGAGTCACGTCCACTGTCTCGAGAAACCTGATCAACTGCTCAGCGAGCAGCTTGTCCTCCTCTCGCACGTTCGTTTCGCGAATCGCCGTATACACGTCCATCCACTGGCGCCCCGGGTCCTCAGGGCCATCCAAGAGCAGCAGACTCTTCCATGGCTCCAGGGCTGGAAGTCGCCATGCGACAGTAAACCCACGACCCCATGTGCTGTGCCCGCCCGGCGATTCCGCTTCGTCGTTCTCTGCGAAGTCCTCATCATCCATACTGTGAAGGAGCGAGTCGAGGTGTGGCGGGAGTTGTAGTTCCAGGGGGATGTTGTGGATTGTCAGATGAGCGAGCGAGCGCGACTTTATGGCCTCATATAAGGATTTCATGGCAGGTGCGACGGAGGAAACCAACAATGCCTCGTCCATGTACTCTTCGTATGTCCTAGCTGTGGGGCAAAAGCGGATGAGTCCTGCGGGCGCCGAATCAAAGTGAAGTATGATACACACATTTCGACGCAAACTCGTCCTTGAGCGCACTCAAGTCGTCGCATTCTTTCTCGACAAAGTTCGACAGGACTTGCTCTTGGAACAGCACCGCCGTGAGCGTGAAGGCGACCTGCTGGTAAATGATATCGAAGTATCTGCCGATATTCCCGGAGGCCTGAGACGACGGGTCCGGCACCTCGTGCACGAAAGTGACGTGGAACGTCTTCAACAACGACGAAGCAGGCGGCGGCGAGGATGTCCCATTACCATTACCCTCCTGCGCGGACGAGTCGAACTCATTGGATGACGAGACCTCGTCGGCCGACACCGACACCGACGCCTCCGCCGACGCAGAGGCGCGCCGCTTGTGCGCGCCGCGGCCGCGCGCGTCCTTCTCGCGCTTGAACCGCCACGTGCCGTCGTCGTCCGCGCAGACGGGGTGCCCGACGAAGAAGAGGTCGTCGACGGCGAGCTCGAATTTCCGGTGGCAGAGCGCGCGCTTGGGGAGGAGCAGACCCGCGAAGAACTCGGCGGAATAGCCGAACAGCGCACCGTACTCGTCATGCAGCGGCGCGTCCGCCACCTGCCCGTCCACGTCCCCATCGTACATCACCCCACCACCGCCACCACCACCTCCACCGCCGCCACCACCTCCACCGCCGCCGCCGCCACTGCCAGTCCCACCCCCTCCACCTGCGCCGCCAACACCGATACCACCGTCTTTGGTGGGCGACGCACGGCCCGAGGGCGTCGAGTGCGATGTTGAGCGCGAGATCGAGTGCGAGCGGTCTCGCGCGGCGCGTGGGCGCTGCCAGATGTACTCCCATTCGTCGTGCGTACGCTGTGGCGCCCATGGTGTTTTTCCGTCATCGTCGAGGACGCCATCCTTGGAGTTGGAGGAGCGCCATGGATTGTCGTATGGGTCGGGGTCGTAGTAGCTCACACTCGGTCGGGGGCGTGTTAGGCGCGGCGAGGCTTGCGGTGAGGGCGGCCAGCGGCATATGAGGCTGCTTCCGTTGGCGGAAGACGTGACCAGGACGATGGCTAGGAGCGTCTCTGCCATGGGGCAGCAGCTGGAGAATTCAGGTTCAATATGCGGGGTTTACGTACAGTTATGTGAGAGTGTGTCTTGTTTTAGTTGGGTGCAGTTAGCAATCACCACCGTGAATGAGAAAAACTTTCGCCATTTAGCATGTCGAAGAACGTTTCAGCTAACCAAGCGGGTCATGATTGATTAAAAGCATGTTTAGGTTATGAACCTTTCCCGGCGCTCTCAGAAAACACTTTCAACTTGGGGACAATCTCTGGACTGGATAACATATACTACTACATGTGCGTGTGCGCAGCAAAATGAGAAAAGATGGACCGACCAAGGGGTTCACATTGCAACGCCAAGATCGTGCCCTCCTATTCTACGCGATTCTAGATCCATCATGTCGCCACTCCATCTTTCAATTGATGCCTCAGTTACGTTGACGGTACGGCGTAATGTTCCCTGAATCTTATCAGATATGACCAACCGATATCTGATACGACCGGACATGCCCAACTTCAGTTTGGACTGGGATTTATTGGAGACACATCTACACTTACATCTCGGCTTAATAACGGTTCGAGGTCACGGGTGATGGCATGACGAAATCACGACGCAAGTATACTCACACACCTTCAACTTGAAATATTAATGCAGATGCGCCCCCCAAGTCTGGTAGACTCGGAGTCCTCTCTCTTTCTTGGCCACTTGATGGCCACTTGATAAGAGCAGCTACTAGCCACTTCTCTCAAGTCAGGACCTGTAGTTGTCTTGCATATCGCAAATCCGACTAGGTTCGGCCGCGCTCCTGCCCTTCTCTCTCTGACGGGGGATCCACGGACCATTTCTCTACCCTCCCCCTCCCCCCAAAATGACCTTGGACGTTCCCGGAATGCAGCGCAAGGACAACGTGAGGAGGCCCCCACCTCCGTCTCCGCATTCTTCTCCCACGTGGGCCTTATCCTCGCGCCTCCAACCCTCGGAAAGGGCGGCATTCGCTGTTACTTCTCGTCTCTTGGCGAGCATCGTAACAGAGTCGTTGCACCGTGCCTTTTACATCCCAATACAGTCAGAGGAAGTATGTGGGGTTTGTATCATCCTATCTACACACATCATGGGCGAGCATCCCGTCCTCACGCGGACCTTGCGCCCCGCGGATGTGTTTGCCATCCTTCCTTTGCATCAAGAACCCATCTTCTCTGGAACACTCACCAGACATGGAAGGCCCATATGGCTTCTAGATCCGCTCGACATGGTCCCGTCCATCTTTGAACTTTCGTCCCGAGAAGCTGGACCAGTTGAATGCGTATGCTTCCATCTATTAAGACTGTAGTCTGGAGTATCTGCTCACCTTTGGTAGCGCGACCTACAAGAGTCCATACTCTCTTGTCTCGTACCCCCATGGCAACTTGGGGGATCTGCTGCTTTAACGCTGAACCGAGATCCGCTCCATTGGTGGAGAAAATTTGCAGCAAATGTCATGATGGGCGATGATGTGTACACCAGCCTTGCGGAGGAACTCTCTAGCTCCTATGTGTGGCAAAGTATGGAGTCCAGTTGACGCGGCAATGAGCATTTTCACGAATCTCATGTTGATTTTTTTTTCAGGGGTTGTATACGAGAATCCTCCGGTTTGTCCTACGGTGTTCTCCTCGGCCATTGAGTGGGAGCAATCCATCATCGAAGGACATCCCGCGCACCCTGTGCGTTCTTCTTCTCTTCAGAGCTAAAGTGCCGCGCGTTAATCCTTCATGTGATAGATGCACAGAGCTCGGCACGCAGTTCCACCTCTCCCGCATCAAGGCCCGCGAAGCAGGGACTGGAAACATCCACGAATCCGTTTCGCTTTCGTGCAACGCTCGAGGCTCGACATTTTAGGGCCCTTTGAGTCAGAGATTCGTCCCATCACGGAATTGGCCATACGCGCTTCGGGGAGACCACTTCTGGAAAGGGATGGATGCGTCGTCGTCCCTGTATACGATTTGCAAGTCGCAAATATTCGCGCCAAGTTTCCGGACGTAGAAATTTTGGACGAAGAGTTCAGCATCCCTTCCCTTGCGCAAGCAAGCATTCGGTACGTCCACCGATTACGGCTCCGTTGGGTCTACGTGCTGGATCGTCCGCAGAACCGTCGTCTTTCCCGAGGCTCCAGATATCGCGCTAAAACTCTCGATTGGCATCCGAATATCCTCCGCGCTCCGCACCATCACCCATTACACCGCCGACTTTGGTCCGCGCTTTTCGAGGGACGTCGTGCCCAAGCTATCCATCGATCCGGGAATCTTGACGATTGAGAAAGAGGTCGCCAGCGCCATCTGCGCACGAGACGCCGAGGGCGCAATCCTCGACCCCGACATCGCCAAACATTTCACGGTCGTGATCAGGAAGCAGTACCTCCCTGCGGCCGAGTCCGAGGCGGTGATCATATGCGCCGCGCTCCTAGAAACGGGCCATTCGGGTTTGTCGGCGGGCATCCCCGTGGTGCAGCACATTCTGGGCCTAGATTCACTGGAAAGGCGGCTTGTCTTCTTCCGCGAGTACGTTCTCCTTGTCCTTCGCCTTTGGCATCCCTGACGAACAACGACTGAGTATTCTGTTTACTCTCCCGGGCCAAAAAAAAACAAAAGGTACTCGCGGCTCCTCGTGGCGGCCGTCATCCCACCCCTGCTCCATAACGGCGTCGCCTTCGAAGCGCACCCGCAGAATACGCTCCTGCGCCTCTCCCGTTCCGCTTTGACGCCGACGGGTTTCGTCCTGCGTGACCTGGGCGGGCTGCGCGTACATCCCGCGACGTTAGCCGCGTCCACCACCACCTCCGGTTCCAACTCCGGCCCCGGCTCCGAGTTTGCGTTTCTCCCGGGGCACTGCGTCGTGACGTCGACGCGCGAGGAGGCCGCGAACAAGCTGTACCACACGCTCGTGCACAACCACCTCCAGCGTCTCGCGCGCGTCCTGCGCCTGCATGGCTACGACGGCGATGGCAACGCGTGGTCCGTCGTGCGCGAGCATCTGACGCGGGAGATCCCTCGCGGGTCGTGGCTCTGGTCGGCCTGGATGGACGACGCGGTGAGGAGCGTGTCGGGGAAGTGCCTCGTCAGAATGAAATTGGAGGGTGTATACCGCGAGGTCAGTTGTCCTGGTCTGTCTTCAGTTGGACTTCGTTTTTGCCGAAGTCCCCATTCTCCCCCGTGCCTACTTTTCGTCTTCTAATACGTCATGTCCCCCAGTCGGTCTACGAACCCTTTCCAAACTTGATCCATTATCGGCCACACGAGGCGAAGGGCGAGTGAAACCAACTTGAGAAATGAGAGTAAAAAATGTATTTTGTGGAAAAAATATTCTGGAGCTGGTTAAGCGTTGTCAAGATGTTCCAAGATAAAAATAGACGAAATTGCGCAGAAGTTGGTCGTTATGACACCAACCACGCAGCCACAATGCAGGATCACAGCGCAATTTTTAGTACAGTAAGAAGTGGTGGATGAGATATAAATATAGCTTAGCACAGCCCGTCAGCGGATGACAGACATGCCAGTTATGTTATGACAACTTGTTCGCAACTACGACTCGAATAGTACTTTCAGTCCGCCCGGAAACCTGAAGCAGAGGATCGACGCGAAAAGAGATGGAAAAGTAAAAGGTTCGCATAGATACCAGCACAAGGATCGTCGTTACAAGATTTCCTTCAGTACCCGACACACACGCCCCAACACGAACCCTTGTCTTTCTGCTTTGAGCCTTCAGCTTTGGCATGGTCTACCAATCGTCGGGATCATTCCCGGCTCCCGCGCGAAGGGGTGGCGGCTGCGAAGGGCGATCACGATAATCTTGCGGTGCGCTCTCCGCGTCCGCGTTGAGTTCCAAATCGAGCGTTCGCGCCAGCTCGGCGTCCCGTTCCTCCTGCTCACGGCGCGCGCGCACGCTCTCCTCCTCCGAACGCTGGAGCTCGCGCGCCGCGCGTTCGTTCACATCCTCGTACTCGTTCCGTAACGTGCTCATTGGTACAGGGGCCGGGGCCG
>Ga0137394_10002298_pt1 | contig 14116 bp, 14 predicted proteins | sample czobulk116metaG_FD_108278 | JGI IMG/M metagenome (GOLD analysis project Ga0137394, IMG submission 108278) | Vadose zone soil microbial communities from Angelo Coast Range Reserve, California, USA - czobulk1.16 metaG | ecosystem: Environmental > Terrestrial > Soil > Vadose zone | place: USA...
GCCCCGATGGGACGACGCGGCGGCGGGGCTCTATGAGGAAGCGGCCGACCTGCTTGAGTCCCTCGGGTTCGAGCATTACGAGATCTCCAATTTCGCCCGGCCCGGCCACCGCAGCCGCCACAACATGAAGTACTGGACCGATCAGGAATACCTCGGGTTCGGGCCCTCGGCGCATTCCTACTCCGAAGGCCGGCGTTGGTCGAACGCGGCCGATCTGCGGGCCTACCTCGAGAGCGCGGGTCACGCGGCGCGCCAGGAGGACCCGCAACCGGTCGCCGGCCGGGCGGCGGAGGCGCTGTTGGCGGGGCTCCGCCTGGCGGAAGGGGTCGACCTCGGGAGGCTTCGCGGCCGCTACGGCGAGGGGCTGCCGGGGCCATCCGACCCGGCCCTCGCCGCCCTCCTTGAGGCCGGACTGCTTGTTCTTTCGGGCCCGCGCCTGCGCCTGACGCGGCGGGGGCGGCTGCTTTCGAACGAGGTGTTCGAGCGGCTGCTCAATTGACGTAGCCCAGCGACTTCAGCCTCTGCCGTTCCTCGGGTCCCAGATCGGAAGGGCCGGGCGCAGGCGTTCCCGCGTCGTAGTCCTGGTAGCGGGCCAGCTCGCGCAGCAGGCGTGAGCGGATCCCGGAATCCACGCCGACGCCTTCCAGGTTGTGCCTTTCACCCCCGTCCTCCTGGAGATCGTACATCTCCAGCAACGCCCCTGCCGGTCTCGGGATGTGGATCACCTTGTATCGTCCATCGGAGGCCGAGGACCAGCGTCCCGCCGGGCCCGGGATGTAGTAGCGCCGGTTCTCGGGGTGAATCAGCTGGAAGTCGCTCTCCGCGAAGACCACCTGCCTCCCCGGCGCGGGCCCCACCCGCCATCCCGGTGGATCGCCGGCCCGCCCGCCGCGCGGCACCAGAAGAGGCCTGCCGTCGACCGCCTGCAGCCCGCGGATCCCCAGGAGGGCCAGGATGGACGGTGCCACGTCGACGTTCTGCGCCAGGATGGAGCTGCGCAGCCCTGGCGCGATGGTCCCGGGGAGGCTCATGACCAAGGGTATGTGCAGGGTCCCCTCGTACAGGTATTCGCCGTGGGCGAAGTGATACCCATGCTCCCCGAGGCTCTCGCCATGATCGGAGGTCAGGACGACCAGGGTCGGACCAGCCTCCGCACGCGAGACCTGCGCCAGGAGAGGCCCGAGGGCTGCGTCCACCTGGGCGATCTCCCCGTCGTAGAGCGCCACCACATGCTCCGTCTGGCGGGCGTCGAGGGGGTTGGCGAAGATCACCTGTCCCTTGGTGAAGCGGCCGGCGTCGAGGTCCTGGTACAGGGAGAACGGCCCCTGGAACGAGGGATCGAAGGCGGCATCGAAGGGCGGGGAGGGGGCGTAGGTCCAGTGCGGGTCGAGGTAGTGAACCCACAGGAAGAACGGCTTCTCCTGCGGGAGGGCCCGCAGCCACGCGAGGGCGCCAGCGGTGACCTCGGGCGCCGAGTCGCCGTCATAGCGCCGCGGCGAGTTGCCGTAGACCTCGAACCCCTGCTCGAACCCCTTGCCGGGCGCCAGGAAGAGGTTGGAGACGAAGGCGCCGGTGGCGTACCCCTCGCTCTTCAGGATCTCGGCCAGGGTCACGTTGGCCTGGGAGAGCCTCGAGAAGAGGCCGCGGGCACCGTGTCCCTTGGGGAAGCGGCCGGTCAGGATCGAGGCGATCGACTGCGTCGTGCGGGGAAGGGAGGTGGTCACCCGCTCGAAGAGGGCGCCCTCCGATGCCAGGCGGTCGATGTGGGGAGAGGTCGGCCGTCCGTAGCCGTAGCACCCCAGGTGGTCGGCGCGCAGCGTGTCGATGGTGATCAGCAGGACGCTCGGACGGCGATCCGGGTGCTTCAGGTAAAGCGTGGCCGCCAGGCCCGCCAGCAGCAGCGCCGCGACCCAGGCCGCCGTCCGGAGGCGCCGGCGCGGCGCGCGGGGTGACGGGGCCGCCTCGGAGGGATCCATGCCCGCCGATTATAGCCCGCCGGCGACCCGCCTCCGATAGCGCCCCGGGCGGCTGGTGTAGGATAGTCGCCCATGGCGATGCAGAAGGGTCACGGCGAAACGACGGGCGCCCCGATCGATCTGCGCTCCGACACGGTCACGCGGCCCACCCCGGCGATGCGGCGGGCGATGGCGGAGGCCGAGGTCGGGGACGATGTCTTCCGCGAGGATCCGACGGTGCGGCGCCTGGAGGAGCTCGCCGCCCGGATGCTCGGCAAGGAGGCCGCCCTCTTCGTGCCCAGCGGCACGATGGGGAACCAGGTGGCGGTGAACGTCTGGACCCGCCCGGGACAGGAGGTCATCCTCGAGGAGCGCAGTCACATCTTCAACTACGAGATGGGCACCATGGCCGCCTTCTCGGGGGTGCTGCCGCGGCCGCTGCGAGGACCTGACGGTGCCCTGGATGAGGGGACGGTGCGGGCCGCCATCCGACCTCCGGTGTACTACCTGACGCAGACCGGGCTGATCACCCTCGAGAACACCCATAACATGGCCGGCGGCACCATCTTCCCGCAGGACCAGGCGGAGGCGATCGGCCGCCTGGCTCGCGAGCGGGGAATCCCGATTCATCTGGACGGGGCCCGGATCTTCAACGCCAGCGTGGCGCTTTCGGTCGAAGCCGCCGATCTCGCGCGCCCGTTCGATTCGGTGATGACCTGTCTCTCGAAGGGCCTGGGAGCGCCGGTCGGCTCGGTCGTGGCCGGCCCGGACCACTTCATCCAGGAGGCGCTGCGAGTGCGGAAGAGGCTCGGCGGAGGGATGCGGCAGGCGGGCGTGCTGGCCGCCGCGGGCCTAGTGGCCCTGCGCGACAACGTGGCGCGCCTGGCGGAGGACCACGCCAACGCCAGGCTCCTGGCGGAGAGGGTGGCCGGGCTCGAGGGCCTGCGCATCGACCCGCGGAGCGTCCAGACCAACATCGTGATCTTCGCCGTGGAGCTCGACGGCTTCACGGCGCACGACCTGGCGAGCCGGTGGAAGGAGGAGGGCGTGCTGGCCCTGGCGATTGACGACGCCCGGGTGCGAGCCGTGACCCACTACGACGTCGACCGCCGCCAGGTCGATGCGGCCTGCGACGGCCTGGCGCGCATCCTCACCGGGGCGCGGAGGGCGAGACAAGAAAAGGGCACCGGGCCCTGAGGCCGGTGCCCCTCCCGGCGCGGCTCGCGCGCCGACGACCCTCTCTCCTTACCCGCCGAGAATCTGCACCTTCCTCGGCTTCGCCTCATCGGCCTTCGGCACCACGACCTCGAGGACCCCGTCCTTGTAGGTCGCCTTGATCTTGCCGGCGTCGATGCTGGTGGGGAGCACGAAGCTGCGGGAGAAGGTGCCGTAGAAGCGCTCGATGCGGTAGGCGGTCTCGGAGTCGACCTCCTTCTCCTGCTTCTTCTCGCCGCGGATGGTGATCGTGCCATTCTCCACCTTCACGTCGATGTCGTCCTTGCTGGCGCCGGGTATCTCGGCTCGCAGGATGATCCTGTCGCCCTCCTCGTAGATGTCCACGAGGGGCACCCAGGCACCGAAGTTCTCGCCCAGCGGGAGACGGCTGAAGTTGTCTCCCAGAAGCCGGGCCATGCGGCCCTCGAGCCCGAGGAAGTCACGGATCGGTTCCCATCTCGTCAGGGTTCCCATGCTCGTCATGGCTTGTTTACCTCCTTAGGTTGCGGGCCGCCCGCTTGGGCGACCCTGTTTCTCACGCATCACAGCGGAAATATATCACATTTAGCGTGTTATTGTCAAGTAATCTACATCACAACTATAATATAGAAGTAACTAATTTATTTTCAATATTTTATATTGTTGATATGTAAGCATCGTAGCAAGTGCCCGGAGATCTGAAGCCTCGGGAGTGCACCCGACGGACGGCGGCGAGGGCGCGGGGCCCGGCGCGCGGGCGGCTCCCTTGATCCACCTTACCCGGCGCACTAGAATCACACCGCAGACGCCGTCGTCCTCGCCGGGGGATCGCCGTGGACTTCCAGTTGAGCGAAGAGCAGGAGCTGACGCGCCGCACCGTGCGGGAGTTCGCCGAGAAGGAGATCGCCCCCCACTCGCTCGAGCTCGACGAGACGCAGCGCTTCCCGCGCGACATCATGCGCAGGCTGGGCGACATGGGGATGCTCGGCGTCCTCTTCCCCCCCGAGTACGGCGGCGCCGGCCTCAGCTACAACGAGTACGTGCTGATCATCGAGGAGCTGGCGCGGGTCGACGGCGCCATCGGGCTATCGGTGGCGGCGCACAACTCGCTCTGCTCGAACCACATCTACATCGCCGGGAGCGAGGAGCAGAAGCGGCGCTTCCTCGTGCCGCTGGCGAAGGGGGAGAAGATAGGTGCCTGGAGCCTGACCGAGCCGACCGCGGGCAGCGATGCCTCGGGCACACGCTCGACCGCGCGGCGCGACGGGGACGGCTGGGTCCTGAACGGCAGCAAGACCTTCGCCACGCACGGCTCCGTGTGCGATGTCGCCGTCGTCTTCGCGGTCAGCGACAGGGACAAGGGCAAGCACGGCATCTCCGCGTTCATCCTGGAGAAGGGGGCCAAGGGGTTTCGCCCCGGGAAGAAGGAGAACAAGATGGGCTGCCGCGCCTCGGACACCGCCGAGCTGGTGATGGAAAACTGCCGCGTCGGAGACTCGCAGCTCCTCGGCAGCGAGGGGGAGGGGTTCATCGATGCGCTGCGCGTCCTGGACGGCGGCCGGATCGGCATCGCCGCGCTCGCGGTCGGGATCGCCCAGGGCGCCCTCGATCACGCACTGGCCTATGCCAGGACGCGCCAGCAGTTCGGCGAGCCGATCGCCAGCTTCCAGGCGATCCAGTGGATGCTCGCCGATTCGGCGGTGGAGATCGAAGCGGCGCGCCTCCTGGTGCGCAAGGCGGCCTCCCTCAAGGACGCGAAGCAGGAGGTGACCCTGGCCTCCTCGATGGCCAAGCTGTACGCCTCGGAGACGGCGGTGCGCGTCGCTAACCGCGCCGTGCAGGTCCACGGCGGCTACGGCTACGTCAAGGAGTATCCGGTCGAGCGCGCCTACCGCGACGCGAAGATCACCACCATCGGCGAGGGGACCTCGGAGATCCAGCGGCTGGTGATCGCCCGCCACATTCTCGGCCTGGCGCGCGAGCAGGCGCCGTGAAGGGCGGCCTGGCGGCCGCCATCGCCTCCGGCGATCCGATCGCCCTGGCGCGCGCCATTTCCCTCGTGGAGGAGGGCGCGCGCGAGGGCCAGGAAATCGTCTCCGGAATCTTCCCGCGCACCGGCCGGGCCTCGATCCTGGGGATCACCGGCCCGCCCGGCGTGGGCAAGAGCACCCTCGCCAACCGCCTCATCGCCCACAGCCGCCAGCGCGGGCGCTCCGTGGGCGTCGTGGCGATCGATCCGAGCAGCGCCTTCAGCGGCGGCGCCGTCCTCGGAGACCGCATCCGCATGCAGGAGCACACGCTCGATGCATCGGTCTTCATCCGCTCCATGGCCACGCGCGGCCGTTTCGGCGGCCTCAGCCGCGCCACCCGCGACGTGATCGACCTGATGGACGCCTCCGGCCGCGACCCGATCCTGGTGGAGACCGTCGGGGTCGGCCAGGACGAGATCGACATCGTGCGGGTCGCCGACACGGTGCTGGTGGTCCTGAGCCCGGGCCAGGGGGACGACATCCAGGCGATCAAGGCGGGGATCCTGGAGATCGCCGACGTCTTCGTCATCAACAAGGCCGATCATCCCGGAGCCGACCGGCTGGCCACCGACCTCGAGACCATGCTGTCCTTGGGTGAGACGCGCCCCTGGCGCCCGCCGATCGTCAGGACGATCGCCAGCGACGGCGTGGGGATCGACGAGCTGGCGGAGGCGATCGAGCGCCATCTCCGCTTCCTGGCTGAAGGGGGGCGCCGCGAGGCGCGGCGGCGCGAAGGGCTCTCCATCCGCCTGCGTGAGATCCTGCGCGAAACCGTGATGGCGCGCCTGGCCTCGGACGATCTCGGCCGCGGCGCGCTGGCGGCGGTCGAGGAGCGGCTGGCGTCCCGTGAGGTCGATCCCTACACGGCCGCGGGCGAGGTCCTGCAGCGCCTCGAGGAGGGCGCGGCGCGCCAAGCCGGGTCCCGATCCGGGATCCTCCTCGATCACCTGGGGGTGGCGGTGCGCCGGATCGAGGACCGCCTCGGGCTGTATCGCGATCTGCTCGGGCTCGATCTCGCGGGGATCGAGGAGGTCCCCGGGGAGGGGGTGCGGCTGGCCTTGCTCCCGGCCGGGCGGACGCGCATCGAGCTGGTCGAGCCGGTCACCGACGACTCGCCCGTGGCGCGGTTCCTTGCGAAGCACGGCGAGGGGATCCACCATGTGTGCTTCGAGGTCGACGACCTGCCGGCCACCCTCGAGCGCCTGAAGAAGGCCGGGCTGCAGCCCGCCGGCGCCCCCGGCCGTCCCGGGGCGGAGGGGTCGCGCATCGCCTTTCTCCATCCGAAGGGGACCGGCGGGGTCCTGATCGAGCTGCGCGCCGGCCGCCGCAAGGGCGCGGAATGAGCAAGGTCGTGCGGGACGCGGACGAGGCGATCGGCGAGATCGCGGATGGCGCCACCATCATGATGGGCGGCTTCGGCCTCTGCGGCATCCCGGAAAACCTGATCAAGGCCCTGGTCCGCAGGGGGACGAAGGGGCTGACGGTGATCAGCAACAACGCCGGGACCTCGGACTTCGGCATCGGGCTCCTCCTGCGCACGCGCCAGGTGCGCAAGATGATCGCCACCTACGTCGGTGAGAACGACCTGTTCGAGCAGCAGGTCCTGTCGGGCGAGCTCGAGGTGGAGCTGAACCCCCAGGGCACTTTCGCGGAGCGCATCCGCGCCGCAGGAGCCGGCATCGCGGCCTTCTTCACTCCGACCGGCGTAGGGACGGTCATCGCGGAGGGCAAGGAGGTGCGCGCCTTCGGCTCGCGCCGCTTCGTCCTCGAGACGGCGCTCAGCGCCGACTTCGCCTTCGTGAAGGCCCAGCGCGGCGATCGGCTGGGGAACCTGGTCTACCGCAGGACGGCGCGCAACTTCAACCCGGTGATGGCGACCGCGGGGCGGGTCACCATCGCCGAGGTGGAGGAGCTGGTCGACCCCGGAGCCCTCGATCCCGACCTGGTGCACACGCCCGGCGTCTTCGTGACCCGCATCCTGCAGGGGAAGAGCTATGAAAAGCGAATCGAACAGAGAACTCATCGTCCTGCGGACCGCGGCTGAACTCCGGGACGGCTTCTACGTCAACCTCGGCATCGGCATGCCGACCCAGGTGGCGAACCACGTTCCGGCCGGAATGCGGGTCATATTCCAGTCGGAGAACGGCATGCTCGGCGTCGGCCCCTTCCCGCGTCCCGGGGAGGAGGACCCCGACCTGATCAACGCCGGCAAGCAGACGGTCAGCGAGACGCCGGGCTGCTGCTACTTCAACAGCGCCGACTCCTTCGCCATGATCCGCGGTGGCCACATCGACCTGACGGTCCTCGGCGGCATGGAGGTCGACGAGGAAGGGAACCTGGCCAACTGGATGGTCCCCGGCAAGATGGTGAAGGGGATGGGGGGAGCGATGGACCTGGTGGCGGGGGCGCGGCGGGTGATCGTCATGATGACCCACACGACCAAGGAGGGGGAGCCGAAGATCCTGCGCCGCTGCCGCCTGCCGCTCACCGGGGCGGGAGTGGTCGACCGGATCATCACGGACCGGGCGGTGGTCGACGTCAGCGGGGCCGGGCTCGTGCTGCGGGAGGTCGCCCCCGGGACCACGGCCGAGGCGGTGATCGCGGCCACCGAGGGCCGCCTGGCGCCCGATCCGGCCGGCGTGCGCGTCATGCTGGCCGGGGCGGACCGGGCATGATCGTCCCCTTCCTGCGGCCCCCGGCGGTCGTCATCGCTTATCTGCAGAATCCGCGCGAGAGGTTCTGGGGGGTGGTGCGCTCGCTCGACGGCGTGGGGATCGTGATCCAGGGCGTCGACCTCGACTCCTTCGACGCCTGGGTGCGACAGGCCGCCGAGGAGGGGGACTCCGCGGCGCCCTCGACGGTCTTCTTCCCGCTCCTGCGCGTGGAGAAGGTGCTGCTCGATACGCCCAGCGGCGCCGTGCCGTCCCTCGCAGACCGGTTCGAGACGCGCGTGGGGCGCACGCTGCTCGCGTTCCTGGGCGTGGGGCAGGAAGGAGCGGCCCGCTGAGCGGGCAGGCTCAGCGGGAGCGGCGCGCGGGGCCGGGGCGGGCGGAGGAGGCGATCACGCGGTCGCGGCCCGCCTGCTTGGCGGTGTAGAGCGCCTGGTCGGCTTTCTCCAGAAGCCCCTGCAGAGACCCCGGGAAGTCCGCCGGGTAACAGGCGATCCCGACGCTGATCGTGGTGTGCACCACATCCTCGCCCACGCGCACCTCGAGCCGCGCCACCCGCTTGCGGATGCGCTCGGCGATGGACGTGGCACCCTCCAGGTCGGTCTCCGGAAGGAGCACGCAGAACTCCTCGCCCCCGTAGCGGCACGGGACGTCGGCGGCGCGCATGGTCTCCTGGATCACCTCCCCGACCCGCTGCAGGAACCGATCGCCGGCCAGGTGTCCCGTGCGGTCGTTGATCTCCTTGAAGGAATCGAGGTCCAGCATCAGCACGGCGAAGGTGCTGCCGTAGCGGCGGGCGCGCACCTGCTCTTCGGACAGCTTGCGGAAGAAGAAGTCGCGCAGGTGGAGCTGCGTCAGCTGGTCGACGGTCGCCATCTGGTAATTGCGGGCGTTCTCGATGGCCACGGCAGCCTGCTGCGCGATGGTGGTGAACACCGACGCCTGATCGATCCCGTAGGCCCCGACCCGCGGGCTCTCGACGCACAGCACGCCGATGGTCTCCTTGTTCACCGTCAGCGGTGCCGCCAGGATCGAATGCACCGAAGCGTCGAGGATGACGGGCGAGCAGGGGAGCGAATCGCGATCCACGCCGATGTCGGAGACCACGAGCGGTCGGCGCTCCTCCAGCATCCAGCTGGTGAACCCCTGCCCCAGGTGGCGTTCGGGGCGGGGGAGGACCTCGCCGTTGCGGGCCACATACTCGATGTAGTTGTCGTGAGGCCCGCGGTGATCCAGCGAGAGGAACACGAAGGGTGCGTCCAGGATCCGCTGCATGTTCTGGCAGACCTGCATGAAGACCCTCTCGGGCTGCAGGCTCTTGGTGATCTCCTGCCCGATGGTGTTCAGGATGCGCAGCTCGCGCGAGCGATGCTGCAGCTGCTCGATGGCGTCGCTCAGCTCGGTGCGCGCCTGGTTGAGCTTCTTCAAGAGGCCGCTGGCCAGCAGGATCGTCGTGGCCAGGGGCACGAATCCCCAGATCCCCGATCCGGCATACAGGAGGGCCAGGCCCAGGCAGAGGGGGATGGTGAAGACCTCGAGCGACGGGATGTAGCGCAGATAGTGCACCAGGTAGCCGAGGAGCGGCTCGCCGCGCAGCACGACCGCCACGCTCATGACCGCCAGGTTGGTGAGATTGTAGGTCACGAACAGCGCCACGACCACCAGCACGGTCCACCAGGTCAGGAGGCGGAACTGCCAGTGGGACGCCATCAGGAACGACAGCCATTGCCCTGCCAGGGCGGTCATCACCAGCCCGCCCGTGTTCAGGCAGAGGACGATGAAGAAGGGATTCTGGCGCACCTTGGCGTCCCGCGCGCGCAGGTGGCAGCCCAGACCCGCGCCGCCGAACGCCACGGCCAGCGGGAGCGGGGCCGGCAGCACGCACAACGCCGTCATGAGGTAGGCCATGTCGAGGGAGATCGACAGGCTGGCGCGCGGGAAGATCGAGAAGCTGAAGTACCAGGCGAACCCGATGAAAGTGGCGAAGACGGTGACCGGCAGGATCTCCTCTCGCAGAAGATCCCGCGCCTCATAAATCTGCCAGGCGACCGCGGCCGCGGCGGCGAGGCCAAGGGTGCAGGCGTAGACCCTGAACCGCCTCTCCTTCGAATCGAGCTTCCCGGACCTGCCTTCTTTCGACACACGTACCCCGTAAGTCCTTGACCGTGCACAATGTAGGTGCGCGCCGGCGGGCGCGCAAGGAGGCCGTTGACAGCCGCCGGACGACCCCCTAAGATGGCGCCAGTTCCCTGACGGCAAAGGATTTCGGCGATCCGGCCAGCGAGGAGAGGGAGCGATGCAGAGCCGCCGAGAGATCCTCGTCCTGACGCTCCCGCACGATCCGGGGCTGGCCGGGATCACCCGCCGCGTCACTTTGCACTTCCTGGTCCAGAACGGCGTTGCGCCGGGCGCGGCGCGCCGCGGCGCACGCCTGGTGGAGCGGCGCTGTCACCTGCTGCTCGCCTCCGTGGCGCGCGGCGAGACGCCCCCCCTGGTCCTGACCCTGTCCTCGGGCGACGAGACCGTGGAGGTCTCCGGCCGCAAGGGGTCCGCCGGGGCCCGCAGCCGCCTGGTCCGGCTGCGACGGTCGCCGGGATCCTGATTCCCTCCATGCGCGCCGGGTCGCAACCCGCCGACGGCCCGACCGCCCTGGTCCTCGGCGCCGGAGGCATGCGCGGGCCGGCCCTCGCCGGCCTCCTGCGGCGTCTCAGGTCGGAGCGCATCCACGTCGACATCCTGCTGGGCAGCAGCGTGGGCGCCATCGTGGCCGCGGTCTACGCCGGGCTGGGTATGGAGCCCGAAGCGATGATCGACGAAGCCCGGCGCCTCGGCCCATCGGCCCTGGTCCACTTCGCCCTGTCCCGCTGGCGCCTGCCGCTTCTCTCGGCGCGGGCCCTCGAACGCTCCGGGCCGATCCCGGAGGTCCTCCGCCGGCTCGATCGAGCGTCGTTCGAGACCCTGCATCACGGCGTGCGCCGGCTCGGCCTGCTGACCTTCGACCTCCTGGCGCGCGAGGAGCTGTTCCACTACGGCGGCCCCGGCCTGCCCGCGCCGCTGCCGCTGGGCGCGGCGGTGCGCGCGGCGGGAGCCATCCCGGCCCTCTTCCCGCCGCTGCGCTCCCGCATCGGCGGACGTCGCCGGCTCCTGGTGGATGCGGGCTGGATGACCGCGGTGCCGGTGGAGCGGGCGTTCGCCCCGCCGGTGCGGGCGGCGCGCGTCATCGCCGTGGATCTGGCGCTCCGGCTCTGCCTGCGGCAGGCCCGCCCGGCCTACTGGGCGCACCTGCAGGCGGCCTGCGGTGAACGCCTGGTCGTGCTCCGCCCCCGGGTGCGCCGCACCGGCACCGTCTGGCTGCGACGCGGCGACCTCGATCGGCTGGTCGCCGCCGGGGAGGAGTGCCTCGACGACGGGGCGCTGGCGGCCATCCGTGCCTGGCCCGCCGGCGGAGTGGCCCCCATGGAACCCGCGCGGGGGGCCCACTTTCCTTGACACCCCCGGGAGTGGGTGTTAGCATGCGCTCCCTTCCACGGGCGCGGGGCGGCGCTCCCTCGATCCCCTCCGAGGAGAAGGCGGATGAGCGCACTGGGCGTGATCGGCGGCAGCGGTCTCTACGGTATGCCCGCCCTCGAGGGAGCGCGCGAGGAGACGGTCCCGACACCGTTCGGCGACCCCTCCGATGCCTACCTGCTCGGGCGGCTTCGGGGACGAGAGGTCGTCTTCCTGGCGCGCCACGGCCGCGGCCACCGCCTGCTCCCCACCGAGATCAACTTCCGGGCCAACATCTACGGGTTCAAGGCCCTCGGCGTCACCCGCCTGGTGTCGGTCAGCGCCGTGGGGAGCATGCGGGAGGAATTGCGGCCACTCGATGTGGTGCTCCCTGACCAGTTCATCGACTGGACCCGGCAGCGCCCCTCCACCTTCTTCGGGGAGGGGATCGTCGCGCACGTGTCCCTGGCCGATCCGGTCTGCCCGGACCTCCGCGGGGCGCTGGCGCAGGCCGGCGCCGCGACCGGCGTCCGGCTGCACCAGGGCGGCACCTATCTGTGCATCGAAGGGCCGCAGTTCTCCACCCGCGCCGAGTCGCACCTGTATCGCTCTTTCCGGGTGGACGTGATCGGCATGACGAACGCCCAGGAGGTCAAGCTGGCGCGCGAGGCCGAGATCTGCTACGCCACCATGGCCATGGTGACGGACTACGACTGCTGGCGCGAGGAGACCGAGGCGGTGACCGTGCAGGAGGTCGTGGCGCGCCTCAACGACAACGCCCGCACGGCCCAGGCGATCCTCGAGCGCGTCGCGGGCGCCCTGCCGGTTGAGCGCGCCTGCCCGTGCGCGCGGGCCCTGGCGGACGCCATCATCACCGACCGGGCACGGATCCCGCGGGCGGCGCGCGAGCGTCTGCGGCTGCTCGTCGGCCGCTACCTGGATTGACGGATGTCCATCCTGGTCGTCGGTTCGGTCGCCTTCGACACGGTCAAGACGCCCTACGGCGAGGCCCGCGAGGTCCTGGGCGGCTCGGCCGTCTACTTCGCGGTCGCGGCCTCCTATTTCACGCGCGTGCGCATGGTGGCGGTGGTCGGCGAGGACTTCGGCGAGGAGCCGATGCGCCTCCTGCGCGAGCACGGCGTCGACGTTTCCGGCATCGAGGTCCGCAAGGGCAGGACCTTCCGCTGGTCCGGCGAGTACTCCGAGGACCTCAACGAGCGCACCACGCACGCCACCCACCTCAACGTCTTCCAGTCTTTCCAGCCCAGGATGCGCCGCGAGGATGTCGGCGTCCCGCACCTGTTCCTGGGCAACATCGATCCCGACCTGCAGCGGCGCGTCCTCGCGGACGTCAAGCCCCGCTTTGCGGCCTGCGACACGATGAATTTCTGGATCGAGGGGAAGACGGACAGCCTGAAGCGGCTGCTGGCCAGCGTGGATGGCCTGGTGATCAACGACGCCGAGGCGCGCCTCCTGGCCGGGGAGCTGAACAGCGTCGCGGCGGCCCGCCGCCTGCTGGCGCTGGGGCTGAAGATCCTGGTCATCAAGCGCGGCGAGTACGGGGCGGCGCTCTTCACGGGCGGCCACTACTTCGCGGTGCCGGCCTACCCGGTCGAGCGCCCGATCGATCCGACCGGCGCCGGCGACAGCTTCGCCGGCGGCTTCATGGGCCATCTGGCGCGTTCCGGCGAGAGATCGGGGCGCGTCCTGCGCGAGGCCATGATCTACGGCAGCGTCCTGGCCTCGTACTGCGTGGAGGACTTCAGCGTGCGGCGACTGGTGGCGGCGACGCCCGAGTCGATCGAGGCCCGTTTCCGCGAGCTGCGCGACGTCCTGAGCCTCGATGGTCCCTCCGCCGGCTGAGGGGGCGAGCATGATGCGCACCAGGCTGGCGCTGGTGCTGCCGGCGCTCCTGGCTCCGGGGGCGGCGTGGGTGGCCACGCGCTCCGGTGGGCGTCTTCTCCTGCCTTCGCTGGCCACCCTCGCCGTCTACCCCTGCATGGCCCTGCTGATCGCCGCCGGACGGCCGCGCCGCGCCGTCCTGGCCACGCTCCTCTGGGCGGCTTCCCTGTCGGTCTCGGTCATCGCCCTGGCGGCCCGGGACCCTGACGCCGTCGGCCGGGTCGTCCTGCATGGCCCCGCCTACCGCGAGGAGATGTTCGGCTTCATCCGCCAGGGCACGGGCCCGGAAGGCGACCCGGCGCGCTTCCTGCCGCAGCACCTCGCGCACCTGGCCGCCTTCGCCGCCCTCGCCGGCGCCTCCGGCGGCCTCCTCGGCCTGGCGTCGGGCTCGGTGCTGATCGGCTACATGTCCTACTATGTCGGATGCCTCGCCGCCGCCGGCGGCGCTCCCTGGAGGGCCTTCCTCCTCGGCTGGCCCCCCTACGCCGTGGCTCGCGTGGCCGGCTACGTCCTGCTCGGAATCGCGCTGTCGCGCCCGATCCTGGGGCGGGTCGCGCGCCGCCCGCTGCCCTGGACCCCCGGGCGCTCCTGGTACGGCACGGCCGCCGCTCTCCTGCTCCTCGACGCCCTCCTGAAATGGGCCCTGGCTCCGGCCTGGGCCGCGCTCTTGCGTCCCTGCCTCGGCGTTCCTTGACAGCCCCCGGGGCCGCCGCTACGATGGCCGCGAGGAGGATCGCCCCATGAGCGCGCGGGTGGTCGCGGGAGGCCTCGACGGCAAGGGGCTGCGGATCGGCATCGTCGTGAGCCGCTTCAACGACTTCATCAGCGAGCGGCTCCTGCAAGGCGCCCTGGACTGCCTGCTGCGGCACGGCGTGGCCGA
>Ga0137394_10002299_pt1 | contig 14109 bp, 14 predicted proteins | sample czobulk116metaG_FD_108278 | JGI IMG/M metagenome (GOLD analysis project Ga0137394, IMG submission 108278) | Vadose zone soil microbial communities from Angelo Coast Range Reserve, California, USA - czobulk1.16 metaG | ecosystem: Environmental > Terrestrial > Soil > Vadose zone | place: USA...
CGGACTGCGCCAATCCGATCGCGATCGCCTGACCGATCCGCTTCCCAGCTCCGGTGACCAGCGCGGCTGCGCCCTCGAGCCGCACTAGTAGGCTTTTCCGGTGATGGGGACGATCTGCCCGGTAATCGCGCTGGCTTCGTCGCTCGCGAGGAAGGCGACCGTATTCACGACCTCGTCCAGCTCGACCAATGGCGTCTTGGAATCGGCCATCTGAGCGGCATTGTCCGCCGTACGGACAGTCGCGGGCGCAACTGCGTTGACGCGAATGTCCGCGTCGCGATATTCGCGCGCCAGCTCGAGCGTCAGGCCCGCAACTGCCGACTTCGCGGCGCTGTACGCCGACATGTGCATGAGCGACCGAACCACGGCGATCGACGCGAAGTTGACGATCGATCCGCCACCGCGGGCGAGCAGCAGAGGCACGGCCGCCTGGCACATGTAGAACGCGGTTTTGAAGTTGACGGCCAGCTCGCGGTCGAGCATCTCGGGCTTCACCTCGGTAAACGGCCCGAAGCTGAAGAATCCCCCCGCCACGTTCACCAGAATATCGAGGCCGCCGAACTGCGCCTGCGCCGCGGCGGCTGCGGCGCGCGCGACCTCGGGCTGGGTCAAGTCGCCGGCGGACGCTTTGGCGGTGATCCCTTCCGCCGCGAACTCCTTGACGCGGTCCGCAAGCCCCACGGCGTTGACGTCGGCGAGCAGCAGCTTCGCGCCGGCGCGACCAAGGCCGCGCGCCACGGCGTGCCCGATTTGTCCGACTCGGCCCACGCCCGTGACGAGGACCACCTTCCCGCGGAGGTCAGCGGGCACGGATGATGTCCTCTACCGGCGGTGCGCCGCGCTGCGCGAAGCGCACGGTGCCGTCGCGGTCGATCACGTAGACGGTGCGCTGAATCCCCTTGCCATCCTCTTTGAGCGCGTTGTACGCAGCGGCGATCGTGCGCTCCGGATCGGAGAGCAGCGGAAAGTTGAATTGCATCTTCTCGACGTACCCGCGATGGCTGTCGACGCTCGCGGGGTTTACGCCGAACGGCTGCATGTTCGCGAACTTGAACTTGTCGATCTCATCGCGCACGGCGGAGAGTTGGCGGTTTCAGCCGGGGGTATTGTTGCCCGGATAGAACACCAACGCGACCGGCCCGTTCTTCAGGAGATCGCCGAGTGCGTAGTTGCGGCCGTCCGACGCCTGGGCCTTGAACGCGGGGGCTTTACTGCCGATCGGCAGCGGCTCGCTCATCCCGTTTCCTCGTTGTGAGCTCGAGGCGATGCTCGAGCGGTTCGAGCCAGGCGTCGGGGACGCGCATGCCACCGAGTGGTGCGTGCGACTCTCCGTACTCGCTCTCACCGTGCCAGTCCGACCCCCCGGTGATGCCGAGTCCCAGCCGTTCGGCGATGCGCATGAGGCGCTGTTCGATGGCGGGTGCATGACTGGGATGGCGGACCTCGACGCAGTCCAGTCCCTGGTCCTGAAAGATGCGGAGCTGGGGCTCGGTACCGTGATCACCCAGATGCGCTGCGACGGTCAGCCCTCCCACGTCATGCACGAGCGCGGTGACCTCGCCGAGCCTGGGCAGCGGCTTTTCGACGTACGCAGCCCGGCCACGGCCCAGGTAACGCCGGAACGCGTCGCTGACGTTGTCGCACGCGCCGCAGTCGACGAGCGCCCGCGCGACGTGCGGCCGTCCCAGCGCTCCCCCGTCTCCTCCGAGGAGCTGTGCCTGGACGTCCTCGAGCTCGATCGCCACGCCGAGGCCCTGCAGCTTGGCGACGATCTGCTCCCCGCGGCGGCGCCGCGCTGCCCGCGTGTCGCGCAGGAATCCCTGCAGCCGGTCGTTCTCGTGCGGCAGAAACAAGGCGAGCACATGCAGCTCGCCCCACGGCGCGCGCGCGCTGAACTCGCATCCAGGAATGACGCGGATCCCCAGCTTCGCGCCTTCGTGCGCCGCTTCCGCCACGCCGTCCGTGGTGTCGTGATCGGTGAGCGCGATCGCCGCGAGGTCTACTGCACGGGCGCGGCGCGCGACCTCCTGCGGCTCACACTCGCCGTCGGAGGCCGTCGAATGGCAATGCAGGTCAATGTGCGGCGTAATCGACCTCGGGGGCGGTCCATGCCGGCTGCGAGTGGCGGAACAGCTCGAGCAGCTCGCGCTCGGAGAGCTCGGCGAAGGCGCGCTCGGGCGAGCGGGCCCCGAGAGGGGAATAGTGCGTGACGCGGCGGCCGCGCTGCGGTCCAGTGCCGTGCTCGAAGATGAGACCGAACTGATCGCGGCCATACACGGTCACGCGGCCCGAGGGATACACGTCCCAGCGTTCGCCATCCGCGATCACGGTGCGTCGAGCCATGGGGGCGCTACGCCTGCGACGTTGTGGCGACGGGAACCTCGCTCCACAGCTCCCAGGCGTCGGGCGCGTACGTCGCCAGCGCCTGAAGACGCTTCTCCAGCTTGATCTCTTCCGGGAGCCGCGAGGCCTGGGCGCGGTGCGACATCTCCGTCGGGCTCTCGGAAAACTCGATGAACAGCCGCGGATCCTTCGCGTTGCGGTACAGCCAGATCCGCTGGCCGCGCGCCTCGGCGAACTGGCTCAGCTCGCGCAGCGTATTCACGTATTCCGTCTCGTTCTGCGCGGCGACGCGCACGCGCGCCGCTGTCAGGACTTTGGGCATGCTCACACCGCTCCCTCGGGAAATTCCTGCAACAGCTGCTTCACGTCGGCGAGGAATTTGTCGGCGTCGGCGCCGTCGACGACGCGATGATCGTAGGACATCGTGAGCATCCCCATCGTGCGGATCGCGATGGAATCCGTGCCGTCGGCGGCGGTCACGACCCTGGGGCGTTTCTCGATCGCCCCCACGCCGAGAATCGCCACCTGCGGCTGATTGATGATCGGAATGCCGGCGAACGGCCCGAAACCGCCGGGATTGGTGATCGTGAACGTGCCGCGCTGAATGTCGTCGGGCAACAGCTTCTTGGTCCGGGCGCGCTCTCCCAGATCGTTGATGGCGCGCGCGATGCCGATCAGCGACAACTCGTCGGCATGCTTGATCACCGGCACGATGAGGCCCCAGTCGAGCGCCACCGCGATGCCGATGTTGACCTCGGCACGATAGATCGTCCTGTCACCGGATACCGCAGCATTGATGATGGGATGGTTCCGCAGATTCTCGGCACACGCCTTCACGATGAACGCGAGGAACGTGAGGTTCACGCCGCGCTCGGCGTAGGCTTGCTTCGCCTTGGCGCGCAGCTGCGCGACGCGCGTGAAATCGACCTCGAAGACGCTCGCGACGTGCGCGGATACGCGCTTCGACATGACCATGTGGTCGGCGGTGATCTTGCGGATCTTGGACCACGGCTCGACGCGGTCGCCCGGCCACGGCTCGACGATCGGATGCTCGATTGCACCACCGGCGGGCGCGGTGCGCGGTCCGCTGTACGCGGGTGACGCCGTGGGAGCCTTCTCGATATATCCGAGGATGTCCTGTTTGGTCACGCGCCCCGCGTAGCCGCTGCCCGGAATTCGCGAGATATCGACGCTGTGCTCGGCGGCAATTTTCCGGACGAGCGGCGTGGACTTGGTGCGCAGGCGTTGCTCGGCCGTCTGGACGCCGCCGCCACCGTCGCCGTCGGTCGGACGGCCTGACGGCCGGGCGGCCGGTACGGCTGGTGGGGCCGCTGCGGGCGCAGGCGCGGGTGTAGCTTTCGCCGGTTCGGGTTTTGGGGCGGCTGGCGCCGGAGCGGCGACTTTCGGTGGCTCCGGTTTCGCAGGCGCGGGCGCTGCGGCCCCCGCTTCCGTTTCCAGCACCCCGACGACCGTCTGCACCGGCACGGTCTGCCCTTCCTGCACCTTGATCTCCGCCAGGACCCCCGCGGCCGGCGCCGGGATCTCGGCGTCGACCTTGTCGGTCGAGATCTCGAACAGCGGCTCGTCCCGCTTGACTGGGTCGCCGACCTTCTTGAGCCATTTGCTGAGGGTCCCCTCCGCAATTGACTCACCCATTTGTGGCATCAATACATCTACGCGCGCCATACGATCTCCTGAATAGCCATCAGCCGTCTGCCATCAGCAGTCTGCTGACGGCAGATAGCTGACGGCTAGTAGTTCGCCAGCCATCTCGCAGCTTTCAAAATATCGTCAGTCTGGGGCAACACGAAGTCCTCAAGCGTCGGCGCATACGGCAGCGGCACGTCGTGCGCGGTCACACGCATGATCGGTCCGTCGAGCCATTCGAACGCCTGCTCGTTGATCCGCGCCGCGATCTCCCCCGCGATCCCACCGGTCCGCGTGTCTTCGTGCACGATCAAAACCTTGTTCGTCTTCTTCACGGTCGCGACGATCGCGGCGTCATCCATCGGCAGCAGGGTCCGGAGGTCCAGCACCTCGACCGACACGCCGTCCGCCTTCTCGAGCTGCTCGGCCGCCTCCAGCGATTTCCACAGCGTGGCGCCGTAGCTGATGATGGAAAGATGCTTCCCGTCCCGCGCGATCCGCGCCTGCCCGATCGGCGTGAGAATCTCCTCACCCTCAGGCAACTGCTCCTTGATGCGCCGGTAGAGCCATTTGTGCTCGAGATAGAGCACAGGGTCCTCGTCGCGGATCGACGCTTTGATGAGTCCCTTCGCGTCCCGCACGGTCGCCGGATAGACGATCTTGAGACCGGGCGTGTGAAGGAATGCCGCTTCCGGATTCTGCGAATGGAACGGCCCGCCGCGAACGTAACCGCCGCAGGGGCCGCGCACCACCATCGGGGTCGAAAGGCCCGCGCGGTACCGCGCCGTTGCGACGTAGTTCGTGAGCATGTCGTACGCGCACGAAATGAAGTCGATGAACTGCATCTCGGCGACCGGTCGCAATCCCATGTGCGCGGCGCCGGCGGCCGCGCCCACGATTGCCGCCTCGGAAATCGGCGTGTCGATCACGCGCGACTCACCGAATCGCTTGGCAAAACCGTCCGTCACCTTGAACGCGCCGCCGTACAGACCGACGTCTTCTCCGAGGATGAAGACGCGCTCGTCGCGCTCCATCTCTTCCCAGAGACCCTGGCGCAGCGCTTCGAGGAATGTGACTTCGGCCATCACAGCACCTTGAACCAGAGTTTGTCAGCTGCTGGCGGATCGACGTAGACGCCGGGTAGTGCGCTCTCAGCCGCCGGCAACGGCTCATCCACGCACGCGTCGGTCGCCTGGTCCACTTCCACGCGCACGCGCTCGTCGATGTCCTTCAAGTCAGCCTCGGCGACCATGTCGGCGGTGAGCAGGCGCTGCACGTAGCGATCGATCGGATCGTTGTCCTTCGCCCAACGCTCCAGATCGGCTTTCGGCACGTAGTGCTGATCGTCGTGCTCGGCGTGGCCTTTGCGCCGGTAGGTCTTCACTTCGATGAAATGCACGCCCTTGCCGCGACGCGCGCGCTCCACCGCAAACCGCGTCGCTTCGTACACCGCGAACACATCATTGCCGTCCACCGTCACCGACGGGACACCATATCCCTTGGCCTTCTCGGCGAGGTCCTTCACGGCGAACTGCTTCTCGGGCGGCGTCGAGTACGCCCAATGGTTGTACTCGCCGATTACCACGAGCGGCAGCCGTTGCACGGCGGCGAGGTTCAGACCTTCATGAAAGGTGCCGGTCGAGGTGCCGCCGTCGCCGATGTACACGAGCCCGACGCGCGGCTCGGCGCGCAGCTTGAAGCTCAGCGCGATCCCCGCCATGACCGGGATCATGTCGCCCAGATGGGAAATCTGGCCGAGGTAGCCCTTCTCGAGGTCGTTGAAGTGGACGTTCAGCTCGCGGCCGCGGGTGGGGCTATCGGCCTTGGCCATGTACTGCCGCAGGATCTCGACCGGCTGGGCACCCATCACGAGCAGCGACCCGAGGTTGCGGATGAGGGGGGAGAGCACGTCCCTGTGCCGGCCGCGCTCCAGCGCATACGCCGAGGCGACGGATTCCCCTTCCTGCCCAAGCGAGCGGAACAGCCCGCCAATGACCTTGGTCTGGCGGTACAGCGCCACCAGCCGCTCCTCCATCGTCCGGGTGAGCCGGAGATAGCGGTAGATCTCGAGGAGCTGGTCCGCCGACAGCACCGCCCCAGATGGGACGGCTGCAGTCGGGCGCGTCGCAGGAAGAGCCATGGCCCTAAATTATAGTTGGGAGGGAAGAGCCATGGCGAACGTGAAGCTGCGCGTGACCGGAATGACCTGTGGCCACTGTCAGGCCAAGGTCGAGAAGGCCTTGAAGGGTGTGATCGGGGTGTATAGTGCCATCATCGACTTGCCCGACGGCGAAGCGGAAGTGGATTTCGATGATGACTCGGTGACGACTGATCAGCTGGTGGCGGCCGTCGCGAAAGCCGGCTACGGCGCGAAGGTCGCGGGCTAGTACGCGCCGCGCATGACGTGCGCCGGCTCGACGAGCCGGTGCACCTCCGCAAGGAACCGCTTAGCGAGCTTGTCGAGCTCCGACTCTCCCACCTGATCGGTCGCCACCTCGACGTATGTGTAATGCCCTCCCTCGGGGCGAACGCTGATCGTGATACGACCCAACGTCCCCTGGTAGGCCCTCCGGCGCGGCGATTCCTCCGCCGGCGCGAGCCGCCCGCCGAAAAAGCTCTTGGCGACGTCGAGCACCGCTTCGGGACTCGCGCTAGTCCTATGGAAGTACCGCATGCGTTGCCGCTCCTGGAGTTTTGAACGCCCGCAAGGTGAGGCTGTTGAGCACCACCGAGAGACTCGACCACGCCATCGCGGCGCTCGCGAGCACCGGTGAGAGCAGCCATCCCGTCACGGGATAGAGTATACCAGCGGCGACCGGAATCAGCAGCACGTTGTAGCCAAACGCCCAGATCAGGTTCCAGCGAATCGTGCGCATCGTGCGGCGCGCCAGCTCGATCGCCGTAAACACCGCGCGCAGGTCGCCCCGGATCAGCGTCACGTCGGACGCCTCCATGGCAATGTCTGTTCCCGTGCCGATCGCGATGCCGACGTTTGCCTGGGCGAGCGCCGGCGCGTCGTTGATGCCGTCACCGACCATGACGATGTGTCCGGCCCCCGCCTGGCGCTGCAGCTTCTTCACGAGGTCCGCCTTCTGCGAAGGCAATACCTCGGCGATGACCTCGTCGATCCCCACCTCCGCGGCAACCGCCTCGGCCCCTTTGCGCGAATCGCCCGACACCATGACGACGGGAATCCCGCGCCGCTTCAAGAGTTCAATCGCCCTCTTGGAAGTCGGTTTGATCGGATCGGAGATCGCGATGACGGCGTAGACCGTGTTGTTCACGACCACGATGATGGGCGAGCGCCCCTGGGCCGCCAGTCGATCCGCGTCGCCACCCAGGGAGCCGAGCTCGAGGCTGCGCTCCCGCGCATGCCGCAGCGAGATCACTTCGATGATGCGGCGATCTACGGTGCCGCGCACGCCACGTCCTTCCATGGCGGCGAACTTTTCGACGGGAAGGAGCGACACCTGCTTGTCCTGCGCGGCCTTGAGAACGGCGAGGGCGAGCGGATGCTCGGAGCGCTGCTCGACGGACGCCGCCCATTTGAGGACGTCGGCTGGGCTGATCGGCGTGCCGTCCGGCTTCTTCGCGGTCACGATGTGGGTGACGGTCGGCTTGCCTTCGGTGATCGTGCCGGTCTTGTCGAGCAGCACGGTACGCGCGTTGGCGAGCCGCTCCAGCGCCTCGCCGCTCCGGATGAGGATCCCATACTCGGCGGCCCTACCGGTGCCCACGAGAATCGCGGTCGGCGTGGCGAGGCCGAGGGCGCAGGGACAGGCGATGATCAGCACCGACACGAACGCCACGGTCGCAAAGACGAGCGCGCGCGCCTGTGGGAGCGGGCCAACGTCGAACCATACGACAAATGCGGCGATCGCGAGCGCGATGACGATCGGGACAAACACCCCCGCGACGCGGTCGGCGAGTTTCTGAATGGGCGCTTTGGTCGCCTGCGCATCTTCGACAAGCTGCACGATTTGCCCCAGCGCGGTTTCCTTGCCTACGCGCGTCGCCCGAAACGTGATGCTGCCAGTCGTGTTCAGCGTGCCGCCGATGACTTCGTCACCGGGCTTTTTTCCGACGGGCATGGGCTCGCCCGTGAGCATCGCTTCGTTCACGGCCGAGGCGCCTTCGGTCACGATCCCGTCGACCGGCACCTTTTCGCCCGGCTTGACGATGAGCAGGTCTCCAACGACGACGGCTTCGACGGGGACGTCGGTCTCCTGGCGGTCACGGATGACGTGCGCGGACTTCGCGCGCAATGTCGCCAGCCGGCGAATCGCTTCGGAGGTGCGGCCTTTGGCGCGCGCCTCGAGCAGCCGGCCCAGCAGCACCAGCGCGATGATCGCGGCGACCGCCTCGTAGTAGACATCGGCGGGGAGCCCGGCGCGCAGAAACAGCGTGGGCGCCGCGGTCGCCACGAGCGAGTAGAGGTAGGCTGCTCCGGTCCCGACACCAATCAGCGTATTCATGTCGGCCGTGCGATGCCGCAATCCGCTCCAGGTGCCCTTGTAGAATTGTTGGCCCGACCAGGCCGCCACGGGGAGCGTGATGATGGCGAGTCCCCATTTGACCCAGTCGAGGTCGAGCACCCATCCCCGCCCCGCCACCCAGTCGCGCAGCCCGATCGCCAGCGGCATGAGCAGACGACCCAGCAGGTCCACCTGCTTCATCGTGCCGTTGTCGCCCATGGGGCGATCGGCCATCAGCAGCATCGAGCCGAGCATCGCCACGATTGCCACGGCCGCGGCGGCCACAAATTTCCAGGTGAGCGTACGGATTTCGCGACTGCGCGCAATGCGCTCGCGCTCGAGCGGATCCTCCGCCGCGATCGGCGCGGCCACCTCGAAGCCCGCGGCGACCACCGCCTGCTCGAGATCTTGCGCGCTCCCGACGCCCGGGATGTAGTCGACGGTCGCGGTCTCCGTCGCTTGATTGGCGACGGCCCGAATGACGCCGTTCACTCTCGACAGCGACTGCTCGAGCGGCGCGACGCTGGGCGCGTAGTGCAGGTCGACGATTCCGAAGGTGACCGTCGCTTTGCCGCAGTTATAGCCCGCCTCGCGCACGGTCTTGATGAGCTGCCCGACGTTCGTTTGTGCGGCGTCGTATTCGATGGCCGCCTTGTTGGTGGCAAAGTTGACGCCGGCGGAGGTGACGCCGGTCGCGCCGGCCAGCGCCTCCTGGACCGTGGCGGCGCAGCTCGCGCACGTCATCCCTTCGATGGGAAGGATGATCCGGGTCTTACTCATGACGAGCATCGTGGAATTTGTGGGGCGATGACGCGGCGCGGCGCTCGCCGGGCGGCTCCACGACGAGCAGCCCCTTCAGCATGTTCATACCGCAGCGAAAGGTGTACTCCCCCGGCTGGTCGGGGGTGAATTCGACGACCGTCGTCTGAAATGCCGGGAGCTGCTGATCGATGCCGAAGCGCTCGAACACCACGCGCTCGGAGCAGTCGGCAGTCTCGTCCCGGTAGAATTGCAGCCGCACCGGCTTCCCCGCCTGGACGACGATCGTGTCGGGTGTGTAGCCGCCTTTCACGGTGACGTGCACTTCCTGCACCCCGCTCGCACCCGCGGTCGCAGCGACCGGCGTGCCGCGCGAGAAGAGGAAGTACCACAGCACCCAGACGATGGCGACGGCGCCGAGCGCCGTGACGGCGATCTGGGTGGACGTCACGTATCCCTCGCTAGCGCACCTGTACGCGCGCGGGAGCGCTTCGGGTCGGGGGGGCGGGGGCGGGGGCGGATTCGATCCGCATGGCGTAGAACGAGCGCCACACGAACGTCAACGCTACGAGGAGGAACGCACCGGCGAGCACGAGACTCAACGTGGCGCCGCGCTCGGCCGTGAGCGACACCGCCAGCTCGACGGCCAGCAAGCCGAAGAGCGTCGTGAACTTGATGATCGGATTCATCGCGACCGACGAGGTGTCCTTGAACGGATCGCCCACCGTGTCGCCGACGACAGTCGCGTCGTGGAGCGGCGTCCCTTTCTGCTTCAGCTCGGTCTCGACGATCTTCTTGGCGTTGTCCCATGCACCCCCCGCATTGGCCATGAAGATGGCCTGGTAGAGGCCGAACAGCGCGATCGAGATCAAGTAGCCGATGAAGAAGTACGGCTCGAAGAACGCGAACGCGAGCGTCGCAAAGAAGACCGTCAGGAAGATGTTGAACATCCCCTTCTGCGCGTACTGCGTACAGATCGCCACCACCTTCTTGCTGTCCGCCACGGAGGCCCTCGTCGTCCCCTCGAGCCGGATGTTCGCCTTGATGAACTCCACCGCGCGATAGGCGCCGGTGGTAACCGCCTGGGTCGAGGCGCCCGTAAACCAGTAGATCACGGCGCCGCCGGTGATCAGGCCAAGCAGGAACGGCGGGTACAGGATCGACAGCTTCGACAGCAGCTCGGGCTGCAACCCGCCCGTGAGCGCCACGATGATCGAGAAGATCATCGTCGTCGCGCCCACGACGGCGGTGCCGATCAGCACCGGTTTGGCGGTCGCCTTGAACGTATTCCCCGCCCCGTCGTTTTCTTCCAGGTTCTCCTTGGCACGCGCGAAGTTCGGCTCGAACCCGAAGTCCTTCTTGATCTCGGCGCGCACGTTCGGCACCTGCTCGATCAACGACAGCTCGTAAACCGACTGCGCGTTGTCCGTGACCGGGCCGTAGGAATCGACGGCGATCGTGACCGGTCCCATGCCCAGGAACCCGAAGGCGACGAGCCCGAACGCGAACACGGCCGGCGCCATCATCAGACTTCCAAGTCCCACCGTGCTGATGCCATAGGCGATCGCCATCAGCACCATCATCGTCATCCCCAACCAAAACGCACTGAAGTTCCCGGCGACGAAGCCCGACAGGATGTTCAGCGAGGCCCCACCCTCGCGTGACGACGTGACGATCTCCCGCACGTGCCGCGAGCCAGTCGAGGTGAACACCTTCACGAACTCGGGAATAATCGCCCCCGCCAGCGTCCCGCACGTGATCACGAGCGACAGCTTCCACCACAACGTGGGATCGCCCCCAATGGCGGGGATCAGGAGCCGCGACGCGACGAACGTGAGCGCCACCGAGACGAGCGAGGTGAGCCAGACGAGGCTCGTCAGGGGCGCTTCGTAATTCATGTGATCCGCCGTCCGGTAGCGGGCTTTCGCCACGGCGGCGTTCACGAAATACGACAGGCCCGACGCGATGACCATCATGACGCGCATCGCGAAGATCCAGACGAGAAGCTGGACCTGCACGAGCGGCTGGTGGACGGCGAGCAGGATGAACGAAATCAGCGCGACGCCCGTCACCCCGTACGTCTCGAACCCGTCGGCGCTCGGCCCTACCGAATCGCCGGCGTTGTCCCCGGTGCAGTCGGCGATGACGCCGGGATTGCGCGCATCGTCCTCTTTGATCTTGAAGACAATCTTCATCAGGTCGGCACCGATGTCAGCGATCTTGGTGAAGATCCCGCCCGCCACGCGCAGCGCCGCCGCGCCCAGCGATTCGCCGATCGCGAATCCGATGAAGCAGGGGCCGGCGTAGTCTCCGGGGACGAACAGCAGGATCAGGAGCATCAGCAGCAGCTCAACGCTGATCAGCAGCATCCCGATGCTCATCCCGGCCTTTAGGGGAATCGCGTGGTTGGGGTACGGCTTGCCGGTGAGACTCGCGAATGCCGTGCGGGAGTTCGCGAACGTGTTCACCCGGATCCCGAACCACGCGACGCCGTAGCTGCCGGCGATGCCGATGAGGCTGAACAGCAGGATGATGATCACCTTCATCGCGGGGAAGCCACGCACCACGGCGCCGGTCGCGTCTGTCGTCTGCGCCAGCGTGCCGAAGTACAGCGCCACGATGGCGCCGATGAAGAGCCACAGAATAAGAAGGAAGCGACCCTGGGTGAGCAGGTACGTCTTGCAGGTCTCGTAGATCAGCTCGGAGATCTCGAGCATGGCGCGATGCACCGGAAGGTTCTTGAGCTGAATGTAGGTGGCCAACCCAAACACCAAGCCCAGCGCACAGATCACCAGGCCCCAGAGCAGCAAGGACCGGCCATCGATCCCCCCCAGGAACGCAGCCTTGGCGAGGTCCGGCAATACGAGGGCCGCTTCACCACCGGCGGCGTGCTGTGCTGGAGCAGCGTCCTGGAAGAATCCGAGGAACGCGAGCAGCGACGTCAAACTCGTCATGTGCAACGATCTCCTGGGTGTTGCTGGTCGTGAGGGGGGGGAGCGGGAGTGTTATTTCTCCGCGTATTCGTAGTACTCGATGCCGAGATGCGTGATTTGCTCCTCACCCATCAGCCAGCGCAGCGTGTTCTTGAGCTTCGTGTGCTGGATGAAGAGGTCGTGCTCGGCGTACAGACCCGCGGCGAACTGGGGACTCTTAAAGTAGAAGGACAGCCATTCCTGGATTCCAGACAGTCCCGCCCGGCCGGCAAGATCGAAGAACAGCGCGAGGTCGAGCACGAGCGGCGCGGCGAGGATCGAGTCGCGGCACAGGAAGTCGACCTTGATCTGCATCGGATAGCCCAGCCATCCGAAGATATCGATGTTGTCCCACCCTTCCTTATTATCACCGCGGGGTGGGTAGTAGTTGATCCGGACCTTGTGATAGACCTTGCCGTAGAGCTCGGGATACAGGTCGGGCTGGAGGATGTGCTCGAGCAGTCCGAGCTTCGATTCCTCTTTGGTCTTGAACGACTCCGGGTCGTCGAGCACCTCGCCGTCCCGATTGCCGAGGATGTTGGTGGAGTACCATCCCGACAGTCCGAGCATCCGCGCCTTGAACGCCGGCGCGAGCACGCTCTTCATCATCGTCTGGCCGGTCTTGAAATCCTTGCCGCCGATCGGGACGTGGCGCTCTTCCGCCAGCCGCTCCATCACCGGGAGGTCGACGGTCAGATTGGGCGCGCCGTTTGCGAACGGCACATTCTCCATCAACGCGGCATAGGCGTAGAGCATCGATGGCGCGATCGACTGGTCGTTCTGCTCCATCGCCTTCTCGAACGCGGCCAACGACTGGTGCGCGGGCCCGGGCGTAAGGAACACCTCGGTCGATGCACACCACACCACGACGAGGCGATCGAGCTTCGCGCTCTGCTTGAAGGTCCGCATGTCCTCGCGCAGCTGCTCGGCAAGCTCCCGCTTGTTCTTGCCGCGTTTGACGTTCGTCCCCTGCAGCCGCTTGACGTAGTACTGGTCGAACACGGCCGGCATTGGCTTGATGTTCTGGAGGAAATCCTTGATCGGCTCGAGGTGCTCATGCCGGTCGAGGACGCCGGCTTTCACCGCGGCGGTGAAGGCGTCATCGGGAATCGGATCCCACGCCACGAACACGAGATCCTTCAGGTCCGCGAGCGGCACGAACTCCTTGATCTTCGGCGTGCGTTTCTCGGTGCGCTTACCGAGGCGGATCGTCGCCATCTGGCTGAGGGAGCCGATCGGGAGGGCGCGGCCGCGCCGCACATTCTCCACGCCGGCGATGAACGTCGTGGACACGGCGCCGAGGCCCACCAGCATCACGCCCAATTTTCCCGTCGCAGGCGCGATCTCGCGTGCGCCTCCCGTCACAACCGCCGTTTGCTCCCGAGCCATCAATGTCCCTTGCGGCGTGCCGCCGCGACTCCAGGCAACGTCTCACGTTTGGGAATCGGCGACGGCGGGGGCGCGCCGCGCGCCACGCGCGCGACGTGCACCACCCGTTGGATCACCGTGATCGCGGAGACGAGCGCGAGCACCGCCACAATCCAGAACAGCACGACGCCGGGGCGCCCCGGCCCCGCGCCTAAGACCAGCGCAGGCACTCCGAGGAACAGAATGCGTTCGGCGCGCGGGGCAATGCCGACCTTGTTCTCGACGCCGAGCGCTTCGGCCCGCGCCCGCGTGTACGATACCAAGAACGATGCGACGAGCGCGACCAGCCCGGCCGCGATGGCCCGCGGCTTCATGTCGGCGGGCAACGGGCCGGTCAAAAAATAGAAGATCAGCCCCGCAAAAACCGCCCCCTCGCCCATGCGGTCGAGCGTCGAATCGTAAAACGCGCCGAACGTCGTCATTTTGCCGCCCTGGCGCGCCACCTGCCCGTCGAGCAGGTCGAGTATCCCACTGATCAGGAGCAG
>Ga0137394_10002300_pt1 | contig 14109 bp, 9 predicted proteins | sample czobulk116metaG_FD_108278 | JGI IMG/M metagenome (GOLD analysis project Ga0137394, IMG submission 108278) | Vadose zone soil microbial communities from Angelo Coast Range Reserve, California, USA - czobulk1.16 metaG | ecosystem: Environmental > Terrestrial > Soil > Vadose zone | place: USA...
CACTTTGCCGGTGGTGGCCGGCGCTGTCTACCAGGTCATCGAAACGTGGCGGGCCCGTCGGCGCTTTCCGCCCCCTGGGCGCTTCGTGCGGGTCAACGAGAGGCAGATGCACGTCCAAGTAACTGGAGGAGGCACACCGACTGTGGTCTTCGAGTCGGGCATGGGCGCGTCCTGCCTGAGCTGGACGCTGGTGCAGCCGCACGTGGCGCAGTTCACTCGCGCAGTAAGCTACGACCGCGCAGGACACGGCTGGAGCGATCCTGCGCCCGAGCCGCGCACGGCTCGGCAGATCGCGCAGGAGCTACACACGCTGCTGGATGCCACGGGTTTGCTCGAGCCATACCTTTCTGCATGACGAAATATCCTTTCGGTGGCCAATGGGCCGCAAGTTCAGAAGTCAGTCGGGGCACACGTGTCCGATGGAGTCGAGTGCCGACCCAGATGGACAAACGGATTCAGTGGGACAAAACTATGGCGGGGGATGCGCGACACGCAGAGGGACCGAGCGCGCGATGGAAACGAAACGGAGATGGGCGGGTTGCACCCAAAGGACGAACCCGATACTTTCTAGTCACGGATTGAAGGAATAGGTCCATTTCACTGCGAAGCGGGTCTCACGGACCTGCGGGGGGTTCGCCGGTGCAATGCTGGCGAATTGTGTCCCAACGTTGCAAATGATGTAGAGGTCGCTGTCCGGGCGGTAGTTATATCTCAAACGCAAATTGGCACTGATCGCTTGCGTGTTTGAAGTATCCATCTGAATGAGGCTGGTGAACGTTAAGAAGCGGCTAAACGAATAGTTCCCTTGTAAGCTCGCGAGCACGACCGAAAACTTTCCATTCGGCAGGGGCAACCGGAAGCGGTCCCAGGTCTCGGAAACGGAGATCGAGAACTTTGCAGTCGGGCGATAATCGGCCCGCACCCGGAATTCATTCAGAGTCCCACCGTAATAGCCGCCGAATCGTTCGACCAAATTGTAAGTGAATCTGCGATCCTTGCGCGAGCCATAGGTGAGCTGATGGCGAGTGAAGTGATAAAGGCCGTTAGGGATAAAAACATTCTTATAGATATGAAGCGGCGTCGTAATGCGTTGGGTGAACACGTTCACGATGTCGTCGTCAGTATAACCACCGTTATTCAACTCGGCATAAAAACTGGTCAGCCACTCCTGAGTGAATACAGCACCGTGAGTGTCGGGAGCGTGAAGCAGAAACCCTTCAAACTGCAGCTCACGAACGCCGGCGATCTTCGGCCTGGCCTTGAACGTTAAGTCCCCCCGCATTTCGTTCGAGTCAGTCCTTTCGACGAAGCCGACTTCGGGATTGAAGTTCGGTCCCGTTTTTCGGCGCTCCACTAAGCCTTCGAGCCAATTGGAACGATAGGTCAACGAAGCTCCGAGATCACTGGCTCCGCTCGGATTCCCAGGTGATTGCGTTCCAGCCATGTGAGCATCGACAATCCAGTCCTTGAAGAAAATCAGACGCGTGTCAGCTCCACCAGTCTGATTGAAGCTGTCTAAGACATTTCCGGATCGCTTGTCGATGCCCATGACTCCGATGTATGAGCCAGGCCACAGCGATTCTTTCAACCGAACTATCGAGAAATTGGAATATGGATTGGGGCCGCTGGAACGCGTGTCGACATCCATGACGCCGAGCTCCAAACGACCGAGTGTGCCGGTCAGTTTTACTCCGCCATTTATCGGGACTTGATTACCCGTTATAGGGTCGATGCCAATCTGTCGGCTGAAAAACAACTGATCCTGGTCTCCAAGGGCAAAGTTGAATGCGCCGGCGTTTTCCAGGAAAAACTGGCGCTTCTCTGGAATGAATACCTTGAATGGTGTGATATTGAATGGCTGCAGATCGACTTCCGTGTCGGCGAAATCGGTGTTGCCAGTGAGATTCAAAAGGAGATTGGAGGTGAGTCCGTACTTTATATCAACGCCTCCGGTCAGCGGGAAGAGAGGGTCCTGGCCAGTCTGTTTGTCGTACCTTGCCAGGCCGTACGGTTTGACAATAAGAAGCCTTCCGCTGCCGATGTCGTGTATTCCGCGCAGCTCTCCCGCCTCAGACACCTTTGTGAAGCCAAACGTGCGACGGTAGGCGCGCCATAAGTCTTCTTCGTTCTTCCTGCGAATAAAGCGTTTGAAATTGATGCCCCAAAGCACATCGACGGAATGTGTGAAGTTGAGCGTCGTGAACGGAATTTCGACCGTCGCGGTCCAGCCATGTGCTGTGATCCGCGCTTCAGATGTCCAAACACCATCCCAGCCGGGGTCAAATTCCGTCTCATCCTCGCTGCGTTGCTCCTCGACGATCAGGCCGTCCACCTGAGTACCAAGCGGATTGACCCCGAAAACGTGGGCATCGCGACGATCGTGGCTGGAATCAATTAAGATTTCGAAGTGATCGTCAAGCTCCTGCGAGACATCTCGCCGCAACTCTGTGGCAATGATTCGAGAGGGTTGTGAGTCATAGCAGTGAATGCCAAAGTAGACTGCGTGGCGGGTGTAGAGAATGCGAACTTCTGTTTTCTCCGTGGGTGGCTCACCCTCGTAAGGCTCGCGTTGCCGAAAATCAGTAATCGGAATGGCGGATTGCCACAGTGGATCGTCAAGAGTTCCATCGAGATTGGGAGGATGTTCGATCGCGGTTGCTTGTGCGTTCCGATTTGATTGTTCAATCTTCGGTACTTGCCCTGAAAGTGGGGATAAAAAACAGAGATACAGAACAATCAGGAACAGGGTAGCGAGCACAGGCTTAGCACACGACTCTATCGTTTCACCGCTCAACGCGATGGCCTCCGAGGCTCACCAGGTAAAAGACGAGCACTACCTCTGCGGGAATCGTGTAGCAGATTAGGACCCTGCTTCGGTCTATCCGAAGAACGCTGTCCGTTCTGCATCATCTTTGCCGACCCACAATGGGCTGCTCGTCCTGCACCGCGCTCGCGTTTCCATGCTGTTGAGCTCTGGATGCAGTGGGATCTTGCGGTGTGTCTGCTGACCGTCCATCGTTTCACCTCACGTCGCCCTGGTGCTGTCGAGCCGAGGGCCGAGCGCAAGGGCAACGACAGCGCGTGGATGCGGCACGTTCAACAAGCGCCAATTGGAGACCGACTGGTCCCGAAGGCCCGTTGAGAAGAGTGCCGCCCTGCCCGACAGCGAAACGGTGATCTCCGTCAGCGGCGCGGTGAGCCCAAGGCCGAGCGCCTTCACGTACGCCTCCTTCCTCGTCCAGCCATTCAGAAACGCTGTCGCGGGATCGGCAGCGAGTTCGAGCTCGCGACGCTCGACATCCGAGAACACGAGACGTGCGAGTGATTCGACATCGTCTATCGGCCGGAGGAACTCTATGTCCACTCCGATGGCTGCATCGCCAGCGAGTGCAATGACCGCGTCGCCTCCGCTGTGCGCGAGGTTGAACTCAACGTGTCCGCGACCGCCCTCAAGCGTCGGCTTGCCGTTTTTTCCATACGAGAGCCGGATAGCAGCTGGGGAACAACCGAGCCGATCGGCAAGCACATGTCGGAGGGCGGCCCGTCCAACAATGTAGCGGGTTCGGTCCAGATGTGAATGAAAACGGTCCGCCTTAGCGAGCTCATCGTCTGAGAGCCAATGCGTGAAGTAGCTGCGGGCGTCGGCACTCACGTCCAGGTCCACGTACCAAATGTCGAGAGACGTATATGAAGCGCCGACGCGTATGCCCGTCGTCGCGAGTTTCGGCCGGCGTATGTTGCGCAATATGACGTTATCGACTTTTAGGAGTGGCCGCACCCGCCTCCAGATGGCTGCCGCACGGCGCTGCTCTCCCGAAGGCCCGCCGTCTCGGTCGCTGAAAACGGCGACATAGGATCGCTGGTCCGGAATGAGAGGCTCTGTGCTCCACTCGAACATTGCGGACTCCGTTGCTTTAGAAACGGTCGTCAGCCGCCGGTCACCTCGATCGTCGGCGAACAGTCGGCCAGGTGCACTGGGTCGGCCATCGCCACGAGTACTTCGCGCGGCCCCTCGAAGCTCTCCCTCCCGTGCGCGGTGCGCACGTTGTCCACCAGGAACAGGTCCCCGCTTTGCCACCGCTCGCGTGCGGTGTTTTTCTCATACACCTCATCGATCAACTGTATGACATCCGCGCCGATCGGGTCGTCGTTGCCAAAGCGGGTATTGAAGGGCAGCCCGTCCTCGCCGTAGGTGTCTACGAGGTACTCGCGTACCTCCGGGTCCATCGTCCACTCGTTCAGGAATGCTATTTGGTTGAACCAACACTGCTGGCCGGTGCGCGGGTGACGAACGACAGCGCTGCGGCGTTGGCAAGTGCGCAGCTCACCGTTTGGCTGCCACTCGAACTGGATCGCATTCGCACGGCAGTAACTCTCGACAGTGCGACGGTCGTCGGCGCCGAAGGCTTCAGCCACCGACGCCCCGATGTCGTTGTTGTAATTGCGAATCAGGAGCCAGCCCACCCGCTCAAAGCGCTCGACTAAGTCGGTTGGCAACGCGTTAAGGACGTTTGGCGAGTCGGCCACCGGGGTCTCGCCCCCGCCCGCCGGCGCAACGAGGCACGCGAACAGCATGAGGCTGGGGAGCTCGACCGCGTAGCTAAGTTCGTGGTGCATGCACATGTGCTGGTTGGGCGGCCACTTTGACGCGGAGTACACGCCCTGAGCATAGCGCTGACGGGGCGCGAAGGCCTCCCTCTCGGTCATCAGACTGCCAAGCTGCCGAAAAACCGCTTCGGTCTCTGCCGCGTCGCGGAGCCCGAGACCGCGAACCAGGAGCGACCCGTGTTCGGCGACGAAGGCGCGAAGCGCGTTGCGGTGCTCGGACGCCCAGCGCTCCGCGTCGCCGGTTGCCTCGACGCGCAGGATAGGGGGCCTGCCGGGTTGCAGGTCCACGTTGGGCAGTGAGGTCGGAGATGAGGACAATGACCTCGCGGATAATGACGACATTTCGAATTCCCCCTTTCAGTCAATGGTTGCTGCTCGAGATGAAGGCGACCGTTCTGGAACCGCTCGAAGCCGCTGCACAGACCTGTCGTCGACCAGAATGGCGAGGTCGGCGAGAACCGGGTGATCGGTAAGGTCCTTGAGGGACACCGTACGGTTCAGCCTGACCGCTAGCTTCAGTGCCGACAGCGACGTGCCGCCCAGGTCAAAGAACTGGTCCCGCCGACCGATCTGGTCTTTCGGGACGCCGAGAACCTCGGCCCACGCGGCCGCCAGCCGGTGTTCGGTCGCCGTGCTCGGCCGCTCGTGGCTCTGCTCGACGACATCGAGTTCTCCGGCGACCGCCTTCAGCGCCTTCTTGTCGATCTTGCCGTTGTCCGTTAGCGGCAGACGGTTCCGCCAATGGAAGGCCGTCGGGACCATGTACTTAGGCAGCGACGCGTTGAGCCGTTCCTGCAACGCGTTGGCATTCAGTGGCTGCTGGCCGGAATAGAAGGCCACCAAGTGCTTGCCGCCGTCGGGTCTCCCAGTGACGACGACCGCGCCCTCGTGGACGCCAGGCACGCGCAGCAGTGTGTTTTCGATCTCGCCGATCTCTATCCGGAAGCCGCTGATCTTGACCTGATTATCTCGCCGACCGAGGAACTCCAGCTTGCTGTCGGGCAGCCAACGGCCGTAATCACCGCTGCGGTACAGTCGGCGGCCCGCGCGGTGCGGGTCCGCCATGAACGCTTGCTGCGTGCGCTCTGGGTCGTTGATGTAACCGCGGCCAACGCATACGCCGGAGAAGACGATCTCTCCTGGCGCGCCGAGCGGCACCAGAGCGAGGTTCTCGTCAACGATGTAGACCGACACATTGTTGATTGGCCGACCGAGTGGGACCCGCTCCCGGTCGGGCACGCGGTCCATGACTTCGTGGTTGGTGTCGTCCGACGTCTCGGTCAGGCCGTACGCATTGACCAGCTTGATCGCGGGCTGCGCCGCGAACCAGCGCTGCACCAGCTCCTTCTTCAGTGCCTCGCCCGTGACCGACACGCACCGCAGGTCCGGCAGCCCGCGGGGGTGCTGCTCCAGATAGGACACGAGGACTTCAAGGTAAGTCGGCACGACTTGAATGACGTTGACGTTAGCGTCGACGATCTTGTCCATGAAGCGCTTCGCGTCCAGGATTGTCTCCTGCTCGACGAGCAGCGTCCGCCCGCCGACCAGCAGCGCGGAAACCAGTTGCCACAGCGAGATGTCGAAGCACTGCGGCGCCGTCTGGGCCACCACGTCGCCCTCGCCGATCCTGAGATCGTCAATCTTGGCGAAGAGGTGGTTGAGCATCCCTGCGTGTTCGCACATCGCGCCCTTGGGCTCCCCGGTGGAGCCAGAGGTGAAGTAGATGTAGGCGAGCTGGCCGGGCACCACATCAATTCCGAGATTGCCCTCGGGATACCCTCCCTCGTATGCCAATTCGATGAAGAGCGTCTGGACCCCGGACAACGACTCGACCGCCTGATAGAGCATGCCCGTGCTGCCCCGCTCGGTGAGCACGAGCCGACAACCGGCCCGGGAAAGTGTCCTGGCGATGCGGTCGGCCGGGAAATGCGGCTCGATGGGTAAGTACGCGCCGCCAGCTTTGAAGATCGCGAGCACGGCGGTCATCCAGTCGAGATTGCGCTCGGCCACCACGCCCACGACGGCTTCCCGGGCGAGCCCCCGCGCCAACAGGGCTCGTGCCAGCTGATTTGCACGAGCATTAAGCTCTCGATATGTCCACTGTCTGTTGCCGTACACGGCCGCAATGGCGTCCGGGTGTGCCCGAACGCGCTCCTCGAAGAGCTCGTGGACCCGGCAGTCTGGCAGCTTTCTGTGCGGTCCAGCGAGGCCATGCAGCTGGAAGCGCAGCTCCTCGGCCGAGAGCAGACTCTGTCGCGCGTGTTCGGCATCTGGATCGGCCGCGATGAACGCCAGCGCGCTTAGGTGGTAGCCAGCGATTCGGGCGGCACACTCCGCGTCCAGCACGTCGGTCTTGTAACGCAGCTGCAACACGAGCCCCGCACGCTCCACGAAGGCGACGCGCAGTACGGTGTGCTTGCGGAACTCCCCACCCCCGCCCGCATCCAATTCGAAAACGGTCTCGAACGGCGGCTCGCTGAGGCCTAACTCGCGTCGGAGATCGCCGACTGGAAAATCCCTGTGCGCCAACAGTTCCGCCTCGGTTCGAGCAGCGTCCAGCAGCACCTCGCGCCATGAGCGGGGTTCAAGCGTCATCCGAAGTGGCAACGGCGGCCCGATCGCCTTGGTGTAGCCGGTGCAAACCTCGCGCTCACCCGAGAGTGCGCCAAGCACTTTGGCGTGCGCGGCGAGCAGCACCGAGCTCAGCGGCACCGCGAGCTCGTTTGCGAGTCGGTGCAATGCCGCCACGAGTTGGTCGGGGATCATCGCGACGTGCTCGCCGACGCGAGCCACCGGATCGAGGGTCCACCGCGGGAGCGCCGCGAATCCACCGGCGAGGAGTACACCGCGCCAGAACTCTCGACCACGCTCCGCCGTCGTCACCGTGCTACGCAGACTGAGATTGCCCATCTCACATCTCCTTCGCTGGGTTGCCCGCCCAGCGCGCGTGTGCCGGGACCTCCTCGCCCTTCATGAGGAAGGAATCGGCGGCGAGGGCTGAGCCATCACCCATGGTCACGCCGTAGAGGATGAATGCACCGACCCCGAGCGTGCAGCGAGCGCCAATCGTGATTCGGTCACACTTGAACGTCCCGTCCTCCAGCGAATGGCACTGGATCTTGCTCCGGTAGTTGAGGACAGACTCGTCCCCGATGGCGGTGAGCGACGGGTCTTCGACGACGGCGCCGTCGTCGAAGACTCGCCTGCCGATCCGCACGCCCATCAGGCGCCAGAGCACGTTCTTGAACGGAGTGCCATCGAACGCGTGGAGATAGTGAATCGGATGCGCCTTCCACAGGCGCTCGGCCGACCAGAAATCCCGGTGGTAGATGGAACAGATCGTCGGCTGCAAGGGACGCAACGCTTCGACGCAACGGTGCACCAGGGAGAAGTAGACCGCGGTGATCACGATGCTGAGCGCGAAAAGCACGGCGCTGACGACATGCGGCAGTACGTCGTAAAGCTCGATGCCGGCGAGGTAGAGCAAGGCGAACAGGAAAACGCCCACCCAACGCGTGAAGAAGAACAGGCCGATGGTTCGAAGGTTATACCGATTCTTGGCCGCAAGGCCGCGGCGCAGCTCCTCCCCGGTCCGGAGATGGTCGAATCGGCTGTCGCGCTCGACGGACCGCGGAATCTCGAAACACGGGGCGCCCAGCAGGCCGACGCCTTCGCGAATCTTGCCATCGAGGGGAACCATCACTTTCGTCCCGAGGAGGACATTGTCGTACGTCCTGCCGCCCGCGGGATAGGTGACGTCGTTTCCCACGAAGTTGTGGGGCCCGATCGCCGCTCGGGACACAAGGAACGAGCTGCTCGAGACCTCGTCATTCACCAGGATCAGCCCGCTGGCGACCATCGTTCCGGTGCCGACAGCGCTCAGGGATGGGTTCGCGTGCATCACCTCGTTGCCGAAATTCGCGCCGGTCTGCTCGACTGGGGAAAGGTGGTATCCGAGCCAATGCAGAAAGTGCACGATGTAGGAGCTGTCTCCGAAAAGGAACGTAAAGAACCTTATCCTCCCTATCCGTGCGATCGCACGGTGCACCGCGTCATGGAGGCCGTAGAGCGGATAGACCGTGTCCGGCTTGATGAACGGGTTCAACACGCGAGAAACAGCGACGGCGAACAGGACGCCAATGAGCGCGAGGCCGAAGAAAACGACCAGTGAGAGGATCGCCGCATCGACGATGAGCACCCCCAGCGGGTCGGCATGTGCGGTCGGCTGCAGCATCTGAGTCAGCGACGACGACGCGCCGACCGCCAGACTCGCGCCCCCCTCGACGAGCGGCAGGTAGAAAAGGAGCACGACGAGTACGGCGGCGACGCCATAGCCCGCCCGACGCAGCGTGCCGCACCGTGCGGGGGCTACTCGCACATAGTTCACGTCCGTCCGCTGGGCCGGACAACCGTGCCACCGCTCGCCGGCCGGCACCGCCTGGCCGCTTTGCAGCGCGGAGGCGTGACCGAGCTGGGCCCCATCGCCCATGGACGTATGGATGTCGAGTACGCTGCGTTCGCCGACGAACACGTCGCGGCCGAGTATCACCGGCCCAGTCTCGATCCGGCCGGACTGCGCCCGGTAGCCGTTGAAGATCGCCTCTTTGCGGATCACGGTTCCCGCGCCGATGGTCAGGAGATCTGTGCAGACCGGCACGCGCCGGGAGAAAATCACCGCGCCCGGCCCGATCTTGGCGCCAAGCGCCCGCAGATAGAACGAGTACAGCGGTGTACCGATGAACAGACGAGCGGCCGGGCTCGACCGGACCAGCGTCTTCACAATCCAGAAGCGGACGTATGCGAGGCTCCACAGGCGGATCTGCTGGGCTTTCCAACGGCCGACGAGCACCCACTTCGCCGCGATAGGAACGGCACAGACAACGAGGAAAGCGGAGCTGCTGGCCACGATCAACCGCAGGTAAATCCCGAAAGCACTCGAACCCGCCGAAACCCAATTGTAGATAGCCTCGATGGCGATGACAGCGATATACGAGTAGGCGAGGAGCGACAGGGCCTGCAGCGCTCCGCAGAGGATGTACTCCCGCGTGCTGGTCGGCGGCGCCGCCTCGATCACCGCCGGGACCGGCGACTGGACAGGCCTGGGCACCACGTCCGCGAGCGCCGCTGCCAGGCTTCGGATCGTCGGATGCGCGTAGATGTCCTTCATCGATACGGACGGCAGGTCCCCTCGCTTCCGCACTCGCGCGCAGAACTTGGCCATCACCAATGAGTCAGCACCCAGTTCATCAAAGAAGTGGCTCTCGACTGACACCTTGTCGACGCGCAGGACGTCAGCGAGCACCTCAGCGAGAGTGCTTTCGGCACCGGTCGTCGTGGCGGTGCACTGATGTGCAGTCAGCGTAGATTCTCTGCTGTCGCGGATTTCGGTTCGACTCGACTCCTGTCGATTCGCGATGCGCCAAGTACTCATCGCACAGTCTCGTAGAAGAAGTCGGATAAGCGCAGCTCCTGACCGCTGGCGAGCGCCTGCTCGTACACCCACTTGCCAACCGCCAAGTCGAGTATCCCCATGCCGAAAGGCGAGAAAATGATTGGACAGCTACGATTCACTGACCGTCGTCCCCTCATGATGTCGGCAAGAGTGCCCGTCACGAAGTTTCGATTTCCTGTCTTCTGCTCGGCGAGATGGGGGGAAGTGTTGGCCTTCATAACGTGGTCTACATCGTCAACCACGTTCTGCGATCCCAGGAGTATCTCGGGTGCGAGATCGCGAAGGGAAATATGCAGGACGACCGGGTTGTGCTCGAAGAGTGAAGCGTCGGCGACGTATGGCGTGGACGCGACGGTCGTGAAAAGGATTAGGTCAGAGGCCCTCATCAGTTGTGTCAGTTCGGGAACGACTGTGACGGCGCGGTGGTGCTCGGGGCGGCACGCTGTGTTTCTGAATTTCTCGCTCTCGACAGGCGACTTGTCATATAAGCGAACTTCTTCAATCTCCCATCCTGTGTCGACCAGGAAGTCGTACACGTACCGGGCGATGAACCCGGTGCCCACGATGCCCAGCGAATGCGCTCGGCGCGATTGCCCAGTCAGCCAGTAGGCGGCAAGAGCAGCTGACGCGGCCGTTCGGGCCGCCGAGATGATCGAGCTTTCGAGGAGGGCAAAGGGATACCCATTCTCGTAGTTGTTGAGCACCAGCACAGCCGACGCGCGCGGAAAGCCTCGCTGGACGTTGCCGGGATAACTGGCGATCCACTTGAGTCCCGCCACGTGGAAGCCGTCTCCCAGGTAGGCCGGAAGCGCAATGATCCTGCAATCGGGCTTGTTGGGGAACCGCAGGAAGTAGCTGTCTGGGTTGACGGACTGTCCCTGGGCGTGCGCGAGATACGCGTTCTGGACGATGTCGATGCAATCGGCCCGATGGGCGCGGACGATGTCGAACACGGTCTTGCCGTTGATGATCGAGAGCTCGAATTGCATCGCTACGCTCCGCTACTCAAGCCTGGCCGCCCAGGTGGGATCGAAGACCGTGTCGAGGTAGGGCGTGCCGCGGTCTGCGCACAGGAACAGAACGGTCGGGTGCTTGTATGCCGGCATCCTGGCGGCATACCGCTTGACCGCCGCGAACGCCGTGCCGCTGGACCCACCTACGAACAGTCCGTGGGTCATCAGGAGTTCGCTGCACGCTTGAACGGTCTCCCGCTCGGATATCAAGACAATGTCGTCGATTTTGGCGTGCGACAGCAACTGCGGGACGATGCTCGATCCAATGCCGGGAATATGGCGTTTGCGCGGTGCCCCACCGAAAATGGCGGAGCCTTCGGTATCGACGGCGATGACCCGAATGTTGGGATAGCGCTCTTTGAGCCGACGAGACACTCCGGCGATCGTTCCCGCCGTGCTGACGCCGATGAAGACATAATCAAGCGACTCAAAATCGACGCAGATCTCAGTCGCTGTGAGTTCGTAGTGCGCCTCTATGGCGTCCAGATTTCCGTACTGGTTCGTCCAGTAGGCGTTCGGGATGGTGGCACATAGTTCCTTCACCTTCTGCAGCCGGGTCTTCAGGAATCCGCCGGTGTCGTCACGGTCCTCGATCTTCACCACCGTGGGACAGATCCGACGGAGGAACGACTCGTAGGTGCCAGAGATATTGGGGTCGATCACCGGGATGAACCGCAGGCCGACCAGGTGAGTGAAGGCAGCGAGAGCGGCGGCGAAGTTCCCAGAGGAGGACTCGATCACCGTTGTCTCTTCGCAAATCTCACCTCGCTCGGCCGCCCGCTTGAGAATCCAGTAGGCGGAGCGGTCCTTGATGCTTCCAACCGGGTTGACATACTCGAGCTTTGCAAAGAGATCCATTCCCTTCATAGCCAACTGCACATGTGGAGTGGGTCGTAGGGTATTTCGGAGCAGTTCCAAACGCGTGGCGAGACGCGACGCCGGGATCTGATCGAGATGTTTCCCACCTCCTTTTGCGAGGCCGTAGTCGTCCCTCCGCTCCGGCTCCGCCACGGCCATCTGTCGTACCGGCAAGCTACAGGTCGTGTCCATCTTGCCCCCTCGGAAATTAGTGTGCAGCGCGGGGACCCGAATCATTGAAAATGTCTCACCTATATTGGCAGGGAGCGTATCCAGGAATGACCTGATTCACCGTGTGGGTAAAGTCCTGAAAGCCGCCGGACTGTCTCTCCTGCGCCTTGAGGAAGGCCAACCTCCGCCCTCGAGATTGGGATCTCATGATGCGCCAAAGATGCCGCGTGGTGATTCAATGCGCTCCATTCCTCTAAGGGGTTGATTGGAATCTGCCGGACTTGTGACATAACCGGAGTAGGGCAATCGATGTGCCGTGCATAACTCTAGTGGAATGAATAGTTATAGTAAGCCTAGCTACGGTACGAACTACCTAGCATATGCGAAACCCGATATTTGCCCAATTGGGCCGACTCAGACGAAGGAATCTCCTTGTGACTTTCCTCCTCCGAATTTCGATGCTATTTTTCAAATTGTGAGTCCCTTGAAAATTGCACTTGCTGCGGCCGCTTGCTTTTCTTGTTGGACCGCCAATCAGCGGATTGAAGCGGCTAGCCACTCTCCGTTCGAAGACCTCAGCAAGCGCCTCTCGAAGCGAATCTCGGACACCATGATTAAGACAGTGGTCGTTGCGGATATAACTGATAGTCATGGAACTGCACGTCCCGAGGGCCTCTATCTTGCTGACCTACTTTCAGCTTATTTGATCCAACCAAGTAGAAAGCTTAGAGTTGTGAATCGCGATCTTCTGCGCGGCACACGCGCGGTCCAGAAAATAACAGCGCGGGATCTGACTTCCTCAGAAACACTCCACAAAATTGGCACTGCAATCGTGGTGGACGCTGTAGTTTTTGGCACAGTTGAAAAATCTGAGCGCAAGCTTACTGTATCTGTGTTTGCCAAGCGCGTCTCAGACGGTCGGCTACTTGGTTCTGAGAATGCGGCTGTCGAGCGGTCTGCTTTTTTTGACAGCTTAACGACGTATTCAGCGACGCCAACTCTTGCAGAACCACAACGTGTTGGGGGAAACGGAGTTACTCCTCCCGAATGTCTCGATTGCCCCGTCCCACAATTTAGGCATAGAGCAGATGCGAGTTCCAGGGCCATGCTCTCAGTGGGAGTTTCTTCTGAGGGTCGCGTGGTTGCTGTAAAGGTTCTTCGCGGTGCTGGTCCTGAATTTGCCGATGAGGCTTGGGGTATGTTGCGTGTCTTTCGGTACAACCCTGCTCACGACCGTAGTGGGCAACCCGTGGCCGTAAGCATTTTTGTTGAAATATTCTTTTCGTGACGGGGTGATTGGGACAAAATAGAAGACAAATGCTCCCCAACGCTCTAAGTTCAGGGGATCTCTTTGCCAGTCAAAAGATCCACTCGAGTCTCGAAGTTGGCCTTATTCTCGGCTCTCCAAGCTAGAACGCGAAAACTACCGTTGTCCACGCCCAGAATTTTGAGGCCATCAGTTGCCAGACGCGCTGAGACCCACTTCACCCCGTTTGCGCTGCATCATGTAGCCAGGAAGCGGGTCCACTCGCCCAAGCGTGGGCTAGGCTAGGGAGAATCCTTCCGCGCTGTCAGGGCTGGACCAGACCGTGCCGGATGGCGTACCGGACCAGACTGGCAGTTTCATGGATGTCCAGTTTCTGCATCAGACGCGACCGGTGCGACTCCGCCGTCTTCACGCTGATTCCTAGAAGTGAGGCAACGTCCTTGGTTGATTTCCCTTCGCCGACAAGTTGAAGCACTTGGCGTTCCCGCGAAGTGAGCGGGTCCGCGGGAAGCTCTGTCTTGGAAAGATAGGCCTCCACCACGGCGCGGGAAATGCTGGGGCTGAGATAAATTGCTCCACGACTAACTTGTTGAATGGCGTGGACTAGGTCCGTGGCTGCCTGACTCTTCAGCACGTAGCCCTTCACGCCAGCGCGGAGTGATTCGGTCACGTACTGATCCTCGTCGTGGCGCGTCAGCAGAATGATCTTTGTTTTTGGGGAGGCCTTTTGGAGCTCGCGA
>Ga0137394_10002301_pt1 | contig 14109 bp, 16 predicted proteins | sample czobulk116metaG_FD_108278 | JGI IMG/M metagenome (GOLD analysis project Ga0137394, IMG submission 108278) | Vadose zone soil microbial communities from Angelo Coast Range Reserve, California, USA - czobulk1.16 metaG | ecosystem: Environmental > Terrestrial > Soil > Vadose zone | place: USA...
CCGAGTCCCCATCCTATAGTACTATAGCTAGTAGTAATTCCTCCGCATTTGTCACAGAAACGAGTTCCATGCCATCATTCAAAAGTAAGGACGCCGTCGCATTGCCCGAAACCTCGGAGGCGGAGAAACGTGCAAAACATGCGTGTTGTAGGGGCGCAGAAGACTAGGGTTGTCCGCACGCACATGTGGGAATTCTGCCCGATTCGTACGACTCCAAAGTCGCGAGGCCCTCGGGTGGTCGTAGATCGATGGTCCGACAAATTGTCCGACTTCGGTTTGTCTCCGCCAGTTTTCCGCTATGCCTGACCCTGCAAAAGGCGATTCTCTGAATTAATGATGACTTGGAGTGCATTTACAGCGTGTTTGATCCCGTTCCACGTTGGGGCGCAAGTGTGGCGCTCATCCCTACAACACCGGCGCTTGAAGCAAAGTATTAATGCGACACTCTCAGGCTCATGATCAACAGGGAAAAGGGTATGCGCTAACTCCGCTAGACACGTGATGGGTACGTGAATGACCAGGGCTGGAAGACTGGCCGTTGTCAAGGAAAGAATTCGCGACGTTGTGGAAACTGGAGAGAAGAATGCGAACTGGCAGATAATACCCATCCCATGGCTAGCAAGATTCACGGAGACTACAGTAATACTGCTGTCAAGCCTGTCAACCGGCAACTTTGATATTCCGGAGTATAGATAAGGGTGGGAGGTCCTGGACTTGGAGAACGCCACCCTGTTACTCCCATGGCATAGTGTTCGAAGTAAGACGACCACGATGTCATAACGCAGTCTGGGAGGAACGTAGACCTGCAGTGTTTCCGTCACAGCTATTCCGGCGCATTCCGGAGTTTTTCCGGGGTGGCCCTATGTATTTTTTTAACTCCGCCAATGCCCTTTACCGCTACACACCACGATCTCTGTGTGGGAGTCCTACGGGCGTGATCCTCGCCTCAGGCTGCGTGTTCCGTTCCGCCACACGTTTCAGTCCTTTTGATATCCTCGGGGTTGCCGCGCTGAAATACAACTCAATCTCCCAAGCGCTTTATCCGGGCCAGCGTGCGCCGCGCTGCACAGTACTAGCTATAGTACTGTGGCTCTTTGGAGGATTGTAAGGTATCTTACCTACTAGTGATACTGGGATTCCCCGAGTCCAGAAAGAACCTGAGGACAAACCACACAACATTCTCTCATCTGAATGTACCACCCAGCTGGACTGAACATGAACAAAACGCGTTGCGATCGGCTCTGACGTGATTGTCAGCCCGTGAATCAGGGTACATTTCTCGTTGTTTAAATGCATTTTTGATGAACGTTATTCAATTTGCCGTCTTTCGATTTCAAAGATGCGAACACCCGGAACGCTAACGCTTTATGAAAGCGAGGCAACCTGTCTGACTCTGAGGTCATCTAAGTGACTTCCTGAAAGTGAGTGAACTACGCCAATGAACGATCAGCTAGTCACTGGGTTGCACACATAACACGTGCGTCCCCTCGAGATTTTCTACTTATTCCTCGAGTTGATCCGGAGTTGTCTGATAGGTCACTCTCGCCAACTTCATACCCCCACTCTATGGTCAATGGCCCCCACCGGTCAATCTCCCACGTTCGACAAGCGCTCATTTGTTAGGTACATGAAGAATATTGGCAGGGCATATCGAAAGCAGGCCATGGAACTTGTCTCCACTTGTCGAACTTTCGTCCAAGTCCAAGAACAAACACCAGCTTCAGATGCCATGCTGAGAAGGTAATGAATGGCCTTCGATGATATTTATTCTTCCCTTTATTCTGATGATATTTTCATAGCGTGTTAGATGTCGTTGATGATGCGCTCAAGAGTGCAGCTGAGGAGGGAACGAAGACATCGGTAAGAGTCGACGAGAACTTCGAAGCGGCAATTAAGGCGTTGGATGAGTATCACGTGGAATACCACCCCGAGCGCTCTGCGCCGAATCTCCGCGGCAGAATGGCAGAAGCGAGGGAGAATGATGAATCCTCATCGACGATTTTGAACCGGTTGAAAGAGACATTCCGCGTAAGAGAGAAATTCCCACCTTCGATTCGTCGCTATTCTGATACGACCGATTCCCAGCCAATTGAACCCCAGCCGAAGAGAATAGTCGAGTTTCTTATCCACAAGTCTCTTCCTGAGAAGCGCCCTACCAGTGTAAAACGTATGTGCCGACACTTGTCAAGTCCGCTCATGGTATCTGACTCGAATACCAGAGGTGCTCTGTGAAAGGTCGCATCTGGCAGAAATTCTGTGGAACTTCTGCCGTTTCAAGGATAAAAAGGGACGACTGAGACTCAGTCAGAACCCTCAATTCTACGAACCGCTCCCCAAATTTACGAATCATTATGGGGATAGATTCCTAAAAGAGCCGACCGAGAATTTTCGGGTTGAGAAGGTTGACGTTCTCACGGACAACCCATCGAGTCGGGTATATCTTGAAACCGCTCGAAACAGGCGGGCCTTTGGCAACGTCTATTCCCTGAACAAAGTAATTATTTTCAAAGGTTCGCGACTTTCAAACTAAACTTTTCCCTTTTTCCATTTCTTACATCTCCTCAGACGTCTGTGGAAAACTTGAGGGTGAAAGTGTCGTCGGGGAGGCCTTTCAGGACCCGCTCAACACTGGCATATGGTGCTTTAAGGAGCCTCCGCGATCTCGTACCCCTCCGCGGACACGTTCGTCAGATCGGAGCAACCCCTCACCAACCACGACCGCAGCGTCAACACCTTCAGTAGAAGGGGTATCAATACAGGACTGGAGAAATCCGATCCGCGAAATGTTGGACAGCCTGAAAAATGGCCGGAATGTTGATGTCAATGTACGCATTACGACTAGACCGCCTAGCCCGGGCAACACAAGTCACAGCTACTCTGCTCCCTCTTCCCCATCTCCACAGCTATTCTCAAGTAGCAGTGATGTCAGTCTATCGCCGATTGCGGATTCCCAGTCTCTGCCAGCAACTTCACAGACACGAATCCCAGAACCATCTGCGGGACCTCCTACTACTCCTTCGAATTACAGGACGCCACGGGATAAGCCTCTCTCGGGACGATCTCCGGTAATAGGGCGGCCTCAGAGCACACCAGCTCCTTCAGCTCCAAATCTACCATCTGCATTACCCCCTCAGCCAGCGCTCATTGTTGCACCACCCTCTCCAGCGGTGGCGCCCACGTCACTGCCTCCGCAGTTTCTGCCAGCAGCTTCACAGACACGAATCTCAGAACCATCTGCGGAACCTCCTACTACTCCTTCGAATTACAGGACGCCACGGAATACGCCTCTCTCAGGACGATCTCCGGTAGCAGGGCTGCCTCAGAGCACACCAGCCCCTCCAGCTCCAAATTTACTATCTGCATCACCCCCTCAGCCAGCGCTCATCGTTGCATCACCCTCTCCAGCGGTGGCGCCCACGTCACTGCCTCCGCAACAGCCGAGTGTAGTATTGCCGCTGACCGGAGGGGCTACACCTGCACCTCCAACGGCATGTTCAGCATCTGAGATACGGGAACGAGAGTTTCGGAGGGACACCTCTCCAGAAGCAGCACCGAGTTCATCGCGAGAGCCTATTGCGGACGTACCTCCATCTGGTGGGAAGAGTAGGCAACCCTCCATCCAACCCCCCAAACCCTACCCCGAACACGTGGGTGGCACAAGCCTGAAACCTGGCACAGCTGCTCTGCCTCCGCCAATCCCGCCACAGGCTGTCGATCCGACCCCGAAACGGAGGAAAAACTGGTTCCAAAAGTACGTTTATGATTACAATAATACTTAGCGTGTTCTCCGGGTCATTGGGCTATGCCAATTCTTCTACCCCAACGTCACTAGTCGCTAACGTAAATTACTTTACTTTATCTTTGGTTGGAATCGACACTCGAACTCCCGCCCTACGCACTAATTATCCACTAACATGGTTTATGAAAGGCGTCTTCCGTATGCATGGCCTTTATCGTGTATGTATGATTGTGTATGTATGATGGGAACCAGTGAGGTCGGGTGGAGGGCACGTAGCCTGTGGGCATGCGACCCTGAGTCGGACTTTTGTGAACGTACCATGTACTGTATTCTGTGGGTTTGTCATGCATCAGTTCCCGGTGCTGCTGCCAGTGGCAGGTGCTGCATCCGCCCATGGGGCGAGGAGGTGTGGAAGAAGGTTTCAAACGCAAGGGAAGACAAGGACAAGGACCCACGTCAGAACGAACCTTCCTGCTTGCAGAGCATTCTCCCCTCGTTAATTCCTCTGGTCGGAAGTCGCTCCTTCCGTGTCCAGCAGCAATTTGTCCAACGAGGATGAGGTGTGGGGAATTCAGTTCGTGGGGCGACACTTATGGCCGAGCAGACATGGCAATAGTGAACCAAAACAGTAGTTGAACGGGAACGTGGCGTCGACATGTATGGCCGTGTCATTGATGGCGGTGGAACCAGCGGAGGTTTCTCCTTCGCCTGGCCGGACATACTATGAGAATTCCGACAATTTTATCCGAGACTAGTCATCACCGGGTTTGATGTCGATCCTTCGGTGTCACACAAAGCGGATATTGTTCCCAAGTATTCTGTCGTGGTGTACAGGACGTTGCTGCGGTATTCATGGTGACATCACACATGCAACCGCTGGTAAAGGGCCGTCCTCAAATCTCGACATGGGGGCGGATGAGAAGAATGGAGAAAATGGGCAAGAAACTAGCCGTAAAACTTGATCGGCGAGTCAGCATGCATCGTTTGACGTTGGGAAAACACTCTCGAGTTTGGACGAAGACATGAGATCACCACTTGCGATACAGCATCCTGCTAACGCAAGTGACGGCACCTACGAGTGGGGATAACGAAGAGCTGCTGCAGGATGTGATGGGTCTCGAAAGTACGCTTGGCAGGGCTGAATGAACGCTCAGCGCATCTGAGGAATTTTTTTGAATGCGAGCAGCTGTGCTGCCGATGTCCCACCCCCTTCATGATTGATTGGACTAACGAGGAACCGCTTCGATGGTGGCGCTGCTGTCGTATCAGTAAGAATTGAAAACCTTGGCGCTGATTCGCATGCAGGAACGCACGTTTCCTGCTGCTTGAAGAAGACACAGTAATTTCTCAGAAGTGGAGGCGGATAGACCTTTTCTGGAAAAAGCTGTGAACAACGATAGTTCATCTGAAAGGTCGCAAAAGATGAGTCGATGAGTTGATGAACACAGCACGAGACAAGAGGGAGATGTCAGAGTGATGTCAGTCAACGACTCCGAGTCGGAGTCGGAGTTCATTAATGCGGATCTAGCCGGCGGTTACGGGTCGGGCATCTTCCGCTGCATGCCACCGTGACAACTCACTGCAGGACACAGGTTTATCCTGAGGGGCACGGCATGGAGACATAACACTAGCGCAGAGTACGTTCCATTGCGGATATGTCGACGGAGACCGATGCGCTCCAGGTAGGATGGATATCACTGCCATATCACGCTGACGGATCCCGTAGACTCGTCCCGGGAATGCACCTCAGGCTGCCTACTCCCACGTCCAGCCAACGTGCCGCATGTTCTATGGGATGCCGCGATCCTATATCACATACAGCGCGTGCAACGCCGCTGTTCGCGGTTGTCTACTGCAACTGCGCTTATGAGTCACGACAAGACCACGCCGTCTGCACCGCGGCACCGTCCTCCCCCTGCCCGCGTTGCCTTCGCTCCACCACAGCGCCCTTGAACTAGCAAGAGCTGTTGAACGTTTCGCAGATGTCCCAGCGTACTACGTTGGTCTCATATTTCTCCCTTACGCTTAGAGTTGCAGGGATCGTTACTGTGCAGACGATCAGGACCTTGTTAAAACAGACTGCACGGAGGTGGGATAATTCTACCCGATTTGTTTGACCGTGTTCATTCAAAGTTGCGGGCTGTGGCGAGGCGGGTCAGGTGGGTCGTTGGGTTTATCTCCGACCTTCCGACCGTTTTCCGTTGTTTCGTCCCTGCAAAGACAATTGTCTGGGTTACAAATTACTCGGAGTACGGTTACAGCATGTTCGATCGCGTCTAATGTTGCGGCACTCTCAGAGTGCCATCCCTACAGCCTCGGCGCTTAGAAGCAAACGAATGCGAACGAAGTCACTCGGGCGAGCGCCAATTATACTGTGCTTCGTAACACGCCTTGCGGCGTGCCCTATCATTTCCGGAACTGGCAGACTGAGCCCCCACTCCAGACCACAGCGTGTTGCTGATTTAACTTACCTCGGGCGCTTTACTCTGTCTCTATTTTCTATCGCAGGTCCATGGATAGCTCGTTTTATTTTCACAGAAACCCTAAACATACGCCAAGGTATGCCACCGTCACGCCCAATGCCAGGTATGTGAGGCTACTGAAAATAGCATAGATTGTTAAGGGCGCACAACGCATCCTTGGACAGGTGAGTAGAAGGGAGGCGTAGCTGGACCTCTACAGTTTGCTCACAAAAATGACACTAAAAATCAGCAACTTGACATCCATAGCTAGAACAAATATTAAAAAGCAAAACAAATACGCTTTGGATGGTCCTGGAGACGTTGCTCCGTAAGGGTTTCAAGAAACACGATCATACACTCATGGGTAATCGGTATTTCTCCCGGAGCGGCTTATGAATCTTAGGGCTTCAAGGGCTTGGGCGGTGATGCCCATATGCCGCCCCATGTTCCCGTTTCCCAGCAACGGCCACGTGTTGCCATCCTTCTGATGTCCTCGGTGTGACATGCATCTCAGGTATCCGGTATCTCATCCTTTCAGTGGACCTTCAACGTTCCAACAATCGAACACGTGCAGCACGATGGGTTGAACCCTCAGAGATACTCTGCCTGAGTGAAAACCTCCGAGACATTCATGGTCTAGGGTACGTTTGGGAAAATGCACGAGTAGGTTGATCCGGAACATCCACTGGCAACTGTTGAACATGGGCGAAACATAACCCGTCGTCCTGGTTCCAAATGGCATTTCAGAGGCAGAGCCCCGGGTGACCTCGTGGCTATCATAACAATCGGCAGACTGCGCCAGATCTCGGGGATTCCCGCTCATAAATCCTATTCCCAATTCGTCATTGTACGGCGTCTTCAGTTACCACTTGCGTACGACCCCCACGCAAATGTTCTATGAAGCGAGGCAACCTGTCTATTCTGATCATCTGAGTGACTTACTGAAAGTGAGCGAAGTGCTCCGCAGAACGATCAGTTAGTCTCTGAGTTCCACGCATACAACATGCGTCCCCTTGAGATTCTATTTATTCTCGAAGCCAATCCGAGTTACAATTGGGCTGTCGTTCGTCTACCACATACTCCCACTCTACCGCCAATGGCTCTCCCCGCCAATAACGAGGGGAAATCATTTGACAAGTTCTCTTTTATCAAGTATATGAAGAATATAGGCAGGGCGTACCGAAAGCAGGCGATGGAACTGGTCTCCGTTTGCCGACTTTTCGTCCAAGTCCAGAAGCAAACTCCAGCTTCGGATGCCACGCTGCGAAGGTAATGGCCTTCGGTAATATTCATTATCTTCTTTATTCTGATGATATCTTGATAGTGTGTTAGATGTTGTTGACGATGCGCTCAAGAGTGCAGCTGAGGGAGGAACGAAGATATCGGAACGAGTCGACGAGAAATTCGAAACGGCAATTAAGGTGTTGGATGAGTATCACGCGGAATACCACCCCGAGCGCTCTGCGTCGAAACTCTCAGAAAGGATGGCAGAAGCGAGGAAGAATGACCGATCCTCATTGACGATCCTGAATAGGTTGAAAGAGACATTCCGTGTAAGAGGAGAAGTTTGTGCCTTTGCTTTGCCACATTCTGATACCTCTTTCCAGCCAATTGAGCCAGAACCGACGAGGATAGTCGAGTTCCTTCTCCATAAGACCCTCCCTGATAGGAGCCCCACCATCGTAAAACGTAAGCGCTGACTTGCCGAGTTCGTTCACAGTACCTGACACCATTGTCAGAGGTGCTCGGTCAAAGTCCCGAACTGAAGGAAATTTTGTGGAATTTCAGGCGTTTCAAGGACCAAAAGCGCCGTTTGACCCTCAAGCAGAATCCTTGCTTCTACTCATGGCTCCCCATGTCACCAGAGGCATACGGGGGTAAATTCTGCATCGATCCGATCGAGAATTTTCAGCTTGAGAAGATCAGGGTTCTCACGGACAACCCGGGTCAGACTGGTCGTGTATACCTGCAAACCGCCCAGAACACGCGGGCTTTTGGCAACGTCTGGGTCCCGAAGACTGCTATTATTTTCAAAGGTCCGAGATTTTCTGTCATTTTATTCTCGCTTCTTACATCTTTTCAGACACCTGTGGAAAGCTCGAGGGTGAAAGCATCGTCGGAGCGGCTATTAAGGACACGTCCAACCTGTTGTACTTCGAGGAGCCTCCCCAATCTCCTACTCCTCAACCGACGCTTTCGCCAAATCAGAACAGTGCATCACCTTTCGTAACACCAACCAGTCCCACAGCATGCCAGTGGGTACCAATACAGGACTGGAAAGAAGCGACTCGCCGAATGTTGCGAATGCTTGAAAGAGGCCCGCATGTCGGTGTCAATATCCGCATTTCGACAAAATCACCTGGCAATCCTAGCCGCAGCTACTCGGTTCCCCCTTCCTCGATCCCACAGCCCCTCTCTAGTAGCAGTGCCGGCAGCATATTGCCAATCACGCTTTCTCAATCTTTGCCGCCAACCTTAAAGCCACGTATCCCTGAGCCAGTTGTGGAACCTCCTACTCCGAAGTACATAACTGCACGGACTACGCCTCTGTCACAACGATCTCCAGTAGCAGGTCTGTCTCCGGGAAAGCCAGAATCTCCATATCCAAGAAGAGAACCGTCCATATTACCCACTCAACCAGTGCCCACAGCTGCACTACCCTCTCCAGTGGCGTCCATTCCACCCCCTCGGCAGCAGCCGACAGCAGTATTGCCGGTGTTCGAACAAGTAACGCCAGCTAATCCAACAGCATGTCCACCATCTGCCACATCGTGGGATGGCGAGACTCAGAGAGACGCATTTTCAGAAGAAACACCGAGTTCATCGCAAGCGCCCATCGCGGAGGTACCTCTATTGGGTACAATCGCCATAGTGTCTCGGGAGGTTGGAAGGATCCCCGGGTCTCGCGCGGAAGACAATGAGGGTGGGATGGATAGGCAACTTCTCAGTCAAGTCATCGACTTCTCCCTTGGACCAGTGGGTGCCAGTAACCTGGCTTCTGCCCCAGCTGCACCGCCTGCGCAAGTTCAGGAGCCGGCCGTTGTTCCAGGACCCCAGCCTCAGGAACAGAAGAAAAACTGGTTTCAAATGCACATCTGGAATTACAGAAAGTAACAGCTGGCGCTCTCTACGGATCACCTCATCTCACATCATTCTCGGTTATCGGCACCAATCTCCGCCCCTACAAACCTTAATATCCCCTATCTATGGTTTGTGGAGCGTTTCGGTATGTGTAGTCTTTATTTGTATCTATGAAGGATCCCATGGGGGAACCCGTCAGTTGGATTTGGTGAATGGCTTGTAGACCAAGCCTGCTGGCATGCGGCTCCTTGTGGGGTTTTGTGGGCATGTCGTGGAGTGCGGGAAGACGAGAATACGATGCTCGGATTGGGTGCGGAGGTTCCGTTTCGATGTACCGTATCATGTACGCCTGTTATGTATGGGATTCAGCCGTGTTACGCGGTAGGGGGCCCATCCGCCGTTCTTGTGTGAATGGTGAAAAACCGGAGTGAGATGAAAATCACGAATACGAACCCATATGGAAGGACCGAAAGTTCCAGCGCTCTTTTGTCCAACGATAACCAACTACGGGAAATTAAGTTCACTTTGGGCAGAGACATGTGACAGAACAGCGGAGATACAAAGCAGCTGTTGATCGTGAAACGTGAAAAACGTGGGGTCAGCGAGTTTGGTCAGATGCATTCAAATTCCTCGGCATTTCAATTGTAGTGGTGGTCTTGCATTACAGTGGTGATCGTGGTCATTCACCTGGTCGGACTTACTATGAGAATTCCTACACACAATTGAGTCCGAGCCCAATTTCCAAGTTTGGTTCCGTGTCACACAGTGATGTCAGGGTATATGTGAGATAGCTAGACTTCATGAAATGCACCACGTACGCAGCCGCTGCAGAAGAGCCGTCATCAAGTCCCTAAATGGTGGCGGGTGACGTGCCATGCATGAGCCAGGGTGGGGAAACATCGTTGGCCAGTTTCGATGAACATACGAGATCACCGTTTGTAATTGCTACAGTTTGGCTCGTTGCCGTGGGAGCTGACATAATGCACCGCCTACTCAATGGACGGCACCCACTTGTAGAGCCAAAGAGGAACTGTTCCGGGCTGTGATGGGTAGGTCTTGAAGAACTGATTTTCTCCAACCTGGACGACATGAACTCCACTGGGAGCAATGCTTTGCACGAGCGTACCGAGAGCGTGCACTCTGCGAAAAAGATATTGGGTTTCTGAAATTGCATTTCAGCGGGATCAGAGCAAATTTTCTATTTTCGACGTAGAAAGTTGATATAGTGAGCGCGGAACTCCCGTCTGGACTCTCGGCAGGCTGAATGAATGCCCAGCGCCTCCGAGGAACACTTTCGAGCGCGAGCCGCTGTGCTGTCGCTGTTCCGCCACCTGAACTTTAAGGCATGGGCAGCATCGTTGCCGCATCGTTAAAAATCGGAAACCTTGGCACCGGATGGAACCGCATGCTGGCGAAACCGCAGGTTTCCTGACGCCTGAAAGATAGGCAGATCTTTCGGGAACTAAAAGAGGAAATATTTTGTCGGAAAAGCTGTGGATTGAGATAGTGTGTCGGAAACGTCGACTCGGATTGATGCCAGTTGTGGAATGACTCGGACTCTGCTTATGTTATCAGCGGTGTTCGAGACGGCAATTGCGGGCCGGACACATTCCCCTGACGCCATCAGTGGCCCCACGGAGGTCATGGAGACATGCTGTAACACCAGCCCCCCAGAGTACGTTCCGCAGTTCCGCATAGCTCAGTCGAGAAAGAAGCACGAGCAACTACGTCCGAAATTTATAGGAAATGGAGGGAATATGGGGACAACCACGGATATGTCGGCGGAGACCGACATGGGCACTGGGCACCAGGTAGGAAATTACACTGATCAATGATGCTGATGGGTCCCGTAGACATGGAACGCCCTGCATATCTCCCTTCCCCGCTCCTCGAAATCAACACGCCGCTTGTTACTACGAGCTTCCGCGATTATACCCAACATGTGTGACGCCGCTGTTCGTGGATGCCAACCGCGCCTTCGCTTACGACAAGACCCCGTGTGGGCCCCGCGATGCTGATCCTTCTTCGCTAGGGGAGGGCCAGCGACGCCTTTCAACATCGAGGGTTGAACTGGGTACCCATACGCTGACACGCGGCGCACTGTGGGTGCGCTCCCCCTGAGCGAGTTTCCTTCCCAGCTCTCGACATAGCCAGAGTTGCCGAACGCTTCATCATCGGTGTCTCAGCATGTCAAGTTGCTCTCTGTTCTACCTTTATGCCTAGGGTCAGGTCAGCGTACCGACGAGATGGGGAAGGACACGGAACTCTTTGCAAACTCCCCAACTGTGAGCTTTCCTTAAACAGAACTCGGACATGTCTAAGCTAACTTGAACCAATGTCTAAATATTTCTCGCCTGCGGAGCCCTTCTCGTTGTCCTTACGTGTTCGTGCACACGGGCCCTTGTTGCCACGTGGTCCGGGCCTATGCCGTTACGAGCGCATGTATCCCCCTGGACACGGAAAACAGAACATTTAGACACAATGACCCTACGATCGACAGTCGCCCCGTCGAGCCTGCTAAGGAAAGAAACGGAACTCATGCCCTCATCAAATTAACCCAGTAGGATGCGTAGCGCCGAAGTTTTCCACGGGAGCCGCTTAGATTGGACCCCTATCTGTCGACGACGCCGGAGACCTTAGCACCTCACTGTTCGTCTGAGGACGGAGATGTTTCTCTGAGTATTAATGGACGTGGACATTTTCCCCTGGCTCATGCTCAGCCCAGTACAGAACTCAGGCAGCAGTAGGCCCGTCAACCAGAGTTCACCAGACAGTTGAATTTTCCGTATTCGGTTTTCCACGCCTTTGAACACACGCAGGACGCGCGCTGTTATTCGTTGTCTACCACGTGTTAACTTCCGAAGATTTTCTTGTCGATTTACGTATTTCGGAGTTGGGTGGCCGCCTTGCAGGACTACCATCATGGTGATTGAATGGCGGGTCAGGTGGTTTCAACCCTTTCGGTTCTGCACATGTCCGTCTGATGCACAGCGCTCGCATATCATACCCTAGCTCCGTCTAGGTCGCGTGTACTGGTATGTTTGGCGTCGCCCTCCATTGACTTGCACATCGTCACACTCATTTCCCTGCAACCACAGGACCCTGGGCGGGGCACGAAGCTACGTAGTCTTCTTCCGACATTGTGCCGCTATATGCCAATTCTCCTCGACCATGCTTGCTTGTTTTTGTCTTGCGCCACTGCGAACTCTCACTGGCACACGGGCTGCCGACTTGCCAACAGGGACGGCCCTGGCACGTACAAATACGGGCATTTTGAGAAGGCAACACTTTGTCAAGTGGCGCGCAAAGCACTTCCGAATCCTATGGACAATCGAATCAGACTCATCGTTGATCCGCGATGACCAGGAAACACCAGACAAGGCTAGCTAGCCGATCATGGGTAAGGAAAACAACTCCAAGGAGGAACCTCAGTATGTGATGTACTTTTCCGTCAAATGGGCTAGGGCAAACACTGTGATAGGTCAGCGTTACCCGTCAGCACGCCGGATTTTTTCCCAAGGCCCCACCTTTGCATCAGTACCCAAGGTCCCTCGATCATCAGACACGTGTACATGCTTTCCTCGTCGCAGGACATTCTGTGGACTGCCTTTTTTTTACCTCAACTCCTCTATGTTGACGATTGGTGATACTATTGAGAACTCGCGTTCCGTTTCCCCCAGCCACGGCCACGCTGTTCCCTGACATCGATGCCGCCAGCCTGGCTATACTAGAGGGGAGGTCTTAATCCAATTCATGTCATATATAGTACCGCTAATGGACTGCGGTGCCTTATCTGAGACATCAGGATTTCCGAGTGCCCAGATATATTCCGTGGTCTACTCCAATGATACGTGCGAGCGGGTGACAGCCAGTCTGAGGCTTCACTGAGTGTGACGGGGATTACTCGGAGATCGATCAGCCGGACTTGAGCCGGCCACGGCGGCAGTTAATATTCTATTGTCTCCACGATCCGACTCGAAGGGTACCAGCACCCTACGATCACCTCAACTAAAGAACGGAGGACAAACTGGTTTCATCTAAAAAAAGCACGAAATTCGCTGTCCTTTTGTGTTCAGCCAGGCGTCGAAAAATGTGCCATGCCTTTGCCGCATGGGTAATCATTAGATTGATTTTGACAAATACGGTATCTATTTCCTGATACGGTCCTTAGATATACTCCGCCACTACGTATTATGACGCCAGGCGGCCTATCTGCTCTCACTTGCTTCGACGGTCCCTAAATTACTCTGTGAAATGATCATTCGTCGTCGTCTTTGGGTAGCTGTACCAAACATGCACCCCTCTCAAATGCCCTTATCTATTCTGCGCTCGATCGCCTTCTCCGAGTTCTCCTTGAACGATCATTCGCGTCCACTACCCCGAATTTTGCTTTGTCTTACCCGACCATGGGTCAACCTCCCAAGTTCGACAAGTTGTCGTTCGTCAAGTATATGAAGAATATTGGTAGGGCGTATAGAAAACAGGCTACGGAACTCGTTTTCCTTTGTCGAACTTTTGTTCAAGCCCAAGAGCAAACTCCAGGTTCAGATGCTAAGCTGAGAAGGTAATAGCCTCCAATAACGTTCACCCTATACCATACTCTGACGTTTCGTTGATAGTGTGCTGGAATCCGTTGACGAGGCGTTGGAATCCGCTACAAAGTCGGAAACAAAGACATCAAAGGTGGTGGACGAGAGATTCGAAAAGGCAATCAATGCATTGATTGACTACGAAATGGACTGCCATCGCAAAACCGCGGCGTCGGACGGCGGCCGTCGCGCGAACAGTGTCCGTGAAAGGATGGATGCAGCGAAGGCGAAGGATAAG
>Ga0137394_10002304_pt1 | contig 14101 bp, 19 predicted proteins | sample czobulk116metaG_FD_108278 | JGI IMG/M metagenome (GOLD analysis project Ga0137394, IMG submission 108278) | Vadose zone soil microbial communities from Angelo Coast Range Reserve, California, USA - czobulk1.16 metaG | ecosystem: Environmental > Terrestrial > Soil > Vadose zone | place: USA...
TACACATATCCAGTCGAGATCTTTATGCGAACCTTTATCAGCTTGTCGTTTGATAGTCCAGAACTCAACTGGACATCGGGATCTTTTGCATTTCATTGAGAAGGCGCGCTCCGATGGCAAAGCGCTTGTCTACATCGGATTTGGTAGCATCACAGTTCCCGATCCGGAACTTGTGACCAAGCGCCTCATCTGTGCGGACCAGAGAGGTATGGACCGCACCCCCATAATGCTCGCACGCAGGCGGTGTCGGAGCGACCATTTTGAAGGGCTGGTCCTCACGTATGTCCAAATCTAAGGGCGAGGATGACGTTATTTTCCCGAACGAGTGCTTCTCGGTGGATTTCGTTTCTTCACGTTTTCTGGAAAACAAGCGATTCCCAACCGCTGACTGCTGGATCGGGTCCCCCACGAGTACGTACATACCACTGGTGACGACGTGCCACGTCCTGACTAGCTCGCTTCGCAGTTGGCTCTTCCCTCAGCTCGACGCAGTCATACATATAGCGGAGCCGGTGTGACTTGTGCCAGCCTACGATAAGCTAAGCCGCCCTTTATGCGTAGGATTTGTGGTGGTGACCAACACCAACAGCTGGCATCCCTACTCTGATTCGTCTGTGGTTCGGGTGTGTGATTACTTACGAAACTTGAGTTCCGTAGTACGATATCACCCGTACGTGCAGAGATCAGTTCTTTTGGGCATCGCGTGTCCAGAAGCTCGGGGTAGGTCTTTCCTTGTTACGTCACCTTTTGGTGGTCCTTTTCTGATTACTCTTGCGGGTGAGTAGCTTCCGTCGTCTTCACATTACGAAAATACGCGTTGCAGGATTATGAAGAAGTCGGCGAACGGATTCGATCCGTGAGTAGTTCTGTCACTTGCACGCAATCCTCAATAGAATAGTCTATTGACCGACTGATTCACAGGAGAACGGCGAGAGCACCGCTATTGGATAGGTATACACATACCTCGCCCGCGTGGCTGACCGCAGGTCAATCCCAAAGTGAAGACAACCAGCCACGCCTGTGGGACCAGGATTTGTCGTGAACTTTCTTGGACGACAATTAAACTTCGCTCAATAGTCATCGTTCCCCGATTGTGCATCTAACAAGCGTCTTTGCTCCGACGAAGTGTGATATAAACGACGTTGGAAAAATATATTGCACTGACTGCATCTCTCCTATGTAGAGTTGCTACTTAAAATGCTGCCATTGTTGGGTTCGCTTGAAGGCTCTCCTATCTTTATGTATGCGTAACAAATCCATACTTGGCAATCGATTTGGGGCCACAGGCCACAGCAGCGGCGAGCGAATGCACAGGAGACATGGACGTTGGGTGTGGCAGAAAATTGACAGTCTAGCCAGGGGTTATGTAACAGGTTGGGTCGGAATTGATGGGAGGAAGAGGAACGACGGATTTGGTGTAGTTTAAACGTAACCTGCGAAAACAAATAAGCTGCGAAATTGCAGAGGGGGAGTATTAGTCAGAGCGACGGATGGGATGGACGGTAAATTGTAGCATATGGAAAGCTGTCGGGGGGGAGCGGGCGGGGTTTCCGCTTTTTGAATATTTTGCATATGTGAATACAAACACGTGTGACCTGTTTTAAGCATACACTGGTCGAAGCAAGGTGTGCATGAACGAAAATGTGCAGGATGAGGGTTGAAAAATGACGGCTTGGCTAAAAAAACAGATGAGTGATTGTATGCATAGTGTGCCTCCTCGCTCTTGTTCGTGTTTATGGGGTTTGTTTCATGCGATTGCTTTGAGCTCCGCGACCAGCCGCTAATCATCAACAACCATCGTCAGAAAAGACCAGGCGAACAACAGATGGTGAGAGATGAAGGGTGACAGAGACGCACCGTTGCCTCGCGCAGGAGGTCTTCCGGACTCATGTCTGCCGAATTCTGCTGTTGGCCGAGACGGATGCCATATTGCAGCAACTGGCGCATATAATACGGATTGATGATCGTCTCGTCCTCTGCAAGCTCCGGTTTTTGCGCAGGCTCGGGCGGTGATGACTCCCCTAATCCCACGAAAAAGGTACCACCATCGGTCAGCGTACAAGGTGGAGGAAAGAGAGTTGAAGGTGATTACGTACCTTCTTTTATTCCTAGCCACTCCTGCTCCAGAAGCTCGGGAATCATCACTCTCTCCTTCGGGTTCCGCATCAGACATTTCTTCATGCATGCGATCGCGTACGTTGGCACGCGCCGCTTAAGGTGATCGAGCTTCTTCGGTGGGCTTCCTGAGCTCGCACTGACAGAACGCACCGTGGGGGTGGCGTATTCTGGAAACTCGATGGTATGCGCGGTGTCCGGGATCGCCTTCATTTTCTGATAAACTGAGAGGTGCTGGAATGGCGGTTGACCGTAGACCATTTGATAGAGGATACAGCCGAGCGACCACACATCACTTGGCCTGCCGACTTTGAGCCGTCGCATGCCATCGGGAAGCTCGATGGTTTCCGGAGACATGTAATTCACGGTTCCGATCTATGAGTCGAGAAAGCCTCGAGTCAGCAAGAGGAACGACACCGAGTGCTGCGCGAAAGCATACCTGATGATCTCGCTGAATGTTGGTGGTGTCATTGGCAATTGCATTTGCGATCCCAAAGTCGATCAGTTTGAGTTGCCCCCGGACGAGAACGAAATTTGCCGGCTTGAGGTCAGAATGCACAATCTTCTCCTCGTGGATGACATGTACGGCCTGAAGCATCTGATTGTCGTCGCATAAACAACTCAGCATCCCGCTACATAAATCGAATTAAGAAAACTTACCTGCTGCCAGTAGTAAGCGACCCAGACCATGTTGAGTGGCTCCTTTTGCTGTTCTTGAAGTAGCCTTGCGAAGTCTTTGTATGCCAGAGACCGGGGTTGAGCTACAAATTTCACAACGTCTCGTATGCAATACGTGACTGACCGATCTCGCCGCACTCCATTACCAGCATCAAATGGCCCTTCGTCCCTCCTGGCCCAGGCTTAACTTCGCTGTCCACAAGCTTGATGATCCTGCTATTCCCACCTAAACGTTTAAGTAGCGCGATCTCGTTCATATATCCGCTCATCGTTTCCGCATCCGTCCTGTCAAGCGAGACGCGTTTGATGGCGTAGATCTCGTTCGCATTGTTCATCACACGGTAAACGCGAGACGAGCCGCCCTTCCCAATCAGATCGAGCCGAGCGTACGCCTTTTTGCTCACGACGAGATTGCGCGTCTTTACTTCTGAGACATGTACGTGCGCTACCTCATCCTCGCCACCCGCGGGGTTCGGTTCTGATGTGGTGGGGCTACGCCTGTGTCGGCCGGAAGCGACTGGGACACGAGGAGGAGGAGCAGGTTCGGACAGCTTAGGAGACGTCGACTGTGGTTGTGTAGGTACCTGCGCTGGAGGTTGTGGCGGAGGGAGGTTTCCGACACCGGAACGCAGCGTATCCGATTCGTGGCGTTGGTGGCCGTAGGTAGCGCGAAGGTATGCCGCGCTAGCCGACGCGATGTGCGTCGGGGACGGCGACTTACCACGGATTATGTGGTCTTGAGGGAATGATCGGCCTGGGTATATGCATGGGGGTGAGCACATACAGGCGATGAAATCCCGTAACGCCACTCACGGTCAACCTCCAGATCCTCCTCTTCACGTCTCTGGTGAGCTCTGGCGTATTGTGCTATTCGCACACAGATCAGAACACACAATAGAACAGAACGCATGATAAGAAACACACCATCTTCGAGGGCGATCTCCCGATCACGGCGCTTCTTTTCTTCCAACGTTACACGCGTCGCCCCTGCACGGGAGTTGGTCAGACCCATACTCGTCCCTGGGCGCGCACCAGAGTGCGAGGCCGCGGTCGTTAAAGGTGGCGCGACGGGACGCTCCGGCGCTAATCATCACAGTCAGCGAGTATTTCATCTCAAACATCAAGAGACACTTACTAGACGCGTCGCTGAGACTTGCAGATCGTCGAGGTCGAGTAGCCGAACGCGTGAGCGCATTGACACGTTGGCGTGTCGGCGGCTGGGATCGTGTAGGCTGCTTCTCGTCAACGCCACCATCAGTTTCTGACCCTGCTGCGGGATCGGCGTAAACGCCATCATCTGTGCCGTCAATTTCAGAAATCTTGTCGATGGCGAAACCAGGCGTGAACTTCTTCTGTCCGTGAGAGTTTACACGGCTGATACGGCTCGGTCCCGCGATTACTTGGCGTGTGGAGGAAGAAGCAGACGGCATGGGTAGCGATGGTCGCTGGGGAACTGGTACAACTTCGGCCAAGGTGGACCGGAGGTTGGAAGAAGAGGTGGCACCGATGGCGGAATAACGTGAGGGAAAGTAGCTGTAGTGAGCATCGGACAAAGCGGGGGCAGATCTTGGAGGGGAGTAACGACGATGAATGCTGCTCGGACCCGCGGCCCCTTCTATAGGCGGTAATGAAGAACCATCGTGGTTCTCTTTCTCGTCTTGGGGAAGACCGGCAGTTTGGAGGTCAAGCTCTTCCTGTTCTTGCTGTTGCTGGATCTTGAGCTTCTCGTTGATCTGATTGAATTCTTCGAGGGTGACGCGACGAGGGCCACCAGCTGTTCGTCCTGCGCTGCGTAGCCCCCCAGCTAGGATGGTACGAACGTGAGTGGAGGACGGTTGGCCGGGCGTATGCGATTGTTTCGAGGTGGATTGGGGGAGAGAGATGGGGCCAGAGAGAGCGCGCTGGAAAGAGCGCAGAGCGGATTGTGCGGATGGAATAGGATCCGGGCGTTCGGTCGGTAAGGTGGAAGGGATACCAGGTAAACTTTCTGATCGTGTGAGGGAAAGCCTTGGAGGTGGAGGAGAAGGGTTACCGGATGGCGGCGGGATAAGGTCGGTGGAATGAGGAGACTGCTTATCCACTGGAGTTGGAGGGGAAGAACGACCCTTTGAGACACGTTTCCATTCGCCGGCCGAGTTCTGCTCGTAGTCAAATGAGAGCTCATACAATCCAGACTCATCGGAAGGGGGGGTGGTGGACGAAGAAACGGGCGAGAGGGAGGCCATGATGTCCTCGCACTAGTCCGAGCAAGTTCAACTTTGGGTCAAGTGCGAGCGCTGAGCGCGTGTTGGGCCACGAGGCATTTACTGAAACGCGATCATGTGATCGTGAGTTACAACTTGGCCTTAACAGCATTACTGCTCACAACCATCTCCCTCAGCCGCGCATTTATCATCTCCTCAGCCTCCTTCTCCATCCGTCCCAACAACTCCTCGCACGTAGGTATGTCGTGGATCAGTCCAACCACTAGACCCGCACTCCAGATCCCGTAGTCGGGGTCACCCAGTTCATAAACCTTCCTGCCCCGCGCACCAGAAACAAGTTCCCGCACGTCCTCAAATTTCGATCCCGGTCGCCTCTCGATCTCAACAACCTCTTTGGAAACCTTGTTCTTGAATACGCGCGCGGTATTGTGCATCGTCCGGAAAATATGAATGGTATCTTGTTCGTTTGACTCGACAATCTTCTGCTTGATTCTATCATGGATCGGGCTGTCCCAGTACACGGTATTGAACCTTGTCAGTGCCACCTGACAAGACATCGATCTCACCTTTCTATCGTACACATAAACCTCGTCCCTGTGCATCTCCGTTATCAGTTCCGCGAATAGAAGCGATGGAGTATGTTTTACGCACCCATGTTGATACCAGCGGCTCCCAGTGCCAGTGCCGCTACGAATCCACGGCCGTCTGCTATTCCACCGGAGGCAAGATATGGCACCTCCAGCTCTTCCGCCGCACGCGCAAGCTATGTGACGTCAGCCTGCGAGCTTACAATGATAGCTCTCAAACTACGTACCAGTACCAACCCAGGAACATCCTCCTCGCCTGGATGTCCGGCGCCTGTCACGGATCTCCATCAGACGGTCCCCAAGGACGCAGATGTTTCAAGTTTAACACACATTCGAATCCATCGATGCTAAGAATATCTACTCCGAGCTTCACCGCCGACTACGCGGTAGTGTTTCAGCATGAGTGCGCAGTAATTTCGTAGAGGACAAGCGCACCTTCGCATGTCGGATAGTAGTGCATTTGTGTATGATGATGCATCCCTCACTTTTCAGATATGCAATCAGCTTCCTTGCTGTGCGCGCCCATCCCGAAAGTATCAGTCCTCATGTCGATGTGTCCGGGTAGAATGCGGCGAATCACGAACGATTGTTCCCCGCCGTCTCGAAGATACGCACGCCCTCCGCAACTGCGGCGCGAGCGAAGCCCTCGTAATCTGGCGGGTTGATGGTCGGCAGGAGCGTGATGTTCACACCGAAGGGCTTGTCCGTCTTTCCTCGCGTTTCGCGAATGGCATCGCGCAATGCGTCGGGGTTAGGCTGGGTAAGCGCCGTGAGGATGCCTGCGGACACATTAACGACGCGTGTGCGCTGTGAGGTTTCATGGAAGAATCTCAGAGGCTGTGTGCGATCCTACCGAGACCTCCTGCGTTGGAAACCGCTGAGACGAGAGAGGGCACCCCGACCCTATGGCAACAACCTGGTTAGTTGTCTACTTGATTACAATTCCCGGCGGGCAATCACCATTGCATACCCCCTTGAATAATAGGCCTGTTTTCGTTCGTGAGTCAGGGAACCCGTTGTGCGGGAGTGACGGATGATGATATATCGATGATAGACGTACACGCGAATTCTTAGAAGTTTCGTTATAGGAGTCACAATCATCGTATGTCGTATGTAGGGTTGAGCAAAACCAGTCAAGTACAGTAATGGGGAGGCGGGGAGGGACTCGGACAAGGATAAAGTAAAGTATGCGGGCGCTTTCCGGTTATTATTGCACCCTCTGCCGTTGCACATGTGATTCGGATCGGTGACCTGCCCCGCTCACAACCTAGTATCAGTCCGGTGGACTCAATCAATCGACCATATTCGACCCATGAAGCGGAACCAAACATATAGTAACGTAAGAGTAAATGCACTTCCAGCACTCCATCCACGAGAAACGACCTAAGCGTCATTCGTGGGGGCCTCCGAGTCCGCAGCCGCCGACTTGCCTGCATCCTTGTACTGTTCGAGTGCTCGCGATACGGCTTTGACATGTCCATTGAAGTTGATCATCGAATCAAACATCTCCCTGCGCCGAGGGTCATGATCCACGTTAGGCCCTCTAACAACTCAAAGCAGATGCACCGACCGTACGACTCCCTGCGAGTCAATGAAGAAAGTGACACGTCCCTCGGTGAGGCCCATCATGCCACGTGGCACGCTGTATGCCTTGCGGGCCTCGCCAGATTCGTCGCTCAACATCGGGTACTGTCATTCGTCGTCAGGAAGATAAGAATAACATGGAGGACCCGGGATGGAGCGCTCCGCAGTTCACGTACAGTCACGTTGTGCTTCGTGGCAAAGGTTTTGACGGCTGCGATGGAGTCTGGGGCGATCCCAACAATCGTGATACCCGAGTCCTTGAACTCGACTTTTTCTAGATGCACCCATCCGTCCGCCCACACACTTTCGTTAGTCCTGTCCCCTGGCACGGAACGTAAATCAGAGGGAATGACGCACCGCTGAGCGCATCCCGGAAAGCGCAGACTTCTCTCGTGCAGCCGTAGGTGCCTGCAGACTCTACATTAGTACAAACCGGCAATACGAGGGATATCAAGACAAAGACAGGGAAACGCACCGGCCGCGGGATAGAAGAATACAGCAGTAGGATTACCTTCTGCACCTGGCTTGAGCTCGTACGTTGTGTCGTCAGCGTTGGGGAGCGAGACTACAGGAGCGGATTGTCCAATGAGTGGGTGTTTGGGCGACATAGTGGTTTGGGAAAAGCTGCGGTTGATGAACTCGTACGAGAATTTAGCGACTGGCCGAGAAGACCTTGAGTCATGTCCGAAGCATATGATTTCAGTGCCCAACAGCATTCTCCACCAAATTAACGGGTTACCTAGCAAAGGTCCATATGGGAAAACGTAGTAAAGAGACACTGCGAAAGTATGCCATCTGGCTACCAGCTACTGTGCTAGCCGTACCCAATATATTACCGTAGACTCACGGTTGTATCTACCCAACATGACGATGACAGTGGAGTGGAGTGGGAATGTGTACTATTAATAGATTAGGTCGGTGCAAGTTGCGGTGCGGTATTAGCACCCGCTACTTTGGTGCTGACGCGGCGTTCAGGGCCTCTGTAGCAGCGTCTTATTAGTTGGAATGTCCGCTCCCTTAAAGTTTATGTTACGCACCTGCATTCTGCTCCGCGAACCGCGCACCTACTCGCTCTGAGTGTTTTAAGAACTTGTCGGCACAATTCATCATGCATTGCTCCTGTTCGACACGTTGGATACCCGTAGCAAAGCAAGTAATGAAAAACCCTACCTCCTTCGATGACAAGGTTTTGCTGGTGAAGTCATTGCAGCATGACATGAAGCAGCGCTCGACGAGGTTGGAGTACATCCGCATAAAGTCTTGCATCTGGTCGACGCGATTGTTGGAAACATTGTCCGAATGGGAAGCAAGGACAGAGAACGAACCTGCTTTTTCTCGATGACTTTAGTCATGTGCGCCTGCTCTGCAGCGTTGAACCCCGAAAAGTCCATGACGGAGGATGCGTTTATAAACTGGTGCAATGCCGTGTGACGTGGTCCGAGAGCGAGTTCAATCCCTGTCTGTGGAACTTCCGGTACCTGATGATGAGCTCATGGACAAGCATAGGAGAGGCAGATGTACTGTACTTCAACGCACACTAGTGGGGATTGTTGGGTGACGGCGTTTCGGAAGGAGGCTCATAGCGCGCCGGAAGGAGCGAGGAAAGGTCACGTGTGTGAACCAAGCGCGAACGCCGGGAGGGGTGCGTAAGAAGTGATTGATTGACCTCCTTCACACCACTAACTGAGAGATAATTTATATTTCCGAACGTGTACGCTAGCAATGACCTATGCTGAGAGTTGCTGTATGACGATAATGTCGAGCTGCCCACGGACGTCCGGGTGGAGACATTGCCCTCCGATGATATGGTCATCGTTAAAGGACCTAACAACAGCCACTACGCTGACTGAGTTGACCGGCATCCGAAATTAATCCATTACACAGACCGGTAACAGGTGGGTTCCACGTCACGTTCGGTATACTGGCCATCAGATTAGTTCATCGAACGGCATACGTCCTATGCTATAATGACCGGTTCTGTCTCCATATACCCGATTTCAATCTATTGTGTCACCGAGGCCTGAGGCCTGAGGTGTCATATGCAGATCGCTTTCGTAGCTTGATGGTGTAAAGACAACGTGGTGATGGTGTTGTTTCAAGACATGAAAAGCTTCTAATAGAAGCACTGTGCCACTGTATGGGCCGCATGGCTGTACGCCCAACGTGCCTGTCGACACGAAGCAAAGCTCAGAGTGATCGTAAAGGCACACAATGCGCTGGGTTCCCGGAAGCTGACATCATGCCTCAATTAACTGAGGATGTGAACCTAACGTACATCTGCAGCTTCGTTGTATTGGGAGGTCTCGTCCTAGTAAACTTGGGCGCAGAAGAGGTAGAATCCTGACCCAGTCCTTTGTGGATAGTTCGAATAATTCGTGCGAAGCATCGGTACGGAGATACGGACGATGGGGAACAAGAAGTGGCTTGCAGAGCCAAACGGGTTGAGCGATCCCCGGTCCGACGGGGGGGGGATGCTTAGTCATTCCGCGGTCGAGTCGCGAATCATCTCCCACTACAGTACTTTTCCACCTGCGACGTCCGGGTCCCATACCAAAAAGTAAGCGTGATCTGCATCGCATTGTAACCCCCTTCGTCGTATAAAAGTGAGCGGGTCTTCCTTGTGCCGCATCATCTTCTTCCTCTAACAACACACTCACTTTTCCTTCACATCCCATCAAGTGGCAGATCTTAACATGGCCATCCCGTTCAAGGAAGCTCTCCAACGTCTCGAGAACCGTCGCGTCAAGTCAACGCGCCCTCTCATCCCCCCACAAATTCTCCAGGAGGATCTGCCGTTGTGTGTTCTCTTACACTGCATAACCTCTCACTCACACTGACCTGGATGCTCAGATCTCTCGGCGCTGCCCAGACTGTCCTTGAGGGCCGTAAAGCCACAGAAGCGATCCTCCGTGGCATCGATGACCGGCTTGTTGTTATTGTCGGGTAGGTCATGCGTTTGGATTTATATCGCCGCGGTCTCAATTTTTTTTCCATCAGTCCCTGCTCGGTTCACGATGTCGATGCCGCACTCGTCTACGCACAAAAATTGAGGGCGTACGCCGAAGCCGCAAAAGAAGACCTTCACATCATCATGCGGGTCTACTTCGAGAAGCCCCGCACAACCCTCGGCTGGAAAGGACTCATCAATGACCCCGACATGAATGGCACCTTCCAAATCAACCGTGGACTCCGGGTGGCGCGCACGCTCCTCCTAGAGGTGGCGAAAATGGGGCTCCCTGCCGGGTGCGAATTCCTCGACACAATAAGCCCTCAGTACACCGCAGATCTTGTTTCATGGGGCGCGATTGGCGCCCGTACAACCGAGTCTCAGGTCCACCGCGAGCTCACCTCCGCACTCTCGATGCCCACCGGCTTCAAAAACTCGACGGATGGCAGCGTTGGTGTCTCTGTCGACGCTTGTCGTGCTGCGCGGTCTGGGCACGTCTTCCTGTCGGTCGGAAAGGAAGGCCTGAGCAGCATCATCGAAACTGAGGTCAGGGCTTACCGCTTTCCCCATTGTGTTGCCGGTTTCTGATTATTCTTTTTTTGGGTTTTCTCCACAGGGCAATCCCGATGTGCATGTGATCCTCCGCGGAGGTGCCAAAGGCCCGAACTACGCAGCCGAATACGTTAGGGATTGCGGCGAGAAGCTGCTCAAGGCTGGACTGCCACCCAAGATTATGGTTCGTGCCTACCTGTGTCCCCGCAACCGGTTAGATTCACACACGTGGCACTACAGATTGATTGCAGCCACGGCAATAGCTCCAAGCAGCACCAGAGACAGATTGACGTCGCAGAGGACATCGTGAGTGCTTCCCATAACTTGGGAGATGTTCAGCGTCGTGATCGTGATTTTTGCCTTTCAGGCCCGCCAACTTGAATCCGGCGACACTGCCTCCTTAATCATGGGTGTCATGATCGAATCAAACATCACCGAGGGCCGCCAAGATATTCCGGCGTCCGGAAAATCGACGCTCAAGTACGGCCAATCCGTGACTGATGCCTGCATCTCCTGGGAGCAAACCGTGCCCGTGCTCGACCGTCTCCGGGAGGGCGTGCGCGGTCGCAGGAATGCTATCTGGAAAGCGGCGCGCGGTCTTGATGTTGCCACTGCCGATGCATAGATTCGTTGCATTCTTTCTAGATTGTATCTTATCGTACATACGACTTGAAAGAGCTGGGTGTAGACTTTGTTATTCTTTAGTTCTCTCTACATTGGCTTGCCATATACTTTAGAGCTTCTCATTTTTGATCCTCATGTTTGTCTCATTCTTACAGATATTTGCGGATCTGTACAACGCCTTATCTTATCTGATCGCTCTGTAGAGTGCTGCATATACATCTATTTTTCTCACACACAACCACATTCACCAAGTTTGAGGAGTTTGAGGATTTATTGGCTCTCCATCCTTACTCCACACGCTACGTATACAAGGCTCGCGCTCGCCTCTTATCGGAGATGGGAAAAAGCGCAAAGGTTCACAAGCGTACGGTACGTCCCCGAAAAGCTTTGCCAGGTAGGGTGCTTGCCCATAACACCCGATGTCCCAACGTACTCCAGAAAAAGACGACCAGCAGTGTTGGCGCCTCCTCACTGATAACATCCGCGACGCCGCCATCACAATCGCACCCGCAGTCGAGGTCAAAATCCGCGCATCAGCAAGCAATAGCCGCTGTGGCATTCGCGACGAAAAAACCATCGAGGGTGAAGGCCACGCGGGCAAAGAAGAAGTCGTCCATGGCACCAGTGCTAGTGCCGGGGGCTGCGCCGCCGCCGCCGCAGCAGCAGCAGCAGTCACAGCAGTCGACAACCGGGCATGTGCTCGGCGGTGCGGACTACGTAGACATCGTGTTGGGCAGTCGGCGGCGCGAGCAAGAGGAGGCACGAAAGTTGCCCCGAGGCTAATACGATAGATACGTGAGGCCGAGGCCCTCTTGAGCAAGAAAAAAAAAGTACCTGTGAAACTTCTCCGGAAAGCCTTTCCGACGGAAGGAATCTTCTATTATGAAACGCCACCACTCCCGCCCCGCCACCACTGGCATCACCGCCACCACTACCACCATTACGACCACCGCTATCATATCGCCGCCACCCATATCCCGATGCGGACGCGGACGATAATGATAATGATAATGAGGAGGACGATGACGATGACTGGCGGTCCTGGTGCCATAGGCTGTCGTAACCTGGACTGCCACCGGCGGAATGAAAGTCGTCACATGAGGACTCGGAAGTCGGGGGCAACGGTCCACTTGGTAATAGGAATAGGGGACGGCGGTGGTGGGGGCGCAAAAGTCTGTCGGAGGTGCCAAGAAATGAATCGTTTCAACAACGATGGATCCCCGAACATATATCCGACGTGTTTCTTGGTCTCTTGTTGGCACCGGTCGTCTGTTATTTGTCATACGAATGCTGTACCATCCATGGTGATATTGGCGTCGAGCTGCAACTGGAACGCTGCCAGTGCGCAGACAACGCTGGTGATTGTTTCGGTGCCATGCCGACTATCAGGGTGCAAGCTCGAAAATGCGCAGCAACACACCACATGTCGCAATTGACAGTAGCCAACGCCAAAGACGCCAGCCACATGTAGAACGACAGGAAGCGATGAGCAGGAAACATGCAGTACAACATTTGGGACTCTTTCGGCGCTTCCGATGTTTCCAGCGGATATCATATCGTTTGTCATGCTGTAGCAACCAAGGCCCTGAAAATGCGCCAGCGTCGGCCACCCCGGGTATGACAATGACATTCTGAAAGCGAAGGGTTAAGGTACAACTCGACCTCATGCCCTTGACATGTCCTACGACGCTCTATGTAAACAACCAATGTATACTGTAGCGAACCCTAGCAGCTAATGATACAGATCTCGGGCGGTGTCTCGTGCAGAAAACCAATTACGAAGTGAAAAAAAAACCAGTTCATGAAAATTCCAGAATAAAAATTGAATAAAACGGGCATCAAACCCGATGCTGTAATAACCGCTTAAGCATGCGGAACGTAGGGACGTTGGGAAGGGGCCATAGAATACTTTGAAGTCAAAATCGCACCGGCTTTCTGCTCACCGTGAATTTACCTGGGCTACGAGGAGGCGTGGGGAGCGGTCTGCTCCCCGACGACGGTCCATCTCGTGGCGTGGTAACCGTCAAGGCTGCCTCTGGGACGGTCAGCCGCTGTTCGGGACTGAGCAATTCTTGCGAAAATCTGCTCAGAGGCGATAATGGAACGTCGGGTTGCTGTTGATTGCGTATGGCTCCTCTGATTGTTGAGGGGCTGGCTACACTGTACTCTGATGCAGATGGCGACGGTGGCACCGAGGGAGTGGGTACAGGGGTTACTGTGTGGGGCGACGCAGCCGGGTAACCACGGGGAGGCTCGGTAGCGGCAGGTTGCTGGGATGCCTGTTCTAGGAGCCCCGCGATGTCAAGGTCGACAAGCGAGCGCGTGAGAGCGGCTATGGTGGAATTCTTGGTCCTGGTGCTGACACTCCGACTTATACTGGATCGGCTCTTCGTCGACCTCAGACTCCAGGGAACGAATGGCGCCAGGACAGTCGTCCGCGTCGACCGTGGCTCGCGCAATTCATTGGAAGGGCTCATGAACAATTCTGGGGGGTACACAGGGTCCACCGGTGCGGGAGAATGCGGCATTCTTGCAGGACTCTGGGCAGGCTCGGTTGGCGGAGGAGGATCGACCAGTGAACTACGTTTGTTGTTCTCATGGTTTTGAACTTCCTCGTCGAGACGTCTGGTGAGTTTACGCCGCTCACGGCGTACGAGGACAACGCCGAGAATGATGATGACGAGGACAGCAACACACGAAGCGACCGCGATAGCTATTGTCGTAGACCTAATAAAGATGAATGAGTCGTGCAAAAGTTGCTCTATCTCGGGTATCGCTGACCTGGATATTCTAATGCTCATGGCACCGGA
>Ga0137394_10002305_pt1 | contig 14098 bp, 10 predicted proteins | sample czobulk116metaG_FD_108278 | JGI IMG/M metagenome (GOLD analysis project Ga0137394, IMG submission 108278) | Vadose zone soil microbial communities from Angelo Coast Range Reserve, California, USA - czobulk1.16 metaG | ecosystem: Environmental > Terrestrial > Soil > Vadose zone | place: USA...
CGACGTGAGAGGCCGGTGTCCTAACCGCTAGACGATGGGACCTTGGCTGAGGAGGAAGGACTCGAACCTTCAATCGCCTGATCCAGAGTCAGGTGGCTTACCAATTAGCCGACTCCTCAAAGTTGCGCTGATAAAACTAAAAGAATTAGCTGGGGGAGTCAAGTTGCTGGATGTATTCCAATGCCTTTTGCAGGCGTCGGATCGTCCGCTCTTTGCCGAGGACGGCGATGACATCGTGTATGCCGGGACTCACGGTGCCGCCGGTTAGAGCGACGCGAACCGGCTGAGCGAGTTGACCCATCTGCAGACCGTTCTCTTGGAGCGTGGCGGCGAATGCTTGCTCGATATTCGCTTCGATGAAATCGTCGAGTGCGGACAACTTGCGAATCAAGCTCTCAATCGGCGCGACCGCGTCCTTAATCAAGAACTTCTTCGCCGCCTTGTCGGCGAAAGTGATCTCATCGGACAGATAATAATGGGCTGCATCGACCAGCTCGGTCAGCGTTTTTGCCCTCTCTTGCAGCGTCGCGAGCATTTTTTCCAGCCATTTCTCATCCTGCGGCACGGGATAACCTTTGGCCTGAATATAAGGCACGATCTCATCGGCCAATTGCACGAGCGGGCGAGATTTTAAATAATGAAAGTTGACCCACAAGAACTTTTCCGGATTGAAAACCCCGGCGGATTTACCGACGTTTTCAAGGGTAAATTTCTCGATCAATTCTTCGCGCGAGAAGATCTCTTGGTCGCCATAGGACCAGGCTAGACGAACCAAATAGTTCACCACCGCCTCGGGGAAATATCCCATGTCGCGGTAAGCGGTGACCGAGGTCGCGCCGTGACGTTTGCTGAGCCGCGCTTTGTCCGTGCCGAGGATCAGCGGTACATGGGCAAAGTGCGGCAATTCATGGCCGAGCGCTTGGTAAAGCTGGATCTGCCGCGGCGTATTGCTTAAATGGTCGTCGCCGCGAATGATGTGGGTGATCTCCATGGCGATGTCGTCGACGACCACGCAGAAATTATACGTCGGCGTGCCGTCCGAGCGGGCGATGATGAGATCGTCCAATTCACGATTATCGAAAACGACATCGCCCTTGATCAAGTCGCGGACTACGGTTGAGCCCTCGGCTGGAGAGCGGAACCGAACTACGTAGGATTTATCAGTCGGCAGCGGTGGGATCACGCCTTCCGGTGGGCGGCAGGTGCCATCATAGGCGGGTTTGCGTTTCTCTTTCTGCGCCAACTGTCGCTTGGCATCCAACTCCGCTGGCGTGCAGGTACAGGGATAGGCTTTGCCCTTCGCCAATAGCTCTTTGATCTTGTCTTTATAGAGCGGATAACGCTCGGTTTGATAGAACGGACCTTCATCATAATCGAGGTCGAGCCATTTCATGGCATCCAAAATGGCTTGAATTGCCTCCGGCGTAGATCTCTCGCGGTCGGTGTCTTCGATGCGTAGGATAAATTTACCGCCGTGATGGCGCGCAAAAAGATAATTAAAGAGCGCCGTACGGGCGCCGCCGATGTGCAAATAGCCGGTCGGGCTGGGTGCGAAACGAGTGCAAACTTGGGCCATAGCGTAAGCTAACAGGCGGGCAAAAACGCGTCAACGGCGCGTTAAAAATCTGTTTTGATTATGATATTATGAACCGTTCACTGAGGAGAATGGGCCGTTGGAAACAAAAACAAACGAAGGGGGCGTAGGAGCCACGGTGGGTGTGACTGACACCGCGCCGTCTCATTTTATTCGAAATATCGTCACCGAGGACCTCAAAAACGGGAAGCATCAGGGGAAAGTACACACAAGGTTTCCACCCGAACCGAACGGTTATCTCCACATCGGTCACGCCAAATCTATTTGTCTTAATTTCGGTTTAGCTGCGGAATTCGGCGGGCTGTGCAATCTTCGATTCGACGATACTAACCCGAGTAAGGAAGACGTCGAATACGTCGACTCAATTAAGGAGGATGTTCGCTGGCTCGGCTTTGGTTGGGACGACCGAGAATTTTACGCTTCAGATTATTTCGAGCGGCTCTACGAATTTGCGCTTCAACTTATAAAGGCCGGCAAAGCTTTCGTTTGTGATTTGACCGCGGATCAGATGCGCGAATATCGTGGCACGTTGACCGAGCCCGGCAAGAACAGCCCTTTTCGCGACCGCTCGCTCGAAGAGAATCTCGACCTCTTTCAGCGCATGCGCGCCGGCGAGTTCGCCGACGGTAGCCGGACGCTGCGCGCGAAGATCGACATGGCGTCGCCGAATATTAATATGCGCGATCCGGTCATGTACCGGGTTTTGCGCGCGACGCATCATCGTACCGGCGACAAGTGGTGTATCTATCCGACGTATGATTTCGCGCACGGCCAGTCCGACTCCATCGAGGGAATCACTCATTCGATTTGTACGTTGGAGTTCGAGGACCATCGGCCACTTTACGACTGGTTTCTCGATCAGCTTGGCATTCACCATCCACAACAGATCGAGTTCGCGCGTTTGAATCTCACGTATACGGTGCTGAGTAAGCGCAAGTTGCTGCAGCTCGTGCAGCAAAAACATGTCGCGGGTTGGGACGATCCACGCATGCCGACGTTAGCGGGTTTTCGCCGCCGCGGCTACACTCCGGAAGCGATTCGGACTTTCTGCGAGCGGATCGGCGTGGCTAAAAGAAACAGCATCGTCGATATCGCCATGCTCGAGCACTGCCTACGTGAAGATCTCAACAAACGGGCACCGCGGGTGATGGCGGTGCTGCGGCCGATCAAAGTCGTGCTGGAAAATTATCCAGAAGGCCAGGTCGAAGAGTTAGAGGCAGTCAACAATCCGGAAGACCCAAGCAAGGGAACACGCAAAGTTCCATTCTCACGCGAGCTTTACATCGAACAGGACGACTTTCGCGAGGATCCGCCAAAAGGTTTTTTCCGTTTGTCACCAGGCAAGGAAGTGCGCTTGCGGTATGCCTACATCATCAAATGCACGGAGGTCGTCAAAGATCCCGCCAGCGGTGCGATTAAAGAATTGCGTTGCACTTTCGATCCCGAAACCAAGAGCGGCTCATCGCAGAGCAAACGCAAGGTCAAATCTACTATCCACTGGGTTTCAGCTGCGCACGCGCTCGAAGCGGAGGTGAGGCTCTATGATCATCTGTTCACAAGGGAAGATCCCGATGACGTTCCCCAAGGAAGCGACTGGTTGGTCAACATCAATCCAAAGTCGCTCGAACAGTTGACTTCGTGCCGTGTCGAACCCTATCTCGCGAATGCGAGGCCGGGTGAACGGTTTCAGTTCGAGCGCCTGGGTTACTTCTGCATTGAGGAATCTTCTGCCGATAATTTAGTCTTTAACCGATCAGTGACACTGCGGGATACGTGGGCGAAGATAGAGAAGGTTGGCAAAAGGGTTCAGGCGTAGTTATGAGCGATGCTTGCGTCAAAATTTCACTGCATTCAATCACTACTAGAGCTGGTTGGCGGAGAGCCCCGAATATTCTTTCTCAATAGAGGTTTCGGATCAACGTAAGATTCTACGGCGCCTAGCAGTTTGACGATCTGAAAAGCAACGTTGATCTGACCAGGAAGAAAGCCATTGTTTGCAGCGAATGGATACTTGTGATGGTTGTGCTACCATTCGGGGTGTAAGATAGCCTTAGAACCAGTGATTTGGCGTGTAGCTGTTGTCGTCAAACTCCCGTCCGCACTTTTTGCGTGTCGGTTTGTATCCGCCGTGGCCCGCGCCAGAAAATTAAAACCTGTAGTTCACCGAGGCCGCAACGAAATTGTTAAAAGTCGTATACTTGTCTTTGCCCGGTGCACCGCTAAAAGGTATTCCTGTTGCCGGTAAGCCTTCTAGTTCTCCGTTGTTTACTTTTCGAGATTTGTAAAGAACCGCCATATAACCGAAATCAAGCGAAATCTTTTCCCACTTATAACCAATCCCAGCGTTTAACGTGAGTATATCTCCGCCGGGTATTGCCGGGTTGAGTGTTTTCGATGGGATCGGCGTTTCCTCAATCGCTAAACCACCTCTCAGCTCCCAGTTAGGCATCAGCTTATAAGCACTGCCAAGCCGTAACGTGCTCGTATTCTTCCAGTTCTGTGGCAAGCTGAAAGACGTGATCGGCAAGCCGAGAAGTGGCAGAAATCCAGGCGCCGGCGACAAAGTCGCGTTAAACCTGTTGAACTCACTCCATCTTGTGTATTCATAAACGAATTCTGCGCTCCAGGATGGATCGATTTGCCAAAAAATTGCCGCATCAATGACTGGCGGCAATGGAATCGGTCGGACATTCGCTTTCACGCTTGTTGGTGTGAAAGCGCCCCCAAGCTTCGCATCTGCTGAATCGAAACGAATGTCGGTTCGCGCCCGATAGGTTAAGCCAATCTTGAGCACCTGGGTCGGTTTAACCAGCAGTCCTAGATTATAAGTAAACGCATTCGCGGTATCGGTAACGCGCAGTCTACCCTCAAACGTGCCGCCCGGCGTTGCGCAACCGTTATCGACCGAGAAGGCGTCAAGGCAGAGAGCGCGTGTGAACAACCCCGAAGCATGCACGTAGCTGAAACCAGCACCAGCGGAAAAATACTTTGACGGATGCCATGCGACGCTGGGCGTTACATAAATTGTTTTGAGCTCGGTCCGATTCGCCGCGAACCGAGTAAAGTCTCGCTCATATGTCGTGGCAAGACCAAACGGTGAGTACGTCCCAATCCCCAGCGTGAAATCGGTACCGGGAACATGGTAGTTGGCGAACATTGAGGCTATCAGATTGTCATCGTGTTTGTTGACGGCTTTTCGCCCGCTATTTTCAACGCTGTTAATGGCATTGATATAGACCCCATTGATCATCAGGTTATTTCCTGAGACCTCACCTAACGCGCCCGGGTTGTAATACGTGGCCGACGCGTCATCTACGCCCGCGATCAGAGCATTTGATAGAGCAAGACCGCGGGCCGTTTGATGTGGGATGATATACCCTCCGGCAATGAGGCTCGGTGCCTCATGGAAAATGAGAATTACTGTCTTGATCAGAAAAAACAACAAGAAAATCCTTATTCTCGCAGTCATTTGACATCCCTTATAGCGTTTTCGTTTGCAACTTATGTATAGCTTTGCTAAAAGCTGCCAAAGTCTGCCATATGTGATATAACCATGCAAGAAAAATTATTGACGATTGATCAAGTCGCAGCCTATTTAAAGGTTGATAAGTTTACTGTCTATCGTCTAGTAACAAGAAAAAAGCTGCCCGCGTTTAAGGTCGGCAATCAATGGCGATTCAAGCGTAAGATTCTTGATGCTTGGCTGGAAACTAATTCGAATATGCGAGCGCCAGACAGCCAGGAACGTTAGGTACTGAATGAAATTGTTTCTTTTGGGGATGCTTTTAATCTACGGAGTTGAAAGAGTCTTTGAGACCTTCTGGAAACGGAACAGGATTGAAGGTCATGTGATAGCGCCTTACACCCTGTATTTACTTGTAATGGCTCATTTATCAGTCTTTTTAGTAGCCTTGTATGACGGCGCAACGAAGGACGCGATGCCGACATTCAGTGCTTATATTATTATTGTCGTTGGATTTTTTTGTGTGGCAATTGCAACAATAGTTCGTATTTCTTCCATTCAGACTCTTGGAGTTTATCATAGTATTCAGATCGAAATTAGAAAAAATCATGAATTGATCATCCGCGGACCCTATCACTGTGTTCGCAATCCCTATTACCTGAGCAATGCTATTGAGGTCATGGGATTTCCGTTAATGGTCAACTCCTTAGCCGGAGCTACACTCGGGCTTCTGCTCTATTGGCCGTGCTTGTATTTGCGAATCGTATTGGAGGAGCGCGCGCTGCTAGGAGCCATGAGGGCTCCTTTCTCTGAGTACATGCGCCGAGTACCACGGGTCGTTCCTACATTTTTTCACGCTGGAGCAGGCATATGAATCGACGAGCTTCTCGCCGCGTGGTCATCACTGGCTTAGGGATTCTATCGTCCATCGGTGTTGGTAAAGAGCAATTCTGGAACGGCGTTAGGTCCAACCGTTGTGGTGTCGGACCTATCACATTGTTCAGTGCCGAAACTTTCCCGGTTAGAATCGCGGGTGAAATTCGAGATTTCAATGGCCATGATTTTTTCCCCCGCGATATCATCCGTAGAGTAGATCGTTTCGGATTGCTCGGATTGGCGGCCGCAAAAGAGGCTATTGAAGATGCCGGTTTAGTTGACGAGTTGCGTGGGCGGGAAAATGAAAACATTTCGGTCCTAGTCGGTACATCGGTGGGAGCACTCGCCCATGCGGAACGAACGCATGGGGTTTTTCTCGAGAAAGGCACAAAGCGCATCTCGCCATATTTCAATTCTAACGTGATTTCAAGCAGCTGCGCGACTCAAATTGCCTTAATGTTTGGTATTCATGGGGACGTGCAATCAGTAACAACGGCTTGTGCTTCAGGTACCACTGCTATTGGTGAGGCTTTCCATAAGATCAGATCTGGTCAAACGGATGTCTCAATTGCCGGGGCATCGGAATCTCCTATTACCCCATTGGTGATTTCCGCTTTTGCCACCGTTGGTCTCCTGTCGACTGACAATGACTCCCCTAAAACTGCGTGTCGACCATTTAGTAAAGATCGCAATGGTACGGTGATTGCCGAAGGCGCGGCGATGGTCATATTGGAAGAGCTCGACCGCGCAGTAACGCGCGGTGCGCACATTTACGGGGAGATCGTGGGTTACGGATGTACGTTTGATAGTTATCACGTCTTACAGCCGCTACCTTGCGCCCAGTTTGCAGCGCAAGCGATCACGAAAGCGTTAGACGACGGTGGGGTGTTACCCCAAGAAGTTGACTACTATAACGCGCACGGAACGGCGTCCTTATATAATGACAAAACCGAGACATTGGCGGTAAAGAAAGTGTTTGGAGATCATGCGCATCACCTGCTAATCAGTTCGACAAAGTCTCTTATCGGACATACCCTGGGCGCATGCGGTGCTCTGGAATTTGTTGCTTGCTTGTTGATGTTAAAAAATCAGTATATCCACCCAACCCTGAATCTCCGGCAGCCGGACCCGGAGTGCGACCTCGACTATGTCCCTCTGCAGGGACGAGAAATGGTAATAAAAACGATCGTTGAAAACTCTACCGGGTTTGGTGGTTACAATGCGGCCTGCGTTATTAAAAGATTTGAAAGCTAGCTTCTTTTGTACGCGCTTAATTTTATCGTCGGTGCAGTATTCACTCTTATCGCCGGCTTGTTTGTAGCCGCTCGGGGAGGAGCCCGATCGCTTACGAGGCAAGCTTGGCTAGTGCTTTGCCTCGCCACCAGTATTTGGCATCTTGGCCGTTTTGTGATCGCCATAGTTGGCTCCTCAGAATCCGCCCATCAAATTGTGTATCTGATTTATCTCGGAGCGATTTTTATTCCGCCTCTGTATCTGCATTTTAGTCTTTCGCTTGTGAATGAAGAGAAAACTCATCGGCGGGTGTTGGTAGGGGCTTATTCGGTCGCTGGCATTGAGTTGCTGATTTTGCTTAGCGGCCATTTGACTTCGGGGGTGCGTCTGGATCCGCATCTTGGTTATTATGAAATTCCCACGAGGACTTATGTGTTGCATTTTTTGGCCTTTGTGCTGGTCCCGACGTACGGACTTTTTAGATTGATTGAGCATTATAGGGTGAGTGATTTGCCGGTAAAGAAGAACCAACTAAAATATGTGATCTTTGCCAGCTTGATTGGTTTCTTAGGAGGAGGAACCTCGTTCTTGCCAATCGTTCAAGCGCCTATTCCCCCGTTCGGTGCTCCATTAACCTACTTCTATACATTTCCTATTGCGTATGCGATCGCGCGGTATCGTTTGATGGATATTGGCGTCGTAATTCGAAAAGGAGTTATCTACGCGCTTCTACTGAGCGGGCTTCTAGTACCCTGTTATGCCATCGTGGTTGTAAGCCAGTATGTAATTTTTGGACTGATAAGCTATTCGTTTTCTATGGTTACTCTAGTGCTTTTAACTGTTGTGGGGTTTTTGTTTCCCAAACTTCGATTCAAAACTGAGGATGCGCTAGAGCGAGCGCTGTTTAACAAACGGTCTGACTTTAGAGAAACTCTTTTACGATCGAGTAAAGATATGGTGTCTATCGTCGACATCAAAGCTTTATCAGAGAATCTGGTTCAAACGATCGGAAAAACGCTCGCCATAGAAAAAGTTTCGTTGCTACTAAACAATGATGGCAGCGGCAGTTACCATCTAGAGGCGAGCGCCGGATTGGATCTAGCGCTGTCCGACCGTGTGTTGCTGCACAGAGAGGGACCGCTGGTTAAACTGCTTCAACTTCGGCGGGAGCCCGTCGTGAAGGAGGAGCTGGAGTGGGTACCTGTGGGTCCGGAAACGTCCCAAACCGTACAAACCATGAGTAAACTCGGAGCCGAAATTAGTCTGCCAATCATCTCAAAAGATAAGTTGATTGGTATTCTGAATCTCGGCCACAAAGACGATAGGACGATTTATTCGAACGAAGACCTGGAACTTCTTACAATGCTAACCAATCAAGCCGCTATTGCGATCGAAAACGCGCGTCTTTACGAAAACTTAAAACAGTCGCAAGACACGCTCCGGAGGGCAGACCGACTATCCTCATTGGGATTGCTCACGGCGGGCTTAGCGCATGAGATTAGAAATCCCCTGGTTGCGATTCGAACGTTTACTCAGCTATTGCCCGAGCGCTACGACGACGCTGAGTTCCGCGAGGGATTTCAGGGCCTGGCGCTCAAGGAAGTTGATCGGATTTGTGGGCTAATAAACGATCTTTTGAGTTTCGCACGCCCATCCAAGCCCAATGTTGCCCCGGAAAATATTAATGACGTTGTCGATAACATCGCGCGAATTCTTGAAACGCAGGCGAAGGAAAAAAACGTGGCCATCCAGCGCGACTTCGGCGAGATTCTGCCCAAGGTTTGGATTGACAGGGAACAGATGAAGCAGGTATTTATGAACCTAATTTTAAACGCTATCCAAGCCATGCACGAAGGTGGATCGATAAGTATTGCGACTCGTTCCGTCTCACGACACGGGGCCGAACCTTCCGGTGAGTTTGTCCAAATTGAGGTGCGCGACACGGGCATCGGAATTTCCGAAGCAGACTTGCAACATATTTTTGATCCCTTTTTTACGAGCAAGGATGAGGGGAGCGGTTTGGGGCTGGCTGTGTCTCACCAAATCGTGCAAGAACACGGCGGCTTCGTCACCGTTGAAAGCACGGTTGGCAAGGGGACCGCGTTCTTCGTACACGTTCCGGTGGGCAAGCCAGTGCGTCCGGCCGCAGCGAATGGCCGGGCCCAGGTGAATGAAGCGAATCTTAATCATTGACGAGTCGGAAGTCGTCCGCGAGACGTTGGCGCTGATTCTCGGACGCGAATTTGCCGTATCTAAACGAACGCTCGGCGCCCAGGGGCTTTCTTTTGCCGATGGTCAGGACGCCGTCGACTTGTTGATTCTCGGCGTATCGCCGCAGCATGGTTTGGAGGCTGCAAGCCTCACGCGCTTCGCGTCTCAATTGCCATTTGCGGTGCTCTTTCTGGTTGATTCGAAAACCACGGCGCGTGGGATTCCCCAGGAGTTTCAGTTCGACTGTCTCGCTAAACCCTTTAACCCCTATGAGCTCCACGAGAAGGTTGGGCAACTGCTGGCGCGCCGGTCGACGGCCCTCGGGCCGCGACCGCAGTCGCGCGATTATCGGGGTGTTTCGCGCTATTTGGAATTTCCTTATTTAAGCCGCAGCGCGGCGACTTTAGTAAAACGATTTGCTTCAGCTCGCCTGCCGCTGTTAGTCAGCGGTGAAATCGGCTGCGGACAGGATCGAGTTGTCGAGGGGATTTGTCAGCTCCAGAAAACTCCCGGCGTAAAATTCACGATCAACGCGGCCGAGGCGAGCAGTGAATATCTTGCGCAAAAAAAGTTTCACTTCTCGTTTCACGAGCGATTGAGAGCAGCGCCGACGACTCTAATCGTTCAGGATCTTGACAAAAGCTCGCCTGCTGCGCAGTCGCTGCTCCTGGTTTTTCTCCAAGAGGCGGAAGAAAAGCTAGATGGAGTCCGCTGTCTGGCAACGGCCACCGGCGATTTATTGGAGAAGGTTTACCGCGGCGAGTTTCTCGAAGCGCTTTACTATAAGCTGGCAACGCTGACGCTAAAGCTCTCGCCAGTGCGAGAGCGCAGCGATGATATTCCGGTCCTAGCGGCTTGGTTTGCCCATAGCTATGCCGAAACGCTGGAGATAAGCGAGCCGACCTTTTCCGCGGAAGCGAACAGCCGGTTGCGCAATTATCTCTGGTTCGGAAATCTCATGGAGTTGGAAACTGTGATTGCTCGAACCGTGGCATTACGCCGCAAGTCGAGGATCGAAGCGGTCGATCTGGTCTTTGATTTTGACGAGGAGGCTCCGCACACGGCGGATTTGGCGGATCTCACCGAGTTCGTGCCCAGTGCTGCGGCCGCCGATCTCAAGCCGGCGCAGCCGCGCCTTCAACCGTATGGCGTGGGTGAGACGAATGGATCAACCAACGGTCACGTCAGCCCGGTCGATTTGAATGTCGTTATCCATGAGCTCGCCCACGAGCTTAAGAATCCGATGGTCACGATCAAGACGTTCGCCCAACTACTGGGCGACCGATATCAAGACGAAAACTTTCGCACTCGTTTCCAAGAAGTCGTCGGCGGCGACATCGAGCGCATGGACGAGCTGTTGGAAGTCATGATCGAGTTCGCTGACTTCGCCCAGCCTCGGAAAAGCACCGTGGCGCTGGAAGAAAAGCTGCGTGGCGCGTTGAGCGAAATTCAGCCTGACTGCGCCAAGCGGCAGACGCGCATCGAATGGAAAAAGAACGATGCCGCGCACCTTGTCCGCGCGGATGAAGCGCAGTTGGAATATATCCTGAAAAACGTTTTGCTGGCGGCCCTGTCACAAGCGCGGATGGGGAGCGAGATCGAGATCGATTTATCGTCCCGCGGCGCTCTGGTCATCAGCTATTTGCGCGAAGGAGGGCGGGTGGCATCCATCGCTCATTATTTGGACGAAAAATCGCGTCCCCAAGAAAGCCTGTTGCCGCTGCGCGTCATACTCGCGAAACATTTATTGGAAACAAACGGCGGACGCTTCGGCACCGCACCCGCCGACAGCGATAAAGAAACATTGAGAATGGAGTTTCCGGTTGTAGAGGATGGACAGCAAACCTGACATGAGCCAACCAGTAATATTAGTTGTCGATGACGAAGCCGGGGTGAGACAATCCCTGCAAATGGTCTTCAACAAGTCTTACCGCGTGATCGAAGCGTCCGCCGCGGATGAGGCTATTCAAAAAGTCGCCGATGAGTCGCCGGATGTCGTACTGTTGGACATCATGATGCCCGGCACCGACGGTCTCGCGGTCTTAAAGCAAATTAGATCGGTGAATGGCGATTGTCAGGTCATCATGCTGACCGGGCTCAACACCGCGCGCACGGCCTTCGCAGCCAAAGGCACGGGCGCGTTTGACTACGTGACGAAACCTTTTGATATCGAAGAGCTGCGCTTGCGCGTCGAGCATGCGCTGGAAAAGGTGCAGTTGTCGCGCGAGCTGGAGCGCTTAAAAGAAGAAGTCGGGCGCAAGTACGGCGTCGAACATGTGATCGGCAAGTCCAAACAGATTATCGACATATTTAAAGCCGTGAGCATGGTGGCCGCCAAAAAAAGCACGGTGTTGATTACCGGGGAAAGTGGTACCGGCAAGGAACTCATCGCGCGGGCAATTCATTATAACAGCGATCGGCGTTCGAAACCGTTCGTGGTGGTCAACTGTGCGGCCCTGCCCGACACTCTAATCGAGAGTGAACTATTCGGCTACGAACGCGGCGCGTTTACCAACGCGTCACAAAAGAAAGTCGGACGATTCGAGCTGGCTCATGGCGGCACCTTGTTTCTCGACGAGATCGGCGAGCTCAATCTCGGTACCCAGGCGAAGTTCTTGCGCGCGATCGAGCAAGAAACGTTTACTCGCCTGGGCGGCACCGACGAGATCAAAGTCGATGTCCGGGTGATTGCCGCGAGCAATCGCGATCTCGAGCAGATGGCCAAAACGGCGGAGTTTCGCCCGGATCTGTTTTACCGCCTTAACGTGGTAGCTCTCTTGCTTGCGCCATTGCGAGAGCGGCGCGACGATATCCCGCTGCTGTTGGATCATTTCGTGCGACTCAAGGCGCAGGAACATTCTATCGCGGCCAAGAACCTTTCACCGGAAGTGGTGGATTTTTTCACTTCCTATCCTTGGCCGGGCAATATCCGCGAACTGGAAAATTTAGTCGAGCGCGTGACTATTTTGACACCGCATGACACGATCATGCTGCGCGATCTGCCCATCGGGATGCGATCCACGGATCAGACCGCGACGCTCAAAGAGGACGTGCTTAGCGGGGCGCGTCCGCTTAGCGACGCCGTGGATGAGTTTGAACGGGAATTGATCGTAAAGGCCCTACAGCGTACCGGCTTTAATCAAACCAAAGCGGCGTCGTTGCTCGGGACCAGCCGGCGGATTTTGAAATACCGAATCGAGAAGCTAAAGATCAACGATCCCAACGATTCCGAATCGGAAGTTAAATTATCGCCATAACCGGACAAATTTGTTCCGCAAATTTCTTCGCTCGCCTTCATTTCATCAAAATACCCTTTTAAATTAGTAATTTAGTTCACTAAGTCTGGTGGCATATTACTTGCGACTCCTGCAGTCATGGACGCCGGCAAACCAAGCATACTAGTCGTCGACGACGAGATGGGTCCACGAGAATCCCTCAAAATGATTCTCAACCCGTATTACAATGTGCATACCGCGGACCGCGGGACACAGGCGGTGGAGATGCTGAAACAACTCCCGGTCGATCTCGTGACGGTGGATCTAAAAATGCCCGGCTTTAGCGGCATCAACGTGCTCGAGAAGGTCAAGCAACACGACCCCGATATCGAAGCGATCATCATCACGGGCTATGGATCGCTCGATACGGCCATTGAAGGACTCAGGCTCGGCGCTTTCGATTACATTTCGAAACCTTTCGATGTCAATCACATACTTTCCTTGGTTCGGCGCGGTCTGGAGCGACGTACGGCCAAGGCGCGGCTCCGCCAAGTCAAATCGGATTTTCTGTCGAATATTTCACACGAATTAAGAACCCCCCTCAGTGTCGTCGTCGGATTCGTCTATCTGTTGCTCAATCAGGTGATCGGCAAGCTGACCGAGGATCAGCAAAAAGTTCTCGAAACCGTCTATCGCAACTCGGAAGAACTGCTTGAGCTGATCGATAACGTTCTCTGGATGACTTCGCTGAATGCTGGGGATGCGAACGCGACGATAGAAAAATTCGACGCGCGCGACGTGGTCCATGAGGCATTGAAGCGCCATGAAAAAATGATTGGTGAAAAGGGCTTGCAAGTGAACGTTCACGCGGGGGATCACGACCTGCCGTTAGTCAGCGACCGCGCCAAGGTCGAACGGATTTTCCAGAACGTCTTCAACAACGCCGTTAAATTTACCGCCGAGGGGCAGATCGACGTAAAAGTGCAAGCGACGCCTGATAAGAACGGCATCGAGTTCGAAATCATCGATACCGGAGTCGGCATCGAAGAAAGTAAGATCGATTCGATCTTCGAACCCTTTCATCAAGCGGATAACTCGGTCCAGCGCGCCTATTCAGGTTTGGGCTTAGGGCTCACGGTCGCTCGACGAATGGCGGAATTGGTCGGCGGCAGATTGGCCGTGACCAGCAAGCCGGGTTCGGGTACGCGGGTTTCCATGAGCTTCCCGTCGCAGCAGGCCAACGGCGCGACGGCTTCGACTCTGGGGCAGCGCAAATATGGATAACGGTCGCTATATTTGGTGCCGCAAGTGCGGCGCGATTCATCACGTGACCGCTTTCGATCGATATCCGATCTATGCCCTCGCGGGAGGTGATGCGGAGGCGCTACCGGCGAACGACTGGCGGGATTTTATGGCGCGCCACGCGGGTCATCGACTCGAAGCCATGACCGCCACGGGAAATGACTACCGCCCTTCAGGTTCCGCGTTTGATCCGATGGGCATCGC
>Ga0137394_10002306_pt1 | contig 14095 bp, 18 predicted proteins | sample czobulk116metaG_FD_108278 | JGI IMG/M metagenome (GOLD analysis project Ga0137394, IMG submission 108278) | Vadose zone soil microbial communities from Angelo Coast Range Reserve, California, USA - czobulk1.16 metaG | ecosystem: Environmental > Terrestrial > Soil > Vadose zone | place: USA...
CGCCGGGATGGTCAGATATTCGGCGAACGCGCCGGCGCGATTCACGCCCACGCTCGAGGTATTGCGGCACAGGTGCCGCCGGCCCGCACGGCAATTGCGGCAGTGTCCGCAGGTGATGTGGCCTTCTCCGGACACGCGATCGCCGGTGCTGAAGCCGCGTACTTCGCTGCCCAGTTCGACGATTTCTCCCGCGTACTCATGGCCGACGGCCATGGGCACGGGAACGGTTTTCTGCGCCCACGCATCCCAGTTATAGATGTGCATGTCGGTGCCGCATATCGCCGAGCGGTGCACCTTGATGAGCACGTCGTTGTGGCCGACCGCCGGCTCCGGGACGTCTTGCATCCAGATGCCGGGTTCCGCTCGTGCCTTGACCAGCGCTTTCATGTTCCGCCCTCGGGAGCCTAGTGAATGATGCTCAAATCGCGTCCCGCCGACCGGAACGCCTGAATGACCCGATCCAGCTGTTCGCGGGAGTGCGCAGCGCTCATCTGGGTGCGAATTCGCGCTTTTCCATGGGGAACGACCGGAAAGGCGAAGGCCACGACATAGACTCCCTGCGCCTGCACCCGATCCGCGAGGTTCACCGCCAAGGGCGCCTCGCCCAACATCACCGGGATGATAGGGTGTTCGCCCGGGATCAAATTGAATCCCAGGCCCTGCATCTGCTCGCGGAAGTAAATGGCGTTCGACTGCAAACGCTCGCGCAGGTCGGTCGAACTCTCCAGCAAGTCGAGCACCTGGATGGTGGCCGCGGCCACCGGCGGTGCGATGCTGTTCGAAAACAGGTAGGGCCGCGAGCGCTGGCGCAGCCAGCCGACGATTTCCTTGCGCGCGGCAACATAGCCGCCGCTGGCTCCGCCCAAGGCTTTGCCCAAAGTTCCGGTCAATATGTCGATTCGGCCGATGACGCCGCGCAGCTCATGCGAACCGCGGCCGCGCGCACCGATGAACCCGGTGGCGTGCGAGTCATCCACCATCACCAGTGCGCCGTAGCGATCGGCCAAATCGCAGATGTCCTTCAGATTCGCGATCGAACCGTCCATGGAAAACACGCCGTCGGTGGCGATGAGGCGCACGCGCGAATCCTGCGAGTCCTTCAACGCTCGTTCGAGCTCGTTCATGTCGTTGTTGGCGTACCGCAGCCGGCGTGCCTTGCAAAGCCGAATGCCGTCGATGATGCTGGCGTGGTTCAAGGCATCGCTGATGACGGCGTCCTGATCGTCGAGCAGCGTCTCGAACAGCCCGCCGTTGGCGTCGAAGCAGGAAGAGTACAAAATCGTATCTTCCATCGACAGATAGGCGCTCAATCGCTCCTCCAGCTCCCGGTGGACGCTTTGCGTGCCGCAGATGAAACGCACCGAAGCGACGCCGTAGCCGTAGCGCTCGAGCGCATCCTGCGCGGCTTTCACCACGGCGGGATGGTTGGCGAGTCCCAGGTAATTGTTGGCGCAGAGATTGATCATCTCGCGCCCGTCGGCAAGCCGAACCACGGGGCCCTGCGCCGATCCCAAGACCTGCTCGCGTTTCAGCAGTCCCGCCGCATCGAGCGCCGCCGTTTCGCGCGACAGCCGCTCGCGGAATTCCTTTAGCACGAGGTTCCTGAGTACTGAGTCGGGTCGTTCATACGGCTATTATAGCGAAGGCATGCGCCGTATTGGGTATCGTCGTGGACGGGTTTCCTATGGCAACCGATGAGAAAGTCGACAGTCACCGCCTCGACAAGTGGTTATGGCATACCCGGTTTTACAAAACGAGGAGCCTGGCGACCGCCGCGATCACTGGCGGGAAAGTGCACCTGAACGCCGAGCGGGTGAAGCCCGCGCACCGTGTTCGCGTCGGCGACCGGTTGAGCCTCTCGCTGCAGGGTATCGTCGGCGAGTTCGAGGTGCTCGGACTGCCGGCGCGGCGCGGTCCCGCCGCCGAGGCGCAAGCGCAATATCTCGAGACGCCCGCCAGCGCCGAGCGCCGCGCCAAGTTGCGGGAGCAACAGCGGCTGGCGCAGGCGTCCCGGCCGCGGCCGGACACGCGCCCGGACAAACGCGATCGGCGGCGGCTGATGCGGCTGCAGCGGGACCAAACCTAGGAGCCTGTCAGACAGGCTCCTAAGTCGAATCACACCCAGAGATCCGCCATGCTCTCCGGATCGTCCAAATCGCAGCTGACGGCTGACTCGGGCTGCAGCGTTTGCCACAGAGCGTTGTGCCAAACGGCGCTCGCGATTCCGCCCGTGGGCAATTCCCGCGGCAGGGGCTTCGGACCCAGGCGGCTCGCGATCTGACTCAAGCCGGGATTGTGGCCGCAGATCATGATGTGGCGGAGCGCCGGATCGCGCCGCGTGACCAGCCGCCAGGTGGCCTCGGGCGTGGCCAGGTACAGTTCGCGCGCGCATTGCACCTGCTTGGCATCGAGTTCGCAGGCGGCGGCTACGATCTCGGCCGTCGCCCAGGCGCGTTCGGCCGGGCTCACCAGTATCAAGTCCGGTATGAGGTCGCGGTACACGATGCGCTTCGCCATCTCCCGCGCCTCGATGGTGCCGCGGCGTGTCAACGCGCGCTCGAAGTCTTCGGCGCAGGCGTCGATGGACTGCGCTTTCCCATGTCGCAACAGCGTCAGTCTGCGCGTACCCACAAATGACCATCCTCAACTTTTAACTCGTAGACGCGCACCGGCTCGTAAGCGGGCGGCGTCAGCGCTTCCCCCGTTCGCAGGCAAAACCGGGCGCCGTGGCGGGGGCAGATGATGTCCGTCCCCTCGATAGCGCCGCCGGTGAGCTGGGCGCCGTCGTGAGTGCAGACGTCTTCAAGGGCAAAAAAAGACTCGCCGCTGCGTGCCACGGCGATGATCCGGCGTCCCACCGGGATGGAGATGGTCTGTCCGTCGCCCAAATCAGCGGCCAGCCCCGCGTCGATCCATTTCACGCCCCCCTTCGTCATGTCCTTCAGCCGCACATCGTCCGCGTCTTACATCATTCCGGTTTGCAAACGAGCTTCGTCCGACATCATGGTCTGGTTCCACGGCGGGTCAAAGACCAATTCGACGTTCGCACGCGCGACGGTCGGGACTATCTGCACCTTGTCGCGCACGTCCTGCACCAGGACTTCGCCCATCCCGCAGCCCGGCGCCGTCAAGGTCATTTTGATGTCGACGGTGCGTGTCGCATCGTCGTTCTTGCTGACCTCGCATTCGTAGACCAGTCCCAAGTCGACGATGTTGACCGGGATCTCCGGGTCATAGCAAGTCTTCAGCTGCTGCCACACGACGTTCTTGATGTCTTCCTCCGAAGCTCCCGGCGGCACCTCCGGCGCCGTCGCAGCGGCCTTGCCGATGGCGTCCGCATCCTGGCCGGCGATGCGGAACAAGTTGCCGTCGATGTACACGGTGAAGCTGCCGCCCAGGGCTTGAGTGATATAGCCCACCGAACCCAACTTGAGATTGACCTCGACGCCCGCGGGAATGGCTACTGCCTTGACCTCGCGCTGAACGACGATGGGTTCATTTTCGTACGAATGCATCTCAGCAGCTCATTCCGTGGTGACGGTGGGCAAAACGTGCGGATCGGAGGATCGCAGGGCGGAGGCGAGAGTGTGCCAGCACAGGCTCGCGCATTTTACGCGTGCCGGATATTCGCGAACCCCGGAGAGGGCTGCGAGCTTGCCGAGCTCGTCGGCGGGCGGCGCTGCGTCGTCGGTGAGAAGCTCGTGCACGCGGTCGAACAGGCGCAGCGCTTCGGCGCGCGTCCTGCCTTTCACCGCTTCGGTCATCAATGAAGCAGAGGCGGTCGATATCGCGCACCCCTGACCTTCGAAGCGGATGTCGCTGATCTTGTCGTCGTTCATCTTCAAGCGCACCGTGAGGCGGTCGCCGCACATCGGATTGAACCCCTCGACGCTGGCATCGGCCGGTTCCAAAGCTCCAAAATTACGCGGTCGACGATTGTGGTCGAGAATCACGTCGCGGTAGAGGTCGTTGATTTCCATGGCGGCCGTCTTAAGCGAATATCTTGCGCGCGCGTTCGACGCCGGCGGCAAGCCTATCGATTTCCTCGAAGGTGTTGTAGAACGCGAACGAGGCTCGGGCGGTCGCCGGCAGTTTGAAGAAGTCCATGACCGGCATGGCGCAGTGATGCCCGGTCCGCACGGCGATGCCGTCCTCGTCGAGAATGGTTCCCAGATCGTGAGGATGCACGCCCGCAACGGCGAAGGAAACCAGGCTCGCCTTGTCGCGGGCCGTACCCACGATGCGCAGCTCCGGAATCCGGGTCAATACCGCCGTCGCATGATGGAGCAGGGCGGCCTCGTGGCGCTCGGCGGCGTCGCGGTCCAGGTCCAGCAGAAAATCCACCGCCGCGCCCAATCCGATGCCTCCCGAGATGTTGGGCGTGCCTGCCTCGAATTTATACGGTAAGGCGTTGTACGTGGTCTTGGCGAAGGTCACGGCGAGGATCATGTCCCCGCCGCCTTGCCAGGGCGGCATGCTCTCGAGCAGCTGTTCGCGTCCGTACAGGACGCCGACCCCGGTGGGGCCGAACATCTTATGACTCGAGAATGCATAAAAATCGCAGCCCAGCTCTTGTACGTCGACCTGCATGTGCGGCACGGCCTGCGCGCCGTCGATCAACGTGGTGATGCCGCGCGCCTTCGCGGCGGCGATCAAGCGCCGGATCGGCAGGACCGTGCCCAGGGCGTTCGATACATGCGCACAAGCGAACAGGCGCGTGCGCGGGCTCATCAGCGCCACCACCGCGTCCTCGTGCACCTCGCCGCGCGCATCCATGGGCGCGACCACCAGCTTCGCGCCGGTTTGCCCGCAGACCATCTGCCACGGCACGATATTGGCGTGGTGCTCCAAATGCGTGATGAGTATCTCATCGCCCGGCTCGAGCACGGGCCTCGAGTAGCTCTGTGCGACCAGATTGATCGCTTCGGTGGTGCCGCGCACGAAAATGATTTCGTGCCGCGACCGGGCGTTGACGAACTTCACGAGGCGATCGCGCGCTGCTTCGTACAGAGCCGTCGCCTCCTGGCTCAGCGTGTGCACGCCGCGGTGTATGTTCGCGTGGTGACGGCGTTCGTAGTCATCGACGGCATCGATCACCGAGGCCGGACGCTGCGCGGAAGCGCCGTTGTCCAAATAGGCCAGCGGCCTGCCGTGCACCATGCGTGCAAGCACGGGAAACCGCCGGCGCACGGCCTCCACGTCGAATTCCACGGGTCGATCGGCTAATGCGATATTTTTCATCGAAAGTTCCGCAGTGTCATTGAGTCGGGCAGTTGGGCAATCAGCGCGTCTTCGATCGCCTGGCGCGCCGAGGTCACCGACATGCCGGTGAGCACATCGGCGAGGAAGGCATAGACCAACAGGCTCTGCGCCGTGGCGCGGTCCAGGCCGCGCGAGAGCATGTAGAAGAGCATGTCGGGGTCGAGCCGGCCGGTGGTCGCGCCATGCGCGCATTTGACCTCATCGGCATGGATCTCGAGCTGCGGGCGCGTATCGATCTCGGCGGTGGGCGACAGCAGCAAGCCGCGGCAGGACTGCTTCGACTCTGCGTGAACGGCGCCGGCGTCGACGATCACTTTGCTGTTGAAAATGACGCGGCTCGAGTCGCTGGCGATGGCGCGCGCCGTCTGATCGCTGCGCGTATCGGGGGCGCCATGAGTCACGATATTGACGCAGTCGACATGCCGGTCTTCGTGTCCCACCAGCAGCGAATGGCTGTCGAGCGAGGCGCCCGGCTTGTCCAGGTGCGCTTCCAGAGCCGTGCGCACCAAGCCGCCGCCCAGCACGATCGTGAACTGCTTGCAGTGACTGTCCTTATCCTGGCGGATATCCAGCGAATCGAGGTGGGTGGCGTCGGCGCCGGTCGCAAACACGCGGTAGTGTTCGAGCCGGGCGTCGTGCCGAAGCGCGATGTGCGTGTTGGAGTTGCAAAGCGGCGTGTGGTCGCCCTGCGCCACGTGGTGTTCGATGATCGTGGCGCTGGACCCCGGCGTCGCCTCGATGATGATGCGCGGGTAGGCAATGTTGTCGGCGCCGTCGCCGGTGGCCACATGCAGGATGACCAGCGGCATCGGTACGCGGGAAGTGATCTTGAGATACAGGCCATCGACGAACAGCGCGGTGTTGAGCAGAGCCCAGCGTCGCTGGTCGGCGTCGGACAAGGGCTCGAGAAAGCGCAACAGCGTGTTGGGATCGAGGCGGGCGACTTCCCGCAGGCTGTAGATCTCCATGCCGCTGATCAGGCCATCCACCACCGGCATCGTCGGATAGCCGTTGACCATGAGCAGCGACGCGGCCCGGTCGGTCTTGTCCAGCAGCGACAGCGAGGCGTTCGGTTCGATCTCGCCGCGAGTCTTGCGCGGCGCATCCACGAAGCTCTGGGCGGCGAGGCTGCGCAGATTCGTATAACGCCAGGTCTCATCGCGAGTGGTCGGCAGGCCGAGCTTGAGAAACCGCTCCATGGCCTGGGCGCGCACCGGCGACAGCGCATCGGCGGACCGCGTCTGCCATTGGGCCGCGAAGGAGCGCAGTGCCGGATTCATGCGACCTGACTCTCCAGAACCCAGTCGTAGCCGCGACGTTCGAGTTCATGTGCGAGCGAACTGTCGCCCGATTTCATTATCAGGCCGCCCGACAACACGTGTACCTGGTCCGGCACGATGTAGTCGAGCAAACGCTGGTAGTGAGTCACCAGCACGATGGCGCGCTTGGCGTCGCGCAGGGTATTCACGCCGGCGGACACCACCTTGAGCGCGTCGATGTCGAGGCCCGAATCCGTTTCGTCCAATATCGCGAGCTTGGGTTCCAGGACCAGCATCTGCAGAACTTCATTGCGCTTCTTTTCGCCGCCCGAGAATCCCTCGTTGACGCCGCGCGTGAGGAAGGACTCGCTCATTTGCATGAATTTCATCTTGTGCCTGATGAGAGTCAGAAATTCATAGGCATCGACTTCGGGTTCTCCGGCCGCTTTGCGTTTAGCATTGAGCGCGGCTTTCAACAGATAGACATTGTTGACGCCGGGAATTTCGACCGGATATTGAAAGCCCAGGAACAGCCCCGCACGCGCGCGCTCTTCCGCCGGCAGCGACAGCAGGTCCAGGCCCTCGAAGGTCACCGAACCGCCGGTGACCTCATAATCTTCACGGCCCGCCAGCACTTGCGCGAGGGTGCTCTTGCCCGAACCGTTCGGACCCATGACGGCATGGACCTCGCCGGCGCGGACCTCCAGATTGACTCCCTTCAGTATGTCTTTGCCCGCTACGCGGGCTTTCAAGTCGGTAATTTTAAGCAAGATCTATCCTCTATTGCCTTTCCTTTTGGCCTTTCCTCCGGCCGTCAGCCGACGGCGCCTTCCAGACTCACGCTCAACAGGTTCTGTGCCTCGACCGCGAACTCCATGGGCAGCTCCTTGAACACCACCTTGCAGAATCCGCTGACGATCATGTTGACGGCGTCTTCCGCCGAGATGCCGCGCTGCAGGCAATAGAACAGTTGGTCCTCGCCGATTTTGGAGGTGCTGGCCTCGTGCTCGACCGTCGCGGTCGGATTCTTGACTTCCATGTAGGGAAACGTGTGCGCCGCGCATTTCGGTCCCATCAGCAGCGAATCGCATTGGGTGAAGTTGCGCGCGCCCGCGGCGCTCGGCAGGATTTTCACCAGGCCGCGATAAGTATTCTCGGCATGGCCGGCCGAGATGCCCTTGGACACGATGGTGCTCTTGGTATTGCGGCCTATGTGGACCATTTTGGTGCCGGTGTCCGCCTGCTGATAATTGTTGGCGACCGCGACGGAATAAAACTCGCCGATCGAATTGTCGCCCTTCAAGATGCAGCTCGGATATTTCCAGGTGATGGCGGATCCGGTCTCGACCTGAGTCCAGGAGATCTTGGAATTGTGCCCGCGGCATTCGCCGCGCTTGGTGACGAAGTTGTAAATGCCGCCCAGGCCATTTTCATCGCCGGGATACCAGTTCTGAACGGTCGAGTACTTGATCTGCGCGTTGTCCAGAGCCACCAGCTCCACCACCGCGGCATGCAGCTGGTTCTCATCGCGCATGGGCGCCGTGCAGCCCTCCAGATAGCTCACCGACGCCGCCTCCGCGGCAATGATCAAGGTGCGCTCGAATTGTCCCGTCTTGGCGGCATTGATTCGGAAGTAAGTCGACAGTTCCATCGGGCAGCGGACGCCCGGCGGCACATACACGAACGAGCCGTCGGAGAACACCGCTGAATTCAGCGCCGCGAAGAAATTATCGCCCGGCGGCACGACGCTGCCGAGATAGCGCTCGATGAGCCCCGGGTGATCGCGAACCGCATCCGAGAATGAGCAAAAGATGACCCCGGCCTTGCCCAATTTCTCCTTGAAGGTGGTCGCGACGGAAACGCTGTCGAATACGGCGTCGACGGCGACACCCGCCAGCCGCGCGCGCTCATGCAGGGGAATGCCCAGCTTGGCGTAGGTCGCGAGCAGTTTCGGGTCCACTTCATCGAGGCTCTTGGGTGCATTCGCCGGTGCGCGCGGCGCCGAGTAGTACGAAATGTCCTGGTAGTCGATGGGCTTGTAATGCACATGCGCCCAGGTCGGCTCCTGCATGGTCAGCCAATGCCGAAACGCCTTCAGCCGCCAGTCCAGAAGGAACTGCGGCTCATGCTTCTTTTTCGAAATGGCGGCCACGACATCTTCATCGAGTCCCGGCGGCAGGCTGTCGGACTCGATATCGGTGACGAAGCCGTGCCGGTACTTCTGCGCGAGGAGGGCTTCAACATCTTGAGGTTTGCTAGACACTAGAATTTCCAGTTGCCATTACGCTTCAATCGACTAAGTGGGGTCGTTTTTCCGATATTCACCCAGGCCGGTATTCACCAGAGGCTCCACGCGAATTTCCGACGCCAGGTCGGCGACGCGCAGGGCTGCAGCGTCCAAACCCGCCAATTGGCACAGCGTGACCTCTTCCAGCGCGCGGCGGATGGCGGCGTTCACGCGCTGCCATGCAGAACCGACCCGGCATTGGCGCTCGATGCCGCACTGGCTCGCCGCGCCGCTGCATTCGGTGATTGCGATCGGCCCCTCGAAGACGTCCAGAATCTGTGCGGCGGTAATCTGCACCGGGCTTCGCGCCAGCCGGTATCCGCCCTGGGCCCCGCGCGAGGAGATCACCATGCCGGCGCGCTGCAGACCCTTGAGTACCTTGCTCACGGTGGGACGGCTCAGGCGGGTGCGCTCCGCCAATTCCGCTGCGGCGCGATGCCGCGCGGGTTCTTGCGCTAGACTAGCCAGCACTACGGTCGCGTAGTCGGTCAATTTTCCCATTCGCAACATTTGAGTCCTTAGCCTCCGGTGCCGTGTCACGTAGGACAACGTCATGTAGGACAAGTTTAGTCCTATTTGAATTGGAGGTCTACCCGGGACGGATTCAGACATATTTTGTTATCCTTCCCGAATCCATCGATCAGCGAGATAGGCCAAACATGAATACTGCAGAGCTAAGCGCTACCGCGCACGCGTTGGTCGCGAAAAGTAGAGGAATTTTGGCTGCTGACGAAAGCACGAGCACCATCAAGAGGCGCTTCGACACCATCAAGCTCGAATCCACCGAAGAGAATCGGCGCGCGTACCGGGAAATGCTGTTTACCGCTCCCGGTGCCTCGGAATACATCAGCGGCGTCATCATGTATGACGAGACCATCCGCCAAAAGACCAAGGACGGGGTACCGTTTCCGGTCTATCTCGCACAGCATGGAATGCTTCCCGGCATCAAGGTCGATCTGGGAGCGAAGCCGCTGGCCGGTTTTCCCGGCGAGACCATTACCGAAGGACTCGATGGATTGCGCGAGCGGTTCGCCGAGTACTACAAGCTGGGTGCGAAATTCGCGAAGTGGCGCGCGGTGATCGATATCGGGTCCGGAATCCCGACCCTCTATGCCATCGACGCCAATGCGGAAGCGCTGGCGCGCTATGCGACCCTGTGCCAGGAGGCGGGGATCGTGCCGATCGTCGAGCCCGAAGTCCTGATGGACGGAGGCCACCCGTTGGATCGCTGCGAGGAGGTGACCAACCTCGTGCTCGACAGAGTATTCGAACACTTGTTTGCCGCCCGGGTGTTTCTGGAGGGCATGGTGCTCAAGCCGAACATGGTGGTTCCCGGCAAGAAGAGTACTCAAAAGGTGAGCCCCGAACAGGTCGCAGAAGCCACCGTTCGCACGTTGAAACGTCAGGTACCGTCCGCGGTTCCCGGCATCGCGTTCTTGTCCGGAGGCCAGAGCCCGACCGAAGCGACATTGCATTTGAGCTTGATGAACGCAGCGGGTCCCTTGCCGTGGACGCTGACATTCAGCTACGGGCGGGCGTTGCAGGAGAACGCGCTCAACGCCTGGGGCGGAAAATCGACCGGGTATTCGAGCGGCCAGCAAGCTCTATTCGTTCGTGCGAAGTTGAACGGATTGGCGGCCGTAGGGACCTACAGGGGCTCCATGGAAAGTTCCGCTGCCTAAAAGCTCCGCTCTCAGTTAAGGTGCTCCGCGTCCTTGGGACGCGGACCCTTACAGCAACCACATTGAACCAATCCTCCTCCATCGTCGAGATTCGTAACTTGAGTTACGCGGTCAACGGCAATCGCCCGGTGTTTGCCGGACTCGACATGGACATTCCGCGCGGCCGGATCACGGCGGTCATGGGACCGAGCGGCACCGGCAAGACGACTCTGCTGCGTCTCATCACGGGCCAAGTGCGCGCCGACTCGGGCTCGGTCATGGTGGCGGGACAGGAATTGCGCGGCATGCGGCGCGCGGACTTGTACGTGCTGCGGCGCCGAATGGGCATGCTGTTTCAGAACGGAGCTCTGCTGACCGACTTGAGCGTGTTCGAGAACGTTGCCTTTCCGTTGCGCGAACACACCGACCTGCCGGAGCAGCTCATCCGTCAGTTGGTGCTCACGAAGCTGCAGGCTGTGGGCCTGCGCGGTGCGGCCGAACTCATGCCTGCGGAACTCTCGGGCGGAATGAGCCGGCGAGTCGCGCTGGCGCGAGCCATCGTCATGGACCCCGAGATCTTGATCTACGACGAGCCGTTCGTCGGGCTCGACCCGATTTCCCTGGGAGTCATCTTGCGGCTGATCCGGCGTTTGAACGACGCGCTCGGGATCACCAGCATCGTGGTTTCGCACGATGTGCAGGAGATCTCCACCGTAGCCGATGTGGTTTTTCTGCTCTCCGGGGGCAAGGTGGTCGCGCGGGGCACGCCGCAGGAGTTGCAGTCCTTCCCATCGGACGTCGTTCGCCAATTCATCGGTGGTTTGGCCGACGGTCCGGTGCCGTTTCATTTCCCCGCTCCCGACTACTTCACCGAACTTCTCGCCCGCGAGGATGCGTGAAGCTGATACGGGAACTCTGGGAGAGCATGACCGAGTCTCTCGCGGGACTGGGTTCGGTGGTGCGTTTCTTGCTGCGCCTGGTGGCCGCCTCTCCGCGTGCGATGCTGCGCCTCGATTTGATTTCGAAGCAGATTTACAACGCCGGCGCCCTGTCCCTGGTCATCATCATGCTGTCCGGCTTGTTCGTCGGGATGGTGCTGGGCCTGCAGGGATTCCAGCTGCTGCAGCGATTCGGATCCGAAGATGCCTTGGGCACGGCGGCGACCATCGGGCTCGTGAAAGAGCTGGGTCCGGTGGTCACGGCGCTGCTGTTCGCCGGCCGGGCGGGGACGGCGCTGGCCTCGGAATTGGGGTTGATGCGCGCAACGGATCAACTATCGGCCATGGAGATGATGGCGGTGGACCCGATCCAGCGGGTCGTCGTGCCGCGATTTCTGGGCGGCGTCATCGCCATGCCGCTGCTCGCCGCGATATTCAGCGTCGTCGGCGTCTATGGGGCGCAGCTCGTGGGAGTGCAGATCATGGGCGTCGATGCAGGCAGCTTCTGGTCGCAGATGCGTGCTGCCGTCGGCTTGAGGGACATCAACGAGGGCATCGTCAAGAGCTGCGTTTTCGGCGTCGCCTGCAGTTTGATTGCGGTGTACGAGGGTTATTATGCGACGCCGACGGCGGAGGGTGTCGGCCGCGCGACCACGCGCACCGTGGTCACCTCCGCCGTGTTCACCTTGTTCTTGGATTATTTGATCACTGCCGCGTTTCTGTAAAGAGGTATCGCCATGCGCAAATCACGTACTTTGGATCTCGGTACCGGGTCGTTTGTGCTGCTGGGTTTTGCAGCGTTGTTCTTTCTGACCACCCAGACCACCAGCCGCGGTATTTCATTTGCGAGTCCGCCGCACTACGATTTGACGGCCAAGTTCGACAATATCGGCGATCTCAAAGTGGGCGCTCCCGTATCGATGTCCGGAGTCGAAATGGGTCGAGTCACGAAGATCGCCTTTGATTGGAAGGAATACAAGGCCGCCGTCACTCTGCGCATCGATGCACGATTCAACCAGATCCCCACCGACAGTGACGCGAGCGTCTATACGCAGGGCCTGTTGGGGGGCAAGTTCATCGGTCTGACCCCGGGCGGTGCGGAAACGTATCTGAAGGACAAGGATCGAATCGCCTTTACGCAGTCGGCCTTCGTGCTCGAAAACCTGATCGGCCAGTTCGCGGCGAACTTCATGAAAGGCGGCGGGCAATCGGATTCCGGCAAATCCAAGACGGACGCACCCGCGGCCGCAGAGCCCAAGTCTACGGAGAAATCGAAATGATACGACTTACCATCCTCGCCATGTTCGCCCTAGGGTTGGCGGGCGGAGCCAACGCAGCCGATCCGCAGGCGACCCCCGCCGCAGCGCCTAGCACCCTGGGTCCGCAGGAACTGGTGGAGAATTCGGCCAAGCGCATGCTCGTGGAGCTGGACGCCAATCGCGCGATGTATTCGAAGGATCCGGCGAAGCTCGATGCGCTGGTGGCCAATGTATTGCTGCCGAATTTCGACACCGAATATGCGGCGCGGCTGGTGTTGGGTCAGACCTGGCGCACCGCGACTCCCGAACAGCGCAAGCGCTTCGTCGATGCGTTCTATCATTCCCTGCTGCGCAATTACGGTTCGGCGCTGGTCGACTTCACCGCCGATCGCTTCGTGATACTGCCGTACAAGGGCGATCCCAACGACACGACGGCCAGTGTTCGAACCGAAGTGAAGCGTTCCAACGGGGACAAGGTCCCCGTGAATTTCAGCTTGCGGAAAGTCGACGGGGTATGGAAGGCCTGGGACGTGGTCATCGAAGGCATCTCGTACGTCAAGAGTTTCCGCACCGACTTCGGCTCGGAGATTCAGCAAAAGGGACTGGATGAAGTCATCAATCGGCTCGAGGCCGACAATAAAGTCGGACGCACCAGCGCCCCCGGGACCAGTCATTGATCGGCAGACGCAGGTATAGCGGCAACACCCGGCAGGATGCCTCGTTCGAAATGTCGGACGGCGACCGCGCACGCGTCATCGGGTCGCTGCATTTCACGACGGTGAGTGCGCTGCTCGCCGCCGGGGAAGCGGCGATCAACGCCGGCCGCGCCGCCGTGATCGATCTGGCCGGCGTGACCGCGAGCGACAGCGCAGGACTTGCGCTGCTGATCGAATGGTTGAGCGTGGCCAAGGCTGCGAGCCGTTCCCTGCGGTTCGAGAATATTCCGTCACAATTACAGCAGCTTGCACGTTTGAGTGAAGTCGAGGAATTGCTGCTTCCCGCGTAGCGGTCAAGGTGCCGGCCCTTCGTCAACCCCTCGTCGAGCCCGGCGTTGTAATAGTGGGTTCAACATAGTTCGAGGAATGCCGCTATGCACAAATTCGCCGCACCGGCCCTTGTGGCCGCTCTCGGGATCGCCGGGATGGGGTATGCCAAGCCGGCCGAGGCGCGCGTCTACATCGGTGTGGGCATCGGATTACCGGGGGTGGCGGTGATTGCGCCGCCGGTAGTCGCCTACGCGCCCCCCGTCGCGTATGGGCCGTACTACTACGGCCGTCCCTACTACTACCCCTACTATCGCCCCGGCTTCGTGCGCTACGGACACGGCTTTTACGGCCACGGCTACGTGCACGGCCGCTATTGGCGCTAAGGGCGGCCCCTGCCGCCGGCGCTAATCGCTGCTACCGGCGGCCGGCGCTAATCGCTGCTA
>Ga0137394_10002307_pt1 | contig 14095 bp, 21 predicted proteins | sample czobulk116metaG_FD_108278 | JGI IMG/M metagenome (GOLD analysis project Ga0137394, IMG submission 108278) | Vadose zone soil microbial communities from Angelo Coast Range Reserve, California, USA - czobulk1.16 metaG | ecosystem: Environmental > Terrestrial > Soil > Vadose zone | place: USA...
CGATACTATGAGCTTATAGTCATCCCCTCTCCCACCTTCACCCAACCAAAAAGCCTCGATGAGATCTTCATGCACGCCTCCAGGTAAGACAAACAACGTCGTGTCCTGCACCTCTTCCGAGATTGCAGCGGCAGTAGTCAGGATCAGGTCAATGAGTCCCTCGTGTTCACCCCCAGTGACGAGCACGCGCGGGAATATGCGTCCAAGCCCTGACCACCACCCACGTGGCACGAGGCCGGGCTCAAAGTGGAAACAAAGGGCAGGTGAGATCCCAGGCCTGACAGCGTCTGCGAATAGCTGATACGTGCACACGGGGAGAATGTCCTGCTCGCAGTTGCGTGTATATGAGGACGCATCCATGCCAAATTCTACCCAGGGAGATATGAGTAGTAGACCACCGAATGACTGCTGGGACTCGAGTGAATTTTGCAGGTTTGCAGGTTCCAGATTTCCGGAAACAATTTGGACGCTTTACTGGCCAGTGGGAAAATGTAGCAACTTCTCCTGTGGCAGCGCGCTACTGTATGGTCTGGCAGCTCTTCCAAGACTGACACAGACAGCTGTTCCTCCCAAGAGTAGTTAGTAACGTGGATATTTGAGCGCTGAGCGCTGAGCGGCACCAGATGCTTATCCATTGCCGGGATCTCCGGGCCGAGGAAACCGCCTGTCGTGTCTTGGCGACCGTGCGTTCTTCGTGTGCAGTACCGTAGTACGTGTCAGGCGAAGCCGAGTACCCGACCACGGTTGACTATTCCCGCTCATAACCCCATGCACAAACTAGCCTTATTGGCCTTCATTGCGGCGCCTTTGTGTCGTGCATTTCAATTCCCGTTCGACATCAGCAATGTCTGGTCGATGAAGCACCAGTTTCCACTGTCGCCGCCCGACGTTGTACCACCGCGTTCTCCACGCATCGCAATCATTGGTGCGGGTGCTGGCGGCTCGTCCGCGGCGTTCTGGATCGCCAAGGCTAAAGAGCGCTACGGCCTCGATATCGCTATCGATATCTATGAGCGCAGTGACTACGTTGGAGGCAGTAAGCTACATAATTTATGTGATCTCCTTCGGCTTCGTGGCTAAGTTCTTTGAAGGAAGCACCACAGCTCACCCATATAATAACACCGCATACGAGCCCGTAGAACTTGGTGCATCCATCTTTGTAGAAGTCAACAAAAACTTGTGGCGGGCAGTCAACGAATTTAATTTGTCCCTGAAGAATCCTGGGTTTGGGGATCAGGCCATCTGGGATGGGGAACAGATCCTGTTAACGGTATGATTTTCCGTGGCTGCTCCTACTTGTAATAGCCGTTTTGACACCTGTCTCCATAAGTTGGAGGAATCGAGCTCCTGGTTCCCGATGGACAAGATTAAGTTCCTGTGGAGGTACGGCTATCACTCGCCAAAGAGAACGCAGGAACTGTGAGTCATTCGAATCCTACGTCCGTGGGCGCTCTTATCTGTGTTGCAAAGTGTCCGGACGATGGTAAACAAGATGATCAAACTTTACGAGCCAGATACGCCACATTGGTCCTCCATCGAGGAGCTCAATGAAGCCTTCAATTGGACAGGTCAAGTCTCCCAGACCGGTGCCAAACTCCTCCAGAGTCATGGCGTTTCTCAGAGATTTACGTATGAGATCATTGAATCCTTATCGCGCTGTAATTACGCGCAGGTTAGGCAGACTGCCAGTTTGTTATGGTCCCTCAACTTAATAATTTCTATTCTCCAGAATGTCGACCGCATACATGGACTGGAAACCCTTGTCTCTTTTGCGGGTGATGGTAAGGGGGTCCGCAGCGTCAAGGGAGGAAATTGGCGAATTTTCGAGCAATTTGTAGAACGATCTGGAGCGCGGGTTTTCCTAAATACTGAGGTGGATTGGCTCTTCTTCTTTTCCCACGAGTCCATAAGCATTAATGCTGCACCAGGTGGTTGGCATAGAGCGGCACTCGAAGGACATTTGGACAGTTGTCACCAAGGATGAACGTCGCGATTATGGCGCGGTGGTCATCGCTGCGCCTTACCACACTTCTCATATCTCCATGCCAGCTGATCTCTCCTCTTTGATTCCGCCCCAACCGCATATCCACCTTCATGTCACCCTTCTCACAACTACTGCACCGATGCCAAACCCCATGTATTTCGGCCATAAGTCTGGTTCCAAGGTACCGACGTTCATTCTGACGACTTTTGATGGTGCTCGTCGCGGTGGCAGAGCTCCAGAGTTCAACTCTCTTTCGTATATGGGGCAGACGAAGTTTGCCAAAAATGAAACTCATGACAAACAAGAAACTGGCGAATGGATCGTGAAGATTTTCTCTATGGAGCACATATCGGATGAATGGCTCTCGACCATGTTCCAAAATCAAGTCGGCTGGGTCCTTCGCAAAGAGGTATGTCACTGAAAACTTGCTCTTGACACGAGCACCTGACCAAGGAACATCCAGTGGGATTCGTATCCTGTGCTGCCTCCGACGACGAGTTTCCCACCTCTCAAACTCGATGATGGCCTTTTCTATGTGAATGCATTTGAGCCGTAAGTGCAATGATTGTCGTGTGATTTCTCGTGCGGTCATGACCTGTTCTAGGTTCATCTCCACCATGGAGACAGAGACGATTGCCTCCCGCAACGTTGTAGATTTGCTACTGCAGGAGAAGTTCAACTCGAGCATCTGCCATTTGGACAAGGAGAAAAGGGGGAAGGAGGTACCTGAGGGATTTGTGTACGGGTGGGATTGCTGAGTTGTTCTTTTCTCTTAATTTGATGTGCACGACGGACTGTCGGGCTCGCGTAGTAGAGATCAGAATATACGCGTATCAGGCCAATGAGAAGCTAGCTTTGACACCGAGCTTTCACGATGCCACCGGTACTTCCTTCCTCTTCCTTTCTTCCATCAGCCAGGCCAGTCATGGACAGCGTGCTATTGGTCCTCTTCATGTGCTTCACTTCTCCTTGGCTCAGTTTCCAGCATCTGACAGCAGTGCATTCTTTGGTCCTTATAGGTTTGCACTTCGCACGCATCAATATTAATGCTGGTAGAGTGTCTGTACAATCCAGTTATTATGTTTACCATAAGGGGGGGTGTTTCCAATCATATGGGCGCTGGGTTTGAGGAACCCAGCCACAGGATCAGTCTTCTCCAAAGTCTCGCGCTGACTCGGAGTCTTATCGACTCAACTACACCACCTTGTTTGTCGCGCGCTGCTCACCATGTTGACGAGCGCTTTGCTGGCCTCAATGATGGCCGTCCCGATGCCTTGACTTCGCGGTGTTCCTCTCGGTCCCTGAGGGTATATGACATTCCTGCAGCTTTCCGGCCAGAAACCTGCGCTGCGCTTTCAGACAACGGCTTGGAGGTGTGATCAAACAGCCATGTTCGAGCGGAGACTCGGCTCAATGCTTGGTCTCAGGCTAGGCTTGGCATTAGAGAATATGAAATATGTTCGGACCAAAAGGAATCATGTGGCCAACACTGGTGCTAGTTTCTTCGTGCCACTCTATCTGCGAGCCCATCAAAGGAAGCTGATCTCACCCCGAAGGTGATGTCGGCTAAAATGGTAGCCATATGGTAGCCTACCTGGCATCGGCCATTGTGGCACGGACCGGAGCCCTCTTCCCCCTTTTTGGTATCGATTTTCCGCAGTGCGGCGACTAGGTGTACCTGGCTGCGGTCATGAATGACTAGCCACAGCTCGTTGCAAAAGCTCAAGAGACTCTACGTCGATGCAGCACAAGCGGGTGATATGATCTTACGCTGTAGATAATACGGCCAGTATAACTTGAAACTCCAAGGCAAAGTTTGCTGACGTTATCGCTGCGTGAAACGAAACACAAATGATCGGCATCTCAGCCGAGGTTGGTATTACTCAATATGGAAAGGCAACCATAACGTGGTGTTATGTGCTCACTTGGCAAGGTCTTGTTGCTTTGGTCTCACGTTTCGCGCGCTTTCTCTTAAACCCTCTCGTGCTTCCCATTATGTTGTACTAGCTTTTCAGGAACTGTCATGAAGTCTCTTTTGCGAAAAAAACCTCACACCGACATCCAGAAACCGTCTCCCCCTCCTTCTGCCCCAAATATTCCATACACGGCACCCATCGAGACACCTTTATATGCTCGCTTCGCCAGTGCCAAGTCTGGAAGACAGCCTCCAGAAAAAAATCGCCCAACTGTATCGGGGCCTATGCCCCTTGGCCGACCGAGTCGTTCGAACCACGAACCCGACGACAATCGCAGGAAACGCGAAGATGCACCTCTTCCGCGACATAGGCTCACCAATGGCCGTCAGGGGATCGCTCCGGGCCCACAGTCTCTGCCAAATTCCCTCCCGGGCTCGCGCGATGCTCAGTCATCCCTAGATCTGCCATATCAGGACGTGCGCCCTAACCCGACTCAAGCGACAAGGCAGCCCATGAAGGCTCAGACGGCCTGTAAGTCATACCTTTCCTCTCCTACCATGCGCAGACATTCTATGCCGCGTCAATATGCCGCGCTAGACGTTAAGAGATGCGTCCAGGACATCTGAGCATCTGAACACGGCCACATCTCGTTCCCCAGACTGTCTGCAGTCTTCCATTGGTCCTGTCCCGTCTGTCGCATGCCGGTGCTGACTTGTTCTTAATAACCAGCTTTCTCTGACGAGAAACTCGCTTCCTCGAATCTTCACCATGTCACGACCACAGAGAGTGTACAGCATCCCTGCGATTCCCTACCTTCCCCTCCGTTATCGCCTCGCTCATCCTCTCAACAAGTGAAACCTACCCCTGTATCTACCCCTTCCATTGGAATGTCACATGTTTCAGCGACCGAACTTCCCGCCGCCACAATGCGCTTGTATCGGGAACCCCGCTACCCGACCGGTCGGGCCACTGAGAATCTTTCTTCCTCAAATATATCCATTTCCGGCACCATGAAGCTCAATCCCACAGAGGTACGCTCGTCATTTCCGCCGCTTGTCTTCCACCGGCATTCCTCGGTGCGAGGCTGTCACGTCTCAGGCCATGGTGGTATTTCAGCATACACTTTCGGCTTTGCACTTTCATTCCCGCTCACCACCCTGCTAATAACCGCTCAATCTTTTCGCAGGGGCCTCACAATCACAGTGACCACACCTCAACAATGGGATTTTCCCAATCTCCGAACCGGGTAAGTTTCTCTCACAGTGCCCAAGGAGCATAACGGCATTTGCACCTCAAACGCGCTTTCCTCATTGTTAATGCGCTTTTTTCTTAATCGCCGCAGGCACTGCACGATTTTGAACGGCCACAGAACACACCGACTTCACCGCATCAAGGGGCCGCCTTGGCCCCGCAGCCGAATGATCGTGCTGATGGAACCAGGCGTATCAGAACACTTCCCCCGCTGCCACCGGACACTCAGACCTCTCAAGACAAGTCGGATCGCAGGATGTCGCGATCGCTGGCGAAGGACCCCATAATACGCAGTGCAGGCACGCCTCCACCCCGGGATAGTGCCTTTCGGAGTATTTCACAACCACTTGCTGAAACCACTCCAGCACCGTTCGTCGTCACACCTCCACAGTCCCCGGAAAATGTCACCCCTGCACGTCGCGCCAACACACAGACGCGAGCACCACTCATTTTTTCCCCACAAAATCCCGAGTCAGAACCCACACCTGAGCCACTGCGACGTGGGCCGCTTATCTTTACCGCCCACAATACCAAATCTGGTCCCATTTCTCATGATCACGAAAGTCCCCGTGATGTTGGACAGATCGGGTATCAGCAATCTCAGGGTCTTACGAAGCCTTCGCAAAATAACACAATTACGGGCAGACCAGAAGTTGGTTCTCAGTTGGCGCCGCATCGCTCACTGTCATACACCCAGCCACATAAGCAGGAGCAAGTGAGAGCTGCTCAGGCGGCTGTTTCTTATGAGGATGATGCCCCGCCTACGGCCCACCCCGCTATGCGCAGGATAAGCAAAGGTTCTGCGGTCATGATACTCCCAGAGGATCAAGAAGTGTCTGCTGAGCAAAATTCAAGAAAGCCAAGTCACAGGGGCCATCGCCGTAAGAAGTCTTCCCAAGTGGCAGTTCCTTCTTCGGTGCCGAACCTTGTACCCACGCAAGAGAATGGACACTCTTCATGGCAAGCTGACCTAGATGGTCATATACCCATGCCTTCTCAGCATCGGCCTATGCCCGGACAAGATATGTCATCTTCTGATTCATCAATCCCGCCGACACCCCCAGAAAAGTCACCAGTACGCGACGCTCGAAATGAGTGGTCGCTTCACATGGAGCGCCAATCCCCACCCCAATCGCTTGCAGCGACCGATGATGTTGAAATTGTAACACGTCGTGACGTCCGCAAAAGCTGGGCAATCCCTGTTTCTACGGGAGTACAGTCTGACGAAGACGAATCACCACCATCAAACGTGGAGGATGACCAGGAGGACGTTCATGAAACCCATCTTCGTAATGGCTTTTCTATGCGGGAGTCACCTAGCCTAGCTACGAGCTCGATCGATGATGAAGACTCATTGCGGGAACCCGTAGCAGTTGGGCAGCCACGTGATGGTTCTTATAACAGCATTACCCACCTGGATCCCCGGGTAGATGACCCCACTCTTGTCGACGATTCTCAGCGCACTCGAATCATCATCCAACAGCATTTGGAGGATGATGGTAAATCCCCTGTAGACGATATTGAGACAGTAGCTCGACCCCGTCCACGAGTATCACATGTACCCGCTTCTCCTGAGGAATACTCCCGTGCTCGCGCACGTCGACGCGGCACATGGTTGGAGAAGTCCGTGCCAGCAGATATCGCAGAACTTGCGGAAGAAACGAAGCCCACATTTTATCCCCTGCTCCAGCACTTGCAGAACCCGGACTTACTCACAGAATTGTTAACACACCTCTCGTTCTATGAATGGCTCATTCTCTGGGGTAGCACAAGCAAAGCCATACGACAAGCCCTAGATTCTGACCCCGTACTTTGCGATGTGGCGCTACAGCGCTACCTAGGTACTGTCGGCTACGCGCGTTGGACATGGCCAAGTCCCGAACCTATACGAATCACTCTCGCGGAGATGCACGCGTACATGCGCGGTGTGAGTGTGCCTGTACATGTCTACTCACAAACTGCCTTCTCGATACTCTGCTCCCCACCCTCGGAGGAGAGTGCTCATACTATTCGTGGGATGAAAAAGGAGACACGAGCCTTTAACCGCGTCGTCATTCGCCTCCGAGCACAGGCCGAAGCGGATTCGGATCAAGGCGCTGCAGTCCGGCGGAGACAGAGCATCGGGCAGCCTCAAACACAAAGGCAAGGGCCGCCTCTGTCCTGGAGTGCGGGCGCAGCTCAAGGTCAGGGGTTCAAGCACCGTTCGGTATCACGACAGTCAAGCCGTGCCCCATCTCCGACAAACTCTGCTTGGTCACAAGGGGCAGGTTCGCAGGTGCATCTTCCGCTTGGCAGCAGCGGCGCATTTAGGTCACCCTTATTTCGCTTGCGGCGCGCCCCCTTACTTCGTGTGTTTGTACCATCCCCTGAGGGGGATTGGCTGTCGGATGCTGGTGTGCTCGAATGCGAGACGGAACTGCGCAAAGCTGGAATCTTGCCCCTGCTTCGTGTTGGCGACGTCGTATGGGACATCGCGCTTGGTGACGAAGGCAACGTCGGACGACTTGCTTGGGACGGACGATATCTCATCGTGCGTCTTCTGTTTCCACATGTCCTGACCCTTGAACCGAACAAAATTACATAGGACCTTGATTATACATTTTCACAAATCGGCGATGTGCCACCGTCGCTTCTCGGACTTGCGTTCCCGCCATCGTACTTCCATCGCGTTATTCGGGTAGCTGGAGATCGTAATCCTATTACCCATATCGATATCCGCTTCTGGGGAGAAGAGATCCTCGCGAATTTGCAATTGCTGCAGGATCGCGTGCGAACAGAAACGTGAGTACTATGTATCTCTTACGCACCTTCTCTAACGCGTTCGTATACACAGCCCACAGGGCGCGTATCACACGGTAGTGCGATGGGTTCACCGTTCTTCATTCGCCATCCTCCCGCCCCCCGCTGGCGTTCCTTTAATAATGCTACCCAATCGAGAGCGCCGCATTGTTGACTCTGGCTGGCGCGGCACCGTCGTCGTAGAAGCTGAGGGCACTAATGAAGGACTTGCAGATCTTCATGCTCGTTGTCGAGGTGTATTTCAACCTCGAGCGGGTGATGTTGCTCCCCCATCTGGGGAGAGGGAGCAGATGGTATGGCGTGTGCTTCGCGAGCGCAGGTGCGTGTGGCGTTTGTAAACACGTCCGTCTACTGACTGTGTTCCCTTACAGTCGCCCAGGGGAGATATGGATTCGGGCAGTGAGTTATAAGGAGAGACTAATCCCATAGACGTAGTTGTATCGACCAACCCGGTTTCTCCTGGTTGACCATTATTGTTGTTTGTGTGCTACTAATACTCTTCCACCTCAAACACGTGTGTTGGTTAACAAAGGACCTAATTTATGTCGTAACATTCACCTGTCTCGTACCTGCGGATGTACCACCCGAACATGATGCGAGTCCCGATAAAGCAAAGAGCATGCGATATGGCCTCGGGATCCTTGACTTGAAATAATTGCTATCAACGTCGCGCGCTTGGCTCGGGACAAGCACTTCGGAGCGCCCGCGGACCTAATCCGAGCGTGGAACCCAATCTTGTTGACATCTTACTATCATCAACGCGCTGCTATCCTCTCCTCCGAGCAAGCCGACCGTGCGGCGCCAAGTCAAGCTCTCCACGAAACTCGTCACCCCCTCCCCTGGGCTCCAGCCGACGCCAGCCTCCCTCGTCGCCCGCTCTTCGACGACAAACCGACCCACCGAGCCGTCGTTTGTCTACCGGCCTTCATGTCGAGTCTTCTCTCTTCTTTTTCCTGTTCTCCCCCTTTGTTAGTAATTCTCGAGAGACGCGCGAGATCTCACCAACCTCTCTCGCATCGTCCTATCTTACACGCCCAAACCCTCTTCACTCTGTTTCTGTCTTGCAACTTCCCGTCTCTTCTCTGTCCCTCGTCTCCAACGGAACTCACCCGCAGCCCACAGCGAGTCGCGCTCCGTAATTGCTTGAACTGAAACCTTTTGCCAGCTCATCAGCCTGTCCTGCTTGGTTATGAATTTGATGCGGAATTCCACCAGGGTAGATATAAGCGTCTAATTCTATGATACCCATTGTCTTTCACTGATATACTGACTACCCTCCTAATCATGTCCTCAGTGATAACTAGAGTAGCACTTGTTACCGGCGCGGCTCGCGGCATTGGTCGTGCCATCGCTCTTCGCCTTGCCGAGGATGGTTTCGATGTTGCCGTCAACGACCTGCCAAACACTCCCGAGTTGGACGAGGTCCTGTGGGAGATCGAAAATAAAGGTCGGCGATCACTCGCGGTACCCGCGGACGTATCTCTAGAGCCAGAAGTCGTGAAGATGATCCAGGAGGTCGCCCAAAAGCTGGGCAGCCTTGACGTCGTAAGTCTCTCCTTCCGACGGCTAAGCGGCACCACACTGAATTGTGCTATAGATGTTGCGAACGCGGGCATATTCACATATGGACCGCTTCTCGAAAGTGCGTTACGTTACGACGATGATCCAGCCAACGACAATCCGCTGAGACCCACACACCCACGGTAGAAACTTTTGACCGCACGATGACCGTCAATGCTCATGGCACCATGCTGTGCTATAAGTATGCCGGGAAGCAAATGATCGCACAAGGTCGTGGTGGCCGTCTTATCGGTGCTATGAGTTCATATCCCTCTCCCTCTCTCTTATTGACTCGAAGACGATTAGGGGCATGTTCGGCAGCGGGAAAAATAGGTCATCTCGCATTGTATTGCACGGCGGTGACACAGCTCATTCACGTCCTGAACGCAGGTGCTGACATTGTTCCCGCGTACGGAGCATCCAAGTTTGCTGTCCGCGGTCTGACTCAAGCCGCTGGTACGTCGTTTACCGAATCATCACTCTCCGCGTTCATGGGTTGAATGGGGACTCTTGAAGCGCATGGATTCGGGAAACACGGCATTACTGTAAACGCGTATGCTCCTGGCATCATAGATACTCGCTTGAGTCAGTGCTTCTTCTGCCTCAGCACTTCTGGCTAGGGTAGTAACCATCTCCACCAGGCCGGGAGTTTGGATCCATGAGTGCGGGTAGCGTAGTGAGTATTGTCCCAAGCTCTGCAATGGACTGGTCACTGGCAGATCTGAGAGAGGACTTGTTGTAGCACAATGTGACCACGCCGATTTCGCGCATCGGAACTCCAGAGGAAATAGCCGGCCTCGTGTCTTATCTCGCCTCTGACGGCGCCTGTTTCGTCACTGGTAAGTAAGCCCTCCTTAGACCGTCTCCGAGTCGTCTCTTCAAACCGTCCTGTCGTTTGCGTCGGTGAAGGCCAGTCTGTAAGTCCATTTTCCTCGACGTCATCTATGCATCTGATGTTCCAACATATTAATATTAATGGTGGTTACTGTTTTGATTGAGGTCAGTCGCTGCTGTGGAAAGCTGGAAGGTGTTTAAAGGCAGGGAGGGGCGGAAAGATTGTATTCATCAAGCTCATAGAAGCTATCATCAAGACGGACTGAAAGAAGTTGAGTTCACTGAGGACAACGACGATCGTATGGTTCTGTGCCTCGATTTCTGTGCCGTGCTCGTCGGCTCGCCAGTCTCTCTTCAAGTCTCTGTGTGCCTCTGAGGCTCTGCCGCGTCATCAAGGTCCCTGCTTCCTTGGCGAAGGTACTTTTCTACGAACACCGTGACAGTTGTAAATTGACAGAGGGGCATAATTGTATGTCGTAATATTCCTTTGTCGATGCCTCATCGACAGATCTGATGGCAAGGAGATGTTACGTCTGAATGGTGTGAGTCCCAGTAAAGCGAAGAGCACGCGATACAGCCTCAGGATTCTCGACGTAACATAATCGCTACCAACATCACAGTAACCGAGCCCTTTGCCAGCTCATCAGCCTGTCATTCTATGCTTTGTTTTCCTTGGTAGGTTGTGATGCATTCCAGGTATATATCAGGTCTATCTTCATGATACCCATTGTCTTCCACTGACACACTAACCAGTACTATGGCCCCAGCGACGACTAAAGTGGCACTTGTTACCGGCGCAGCTCGCGGCATTGGTCGTGCCATCGCTCTTCGCCTTGCCGAGGATGGTTTCGATGTTGCCGTCAACGACCTACCAAATACCCCCGAGTTGGACGAGGTTCTGCGGGAGATCGAAACTAAGGGACGCCGCTCACTCGCGGTACCCGCGGACGTATCTTTGGAGCCAGAAGTCGTGAAGATGATCCGGGAGGTCGTTCAAAAGCTGGGCAGCCTCGACGTTGTAAGTCCTTCTGACGACTGAGCGGCGACACGCTGAAGTGTGCTGTATAGATGGTTGCGAACGCGGGCATAGTTACATATGGACCACTTCTCGAAAGTGCGTTATGATGATCCTGCCAACCGTGACGACGATCTGCTAAGGGACACACAGCCACGGTCGAAACTTTTGACCGCCTGATGACCGTCAATGCTCGCAGCACGATGCTGTGCTACAAGTATGCCGCGAAGCAAATGATCGCACAAGGACGTGGTGGTCGTATCATCGGTACTAAGATCTCACAATCCCTCTTCCTAGCACACATTGACTTGAAGGTGATAAGGGGCCTGTTCGGCGGCAGGCAAACTAGGTTGACTCCCATTATTGCATTATGCAGTAACATGGTAGCTCATTCACGCCATGAGAGCAGGTGCTAGCATCGTTGCCGCATACGGAGCATCCAAGTTTGCTATTCGCGGCCTGACGCAGGCAGCTGGTATGCCGTTTACTAAACTATCCTCCTTCATATTCATGAACTGATGACGGGCTTTCGAAGCGCAGGAATTCGGCAATCATGGTATCACTGTAAACGCGTATGCTCCTGGCATGACAGATACGCGCATGCGTCAGTCTTTCTTCTATCTCAGCAATTCTAGCTGGGATAAACGTCTCCGCCAGTCCATCCGTTGAATTCCCTGATGGCTGATGCAAACTCAAAGAGTGGGGATGCCATAGTGAGCGGGATTCCAAACTCTGTGATGGACCTGTCAGATCTGAGAGAGGATTTATTGCAGCCTAATCTGACCACGCCAATTCCGCGCATCGGAACTCCGGAGGAAGTAGCCTGCCTCGTGTCTTATATCGCCTCTGACGGCGCTGGTTTCGTCACTGGTAAGTGGACTCTTCTTGAACCGTCACACCTATTCAACCCGCTCTGTCGTTTACTTTCGTGAAGGCCAAGCTGTAAGTCCACTTTCCTCCGCCTCATCTATGTCTATCTGGCATACTTATTTCTTACAGATTTCCATCAATGGTGGATACTGTTTCGATTGAGGCCAGTAGCTGCTGTGCCAGTGAGAAAGCGGAACGCATAGTAGAAGGTGGGAGGGGACGAGATGTCCATATTCATCCGTATCCTCGACAAGTTGTGCACGAAAGTTGTCGTTGAAATGGATCGAAAGAAGTCGAGTCCACTGAAAGCAATTGCAATGAAGATAATATTGTCCCGTGCTTTGCTTCGATCACTCATCGTCTCGCCAATCTTTCCTTTCCAGTCTCGCACACAGGAGTCTCATGTTGATACGTGTGCTGACACCATACTTGTAGACCCACTGGCAAGCGAATTAATATGAGTTTAAACTCCTCGGCCGCGTCACGACGGCCCGCATCAAGTTTTAGCTTCAGTGGTGAAGACGTTAGTAGTACGTTACACAAATAATCCAAGAGATGCGAACCAAGGTGGAGCGATTGGAAGTGATAATCTCTCTTGTACCTCGTGGTTTCAAGCTCAGAATGACAGATGGTTGGGAAGCGAGACTACCGAAATGATGGCTATAGCCCTTTGAAGATATGTAATTGTAGTCAACTGACTACATACACTAGTCGCTTCCATGAACGTACAAACCCATTTCCTGTCTATCGCGACACCTGGATGTACCATCGGCTGGGACTTCTGAGGTCAGGCCACGCCGAACGAGACTTCGTGTGGGCGCCAGGGCTATGCCAAGCGTTTCTCATTACACGGTGGCCCGAATCCGTCACGACTATCCAGGAAAACTGACTGCTAACGAGGGACACAGAAAGTGTTTCCCTCCGATGTCTTGGTCGTCGCTTGTTCGGGTTAAACCCCAAACAGTCCGCCCGATTCTCCTCATTAGTGATTTGGCACAGGATCCGCTCTTACATATAAGGCCAGTCGTTACCTGCGGGGCAGCGAAGTAGTGGGCCGTCTGGAGGGGTGCGAGCCCTGAACAAGAGCTCGATCTTTGATTTTGACATCGCCTTCCCGGCATTTGGTGATAACCTCGGGTCTACAGGGGGGATGTGAGACAGGTAACAACGGTAGTCAGGGACGGTGCGTTTGGAAGCCAAGACAATGTCATGTCATGTACAAAATCCCGTGATGTATCGTAGAGATGGGGAAATGACGGGTTGCTGCCATCCGAGCTTGACGGGCGGCCGTTGAATAGCGCGACAGCGTGTCGATGTTCCCGTCACGCTGGCTGCGCAGCGGGAGTGCAGCGGGGTGGGTGGAAGGGTACGGTACAGGCACCCGTACCCGGGAGCCGCTTCGCTGGTGGCACTGTCAAGCTACTTGCTCTCTGACAACCTGATCATGAGGTGCTCTTTCCTCTGCGCACGACGCAATGGGTCCATCGAGCTTCGAGTGAAGTATATCGGTGAACGTCGCACTAGCATGCCAGTACTATTAGGGGCTCACACTGACTGGAATCAGCATGGAGGACTCGTAACTACGAGTTTTCCCTCCCGAGTTTGTGAGGCTGCCATGACGTGGGAGGTCACGTTTTGGGTCCTTGAAAGGACGGAAGAATATGTTGAAAGGTCTTGGAGAAAATAGCTGTTCGAAGTTTGTTCTCTTCTCAGGCCTAACTAACTCAGTGCCAGCCATGGCGGGCATGGGCGCGATCGCACCTCAAACGGTAAACCCAACACTACCGTGACAAGATCGCAACTGAACGTATCACAGCTCCTGGCTTAATTTCGATTTCGGACATCATTAGTACGCAGTACGCGCGA
>Ga0137394_10002308_pt1 | contig 14091 bp, 12 predicted proteins | sample czobulk116metaG_FD_108278 | JGI IMG/M metagenome (GOLD analysis project Ga0137394, IMG submission 108278) | Vadose zone soil microbial communities from Angelo Coast Range Reserve, California, USA - czobulk1.16 metaG | ecosystem: Environmental > Terrestrial > Soil > Vadose zone | place: USA...
ATCGAATTGACTGCCAGTTCATCGGATGCGATCTCCCAGACAGTGCTGGCTGGTGCACTGCTCGCTAAATCTAAAGTTTTAGCATCAAGAGGACAGAACGATGCCGCGTCTGCCGTCAGCGCCGAAGCCATGACGCTTCTTCGCAGCATGAGCGCCGCGCGTCCCGTCTTCTCACTCTTCCTCGCCCATGCCCTCGACACCCATGCCCACCATCTCTCGGAGGCGAATCGCAAAGGAGACTCGTACTCTGTCAGACAAGATGCCGTCGAGCTTTGGCAGATGCTGAAGGCCACCGCCGGTAGTGCAGTCGCACGGTCTTTGGCGTGGTCCCTCTTCGAATTGTCCAAGTTCCGCCGCAAAGGCGATAGAAATGCCCTTCGTGAGGAGCTTCGGCTTGCCGAGTCGGCTGTCGAGGTGTTCCGTGACGTTGAACCTCTCGACGCTCCTGGCCTCGGCGACGCACTCTACCTATACGCCGACCGCATGCTGGAACTGGACAAAAACCAAGAGGCTGTCACGTACGCTGAAGAGTCGGTTCTTTACTTCCAGGAGGCATCAGACAAAGATCCGAAGTACGCGCTCGACCTTATCGTTTCGCTCTCACTTGCATCAGCCTGCCTCGCATGCACCGAACGTGACGACTACGCATTCGAGTACGCGAAGCGGGCTGTTGAAGTCCAACGTGGGCGAATCTGTGTGGGCGATAAACAGTACGACGCGCACCTCCGTAAGCTTCTGATGGACGTTGTGTTCCGAGCGACGGAGATGGACAAGGAAGATGAGGCAGCGCCTTGGCTCCAAGAGCTGCAGAAGCTTGGTGACTCAGGAGGTATGCACCCATTTTCGCTTTTCGATCAGTGATGTGGGTGACTTATGAACGCATCTATTGAAGAATCTGGTGCCCCTCTTGTGCGGCGAAGTGGCAATTCGCAAGGAGATGAATTTAGGAAGCAGACGAGCTACTGGATGGACGCAAATACCGATGCACCGAGGTCGAACGACGAAACCCGCTCCTCGGCGCCAAGAGCGAGCAGCTCCGTGCTGCGCATTGACAAGGGCAAAGGGAAAGAAGTTGCACCCTCGGCAGAGTCGAGAAGCTCCACACCGCGTATCGACAAGGGCAAGGCGAAGGAGGTCGACCCCCCGCACGGGCATCGAGTGGAAGAGATGATGAGCCCCGGAGCTGCCGCCGCCGCACAGCGTAGCCTGGTCGGGAACGCGGCTCCCATGCAGGGCAACGCGTTCGGAGGCAGCGCCGGCAGCGTGACTCCTTGAGTAGCTTACTTGGCTCGGGCGGTCCCAGCATGGGCGGGCGCACTTTGGGTGGCTCGAGTATTCCTGGCTTGGGTCGTGGTGGGTCCAGCTCTCGGTCATCGTCCATCTCCCGCCCGGGATCCAGCAGTGGGACGGGGGATACAGAGCAATTTGAACAGTGGGAGCGCTTGATCACTTTTCTCGGGATATTTTTATCTTGTCATCTTCATTCACTCGGCTTTTTGTCTATTTGTTATACTATCCTATCATCACCCAACGTGATTTGCATGTGTCGCACACAAATAGCCTACTAGTACTCCGTTGTACTGTTATAATTCTCCTTTCTCCGCATCAAACACACGCGCGGATGCAATAGAGCTTCCCCATCCTTTTTCCAGGTGGGAATGATATCCCGAACACTGATGATTCATGAAAACGCGTCTGACTCGGCGCAGATCCCATAAGTTTCACTGCTGCATGAAATACTGTCGTTTTACTCATCATGATCTGTCGATCGATGTAGACCCGGTACGACCCAATATCGCCCCCATTTGGAGGACTGTTAGTTGGCCACGTTGTAATTTCTCTGTGTCCCAGGTTACCAGGACGCACGTCATGTCCAGATTAAAGGGCAGTGGCGCCCCATTCCGATTCCGATGGACAGATGTGAGAATAAGTGGGTTTAAATGGTAAGTGATGTTGAAAGGGTCCTTCGAGAAGCAATGCGGGTGTTGCGCAGCCTCAGAGGTGAGACACACCAGGACAGCTCGAGCCAAGCTTGAGAAAACTGGGAAAGAAACATCGAAAAATGAGGAGGCAAGGAGGCGTCACGTAAGTCTGGACGCCAAATAGAGCAAATTAAGATGACCGTGATACAGCGAGTCTTTGCGTTGTTGTTTCATTGAATCACATGTGGGCCGTGACATTTCGGGGCGATGGAAGAACTCGAATTCAAGGCGGTACTTGCAGTGCAATGGAAGGTTTCTAAGGAGGCAATACAACACGCATCCCACAGCCTAAGACTCGGAGGACCGTGACCGTACTAAGTTATGTCGAGAGGCAGTACTGTCAGGGTTTGTCACATACTAAATGTCACCTTCAATGATTCTCCACCACGTCCTTGCTGACTTGATCAATAATTGATGACGATGAGCGTCCACGAGGCTGCTGCGCGTGGTCGAGTTCACCACCGTTGGCTTATGGAGTACAGCCGTTGTGGGACTGCGCCGAAGGAAGACCCGTGGTTCAGGGCGGTCCTCCGCAGCCCTCAGGGTGTCGATAAGTCATGAGCATTGACATTCGACCCTTGACATTTGACAAGCTCGGCTGAGAAGTGCCCAAGAGGGTCCAGGTACGCAGGGATGAAGCGGTAACCAACGCATTCAACAGAGCGGGTGGCAATCCCCCTGGAACTGGAACTCTGTGCTGGTGTCTGTGAGTCTGTGAGCACTAGCAAGCTGGATCCAGTGAAAGCGCTCGAATGGGCAGTCCATCAGTGCGGAACCCCCACTTCGGGTTTACGTGCAGGTCCAGGGTACACCAGGCGATCTCGCTTTCATTTTGACGAATGTGGGTAGTGGCACGTTTGACGCTGGAAAGCACCGCATCCTATTAACAGTTAAAAACCGTCGTACCTCAGATTCCACACAGCGTGTACCTCACTTCCGACCGTGACCATGAGCATCCCGAGCTCTCCACCAAGTTCAGTGGGACAGTCCGAAGGTTTGATGGACGAGGTGGGTCCGGTTACTGGCTGCGAACCGAATGTTGATTTATAATTTAGGACAAGTCGCGGACTTCAGCCGCGCCAAAACGCTCAAGCGACGACGATGGCCGTTACACAAAGTACTCATTTCATCTCCCTCCTCAGAAAGACTCTTGAAGCTCACCCCATGTCCCAGTGTCACCATCACTGTTCCCAAAGAGATTCAAGACTCGATCTCAGTGATCTCATCAACCCTAGACAAGTTGGTTCCAGTGGAGCGACATCAGCTCGTGCCCATTGTCGTCGTAGTGTAAGCAAACGGAAACACAACCTCATGGCATGCACCACCGACGACTCATACCCCCTACCCAGATGCGTCGAAACAGCTTTCCTGAAGTGGATACGCCGTTCCAATCAGGACGTCCTTTCCACAATCTTCTTCACCATTCTCTTGGGAAGCTTTGCATGGCCTCTATGGTCCAATCTCAAGCGCCTGCATTGCCGTCTCGACGATGTATTTGAGAAGATAGAGGCTCTTCAACAATCCATCAAGGTAACGGTTGTTTCCTCACCGGTACTAGCCGTTGGTTGACGAGTATCGTCAGTCCCTTGAATCGCCTACTACTCTTCGCCCTCCCACGGAACATGTCCAGGTACCCACCGTGCCAAATGGTCCCTCCATTTTGCCAAAAGAAGATCCCACTTTGCAACCAAATGCAAAACCCATCGTAAAGCCGATCGATGCACAGCCCGAAAAGCCTGCCGAACGTCTGGTGACCACTGACGAGCCCGCCTACCCCCCTTACGGAATCCCTGCTATGCAAGAGCCTGCAAAGCCCCCTGCAGTCGTCGAAAAGCCCCCCCCTCCTAAACCACCAGTCCCCTCAGTGATTGTCCGTGGTAGTGGTATACAGCTCGAGGGCATGGACAACATTATTGAATCTGACCCTGGGACAACGAGGGGTTCCGCCAAGCAATCCGCATCAGCAACCGAACATGGTCTTAGTCACTGGTTACCTGCCCTACGCGAGATCAAATCACGCATAGAGCAATTCACTCAAGGCAGGATCGAGAGGGTCCCTCATCTAGACCAGGTGTGTGTCCCCAGCTGCAGTCCGGAGAAGGAGTCTTATGCGCTCTTGTCTCACTGTCCAGAGCAAGTCATCTATCCTTCTTTCGCTTCGCCGCTGGGGCGTGCGCCTTCTCATGTCCACCGCGTCACTCTCCCCCGCCGACTTTGCGCCATCTGTCGGCTATTTAGGCCCCCCAGAATCAACACCTTACTACCCTACAGGTGACCTCCGAGGTGATAGAGGCATTGCCTTTACTACCGCCTTGAATTGCTTAGACCACCTGGAGGCCGATCCTCAGGGAAACGATGACCAGATCGCCACCAGGCTTTTCTGGCTCACCCAAGCGCTCAGCGACCTCGGCCTGCGCGAATACGCGTTGAATACGTCCGGTTATGCATTGGGCATTCTCGAACGTCTGTACGTCGCGGAGCCCGGCAAGACCCGCCTTCGTGTCTCATCAGTCCAATCCCTGCGCGCAAATATTTTGTGCGACCTGAAGCGAACCGACGAGGCCAGAGACGCAGCCGATAGAGCAGTAACACTCTGCAAGGAACTCAAGGATTCTCAAGGCGCACCCGTCCCGGAGTTGACCCACGCGTTGCTAAACCATGCTGTCCTACTCTGTTCCATGGGCCTCAATGACGAAAGTGCTGCAGTCGCGTTCGAACTCCTATGCGAGGATGAATCACAACCCGATATGAAGGAGATTTTCGCGCTCTGCAGGCTGTGCCTCTCGCATACGCGTATCGGAGCGGACGACAGCCTGGGCTTGGAAATGGCTGAACAGATGATCGAGTCAACTCGCAAGTCGTCGGATGCGAATTCCCAGACAGTGCTGGCTGGTGCACTGCTTGCTAATTCGAAGATACTTTCATCGGCGGGACAAAATGACGCCGCATCTGCTATCAGCGCCGAAGCCGTGACGCTTCTACGCAGCATGAGCGCAGCACGTCCCGTCTTCTCCCTCTTCCTCGCTCATGCCCTCGATACCCATGCGCACCACCTCTCGGGAGCGATGCGCAAAGGAGAGTCGTACCCGATCAGACAAGATGCCGTTGAGCTTTGGCAGAGACTGAAAACTACCGCCGGGGGTGCAGTTGCGCGGCCCTTGGCGTGGTCCGTTTTCGAATTGTCCAAGTTCCGTTCCCAAGATGATGGCAAGAAGACTCGCCGCGAAGAACTGCGACTCGCCGAGTCTGCCGTTGACGTGTTCCGCCAAATCGTACCATTAGATGCACCCGGACTCGGCGATGCGCTTTACCACGTCGCCGCTCGCATGCTGGAACTGGACAATAACCGGGAGGCTGCCACTTTCGCCGAAGAGTCCGTTCAGCATTTCCGTGAAGCGTTGGCCGAAGACCCAAAGTATGTGAATGACCTTATAGCCTCGCTCTCCCTTGCGTCGTCCTGCCTTGCCTGCACTGAACGCGGGGCCGACGCGTTCGAGTACGCGAAGCAAGCCGTTGAAGCCCAACATGAGCAAAAGGGCGAAAGGGGTGAACAATACCATGGCCTCCTTCGAAAGCTACTGCTGGACGTTGTGACCCGAGCCATGGAGATAGACAAGGGTGCTGAAGCATTCCCTTGGTTCCAAGAGTTGCAGGCCCTTGGTGGGTTAGGAGGTATGCACCGGTTTCCTCATTTCGATCAGCAAATTAAGTGACTTAACAACGGACTTGAAAGATTCTGCTAATTCCCTGCCGAACGCAAGTGGCATGTCTCAGGGCAGGATAACGCCAGCGTCAGTGGCGAACACTTCTGCCCTCAGCGTTGACAAAGGCAAGGAGAAGGAAGTCAACCCCTTGCTCGAGCCCAGCGCCCTCGGTCGCCGACCGCCCGACGAGGAGATATTCAGCCCTGGCGCGGCGGCACAGCGTAAGCTGGCAGGCCTCGGAAGACCAGGTCCCTCACAGGGAAACATGTTCGGGGGTGGCCCAGGTGGTGGTGACATGCTGAGTGGCTTGCTTGGCGCCATGGGCGGCGGTCGCGGTATGAGTGGTCCCGGCATGGGCTCGGGGATGGGTAGTCCAGGCAGCAGTGACCTGTTCAGTGGCTTGCCCGGCATGGGCAGCGGTCGCGGTCGCGGTGGCCCCGGCATGGGTTCAGGAATGGGTGGCATGGGCGGCAGTGACCCGTTCGCTGGCTTGCTCGGGATGGGCGGCTCAGGGATTCCGGGCCTCGGGATGGGCGGACTTGGTATGGGTGGTGGAATGGATGGCCCGGGCTCGGGAATGGGAATAGGCATGGGCGGGCTCGGGATCGGTGGCGGCAGCGGCAGTGGTGGTGGTGGTACCATGCGTAGGCCCGTTAGCCCCGGATCGCCGAGCGGCCGTCCTGGTGCTGGTCGCATGAGGGGCATGGGCGGTTTAGGCGGCCTCGACGACATGGGCGGTTTAGGAGGCGGCCTCGACAACCTCACGGAGAGTCTCTTGAGCAACTTTAGCAAGCTCGGTCCAGACGCATCCAAGGACGGCGCCACGGGCGACGATGCCGGCGGCAAGAGCGATCATGCCAACGGAGACTCGAGTGCTCAAGGCGGGGACGGGGACAATTCCCGGTCGGCCACCCCACGTATTGGCACCTGGAGTGGGACAGGGTTACAGAGCAATTTGGCCGATGGAAGGGGCGTTTGATGGTTTGTGCGCGCGATGTTTTTTGGTCTCTCATTAACTTTCCTGCTCACCTACTTTTTGCATTTTGCATTCTGGAATCTTGCGTATCCATGTACTATCACTAGGATGTTTCTGGGCGCGAAAAAATACACACATACTCGACAATCCTATACTTTCCTTTCTATTCGTTCCACAGATCTGCGTTCAGAATCTCGACTCCTGGCGACGCGACCACCTCGCCTATGGTATAAATCTCCGTCTGACCCGCCTGCGCAAGTACCTGCAAAGCATCGCCGACTTTACCCCGCGCTACGACGAGCACCATCCCAATCCCACAATTGAACGTGCGGGTCATCTCTCCGGGGGCGATCGCGCCCGCGCGCATCACCCAGCGAAAGACGGGGGGCAGGGCCCACTTAGCGACGTCGATGCGCGCGCCGAGGGACGGGGGCAGCGCGCGTGGCACGTTGTCGACGAATCCGCCGCCGGTGATATGCGCCATTGCCTTGACGAGTCCCGCGCGGGCAGCGGGGAGCACCGTGCGCGCGTAGAGCGCCGTCGGGGTCAGCAGCGCCCGGCCAAGCGTCGTGCGCGCGTCCCACGGACACGGCGCGGCGTAGGACGCGCCGGTGCGCGCGACGGCTGCACGCACGAGGGAGAAGCCGTTCGAGTGTAGGCCTGTTGAGGGTAGGCCGAGCAGCGCGTCGCCTTGGATGACGTCGTTTCGCGGTAGGAGCTGGGCGCGCTCGACGGCGCCTACTGCGAACCCTGCGAGATCGTAGTCGCCTGCGGCAGCCACGTACAGGTGGCAGTGGCAGTGGCAGTGGTGTGTGTGTGTGTTAGGGATGGTGGGCGGGTGGGTGGCACTCGTTTTAGCGAGGCGCACCTGGCTGGTACATCCCGGGCATCTCAGCCGTCTCTCCGCCGATGAGGGCACAGCCCGCCTGCTTACAGCCCTCCGCGATGCCCTTCACCACATCCGCGGCGACGGCGATGTCGAGCTTACCGCAGCCGTAGTAGTCGAGGAAGTACAGCGGCTCGGCGCCCTGCACGACGAGATCGTTGACGGACATGGCCACCAAATCGATGCCTGTCGTGCAAAAAAACAGACAGGCAAGCAACGCGTTTGTGTTTAATTACCACAAGTGAGGAGAGGCAGGGAAATGTCGCGAGGCGCAGGTGCGTACCAACGGTATCGTGTACTCCTGCGTCGACCGCGATGCGGAGTTTTGTGCCGACGCCGTCCGTGCCACTGACGAGCAGCGGATCGGTGTAGCCCGCCGCCTTGAGGTCAAAGACGCCGCCAAATCCCCCGAGTTCGGCGTCGGCGCCCGGACGACGCGTCGAATGCACGTATGGTTTGATCGCCTCGACAAGCGCGTTTCCTGCATCGACCGAGACGCCCGCCTGTGCGTAGGTGAGGCCTGGAGCTGCTGAGGTGGACGCTTTCAATCCTCTTCATGATCAAGGTTCTCTTCATTCGGCAACATCACCGTGTACGAGGACCGTTAACAGACGCACCGATGAGCGATGTCTCGACGATACACTTTCCCATCAAAGTTTACTTGCCCTATGCCTTCGTATGCACGATCGAGGGCCCCTTGCAGTGACGGAGCGTAGGCTGACACGGCAATGACGCGGCCACCGGATGTCTGCACCAAGTCCCCTTTCTTGACGGTCCCCGCGTGGAAAACGACCGCGTCTGCGAAAGAGCGTAAGCGTGGCGACGAAAGAAGCAAGATCTGTGGGCGTACCTGGCGGAATATCTCTAATAGTGATGGCTTTCCCTTTCTCAAAGTTACCAGGATACCCTGACGAGGCTAAAACGACGGAAACGGCAAAGCCCGGCCGTGTGCCTATTGCCACGGAATCCAGTCGTCGTTCGACGCAAGCCTATATACACATCAAGGGTAAACGCACGGTCGCGATCCGAGTTGGATGGGACTCCGTACCAGAATGATCGCTGCCAGATCGGTCTCCTCGCTGAGGAGTAACATCAACGCCTGCGTCTCTGGGTCTCCGAAGCGGACGTTGTACTCTAGTACTTTTGGTCCCGAGCCGGTGAGGATGAAGCCCGTGAACAGGAGGCCGACGAAAGGATAGCCTGGGCCGGATGGGCTGTAAGATTTCCAACAGAAAGGATGAGAGAAGCGGACCTTCTTGCCGCATCCCATCAATCGTTGGTTTTAGTGCCTCGCGCGATATCTGTTCTATGATAGCAGGGGTCGCCACCGGTGCAGGCGCGTATGCACCCATTCCACCTGTGTTGAGCCCTGTATCACCCTCTCCGATCCGTTTGTGGTCTTGCGCTGCTGGAAGTGGGACGATGGTATATCCGTCGGAGAACGCAAGGACGGAGATCTCTGGCCCAACGAGCAACTCCTCAATGACGACCTCGTCACCTGCCGGGGTGGCCGTAGACCGTCCAAACGTCACGCGACGTGTGGGTGGGGAGTAATTCAAAGGCGACGCACCTGCGGCCCCAAACGCGCGTGCGACCATGATCTCCTTCAGACCCGCTATCGCATCTTCCGTCGTCTCAGGGATGAGCACGCCCTTGCCCGATGCGAGCCCGCTGGCTTTGAGCACGACTTTGTGACCGCATGTCCTCACGTAGTCGATCGCTTTGTCGACTTCGGACGAAGCGAAGACGCGGAAGGCGGCGGTGGGGATGGCGTGCCGCGTCATGAAGGCTTTGGAAAAGGCCTTGGAGCCTTCCATCCGTGCGGCGAGGGCGGTTGGGCCGAAGACGGGGATCCCGACTATCGCATACACGCGGCGTAAATTCCGGAAGATGGAATGGAGAGTGGGAATGGTTAGGAAGAGTGGAAGGCACCTTTGCGAAAATAAGACTCTACTCCGTCGACCAGTGGTTGCTCTGGTCCTGGAATGGCGAGGTTGATCTTTGAGGGCTGTATCAGAGCTTCAAATGCAAGAACTGGAGGTACTCACATCATTCTCAACGGCCCACTTTGACAGGTTTTGAAAGCTTGGATCTGGTAGGATCACATTGGACACTTTTGAAGATAGTTCTGTGCCACCATTCCCGGGACAGACGAAGATATGGGCCACGAGACTTGATTGGTTGAGCTTCCACACTAATGCGTGCTCCCTACCTCCTCCACCAAGTACCAAGATACGGAGGGCCATAATGAGCTGGCCTCGATGTGGATGGTTAAATCAAAGCGAAAAGCGAAAATCTCTATCGGATAAGAGGATAAGATAAGATTTCGGCAGAGTCCCCAAGGGGAATATATCTCCGCATGCGATCCGACGACCAAGTGATCATACTCGGATTTTATGCCCCGAACGAAGCTGCTGTTACGGATGATTTTTTTCTGCTCAAAAGAAGATTCTGTGGCCAAAGGGTATACCGTAATTAGAAGGTCCTTACGGGTTCTAGCCGGCTGTGCACGGAGAAGTGCAATACTTGGGGTGCTTCACACCAAACGCCCGATGTGACGTTTCTCTCTTCACTCCTTGGTAGCATCAAATCAATGAGGAGCTTTCCACCGTCCAAGTATCATATAAGGACTACCCTATTGACAGCCGAACACGGGTAAGAAGTATGTGACTCACTCTTGGAGAACACTGAGGGAGGGGAAGGGGGAGGCGAGGAGACCCCTCTATGTGCAATGCGCAGTATGCGGTGCTAACAGTGCAGACGGTTTCCTCGTGCAGGTTCAAGTGGCTAACGCGTTGCGGAACTGTCATGGAAGCCGATGTGAGCCGTTGTCCAGTACAACAATGGTTAGACATGATCAGAACATGCTGCTGTGGTGCCCACGGTTGTCGTGTTGTTTACTTACAGGATTAGGGTCTCCCCCGGTGAACTTGAGCTACACAGCGATTGTGCCAAAATTAGAAGCTGTGTGGCTGGCCAAGGATGGAAGAGAGATGATAATCGGGGAAGGTGGAGCTCCACGTTAGCTGACCGAAGTCTGTCATGTCATAGAGCATCGAGTAGGAGCTTTGTGACACCGGGCAGAGGGTGCATGCGTGGCCCAAGGAACACGAGCCACGAGCAAGGACAGTCGGGTGATAGGATAGCCGGAATGCACGAGGATGAGTTCGGTTTTCCGAGCAACGCGCTGGTGGTCTACTAAGCCAGAGGCCAGAAGCGGGCATGCGGGGATGGATGACTATAGTTGTCCACGGAAGCTAATAAGGATGATCCTTGATTTTACTTTACACTTTGGATTTGTCCCTCCATCATCCTGAAGGATGCAGTCGACGTGGTATCACAAACTGTTCGGACTCGAACCGTACGAAGAGGTGCGTATAAGCTTGGCAGGTGGTTCGAACCGGTTGGACGCTGCCACGTTTTTGTTCGAACTGATTCTTACCCACGCTTGCTCGCTCGTTCTAGTTACAAACTCAAGTTGTGTCTCTCGAGGTCGGGCGAGACTCACAACCAAATGCTCCCTCTTTCTCTTTGACTCAATCTCCTTTTGGCATGGATCATCCTCCCTCACAAAATGCAAGAAATCCCAAGAAATCCCTCTTCTCGCGCAAGCCTGTAAGGAGGTCTAGTACAGACGCTGGCCCTCACTCTCCCCCAACCAACTCTCTTCCATCCGACCATCCTTCCACACGGGACTCTCCTGCAGGGCCCTTAAATTCCCCCACGCTCGTATCCCGGGAGCCCTCATTAGACACCTTATCGCCCAACCCTAGTCGTTCCATCATCCCCGAGTCGATAAAGGAACTACCGTCATGGTACAACACAGAAAGCGAATTGGCAGCTGCCACTACTCGCCAGTTTCGTGGAAGATATCCAATACGCAACCCAGTCGGCCCACGGTTTTATAGAAATGTACACCTCTTGCCGCCAACCCGACCTGCCTCTGTCTTTTCCCCCTCCTTCCCTCCCATGTCCGCTGACCCCGCCTTAACAACCAGCCCCAGTCGCACCCCCTCGGGCTCTCCACTCCCCACTCCTAGTTCCTCCCAAACCCGTATCCCTGACCCCTCCGGCAAATTGCGCACTCGGAAAATATCCAATGCCGCACCCGACAATGTCGACCTTCTCGATGCCTCGGACCCATACGGAACCAACTGGCACCACGAGTCTCCCTACGACGGTTTGGGCTTGGACGGTGACAGGACTGCAGTGACTCCAGATGGACCCGATGTGCGTGATTTTAATTATCTTGTGACTTGCACTAAAGGAATGGTTTTAGACGCGACCTCCCCCACAGAGCCGTTCGCGCATGTCCACTCATGGCCCGGGCACACATCACAGAACCACTACACCGTCACCCTTATCTCAATCCACTTCTGCGGTACAACTCCACCCTGCCGAGCAGGATGCATCTCTCCTCACTCGCAAAATCACCAAGCGGCGCAAGCCTTTCGAAGGCATCTTTGGTTTCTCTCCTCCAACCCCAGCCTCAGCCCCCACCCCCGATACCGCTTCTTCCATCGCTCCATCCACCCAGACTGTGACAAACAGACTTTTCAAGCGACGAAGTATAATGAAATCTTCCTCGACATCTTCCATCCCTCAGACCATCTCAAACGCCTCTATCGTTCCCTCCGAGAAGAGGCAGAAACATTCCTCCATGTTTGGTCGGTTTGCTCGCCGTTTCAGTATCGTGCGACGTGCGACACCTGGGCAATCCCGTCGAGCCAGCACCGACACGACCCATGAGTGGCTCCGTGGGGAGCGACAATCGTTGCAAGTTACCGACCGCACGTCAACTATCACACGTCCACCTTCTCTGGCGAATCCTGTGTCCCCACCTGAGAATCGGCAAAGCACACGCGGGCCACCACTTCAGGCAGAGAACACCCCGTCTCCGGATCCGACCCCACTCGGAACGCCACAGGATGGACAAGCACGGGACGGCGAACAGACACAGGATGGAAAGCGTGACTCAGTATCATCTCTCCAAGTTCCATATTCCATCGGGCCCCTCACAGTCGCCAATCCTGATGCTCCCGGTTCGGTTGATAGCTCTCCAGTCAACCAAATCTACCCCCTCCCTGGGAGTAGGGCCGCTGTGGCGCCGGCGCCGTTGCCTCCCCAGAGTAAGGAGAAATCATTGCCCCCTTCAGTGCCGACGTCGCCTCCCCTTTTATTGGAGATTCCGAAATTTGAGTCGCTAAGATTTTCGATGCCTATTTCCAATGGGGATGCAACAACGACAAGCGCATCAGTTCCCGTAACGCGTGCAACTTCGGGAGAAAGGCAGACATCGCAGCCTTCCCATCCATCTTCTATTCCCATCCTGATACCTCCCGCTGCTCCCAAAAACGAAAAGCGCACCCCTCGCACCTCGCCGCCTTTTGCTACTCCTGCCACATCGTCTGCGCCGTTGCTACCACCCATCCGTCTTCCAACAGACCGGGTGTCCGTGTCAGTGCCACCTGCACTTGATGACTCTCCGTTATCTCGTGCCTCGATCATTGCGAACCCACCAACACCATACGTGGAACCCAGTCGCATAAATAATCCCCCTGTTACAAAGCGGGAGACGGCACCTACGATCTACGTGTCAATCCCATCACCGATTGTCACCCCGATCGTTTCATCACCCCAGGCAGCCCCGTCCTCACCCGAATCTCACACGCCTCGCGCACGCGAATCGCAGCCGCAGCCGCAGCCGAAGAACCAAGGGTCACGTCCTCTCAAGTCGAATGGTTCCGTGCGCAGCCGCGAGACTGAGACATTCCATCTCATACGGAGCCCAAGCGCAGGGGCGGTGCAACCCACTGGTCAAAGTATAATTGTGGCGGGTGAACAATGGGAGGTCGTTGGTGGCGGGGCGCAAAGGTCTAGAACAAAAAAAGAGAAGGACGACGCGAAGCGGAGTAACGCAGAACCAGAGCGACGAAACAGCAAACGGCAGGAACGAATGAGCGAGAAGGTAGCGATACTTTCTTTACCCGATCTAGGATATCTTCTGACCAATCATGTCGTGAAGGTCTTACCGCCTACCCCTTCAAAGAGCGACTCGCGCAAGCTGCGCTCGAAGGACAGCAGCTCGAACCGTAAACGCTCTAGCCAGACAGAAGGCAGAGATCAATTGCACCGCTATCCGACGACACCTGCCCCCCGCGCAAGTGGTATGCTTTCTCCAACGCCTGCACCAGAGCGCCGCTCTTCGCAGTCTCAGGGCCGCCGCCCAACGTCCGAGTTGACTCCGGCCGCAGAAATGAACGCGCTGCGCGCGCGCGAGGTGTGGGAAATGGACCGGTTGTGGAAAGGCAGGAGCGTCGCTTACGGTCTTGAGGGCCCGCAGGTCGTATACGCGCAATCCATAGGCGACGTCGGCTCGACAACGAGCGTCAACGGTGTGAACCATGGCTCCACGCACACGTCGTACAAGCTCCAGCAAGGCTTCCCGTTCCCGACCTCTTCCGGGGTCTATTCGTCTCCGGCGCTATCGCCGACCGCGCAACTCCAGCCGCTGCGGCAGCCGCAACAACAACAACAACAGCA
>Ga0137394_10002309_pt1 | contig 14077 bp, 8 predicted proteins | sample czobulk116metaG_FD_108278 | JGI IMG/M metagenome (GOLD analysis project Ga0137394, IMG submission 108278) | Vadose zone soil microbial communities from Angelo Coast Range Reserve, California, USA - czobulk1.16 metaG | ecosystem: Environmental > Terrestrial > Soil > Vadose zone | place: USA...
CACGTTGCGATTGCAAACGGGACAAAACAAGGGCTGCTTGAGACGCGAATGGCATTCTTTGTGGAGCTGGTTGAAACTGATTCGTTCACCTCGCGCCGCGGCAAACATGCGGACGGGCATCGAAATCAGGCCAAACGTGAGGTGGCCTTTCCAGACGGTCGTGGCCATGTGGACGCTCCTTCGACAATAGGCTGGGACGGTGCACGAGCTTTTAAGATTAGCCGCCCACCCGGGCAGGAATCAAGGCGAATCCTGGGCAGGTGGTTTATTAGTCAGCTTGATGTTAGTTTGCATCGGCCGGGGAGGTCCCGGCGGCCCCGGAAAAGTCTGGGATAGAATGCTTTCATGGCCAAGCTCGAAGAATACCAGCGAAAACGCCGCTTCGACCGGACGCCGGAGCCGCCTGGCGAGCCCGAACCGGCTGCCGGTAAAGTCCAGGACAAGCCCTCCCCGGCCGCCAAACGCACACGCCTGCCAAAGCCGAAACTGCCACAGTTGGAAGTCCGTCCCGGGGCCGAGCATGGCGACACGTTCGTGGTTCAGAAGCACCGGGCAACGCGGCTACACTACGATTTCCGGCTGGCGATCGATGGGACGCTGAAGTCGTGGGCCGTGCCCAAGGGACCTTCCCAGAACCACGCCGACAAGCGGCTGGCCGTGCAAACGGAAGATCACCCGCTGGACTACGCCAACTTTGAAGGCAAAATTCCTGAGGGCAATTATGGCGCGGGAACGGTAATGGTATGGGACCGTGGGACTTTTCATGTGGAGGGCAATCTCGGCGCGATGAAACAATTGCAAAAGGGAGAAATCAAGTTCAGCTTGAACGGGGAGAAATTGCAGGGCAGCTTTGTTTTGGTGAAACTGAAACAGAGCGAAAAAGGCAACGAATGGCTGATGATCAAGCACAAAGACGCCGCTGAAGATTCCTCCTGGAACATCGACGAGCACGACGGTTCCGCCCTTACGGGACGCACGCTGGAAGAGATTAAGGAGGAGCTAGCGCCTAAACGCCGGGCAAGCCCAATTCACCCGGCTGAGTTGCCAGGCGCGCGCAAGAGTGCATTGCCGTCTCGCGTGGAACCCATGCTGGCAACGCTCACCGACCGCCCCTTTTCCGATCCCGACTGGCTCTTTGAGATTAAATGGGACGGTGTCCGCGCACTAGCCCGAATTGAAAATGGTGCTTTGACGCTTCGCACTCGAACCGGCGTTGACATCGCCAAGCGCTATCCCGAGCTGGCTTCTCTTTCTGATGCCTTGGCCGCCCGCCAGGCCATTCTTGACGGAGAGATCGTCGCTTTGGATGCCCAAGGTCACAGCGACTTCGAGCGCTTGCAGGAGCGCATGCACGTGCGTGCCCCCAGCGGGAGCATGCTCGCGCAGATACCCGTCGTTTACTTCGTCTTCGACCTTCTCTACTGCGACGGATACGACCTTCGCGAAGCCCCGCTCCTCGATCGCAAGCAGCTCCTGCATGGCTTGCTTCACACGTCCCACCGGGTTCGTTATGCCGACCATCAGTTGGAACAGGGAAAAGAGTTGTTCGCGCTGGCGGAACAAAATGGTTTGGAAGGGATCGTCGCAAAGCGGGCGGACAGCCCGTACGTTTCCGATCGAAGCCCCTACTGGGTGAAGCTGAAGGTTACCAAGACAATAGACGCCGTCATCGGCGGCTGGACCGAAGCTCGCACTTCCGCTCTTCCTCTTGGCTCACTGCTGTTGGGCTTGTATCAAGGCAAGAAACTTCGATTCATCGGGCACGTTGGCAGCGGGTTTGACGCGAATAAGCTGAAGGAATTGAGTAGCAAGTTGAAGGAACTGGCAGCTCTCGCTTGCCCGTTCGACGCTGTGCCCGAAGCCAATGAAAAACCATCCTGGGTTTCTCCCGCGCTGGTTGCGCGTGTCAAGTTCAGCGGATGGACACAAGAGCATTCCTTGCGTCACCCTGTTTTCTTGGCGCTTCGCGAGGATGCGCGTCCCACAGACTGCCAATGGGAGAACGAGGTTGCCACTGCCACGCCCGCACCAGCCGTGGTTCGCGCGCCCGAAGTCGTCGGCCGCGTGCTCAACACAAAGCCCCAGATCGAAGCCGAGTTGTTCAAGGGGCGCTCAGAAACCGTTATCATTGAACTCGACGGCAAACGGCTGCGACTGAGCAATTTGAACAAAGTCTACTTTCCTGAGTCGCGCCACACGAAACGGAATCTGCTGGCCTACTACTATCGCATGGCCGACTTCATCTTGCCCTTTCTCGGCGATCGGCCTTTGGTTTTGCGGCGCTATCCGGACGGAATCAAGGGCCAAGCTTTCTTCCAAAAAGACTTGCGCGAGGGCATCCCGGAATGGTTCACAACCGTGCCCCTCGATTCCGAAAAGCGCGGAGAAGAAATTCACTACGCGACCGCCAACGATCGCGCTTCCCTGCTGTTTTTGACGGGCCTCGGTTGCATCGACCACAATCCTTGGTCCAGCCGCTTTGCCGATCTTGAGCATCCTGACTACTTCTTCTTCGACCTCGATCCTTCCGAGGGCACCGATTTCCCCGTTGTAGTCACAATCGCTCGAGCGCTCCATGAAAAATTGGAAGAATTGCGGTTAGTGAGCTTCCTGAAAACTTCAGGCGCAACGGGAATCCACCTGTATATTCCGGTTGAGCCCGTCTATACGTACGAACAGTTGCGAACTTTCGCCGAGATCGTAGCTCGCACCGTAACCTCCGAGCATCCGAGTCTAGTGACCAACGAGAGGTCGGTCGCGCGTCGTCCCGCCGGTCGCGTCCTGATCGACGTCCAGCAGAATGCTCTTGGTCGCCCGCTGGCTGCCCCCTACGCTGTGCGAGCATTCCCGCAAGCGCCGGTTTCCGCTCCCCTGTTACCCCGCGAATTACGTTCCAGCCTGCGCCCCGAGACTTTGAATATAAAGACCGTCTTTGAGCGCTTAAAAGAGAAGGGTGATCTCTGGGGCGATTTCTGGAAGCGGCGTCAGCGACTGGAGCAAGCCATCGAACTTCTCAGCGACCGTATGCCGCCCAGAACCAAGAAGGCGCCTTGATCGCAAAGGGCGCCTTTGCCTTTCCCGAGCAACGTGGCTGTGATTAAATGCCAGAGCACGGAGGGTGCACCCATTCCTAACGCAGGCCGGCTTCTTGTTGGGACTTCTGGATACTCCTATAAACAGTGGAAGGGGAGTTTTTACCCCGAGAAGCTTCCCGACCGCGAAATGCTCTCCTTCTACGCCAAGCAGTTCTCGACGGTCGAAATCAACCACAGTTTCTATCGCATGCCGACAGAGAATTTGCTCCTGCAGTGGGCGAAAACTGTTCCCGAAGGCTTTCGTTTCGCCTTGAAGGCCAACCAGCAAATCACTCACATTCAAAGGCTCCGCAACTGCGAAAGCACTCTGAAGCGTTTCCTGGAAGTCGCCAGCGTTCTAAACGAAGGCGCCCACCTGGGCCCAATCCTCGTTCAACTGCCGCCCAACTTCAAATTCGATCGTCCCCTGCTGGAAGACTTTCTTGCCCTGCGCCCGCCTGCGTTTGCTTTTGCCTTCGAGGTCCGTCATCCGTCTTGGTACACCGACGAAACGTATTCCGTTCTTCGTCAGCACAAGACGGCGCTTTGTCTGTCCGAGACCGACAAGCAAACACCTCCCGATGTGCTTACTGCCGACTTCACCTACGCCCGCTTGCGCCTTGAAAACTACACCCCGAAGCAAATCACGGCCTGGAGAAGACGCTTCGACGCCTGGCTTGGGCAGGGCGCGGATGTGTACGCTTATTTCAAACACGAAGACGCCGGCAAAGCGCCAGCCTACGCTCGTCAGCTTCTCGGAAAATAAGACTGACGGCACTCCCGCCTCCATTCGCGTTCGCCCCAAGCCGCCTGGAAGCTAATCGCCTTCGTGGAAGGCTGCGCCGCCACCGGGAGCCCCTCCTTCCGAATCGCTGTTGGCAGCATCCCAGGCTTTGCGGTCTATCGGCTGGATAGCTTCCAATTTTTTCTGCGAGAGTGTTTTGTTCATTGCGGGAAACTCTTTGGTAATGAAAGTATCGAATTCGCCTGCCACGTCTTCCAATTCTTTCTTCAGCGAATCGATCCGCGCGGTCTGATAGTCGGTTGGACGGCCTTCATAGTTCAAAATGGCTCCGTAGAGTTGCGTCGTTTTTTCACGGATTCGCTCCTCACCGGTGATGGCGCCTCCTTCCGTTGTGGCCACGATCTTCTTTCGCATGGCTTCCACTTTGCCCGCGAGTTCTTGCAGCCGCTTGCTGAAGACTGGGTCTCCTTTCAGTTTCGCGCCGCGCTCCATGAGCGCATTGTGTACGCCGTTGATACGGTCGACATCGAAGCTCATCTCCCCAAGCAGACGGTGGAGGCGCATCGCCGCGTCGAATTCCAGTTTGCGGTCTTCCATCGTAAACTTGGCGCGCGGATCGAGTTCCAGGACAAGCTGCGTGGTATAGGTCTGTTTGCCGCGCGTCATCTTCACCGTGTAGGTACCCGGTAAAACTCTGGGGCCTTGGGTGGCTTCAAACGCAGCCGTGGCCGCAGGCGGAACGTGGGGCGCCTTAAGGCGCATGGGCCATTCCACGCGACTGATACCGCGGCGGCTGTTCGGAGGGAGCGTGTCTGCCAGCTTGCCCTGCGAGTCAAAAATCTCTATTTTCATTTTCCCAAAAATGTGACGCTTGCTCTGATAGTAGGTAATCAAAGCCGCGTCCGGAGGATTGGGCCCGGTGAACACCGCGCTTCCTTCCGCCCAGCCGCCATTCGCGGGGAGCCGCTGCTGCGCAGGCTTGGCCTGCAGGAAAACTGCCTCTTGCGCCATGACTTCGGGAGTGAGTTTACGCAGCGTCGTGATGTCGTCTACGATCCAGATGCCGCGGCCATGCGTGGCGATCACCAGGTCCGATTCGCGCGGGTGCACCACGATGTCCCGGACAGCCACCATGGGTAATTCGTGACCTTTGTACTGCGCCCAGTGTTTTCCGCTATCCAGTGAAATCCAGAGACCGAATTCGGTTCCCAGAAAGAGCAGATTGGGCGACACCGTGTCTTCCTTGATGACATGCGCGTAACCACGCACACCGCTGTCCGCGGCCACGATGGGCGTCCAGGTCTTCCCGTAGTCCGTCGTCTTGTAGACGTGAGGATCCATGTCTCCAAACGTATGTCTATCGAACGTTGCATAAGCCGTGCCCGCCTCATAGAGGCTGGCTTCCACCCACGAAACCCATGAGGCTTTCGGCAGATTCTGAACATTGCCGACAACATTGGTCCAGGACTTGGCGCCATCGCGCGTCAATTGGAGATTCCCGTCATCGGTTCCAACCCAGATGGTTTGGCCATCGCGCGGCGACTCGCTGATGGAGTAGATTGTCGTGTGCATCTCCGCGTAGGAATTGTCGACAGTAACGCCGCCGGATTCTTCCTGTCTTTGCTTTTCCGGATCATTGGTGGTGAGATCCGGCGAGATGCGGTCCCACGATTGACCGTGGTCGCGGGAGCGGAACAGGAATTGCGCGCCGATGTAAATCGTGCCCTTCTCATTGGGGCTCATATGGATCGGAGTGTTCCAGTTGAAGCGTAGCTTCCCTTCCCCGTAATTGGGCTGCGGCTTGATGAGCCGAGCCTCGAGCGTGAATCGATTCACGCGGCCGATCTCGCCGCCCTGTGATTCGGCGTAAACGTAGTTCGCGTCGGCAGGATCCGGAAATACCCAGAAGCCATCCCCTCCAAAAATATTCTCCCAGCGGCCGTTGGTAATCCCGCCCGGATACTGAGAGTCGCCGATCCACACGCTGTTGTCTTGCAGCCCGCCGAAAACGTGATAAGGATCGGCGTTGTCCGCGCTCACATGATAGAACTGCGAGATCGGAAGATTATTGCCTTTCCACCAGGTATTGCCGCCATCATACGAATACCAAACGCCTCCGTCGTCGCCGACGATGACATGATCAGTATTGTCAGGATTTATCCATACGTCGTGGAAATCGCCGTGTGCGCCGATCCCGATTCCGCTGAAACTTCTTCCGCCATCTTCGCTCATAATTAATGTAAGGTCCGGCTTGTAAACTTTGTTCTCGTTTTTCGGATCGACGATCAGGTTGGCAAAGTAAAACGGCCGCCAGACCATCCAATTGCTGCGGTCCCGTTCTTCCCACGTTTTGCCGCCATCATCGGAGCGGAAAAGACCGCTGCGTGTCGATTCGATCATGGCATATACAACATTTGGTTTTGATGGCGCGATCGTAACGGCAATGCGCCCCCAAGGTTTCGCCGGCAGCCCTTTCGCGCTCTTCTCATACAACTCGTTCCAGGTCGTTCCACCATCCGTGGTCTGGAAAAAACCACTGCCGCTGGGCGCAGTGGCATTCTCGCCGCCCGATCGGAACGTCCATCCCTTCCGTCGAAAGTCCCACATGCCAGCGAAAAGAACCTTCGGATCTTGCGGATTCATGGAAATCATCGAGCAGCCGGTCGAGAGATTCGTGCCTTTGAGAATCTTGCCCCAGCTCTTGCCGCCGTCGGTAGTCTTATAAACGCCGCGGTCCTCGCTGTCGCTCCACAATTTCCCCGGTACACAAACGTAAACCGTGTTGCTGTTCTTCGGATCGATGATAATTTTCGCAATGCGCTCGGAATTCTGCAGGCCCATGTTGGTCCAGCTGTCGCCGCCATCCGTCGACTTGTAGATTCCATTGCCGATCGACGCGCTGTTGCGTGTCCAGGCTTCGCCCGTGCCGGCCCAGATCGTTTTTGGCGCTTGCGGATCAATGGCGACCGCGCCAATGGATTGCGCGGCCTCCTTGTCGAAAACGGGCTTGAAAGTCGTGCCGCCATTCGAAGATTTCCACACGCCCCCGCTGGCCGCTCCAACGTAGACAGTAAGCCGGCCGTCCTCTTTTACGGCCGCAATCGCGGCTACGCGCCCGCTCATGGCCGCGGAGCCGATGTTTCGCGCCCCGAGACCGGAAATCGTGTCCGAATCGAATTTGGCGTCTTGTGCGGAGGCGCGACCGGCAGAAATGATCGACGCGAGACACACCATCATCACAGCAGCAAAGCAGCGGATTGACTTGCGCATATTGTGGGATTCCTTAGCAATAGAGTACAAGCAACGGCTCTTGGGTGCGGTTCCATTCATGGATATTCGTGCGGCTGAGAATCACTTTCCGGCCGGCGGCGCCTTCGTCTCCGGTTTGGAGACCGGCATTGAGAAATGTGCGTCTTCCAGCGGTATGTTTTGTTCGATTTTCTCCACCGAGATCTGTGCGCGTGAAGCGCTGCCTTTTTGCGCCTGCTCCACGGCAAACGGATAATAGATGCCGTTCACCTGTTCGTAGTCGCCGTAGTACAACTCGTTCTCCTGCAGCGCGCCGCGAATCGTAGTTTGAATTTCCACTTTCAGCTCGAGGAGCGAGTCGGCATCGAGATAGTAGTAGCGCACATCTCCGTTCTTCATGCTCAGCTTGATTTTGAAGCAATCCGTTCCTTCCATCGAGTCGTGCCCTACGAGTTCGGCCTTATGGCCCTTCTCTTTGTATTGCACCAGAGGCCCATCGATATCGGCGTCCACGACCAGGCTTTTCAGGTCGTCCTGTGAGAGCAGCTCTGGATCTTTACGCCCGCCGAAGGGAGAAATTTGCCATCCCGTTTTGCCGTCGTAGGCCTGCACCTGTGCCAGCCCTTGGATGATCAATTCTTCCCGAACCTTGTCCGCGCGCTTGTTCTCCTGGCGAAATTCGGCGCGAAACGGGCCTTGGCTAAACTTCGCCGTGGTCCGAATGGTGCGTACGGACTTCAGCTTGTCAGCTCCGCCTTTCGCCTGAATATTCTTGGCGATGACCTCATCAACGGTTTGCGCGCTGGCAGCAAAAGAAAAAACTGCTATGGCCAGCAATACGGGTAGAAAAAAACGTACGCCTCTGGAGAACTCCGTAGACGGAGTCAGCCGCAAGTCTACTTTCATGAACTCCCCCCACCCCAACGGTATGTGACAATACTCCTAACGGAAGGAACCGAAAAGACGAATCTTTTATTACTCGGACGCAATCAGCAGCACTTAGTTAGCAGACTTTCGCCCTACTGCCAAGAAGTTTCGCTAATGCCGCTATTCATAGCTCCAAATGGAGCCGCAGCGTCGGCACGACCACCGGTCCCCGGTCCCGGTTGTAGCCTGGATTGTTGATATGCTGCAGGCCAAACGAAGGATAAATTCCCCGCCAAACATGCAGCGTGTAATAAGTTTCGATGATGTTCTCGCGGCCGTAATTGAGACGCCCATCGCCGAGAAGAAAACCGGAACCACCGAGGGTGAGATATTCCTGGTGGTCTCGCGAGATGCCGTTTGAAACAAATACCAGCCCCGTGCGGTCGAATTTTCTATGCCACGGCTCGCCCCTGCCGCCGAAGCCGATCTCCGCCGTCTCATCCACTTCAGTATAGGCAAACGACTCATGCCGGCCTTCGTCCCATCCCCACCTGCCGAACACACCCATCCAATCATTGAGCGGCTGTTCAAAATTCGGGCCAAATCCATACTTGATCGTCGTATGGAGTGGGTGCGCAGTGATATCGGGTTTCGCGGTCAGCCCACCCAGAAAATTGTCAACCGCTTCGCGGTAGCTACCCATGTTGGCGTGATTGACAAAACTTAAGAAACGCATAATTCCTTCCTGATGCCGAAGCACCGTACCGTGGAGTTCACATTCAATATTCTCTGCGCGGGCTCGGCTCATGTCCGCATCGAGGTGAATGCCGTTGGCCCCTTTCGGCATCAACGCTTCCGCAAATCGCACCGCCCAGCGCCGCTCGTGATATTCGAGCATCGCTGCAAACGTGAATCCTCGCGTGTCCGCGGCATAGTCGAACGCTCCGTTGTTATCTGCGGTCCAGTTCATGAACTGAAAAGCGGTGTCCGTGCCGTAAGTATTCGTATCGAAAAGTCCGCCATACTGAACTTGCCGAAGCGGATTTCGAGCCTGCGTTCGGGAAGGGAGGAAAAAAGCGAGAGTGGCGAACGGGAGCTGTCGATTTTCTTTTGGGCCAGAGAAATAATGTGGTGCACGTCAGTCGAGCGACGTAGGGCGCTTTTGCTCAGGCCAGGGTTTCGCACGATGTCCAGATTCGTGACGCCCGCCAGGCCGACTGCCTCGCCGATTCCGTGACCTCCGGTTTCCTGAACATCGCAGATCAGCTCGGTTGTATTCGTGAAACGCACGCCCGTAAATAGGGTGAGGACGCGCGAAGTGGCATCCTGGGCTTGTGGAGACAGACTGCGCGGTCCCTCATAAGGAGAATGAACGCGGGATGCCACTGCGAGATCCAATTCGCCTGGCCCGAAATCCACCAGCGGTCCGTCTCTGGATGTGCAAACATCGCCGGGACCGGATCGGCGTCCGCTGTCTCTTCGCGAGCAGCGATTGGAATCGGAGGTAGCGGAACAGATGCTTCTTGTGCGTGCAGGGCTGGAGAAACCGCCAGGATAGACAGCCAGGCAGTGGCAGCCCACAAATACCAACTCAAGCATAAAAAACTTCTAGACATTCTTTGTCCCCTGCCTGGATTCGCCAGCTGCCGCCGTCCAAGATAAGTCTGCAGTGATTACAACCGCATGAACAACGCCGGAATTCCCAGGCCTCTGGCCAGCAACCACAAGTTAAGCAATTAAACTCAGTTTGTACACTATGATTAATACGAGTGGCTGTCGTCCACATCGTCCGCACTTACCTCAAATAGAGCAGAAGAGAGTCGCCTTTCGAACGAATTTTCTATATCTTCTCTGCACCGAGGCTCTGGTGGCTGGAATCAAAGAACCTGAAGGAGACGTCGCGGTGCGAAGAATCTTCATAGCCCTCGTCTTTGTTGCATTTCTAAATGCACCGGCGGTTCGCGGGCAAGCCGGACCTGTCCAGGGCGGCCATGAATTGCAGGTTTGGACCGGAGGGGGCCACGGAATCAATGGCAGCCAATCCGGCGAAGGAGTATGGAACGCGGGCTTCCGTTACGGCCTGATCCTCACTGCGCCGCACGGACCCGGTTTCCTGCGCGGCCGCTTGGAATATGCAGTGGACGCCGTCCCGGTCTTCCTGCTTGTTCAGAGGACGAACACCGCCTACGGCGTTGGCATAAACCCTTTCGCGTTCAAATGGGCGCTGGATACGCACGGCAGCGTGGTTCCGTATCTCGAACTTGGCGGCGGCACTCTCTTTACCAATAGCAAAGTGCCCGAAGGCACATCCCGCATCAATTTCATCACCGGCGGCGCTGCAGGCCTGCACTTCCTACGCAGCAAGCACAACATCAGCGCGGAAGTCCGCTACATGCATATTTCGAATGCCGGGCTCGCAACGCCAAATCCCGGCATCAATACCATTCAGTTTCGCTTAGGCTTCGGCCTGTTCAGCCAAAAAGAATAACTCGCTGGACAGTGCATACGGTTGAACACCAGAGTTGAGTGGCGAAATGAAAATGATTGGAATCTTGGTAGCTGTGATCGTTCTGCTCGTTGGAGTTGTCGTCGTCCGCGCCATGCGCACCGGAGAGAAAGCGCCTTCCTCAGGGACGCCCGCGCCGGACTTTACGCTGAATTCGCAGGACGGCAAACCACTCAGCCTGCACGATCTCCGCGGCAAGTGGGTCGTACTCTATTTCTATCCCAAGGATTTCACGAGCGGCTGCACCAAGGAAGCGCACAATTTTCAGCGCGACCTTCCGCAGTATGAGCAGAAAAACGCGATCATTCTCGGTGTGAGCGTTCAGGACCAGGCTACCCATCAGAAGTTCTGCGCCAAAGAAGGACTCGGCTTCAAAGTGCTCGCGGATACAAACTATCAGGCTTCTTCCGCCTACGACTCGCTCGTGAATCTAGGCGTCGCCAAACTTTCCGCCCGCCACACCTTTCTCATCGATCCCTCTGGCGTCGTGCGTAAATCCTATCTCAACGTAAACGCCGAAAATCACAGCACCGAAGTCCTTGCGGATCTGTCGCAACTCCAGCAGCCTCCGGGCCAAACTTAATCCCGTAACCATTGTCATCCTGGGCGAAGCGCGTGGTTTGCGTTCCGGATGGGTTTGTGGAGCGACCGAAGGTTCTGACACTGTATCCTCACCTCAGCGCAAACATTCGATTGAGATCCTCCGCTTCAGTCCCCGCAAGCCGCCTCGGCAGGCAGATCGGGAACCTCGGGCGGCGGCGCGAGATTGCTCTTGCTCAGCAAAACGCTGAGGGCGGCCACCTCTTTGTTCTTCAGTTCCTGCCAGACCGCAAGTGCTTCGCTCGAACCCTTGCAGATTCGCCGGTACGCCGCAAACGATTCTTCCGACGGCGCGAAGTCCGCTCCATCCACCAACGCCATCAGCGCTGTCAATGTATCGTTCACCGCCATGAAACTGGCCGTCTTGGGAGTCTCCAGTATCGGCGTTGCTTCCCCCGCAAGCGCTGCGACTTTTCCATCCAGCGCACTGGCCGCAACAGCAATAGGGTCTTCCTTGGGACGCTTCATCAGCTCGGCCAGCCGCCCACGCAACTTCTTCGCCTGTTGGTAGCCGTCAAAGTTTTTCTCAAGCAGCGCCGAGATTTTCAGTTGCAGCCCCAGCGAACTCTGCAACTCGTTGCGCGCCGTCGTCACGCGCGGATCCATCTTCACTTCCAGCGCCTGCCGAAGAACTTGGCCTCCCGCTTTCAGCCTCACTTCATACCTCCCCGGCAGCACCAGTGGTCCTTGCGGTGGCAGCGGCGTAGCGCCCACGATCGCGGCGATTGGATAGTTGTAAGGAGACTGCGGGTGCATGGCGCGCGGATCGGCGTAACGCAAATTCCATACAAAACGGTGCATTCCCGTTGTTTTCGAAAGCGCCTGTGGATGCTCGATCCAGTACTCCGCCACGTACGGAGTTTCCTCCGGTTCTCTTGTCGCAGCCGCGCTGGAAAAGCTCCTAACCAGTTTTTCATCCGCGTCGTAAATTTCCAGTTGAATCTCACCGGCGGAATTCGCCGGCGGAAAATAATTCAAAATCGCGCCATCAGGAGGATTCTTTCCCGTAGGAACTTCCGGCGGCAGCGGCGTGTCTTGATTCTCGTCACGGCGCACGCGGATGGCTTTTCGCGGCGCAAACAGATGCGCGCCCGAAGACACTGTGCCCCCTTCCACCTGGCGAAGCGGCGTGACATCGTCGAGTATCCAGAACGAGCGGCCATACGTCGCGGCCACCAGATCGTCCTGCTCGATGGCCAGATCATGAATGGCCACCGCCGGCATGTTCAACCGGAGCGATTGCCAGTGATCTCCGCTGTCAAACGAAACGTAAACTCCCCGTTCTGTTCCCGCGTACAGCAACCCCTTACGCACCGGATCTTCCCGCACCGTTCGAACGAAATCCATCTCCCGGATACCCTGCACCGTCTCCTGCCACGTTTGTCCAAAATCTCGCGTCCGAAAAATATGCGCGTGCAAATCGTCGAGACTGTTTCGATTCACGGCCGCATAGGCGGTACCGGCATCGAAGTGCGATGATTCAATAGTGCTCACCGTGCTCCACTCTGATACGCCCCTCGGCGTGACGTTCTGCCACGTCGCTCCGCCGTCCTTCGTGAGTTGGATGTTCCCATCATCCGTTCCAACCCAGATCACTCCCTCTTTCACCTCCGATGGCGCGATCGTCAGGATCGTACCTCGTGCCTGTTTCGAATCCTTTTCATCCGGCCGGACGCGCGTCAAATCCCCGCTCACTGCATCCCAACTTGTGCCTTCATTGTTCGTTTTCAGCAGAAACTGCGTTCCGAGATAAAGCAGGTGCGGGTCCTGCGGTGAAAAAACCATCGGGATGGTCCAGTTAAATCGGTACTTGCTGTCAAACGATACGGGGGCCGGTGAAATATCGCGTACCTGTCCCGTCGTTTTCGACAATCGCACCACGCTTCCGGCAGGTCCTGCGTTGTACACCGCGTCCGCGTCCAGCGGATCGGGAATCGTGTAGCCGCTTTCTCCTGGTCCCACGGGAAGCCAGTCCCGCTCCGTGATTTGTCCATTGTTTCCCCGGCTCGCGATGCCCGCGGTTCCGCTGTCCTGCTGCGGTCCATACACCCAGTAAGGAAACCGGTGATCCGTCGCGACCCGGTAGAATTCTCCGGTCGGCTGGTTGTACCACGGGGTCCAGGATTCCCCTCCGTTCAAGCTGATCGTTGCTCCCTGGTCGACTCCCAGCATGATTCGCTGCGAGTTTGTGGGATCGATCCAGATCGAATGGTAGTCATCTCCCCCGGGCGCGCCCTTGATCGCCGTAAACGTATGCCCGCCATCGTCCGAACGGTACAGGTTTTGCGACGGCACATAAACAATGTCGGCGTTCTTCGGGTCGACGTAAATCTCGCTCATGTACCAAAACCCCACGATCCGCTCGTCCTCCGTCGCCTTTTTCCACGTGGTTCCCGCGTCATCCGATCGATACAGCCCGCCTTTCTTGTCCTTCGCCTCCACGATTACGTACACGCGTTGTCCGTGATTTCCCGGCGCAACTGCAACTCCCTCTCGCCCCCACTCTCCTTCCGGAAGTCCGTGTCCCGTGATTTGCGTCCAGGTGAGGCCTTCATCCACAGACTTGTAGAGCCCGCTGCCGGACCCGTATGATGTTCCTTTTTGTCCTGGCTTTCGAACGCCGTGCCACAACGTTGCGTAGACTACGCGCGGATTCCCCGGCTCAAAACAGAGATCCACCGCTGCTGTCATATTGTCCGTGTACAGAACTTTCTTCCAGCTCCGCCCGCCGTCTGTCGACCGGAAAACTCCTCGCTCTTCGTTTGGCCCTGAACTGTGCCCCATCGCCGCCACCAGCACGAGATCCGCATTGCGCGGATCAACCAGGATTCTTCCGATATGCCGCGTGTCCTCCAGTCCCACGTGCTGCCAGTTCTCTCCGCCATCCACGGACTTGTAAACTCCATCTCCATAGCTGCTGTCGGCAAAAATCGTGTTGACGCCTGTTCCCACGTAAATGATCTTCGGATTCGAAGACGCCAGCGTCATCGCTCCAATCGACGCGATCGGTTCCTTGTCAAAGATCGGTTTCCATAC
>Ga0137394_10002310_pt1 | contig 14077 bp, 10 predicted proteins | sample czobulk116metaG_FD_108278 | JGI IMG/M metagenome (GOLD analysis project Ga0137394, IMG submission 108278) | Vadose zone soil microbial communities from Angelo Coast Range Reserve, California, USA - czobulk1.16 metaG | ecosystem: Environmental > Terrestrial > Soil > Vadose zone | place: USA...
ATTGACGTGACACTGACCGTGGGTTCGGCAAGCCAAACGGTGGAGGTTTCGGCATCAGCGGTCTTGCTGCAGACGGAATCAGCATCCGTGCAAAAGGACGTCACCCGGGAGCAGATTGACTCGCTGGAGATCAATGGCCGTAACCCCATCTTCATGGCCAACCTGGTGCCCGGCACTCGCGGCGGCTCGCTCGCGAATCTTAACTTCAATTTCACTCAGGGCCCATCGAACATCAACGGCGCGCGCACTCCAGAGAGTCTGATCACCTATGACGGCGCTCCCGCCGTTCGCACGCGTTCGAACGGCACCAGCATTGGCGCTGCGGATGTGGACTCCACGCAGGAAATCCAGATCCTCACCGCCGACTACGCCGCTGAATACGGCCGGTCCTCCGGCGGCCAGATTCGCATCATCTCCAAGAGCGGCTCGCAGCAGTTCCACGGCGCCGCCTATGAATACGTCCGGAATACAGCCTTTAATGCAAACACGTGGCAGCGCAATGCGGTCCCGAGGACCACCGGCGTCACAGCTCCGATTCACTACAACCAGTTCGGATACAACATCGGCGGCCCTTTTTACATTCCCAACCACTTCAATACGGACAAGACCAAAGTCTTTTGGTACTGGGGAGAGGAATGGGTCAGGTACATTTTCACGGATTCGAACAATACCGTCAATGGAGGCGTGCTGACCGTTCCCACGCTTAAGATGCGAACGGGTGACTTCAGCGAACTGCTCGATCCGAGCAATCCTTTCGTAACCCGCACGGTAACAAATCCGGCGGACCCCGCGAAGACAAAGGTCAAGGTTCCCGCTTACATAACGGATCCACAGTCTCCCTTGGCCTCGCAATGTGGCCAGGTCATTTCTTACGGCCCCCCCGTCGTCTTGAATACAAACGGATGCTTTCAGGGGAACATGATTCCGTCGACAAGGGTAAGCCCCAACGGGCTTGGCATCCTGAAGGCCTATCCGGCGCCTAATCTCACCACTCCCATCAATGGCAACCAAAATTGGTTTCTTGCCGCACAGCACCCGCAGTACCAGCGCAAGGATACCGTGGCTGTCGACATCAACCTCACCGAGAAGCAGAGGCTCCGCTTCCGTCGCGTGTACTTCACTTTTTGGGAGTACCAGCCGCTCGATGGCGGTACAAACGAAACGCCAAAATACTTCGATCGCCCCAACCAGACCAACTCCATCGACTACGTCTGGACCATCAGCCCGACGAAAGTGAATGAGGTCTTGGCAACCGGCAGCCTGGACGTCGTACGCATCCCCGTCGATCAAGCTCATTTTATTGACCGCGCCACCGTCGGCCTCACCTACGCTTATATATTTCCGCAAGGAAAGCTGATCCCGAACCGCATCCCAACCGTGAATATGACTAACTTCTCCGGGCTGAGTGGCGGACCGTATCCCTCGCACTCCTCGGGCCCCATCTACAATCTGTCCGACAGCTTTACCTGGATCAAGGGTAATCACACCTTGAAATTCGGCGGCCTGTTTGAGAAGTCCGGCGAGAATGACAATGACGAAATCAACGTACAGGCCTGCCCGACTTGCACGAACAACCAGAATGGCCAATTCCTGTTCACCGATGGCCGAACCGGTGGGACTGGAGTCGCAAGTGCCAACGCGGCTCTGGGGCTGTTTGATACCTATTCGGAAATCGGCCACCGCGCGTACACCATCTTCCGCTCCAACATGTGGGAAGGTTTCGGGCAGGATTCCTGGAAGGTCAGACAGAAGCTGACCATCAACTTCGGCCTCCGTTATACGGTTATCGTTCCCTACCACGCCCTGTGGGGCAATATGATCGTCTTCGACCCTAGGTTTTACGACCCGAACATTGCCGTAACGATCGACCCCAAGACAGGCCTCATCACCGGCTCGCCGACCGTAGCTCAACTCTACAATGGCATGGTCATCCCCGGCAGCGGATTCCCCTCCTCTGCCAAGGGCCGTGTTCCCGAGGCTGATTCCGGTTTGTATACTGGGCTGTTCCGCGGAGTTCCCAATCATTACTCGGACATCCAGTGGGGCGAGATCCAGCCGCGCATGGGGATCGCCTACCAGCTCAACAACACGACCGTGATTCGCGCCGGCGCGGGCCGCTTCTTTACCCGCCTCGGTGTGAGCGATTCGATCTTCCTTGGCGGAAATCCACCGTTCCAGCCCAACGCCAGCGTCTCTCTGGGCTCCGTTGATAACCCGGGAGCAGGAGGGGCCGCGAGCATTCCGTTGGTGGTGACGACACAGAGCAAAGCGTTCAAGAATCCGGAAGCGTGGGCTTGGAATTTCACCGTCGAGCGCGAGATCTTCTGGAAGTCGCTTCTCAGTGTGGGATACGTGGCGCGGCGTGGTTTGCACCTGCAACGAGAAGCTGACATCAACCAGCCAACCACTGCTGTCATGGCGGCGCACCCAGGCGACAACGTCAACGCCCATCGGCCTTATCTAGGCTACGGCTCCATTCGGGAAACCGATAATGTTGCAAACTCCATGTACAGTTCGTTCCAGGTGTCTTGGAACCGCCGCCTCTCGGGCGGTCTCCAATTCGGTGTCGCTTACACGCTGTCCAAGAGCATGGATAACGGCTCCAACCAGCGCGACGTGGTTCCAGACACCTACGATGTGAGCATGCTCTGGGGGCCCTCTGAGTTCGACGCCCGCCATATCTTGGCCATCAATTACCTCTACGAAGTTCCATTCTTCAAGAACCACGCGACTTTGAGCGGCAAGCTTCTAGGTGGGTGGCAAATCAGCGGCATCACACAGTTTCAGACCGGTTTACCTTGCAGCGTTGCAGCCGCGACTGACTACACAGCCGGGCCCAAGGGCAGCGGTATCTCTGGAGTGGGCTTGGACTCCAACTTTGGGTGCGGCGCCAACGGTCAATACTGGATCGTGAACGGCAACCCCAAGATCATCGGCACGTTTGGCCCACATGGCCAGTGGTTCGCCACAACCAACCCCGATGGATCGCCAATCTTTACTCAGCCGCCTGCGGGGACATTCAACACCCAGCGCGTTCGAAACCTCATCTACCAGCCTGGATTCGAAAACTGGAACCTCGGCCTCTTCAAATCGTTCCCCGTCGGCGAGAGCAAAGGAGTCCAGTTCCGGGCGGAAGCCTACAACGTTTGGAACCACCCGAATTGGTGCGGCAGCAGTGGTTGCAGCGGGACAACCAACATAGGCCTCAATCCGACCAACTCCGCCACCTTTGGGAAAGTACTCACCAAGGGCAGCGAGCGCAACTTGCAGCTTTCGCTCCGGTTGTATTTCTAGGGATACGCCGGATTTCTTGGGAGTCCGGCGGTGCGCTGAGTCCGGAAAAACGTCCACAGACGCGCGCGACGGTCGTGATTGGCGCACCGCTCCCGCGCGCCCCAGGCCAATAGCACTTTGACTGGGGGAGAGGATTGTGTCCTGCTTGCCCCGAGCTTCGAGGGGAAGCGGATTCAAAGCGTCGGCGCTCGGAGCGCGGACACAGGAAAAAGACTTAGGAAGAAATCGACGCGGAATTCAGTTGCCCGCCCGTCTGAGTCAGCCGGTGGTACTCTTTGCCGGAAGTCTCCGGCAGCAGCACCCACAGCGTGTAGATCCCCAATGCCGTGCCGAACGGAAAACGCAGGAGCGCCAGGAACCCCAGCACCAGTCCCAGCATCCGCGCCCACGGCTCGCGTTCGAAGAGCCCCCACGCTAGAGCCAGGTGGAGAACTCCGAAGAGTGCCAGAACAATCCCTGCGGAAAAAATTCCATGCGAAATGACGCTGTCCAGGCTCCACCCGAAAAACGGCCCGTCGCCCGGTCCCATCCAGCCCCGCATGTGCGGAATAAACATCCTGCCGAAAGTCATCATCCAGCCGACTCCCATCAGCCGGAGAATGCCGCTGATCATCCAGAGAATCGCCAGACCGCGGATGTTTCGCCGCACGCGCCCATCGGATACGCCCACTGCCGCAGCAGGCGCCCCCGCGGGCCTGCTTGTCTGGCCCAAAGCCTGCCCCGAGCCAGGAGATGACGCGACTCCACTCGGCACAATCGCCTTGCCGCACTTGGTGCAGAATTGCCCGCCAGAGGTGAGTTGGTCCCCGCATCGATCGCAATACATGGTCCACCCCCTGCCAGATGATACGCCCCGCCCGCCGATAAGTTCCAGCCGATAGGGCTCTCCTCCTGAGAGTACCTTTCGCGTCATTCGCCACCCACAAACTCATGGTTCGGGCACGTTCTTATTCGAAAAATGAATGCGGAGGCGCTATTGCCCTTGCGCGGCTCAATTGTGCTTTGCGTGTTGCTGGGAGTGCTTGTCTTCGGCTGGCTCACGTGGCGGGGCTTCTCGTCGCGGCGGCAGCATAGGGAAGCTCCCGTGCCGACAATCAACAAGCAGCCGGTTGCGATCGCGAACCGCACGTTTGACCCGGCCACGCCGCCAACCAATATGCCGCCCCTGGCTCCGGGGGAAAGCGCGGAGTGCGATTTCGATTTCCTGTCCAACGCCTGTGTCCGCGGGGAGTCTCGACAAACGGATGCCATACACGCGACCCTCACCGTCACGCAGATCACCGTGACGCCGCAACTCAACATCAACATATGGGTGCCGACCGGGGTAACTCAACATGTAATCGAACATGAGGAAGGCCATCGCCAAGTCTCGGAATATTACTACCAGACCGCCGACAAACTCGCCGAGCGAATCGCCGCGACATACATGGGCAAACAAGTCGAGATCACCGGCACGGATCTGGGTGCCGAGTCCAGCAAGATGCTCCAACAAATGGCTGCCGATATCACCGATGAATACAACAAGGAATTAAACCCAGGACCGACGCAATTGCTCTACGACGCCATCACTGATCACGGCCGGAATGAAGTCGTCGTCAAGGATGCTGTCGCTCACGCCCTCAAGAACATAACGATCGAGTCAACTCAACGACATATCCAGGAAATTGAACAGGCAACGCCGAGTCCTGGGCCGAACGGGCGTCAGGGTCTCTTGGCCAATTTCACATCGTCAGAACGACGCGGAACTGTGCATTGCCGCTCATCATTCGCGCGTAAGCCTCGGCCGCTTTCTCCAGCGGAAATGTTTCAATCATGGGACGCACGCTGGTAAGTTCGGCGAAGCGCAGTGTGTCCTCGGCATCCGATGGTGTTCCCGAGGCCCAGCCTTGAATACTTCGACTTCCAGAAATGAGCTGTACGGGTGTGACCTCGATGGGATCAAATGTCAGGCCCACCACCATGAGCTTGCCGTTCGGCCCCAGACCGTTGATCAGCTCGGAAATCGCTTTCGAGCTTGGCGCAGTCGCCAGAATGACCTGTGCGCCACCCAATTTTTGCAATTCCTCTGCTGCGTTCGTCACTTTGTTATCGATGTACACGCTCGCTCCGAATTTCTTTGCGAGCGCCGCGTTTTCCGACCCGCGCCCGATAGCCGCGACCTTATAACCAAACTTGTTCGCGAATTGAATTCCGAGGTGACCCAGACCGCCAATGCCCTGCACCGCAACAAGGTCGCCGGGCATCGCACCGCAGTGCCGCAGCGCGTTGAACGTGGTAATTCCGGCGCAGAGCAGCGGTGCTGCTTCGGCGTCGCCCAGACCTTCCGGCATCGCCGTCAGCGCCTCCACGGGAGCCACCATGTATTGCTGGTATCCGCCGTCATAGCTGATGCCCGCAATTTTCAGATTCTGGCAATGGCCAAAATCTCCGCGCCGGCACGCGAGACACGTGCCGTCATGCCCGCCGCGCCAGCCGACGCCGGCGCGCTGCCCCTTCTTCCACTCGGAAACACCGGCGCCCAGTTCATCCACGATGCCCGCGACTTCGTGTCCTGGAACACGGGGATACTGAATTCCTGGCCAATAGCCCTCTTTCGTGAGCACGTCGCTGCGGCAAACACCACAGGCCTGCACTTTGATGAGCACATGTCCTGCACCCGGCTTAGGAATCTCGCGGTCAACAATCTGGAAATCAGCTCCCGCCTTAGGAATCTGCGCCACCTTCATTGGTGCTATTGCGACTTTTGTCGTTGCCATAAATCCTCCTACTATGAACTTTCGGGCGTTGTTGAAAAGTACTTACTGCTACTATCCGTGAAAATGCGTGAACCTGTCCTGCGCGGCAAGGGCCACGATGGCCAAGCCACAGAGGGATACCACCGTGATTACAATCGTCGGGATCTTTTTTCTTTTCATCTCGAACACCTCTTTTTTTTATTTGCAGCGTTGAGAAGCCTTTCCTTTTTGCGGCAATGAGTCGCCAGGAACATCATCGGGCTGTACGGAGCATGAACGGGTAAGAGGAGCAATCACTACGCGATGCTGCAAAGTGAAAAGCCCCCATTGCACTGAAGAGAAAAACTTTCTGAGGCTAGTCGCGTTCATCCGCGAATGCCCCCGCAATCGGCCAGGCGATTATTGTTTTACCTCGCTCGAAGAGCGGGTTCCGTCGGTAAACGGCGAAAAGACTATCACAAAATGAACGTCCGGAGGAATAACTCCCGGAGAGTCGCAAAACCGGACAAGTCGCATTACGGTAGACTTGAAGTAACACTTTTCCGATTTCTGCCGTGGCGGTGTGCTCCGTCTCAATCCATACCTTCTTACTTCCTGACCTCCTTGCATCGTCGTTTTCGAGAGGTTGACTTTGCACAGTTTGTCGTTGCATATGGAAGCGCCGGAAACTTTCACTTTCTTTGCCCCAACTGTTCATGAGCATCCTCGACGCCATTATCGGCAAGCCCCTCAAGACCAGCGACGAGCGCGCCGAACAGATCGGCGTCCGCGAAGGCATACCCATTTTCGGCCTGGACGCGCTCAGTTCCGCAGCTTACGGCCCGGAAGCCGCCCTCAGCTTGCTGATTCCTCTCGGCCTTGTGGGTGTGCAGTACATCATTCCCATGAGCGCGGCCATCATTACGCTGCTCGTGATCGTCTACTTTTCGTATCTCCAGACGATCGCTGCCTATCCATCCGGTGGCGGCTCCTATACGGTCGCGCGCTTCAACCTGGGTGTCTCTCCCGGCCTTCTCGCGGCAGCGGCGTTGTTGACGGACTACATTCTCACCGCGGCCGTGGGAATCTCTGCGGGCGTCGGCGCGCTGGTCTCCGCGGTTCCCGCGCTGCAGCCGCACACCGTGTCCCTCTGCGTCGAAATCCTTGTCGTGATCACCATTCTGAATCTACGCGGCGTCCGCGAAGCGGGCGTGGCCTTCATGGTGCCGACCTACCTTTTTGTTGGCACGCTGCTGATCACCATCGTTGGCGGGCTCGTGCGTGTCGCCCTCAGCGGCGGACATCCCGTGCCGGTGACACCCCTGCCGCCCCCGCCGCCCATGACCGAAGCCGTCACGCTGTGGCTTTTGCTGAAAGTTTTCGCCAGCGGCTGCACAGCGCTAACCGGCGTCGAGGCCGTCAGCAACGGAGTCAAAGCATTCCGCGAGCCTGCCGTGAAAAACGCGCAGCGCACTCTGACGGTCATCATTTTTCTGTTGGCTGTTTTGCTGGTGGGAATTTCGTATCTCGTCAAAGTCTACGGCATCGCGGCAACCGACCCAGGCAAGCCGGGCTATCAGAGCCTTCTTTCCATGCTGGTCGCCGCGGTTTTCGGCAAGGGCGTTTTTTACTACCTCACCATCGCGTCGATTCTCTTGGTTCTATCTCTTTCCGCGAACACCGCGTTCGCCGATTTCCCGCGTCTCTGCCGCGCCATCGCGCAGAACAATTATCTGCCACACGCCTTCGGATACCGCGGCCGCCGCTTGGTCTACACGTACGGCATCATGGTTCTTGCGCTCCTCACCTGCTTCCTGCTCGTTTTATTCGGCGGCATTACGGACAAGTTGATCCCGCTCTACGCCGTGGGAGCTTTCCTGGCCTTCACGCTCTCGCAATTCGGCATGGTCGCGCACTGGTGGAAAAAACGCGGCCCGCACTGGCTAAAGAGCGCCCTGGTCAATGGCCTCGGGGGACTCGTTACCGGCATCACCGTCCTCGTGGTTCTTGTTGCGAAATTTGCCGAAGGCGCCTGGATCACCGTCATCTTTATTCCTTTACTCATTTTCCTGTTTCGCGTCGTGCGGCGTCACTATCACATGGTGAGAGTGGCTACGAGCTGCGCCGCGCCTGTGGTCCCCGTCAACAAGGGCGCGCCGCCCATTGCCGTAGTGCCAATCGAGCATTGGAGCCAAGTTTCCAGGCAGGCGCTCGAAATTGCCTCGCGGCTCTCCCCGGAAATCATCGCCATTCACGTGGAGCCTGGCGAACATTCCGAACTTTTGCAGACGGAGTGGGAGCGCTACGTGGAGCAGCCCTTCTGCGCCGCCGGAGCCGAGCCGCCCAAGCTCACCACTCTGCCATCTCCCTACCGCTTCATCATCGTTCCCATCGTTCAATACATTCTCGAGCTCTCGGAAAAGCACCCCAATCGGCATATTGTTGTCGTGATTCCCGAGCTTGTCGAAAATCGCTGGTACGAGTATTTCCTCCACAATCAACGCGCCCGGCTCCTCGAATGGACGCTCCTGGTCCGCGGCAACCAGCGCATTTTCACCGTCAGCTCGCCTTATTACATCTCGGAACAGACCGCAAAAGGATGTTAAAAGTGCGCAGTCGCAGGCCATCGAGCCCGCCTCGTTTCCCACCGCGCGGGCCGAGAGAAATCCGGCCAGCGTTCGAGCGGGACTTTGCCCCCCAATAAGTCTTCTAAATTGAGCGATGCTACTTCTTGAATTTCACGCAGGTGAGAACCCTGCAGTTCAGAATTCAGAACTTCATACCCCGCTGAGAATCATTCCAGAAACGTTTGAGGTGGCTTTGCTCGCCGAACTTCGTCTTTCCCTTTAGTCCCGGATCGAGGTTCTACCGTTTCTTGGGCAGCTTCCGGTTGACGGCCATCAGGAAGCGAGCCATCGAGGACGGACTGTGGTGAGTTATAGGTCCGGGCGGGAGATAAAGATGTACTCCGCCCCTCGGAGCGTTCTAGCCGTCGCTGCTGTTTTTATGTCGAGCCTTTCCGGAACGGCTGCGTTCCCGCAGGCCGTCAATTTCATCGGCCACGCCGCTGCTCCTCTACCTCTCGCCACCTTGCCACTTCGCCGGGCGCCATGCACTAGCGAGCCGGGGAGCGCAGTCGCTGCTCCGGACGCGGCCACCATGGCAAACGGCGATCTAAGTTCTCCCTGCGATGCGCCGCCTGTGAGTGTGCCATCCGTGAACCCGTGCAATCCCGCAAGCCCGGCGAAAACCGGGTGCCCTGCGCCCAGAGATCGGGTGCAAGAGGACTTGGCAAGAATGGGGAAGTCAGGCCAAAAAATTCTGCGGGCGCGCGAAAGGGTTCTCGAAATCCTGCAAGCCGAAAACGCCTGTTCGGCGTGGTTCCGGGAAAAGGATTCGAATCCAGCGGACATCTTTCGAACGCTCAGCTTTGAAGTGGACCGCCAGGGAGACGAGTTTGTCCAGGAATCCAAAGACCCAAGTAACATGATACTTTTCCGGAATCCCTATGTCGCCAAAGTCTTTCAGGGCGACGGACGGTACGCGAAAATTACGATCAACACGAAAGGGGCGTTTTTTTATCCAATTGCCGGCGTGGTCGAAGTTTGGAAGGAAGGCGGGCCTTTGTACCATCGTGGTTCGCGCTTGACAAACGTGGGACCTTACGCAGGTGATACGATGCACGCTCAAATTCTGGTCCTCCTCCATGAGTTCGGGCATGTGCTTGATCTTCTCCCTGCAGATGAGAATAACGTCGACGGAAAGTCGGTTCAGAACACAAACGAGGTTCTCCGGTACTGCCGAGCCGAAATCGAATCCAAAGGAAGGCGGGGCGCGCTCTCAGCTGCGCGCTGATGGGTAGCGACCAAAATTTAGACTAAGACCGGGCCTGAGCCTGAAACGATTCGGCGGGCCCGGACACTACTTGCACAACCAAGCCCAATCGGAACAAGCGGCCGCATCCAATTGACATTGTGCCGTGCGGTTGTTTGCTCCCCTTGACTGGCGATTGATAGGTGGGGGGACACTCTTGGGAGAGTTGTGCTCCCCGCCTATCAGTTTTTTGCCTCGACGCGCGTCCCTCTTCTGTCACCAGAACTTCATCTGTCTCCCGCGAACCGCTGAAGGCGCGAATTATTGGGGCTGGCGGCGATCCGCCACGTACGCGAGCAGAGCGAGGATCGCGAAGTAGAAAGCGGCGTTGGCGGCGATGGCGATGCGTAGAAACCAGCCGAAGGTCCACGCCATAGATTTGTGGGTTTCCGGCATGATGAACTCGGCGAGTTTCAGGCCGGGTGAAAAAAGAGCGATCAGCGGCGCGGGAACTTGCGGCTCGATGGGCACGGCGATCACCAGCGCAAGAAACCCGGCAATCACGGCCAGTCCGGCGAGCACAAAGAAACGGAACAACGTGCGCTGAGGCATTGCCGCTGATTCTAGCAGAGGATTCCGCGGCGCTCGTCCACCTTCCTGTGGGAAAATATGCCGGACGTTCAAGAACCCAAGGGGCACTATGAATTCCCGGCAAACCATCACCTTTTTCACAATCATTCTCGTTGCCATACTTGCGGCGTTCATCGTTTGGCCACGCGTGGCGATGACGCAGCAAGACGAAGCTCCACAAAAAAAGCAGCAGACGCCGACCATTGACGAATATCAGCCGAAATCCACGCTTGTCACGAAGGAGCATAAGATCGATCGGGCGAAATTTCCGTTCATCGATATTCACAGCCATCATTGGAATCCCACACCGGAAGAAGTGGACCGGCTTGTCAAAGAAATGGATGCGATCAACCTGCGCGTCATGGTGAACCTGAGCGGTGGAACGGGAGAAGAACTGAAAAAAACAGTGGCGGTGATGAAGGGACGCTATCCTGACCGGTTTGTGGTGTTCGCGAACATGAGTTACGACGATCTGAACACCCCGGGATTCGGCAAGCGCGTGGCGGCGCGGCTGGAAGAGGACGTCAAGAATGGCGCGCAGGGGCTGAAAATCTTCAAGAATTTTGGGATGGATCTCAAGTATGCCGGCGGGGAGCGCGTGCACGTGGACGATCCGGAGTTTGATGCCGTCTTTGAGAAGTGCGCGGAGCTGAAGATTCCCGTGCTGATTCACGTGGCGGAGCCTTCGCCGTTTTTCGATCCGTGGGACTATCACAACGAACGCTGGGAGGAGTTGAAGGAATTTCCGGGACGCGCGCGGCCACCGGCGAAGTATCCGCCGTTCGAGACGCTCATGGCGGAACGCAATCGTCTGTTTGCGAAACACCCGAGAACGAACTTCATCGCGGCGCATCTGGGGTTTCACGGGAACGACTTGGAGCGCCTTGGGAAACTTTTTGATAGTTGCCCGAACGTGTATGTGGACATCGCTGCGGTGCTGGCGGAACTGGGGCGGCAGCCTTATTCGGCTCACGATTTTCTGGTCAAATATCAGGACCGCGCGCTGATGGGGAAAGACATCTACGAAGTGAACGAATACAAATGGTATTTCCGGGCGCTCGAAACGCGGGACGAATATTTCGAGTATTACCGAAAGCGCCACGCGTTCTGGCGGATTTACGGTTTCCAGGTGCCCGACGACGTGCTGAAGAAGATCTATTATAAGAACGCGCTGAAACTGGTGCCGGGGATTGACGCGAGATCCTTTCCTGATTGAGGTTTGAAATCCGCGGCGAACTCATGCAGGGCAACTGATCTGATTTACACACTCACACGGGAGAAGAGCACATGATCGTGGAATACACGCGTTACAAGATAGAGGAACCGCGGCGCGAGGCTTTTGAGAAGGATTACGCGCAGGCGGCAAAGTCTTTGCAGGCTTCCAAACACTGCCTTGCGCACGAGTTGACGCAGTGGACGGAGGACGCCGACTTTTACGTGCTGCGGCTGGAATGGGATTCGGAGGAAGGTCATTTGAAAGGATTTCGCACGAGTCCGGAATTTCAGTCCTTCTTCGCACACGTGAAACCTTACTTCCATGACATCGAGGAAATGCGCCACTACCGCGTCACAGCCACCGTCGGCCGAAAATAATCCCCCTTGACGCAGCCGGGGAAGCGGGAAAAATTGACTTCTGCGACGAGAGCCCGGGAAAACATTTTCGCCGGGCCGCAGCGAAAAGGTGTTTGCATGAGCACACGTCCACGCAAGCCAATGAAGAAGGGCCCGTACGTGCGGAACGACAACCCGCGGCTGCGCAGAGTCGCGCGAGCGTTGCGCAGCTTTGTGAAGAAAACTGTGCCGGATACGAGAGAAACGGTAAATGCGTGGGGAATCCCGACGTTTGAGGCGCCGGATCCTTTTTGTTTTTACATGGCGGGCAGGAATCATGTGACGTTCGGATTCCACTTCGGCACATCGCTGAATGATCCGGAGAGTTTGCTGGAAGGCACCGGTAAAAACATCCGGCACGTGAAGTTGCGCACGGTGGCAGACCTGGAGCAGAAGAGTCTTCGGGAGTTGGTGCTGGCCGCGGCGCGCCTGAAGGGAAAAACACCGATGAAGGGAATGAGCGGGCAACGAAAGTCAGTGTGAGGCAAAGAGCTTACCCTTCGCAAAGCGAAGGGTAAGCCCCCGCGAGAACGGTTCACAACACAAAAGCTGCTCGGCCCTCCCACTTCGAAAAATGAATGAAAGCCTCAGCGTACTACTCTTCGTGATCGAGCGGTTTGCCGTCGGGTCCTACCTGAACTTCAGATTTCTTGCCGTTTGTCTCGACCTGAGCCTCGTAGGCCACGAGCTTGTCTTTTTTGGTGAGGGACTCGACCTTGAGAATTTTTCCCTTGCCGGCCTTGGCCTGTAATCCCGCTTTGACTTCCGGCGAGAGTGAATCCAGGGCAACCTGCTCCTCTATTTCGACAATGGCGCCATCAGGGGCTATCGAGATGTCCTTGCTATGGCCGTTGACGGTCATTTCCACTTCGTAGAGGGTTTGCCCCTTTTCTTTTTCCGTCGAGAATCCTCGAATGGTTGCTCCTGCACTCTGCGCTGCCACCGTCTTTTCGACAGCAGGCGGAAGGTCCGACCGCTTGATTTTCTTTTCCTGGGCGGAGACGACGCCAATAAGCATCAAACCGCCGACCGCGAGGGTTAGCAAGTAATTTGTGTTCATGGTCTCTCCTGGACGCGGCGAATGTCTTCCGCATCGACGCAACTCTACCACCGGCTGCCTAAACAGAAGATAAACGGAAATTTAGCAAGGAATTCGATGGCACTGCAGGTCCCACGCCCTGGGATTTTCTTGGACACTCATTCCGCAGCGTGCGGTGCTCTTGGGTTCGTGCTCCGTTCTCTCTAGGTAAGTACATTCAAATACCGCGCTGATACTGTGATGGTAGGAGCCGTGAGCGTGCCCATTCCCGAGCTGGCGATGCTTTTGCACAGCGTCCACAGGGCTGAGGAAAAGGGCACAAAATAATTATTAGGGGGGGCTTGACGAATAAAAGAAAGCTGGTATAGTTACAAATGGCCCGGGGTTCTACGGATCGCCGGGAGTGGGCATGGGCATCACAGTCGGGTCGAAGGAAGTCTTCCCAGCGTAAGATCAAGCGAAGGCAAGAAGTAGATCCTATAGTGAGGTTCTTTACGAGTACAGGCTAGAAAGAAGTCGAGCTTCGCGTGGAGTCACCCAAGTGTGGGTGGCTGTACCCGGCGCTCGACGCCGGGTTTTTTATTTTGCGGCAGTGATTAGTGGCGAGTGGCTGGTTGCGAGAAGTTCCGCGAGGGATTTCCGAAGCAAGTCGCAGGGCAACTAAAACACGAAGCAAAAACTCAGCGGAAGCTGAGGTAAGCAGAGCTGGAAGGCAAGGCCGCGCAACACGGCCGTATAAGTCCCACCAGACAAGCCCCGAGCCAATTTATTTGGCGTGACCGCAAAGCGGTCAAGTATGAAAGCGCGGCCGTAAGACGGCCGACCGGGACATTCCGATGGACTCGGAATAAAAGTTCTTTGACAACAGAAAGGCTGGCAAGTCCACGCCGATAACCCTGTGTCCCGATTACGGTCGGGCGGGGTGCCATGGTGTGGATTACTTACAAGTTTGCTCGAGTCGAGCAAAACTGTGGAA